>JAESGW010000049.1_pt1 | contig 353185 bp, 322 predicted proteins | sample 9269791 | NCBI WGS metagenome assembly JAESGW01 (sample SAMN16773120, study PRJNA677053) | algae metagenome | isolation source: Aphanocapsa lilacina HA4352-LM1 and co-occurring heterotrophs from near cave... | place: USA: Maniniholo cave, near Haena, Kauai, HI | collected 2009-07-28 | reverse complement strand
AAGATGTGGGGCGCCGACGGCCGCCTGAAGGACGTGAAGGCCGTGATGCCCGAATCGACCTTCGCCCGCATCTACCAGGAGATGATCAACTTCTGCAAGTGGCACGGCGCCTTCGACCCCAAGACCATGGGCACCGTGCCCAACGTCGGCCTGATGGCGCAGAAGGCCGAGGAATACGGCTCGCACGACAAGACCTTCGAGATCCCCGAGGACGGCGTCGCCAACATCACCGACCTGGACACCGGCGAAGTGCTGATGAGCGAGGACGTGGAGCAGGGCGACATCTGGCGCATGTGCCAGGTCAAGGACGCCGCGATCCGCGACTGGGTCAAGCTGGCCGTCACGCGCGCGCGCAACTCCGGCATGCCGGTCGTGTTCTGGCTCGACGCCTACCGCCCGCACGAGGCCCAGCTGATCACCAAGGTCAAGATGTACCTGCACGAGCACAACACCTCGGGCCTGGACATCCAGATCATGAGCCAGGTGCGCGCCATGCGCTACACGCTGGAACGCGTGGTCCGCGGCCTCGACACCATCAGCGCCACCGGCAACATCCTGCGCGACTACCTGACCGACCTGTTCCCGATCATGGAACTGGGCACCTCGGCCAAGATGCTGTCGATCGTGCCGCTGATGGCCGGCGGCGGCCTCTACGAGACCGGCGCGGGCGGTTCGGCCCCCAAGCACGTGCAGCAGCTGGTGGAAGAGAACCACCTGCGCTGGGATTCGCTCGGCGAGTTCCTCGCGCTGGCCGTGAGCCTGGAGGACCTGGGGATCAAGACCGGCAACCAGAAGGCCAAGATCCTCGCCAAGACCCTGGACACCGCCACCGGCAAGCTGCTCGACAACAACAAGAACCCCTCGCCCAAGACCGGCCAGCTCGACAACCGCGGCAGCCAGTTCTATCTGGCGATGTACTGGGCGCAGGAACTGGCCGCGCAGACCGACGACAAGGAGCTGCAGGCCGCCTTCGTCAAGCTGGCCGACACCCTCGCCGCCAACGAGCAGAAGATCGTCGAGGAACTCGCCGCCGTGCAGGGCAAGGCCGTGGACATCGGCGGCTACTACCTTGCCGACAAGGTGAAGTTCGAGGCCGTGATGCGCCCGAGCGCCACGCTCAACGCGGCGCTGGCCTCGGCCCAGGGCTGATCGGCATCGCGCGGGTGGCAGCAGCCATGAAGCCCTCCTGGCTCGCGATGCTCCCCGCCGTGCTGGCCCTGGCCGGCGCGGCGGGCAGCGCGCACGCGGCCGAGGACTGCGAGGCCCTGCGCACCCGCATCGAGTCGAAGATCGCCGCCGCCGGCGTGGCGCGCTTCACCGTGGCCGTCGTCGATGCCAACGCATCGACGAGCGGGCAGGTGGTGGGCAGCTGCGAGCTGGGCAGCAGGAAGATCGTCTATGAGAGGGACGTCGGCACTGGCGCGGGCTCGGCGCCGTTGGCGGCGGGGCCGGGCTCGGCTTCGGTGGGGGAGCCGATGCTGACCGAGTGCAGGGATGGGACTGTATCGATGGGTGGGGATTGCAAGTAGCGTCCTGACGCTTCAGGTCGTGCGTGGCGCCGCAACCCAGGTGGCCAGGGCTTCTTCAAGCCCCTCCCACGATGACTCCCCGACCCACGCCACGTAGCCGTCGGGCCTGACCCACACGGCCGCTGGCGCACCGACCTCGCCGAGCACCGGGAGCTCCCAGGTGCCATCGAAGCCGGCGTCGATCACCTGGACCTTGTCGGCCAGGCGTTTCGCATCCAGACCGCCCGGAACCCCGAAATTCAGCAGCAGCGGCCGCGCCGAATGCATCAGCGCGAAGACGCGCTTCGTACCTTCCGCAGTCACGACCTCGAGATCCGGCATCCTCCTGCCCACCAGCGGATGCCCCTCCCCCAGGTCATACCGGATGTCCAACCCCGACATCATTCCCGCGAAGCGCTTGCGCGGCTCCTCCATCCGAAGCAGTTCCGACACGCTCTCCGCCAACGCCTTGCTGCGATCGTCCTGCCGCCGCAGCGCGACCTGCGCCAGCGAATTGCGCAGCACCAGCGCCCCTACCGGATGCCGCTCCGCCTGATAGCTGTCGAGCAGGCTGTCCGGCGAGATCCCCTTGACCACTTGCGCCAGCTTCCACCCGAGGTTGAATGCATCCTGCACGCCGAGATTGAGCCCCTGCCCGCCCGCCGGGTAGTGCACATGCGCCGCATCTCCGGCCAACAGCACGCGCCCCTTGCGATAGCTGGCCGCCTGCCGCGCCATGTCCGTGAATCGCGAGATATGAAGCGGGCTGTGTACGCCGAAGTCGGTGCCGTAATGCGCGATCAGGCCTTCGCTCAGATCGCGCAGCGTGGGCTGGTCCGCGTGCCCCACTTCGCGCTCCGTCACCATGATCCGCACGGTCTTCCCGTCGTCCATGCGGCTCAGGCCGTGGGTGCCGATCGCGTCGTGCCGCATGCCCCACACGGGCTCCTCGGCGACCTCCGCTTCGGCGAGGATGTGGCTGATCGTGGCATCCCATCCCGGAAACTCGATCCCCGCCGCCTTCCGGATCACGCTGCGCCCACCATCGCAACCGACCAGATATTGCGCACGCAGCGTCTGGCCGTCGCGCAAATGGACGTCGACACCGGCCTCGTCCTGATCGAAGCCGACCACCTCGCGCTCCCGATACGTGGTCACCCCCAGTTCGGCAATCCATCCCGCAAGAATGCGCTCGATGTGCTTCTGCCACAGCGCCAGTCCGTAGTTGTGCCGCGTCGGAAAGTCGCCGATGTCGAGCCGGTTGAGGCCGAACGCGGCCACCTGCGCCGTCTGTCCTTCGGCCAGGAACCGGTCGACGATGCCGCGCTGGTCGAAGATCTCGAGAGTGCGCGCATGCAGGCCGCCGGCGCGCGATCCTTCGATATCCTGGTTCGAGCGCCGCTCGAGGATCGCGACATCGACGCCGGCCAGCGCCAGTTCGCCCGCGAGCATCATGCCGGTGGGGCCGGCGCCCGCGATCAGCACCGCGTTCCCGGACGGTTTCGTTTCGCTCATTCCCATGTCCCTCCTCGTGTTTCGACCCGCGCCGCATCGCGCCATCCGCCCGGCGTCACCCCATGCAGCCGCACGAACGCGCGCTGCAACGCATCCACCGACCCGAACCCGCTGCGGCTCGCGATCCTTTCCTGCGTCCACCCTGTCTGCCGCAGCAACTGCGCCGCCGCGGCCACGCGCGTGCGCTCGACGAAGCGCGCGGGCGTGCACCCGGTCTCGGCCGCGAAGGCGCGCGCGAAGTTGCGCGGGCTCATGCCCACGCGTTCGGCCAGCACCTCGACTGCAAGCTCTTCCTGCGGATGGGTGCCGATCCATGCGACCAGTTCGCGCAGCCGATGGCTCGCGCTGGCCTGCGCCTGCAGCGCCGGGGTGAGCTGCGGCTGCTCGCCGCCGCGCAGCATCGGCAGCGCCAGGGTGCGCGCGATGTCCATCGAGACCTCGTGGCCCAGGTCGTCCTCGACCAGCGCGAGCGCGAGCTCGATGCCGGTGACCACACCCGCCGAAGTCCAGACCTTGCCGTCGCGCACGTAGATGCGCTGCTGCCGCACGCGCACCTGCGGACGCAGTTCCTGCAGCATCTCGCACACGCGCCAGTGGGTGGTGGCCTCGCGCCCGTCGAGCAGGCCGGCCGCGGCCAGCGCGAAGGCGCCGCTGCACACGCTCGCGACGCGACGCACGCGCGGCGCGGCATGGGCGATCCAGTCGCCGATGCGCTGCTCGAGGATGGCGTGGCGCACGGCGGGTTCGTCGCCGCCAGCCACGATCAGGGTGTCGATGGCCCCGGGCAATGCATCCAGGCTGCAAGTGCCACCCAGTTGCAGGCCGCTGTTGGTCGACACGGTGCCGCCACCCGGCGAGGCGATCAGCACCTCGTAGCTGCCGGGTCGCAATTGCTCGGCCTTGCTGAACACGCTGGCGGGGCCCGCGACGTCGATGGCCTCGACGCCGTCGAACGCCACCAGCACGACGGTGCTGGCAGAAACCGCGGCTTCTTCGTCCTTGTGGGTGGGGGTCGGCATTCCTAAGCTCGGTGCATCGAGGTCATGAAGGGGATTCTCCATGTGGAACGGGCTGCGTGCGCTGCTGTGCGCGAGTATGGCGGCGATCGGGTTGGCGGGATGCGGCACGGGCACGCGCGATGCGGCGGTGCCACCCGCGGCGCACGACGAGGCGGCGCTCGCGCGCGACCGGCAGGCTTTCGTCGAGGCCATGAAGCCGCGCCGGCCCGGCCGGCCAGTGGTCGCCATGCTGGCGCTCAACGAGGGCACCGAGCTCACCGACCTGCTGCTGCCGCACGCGGTGCTGCAGCGCGCCGACGTGGCCGAAGTGCGGATCGTGGCGCCGCGCGCGGGCCGGGTCACGCTGTTCCCGGCGCTGCAGGTCGAGGGCGCGCAGGACTTCGCCACCTTCGACCGCGCCCATCCCGCGGGCGCCGACTACGTGATCGTGCCCGCGATGGAGCCGGCCGATGCGCCCGCGGTGAGGGCCTGGCTGCAACAGCAGGCCAGCCGGGGCGCGCGCGTGATCGGCGTGTGCTCGGGCGCGCTCGTGCTCGCGCAGGCCGGCCTGCTCGACGGCCGGCGCTTTGCCGGCCACTGGTACGACCGCGGCACGCTGCGCAAGCAACCCGGCGCCACCCATGTGCCCGACCGGCGCTACCTGGTCGACCGCGACGTGGCGACGACCACCGGCATCACGGCCTCGGTGCCCGCGACGCTGGCGCTGGTCGAGGCGATCGGCGGGCCCGCGAAGGCCGCGGCGATGGCGGCCGAGCTCGGCGTGGACGGCTGGGGCCCGGCGCATGCGAGCGCGCCCTTCGGCCTCACGACCGGGCGCGGCGCCGAGTACCTGTTCAACAAGGCCGCGTTCTGGCGCGGCGAGCGCCGCCGGCTCGAGGTGCGCGATGGTGCCGACGACATCGCGCTCGCGCTGGCCACCGATGCGTGGACGCGCACGGGGCATGTCGATGTCGAGGCGGTCTCGTCCTCGGGCCCGGTGAAGCTGCGCAGCGGTCTCGTGCTGGTGGCCGGCCCCGCCACGCGCGAAGCACAGCCGCTGCCGCTGGTTGCCGCGCTCAAGCCGGTGCAGCAGCTCGACCGCACGCTGTGCGAGATCGCGGGCCGCTACGGCAACGCGCGGCGCGACTGGGTGATGCAGGAGATGGAGTACCCGCGCACGGCGGCGAACACCGCCTGCGCGTGGTGATCAGCCGGCGTCGGCGGCGATGAAGTTGCGCCCGCGCGCACCGGCCAGCGCCTGCAGGATGCGCTCGCTCCAGTCCGCCTCGGGAATGCCATAGCTCAGCGGATCGACGCTCACGCCCAGCCCCTCGAGAAAGGCGCTCAGCGACGCGACGGCCTGGTCGATGTCGTGCGCATCGAACACCGAGAGCAGCAACGCATCGAGCGCCGGATCGCGCCCGGCCGCGAGCTGCATGATGCGCGGCAGGCTGAACGAACACGCGATGCCGTGCGGCACGCCATGCCGCAGCGTGATGTCGTAGGACAGCGAATGCGCGAGCGCGGTGCGCGTGTTGGAGAACGCCAGGCCGGCCTGCAGCGCCGCGGTGGCCAGGCGCTCGCGCAGCTCGGGCCGGTCGGGCCGCGCTAGCAGTTCGGGCAGCGTGGCGACGATGCTGCGCGCCGCGCTCACGGCCAGGCTTGCCGACACCGGGTTGCGGTGCACGTTCCACAGCGACTCGAGCGCATGCGACAGCGCATCGAGGCCGCTGGCCAGGGTGGCCGCATGCGGCAGGCTCAGCATCAGGTCGGCATCGACGATGGCGGCCTCGGGCCAGGTCCACGGCAGCTGCAGCGACAGCTTGCGCGCGCGCGCCTGGTCCCACACGGTGGCCCAGGGCGTGACTTCGCTGCCGGTACCGGCCGTGGTGGGAATGGCCAGCAGCTGCCGGTGCCGCCGGACCGAGGCCGGCGCGCTGTCCGCGCCTTCGAGCAGCGCGAGCAGCTCATCGAAGCGCCCGGCCGCGGGGCGCGTGAGCATCACCTTCGCGCAGTCGATCACGCTGCCGCCGCCTAGCGCGATGACGCAGTCGACCTCGGCATGCTCGCGCCACAGCCGTTCGTACATCGGCGCCAGCCAGGCCACGTCGGGGTTCGGCAGCACCTCGGTCTCGACGGCCGCGAGGCGATCGCCCAGCAGGCCGCGGATGCGATCGACGAGGCCGAGGCCGACCGCCTCGGGAAAGGCGATCAGGATCGCGCGGCGTGCGCCGAGCAGTCTAGGCAGCGCATCGAGCGAGCCGCAGCCGGCATGCACGTCGACGGGGTTGCAGTAGGTCCACATGATGGGTTCGGGAAAGCGGGCGCCGCGGCCGCGTCGTGCAGCCGGGCGCTCAAGAGAAAGGATCCGCGCGGCCTTCAGTGCCGGCCGCTGTGCTGGATGCGGTGGCGCAATTGGCTCGAGAGCAGGTCGGCCACGATCACCATCACGGTGATCACGATGATGCAGGTGGCGGTCTCCTGGTAGCGGAACAGCTTGAGGCTGCTCACCAGCTCGAAGCCCAGCCCGCCCGCGCCCACCATGCCCAGCACGGTGGCCGAGCGCAGGTTCACCTCGAAGCGGTACAGCACCACGGCGATCCAGGCCGTGACGACCTGCGGCAGCACGCCGAACACGATGACCTGCAGCGGCCGCGCACCCGTGGCGCGCAGGGCCTCGAGCGGTCCCTGGTCGATCTCCTCGATGGCATCGGCGAAGAACTTGCCGAGCATGCCCGCGCCATGCAGCGCGAGCGCCAGCACGCCGGGGAACGGACCGAGCCCCACGGCCGACACGAACACCAGCGCGAGGATCAGCTCGTTGATGCTGCGCACCACGTTGAGGGCCTGGCGCGTGCACTGGTAGACCCAGCGCCGGCTCTGCAGGTTGCGCGCCGCCAGGAAGGACAGCGGAATCGCGGGCAGCACCGCCAGCAGCGTGCCCCAGACGGCGATCTGGATGGTCTCGAGCGCGGGCGCGACCAGGCGGCTCAGGATGTTCGTGTCGGGCGGCATGGTGCGGCCCAGGAAATCGAGGATCTGCGGCAGGCCCGCCGCCAGTTCGGACCAGCTCAGTTGCGCGCCGCCGGCGCTCCACTGCAGCGCCCAGCCGACCACGCACAGGCCGATCAGCAGGTTGAACCAGCCGCGGCGGCTCTCGGGCAGCGGGCCGGTCCAGGCGTATCGGGTCGAGGGGGTGTTCATGCGTGTCCTTCGGTGCGTGCCAAGAGCGGCAGCGGCACGGCCGCCGGGGCGGCGGGCTCCTTGCGGTCGGCCGCGGGCTGCGGCACGTAGATGCGGTCGATGTCGTCGGGGCCCATGGCCTGCGGCGCGCCGTCGAACACGACGCGGCCCTGCGAGAGGCCGACGATGCGGTCAGCGAACTCGCGCGCGTAGTCGACCTGGTGCAGGTTGCACAGCACGGTGATACCGAGGTCGCGCGAGGCATCGCGCAGGTACTGGAGCACCTTGCGCGAGGTCTGCGGGTCGAGGCTCGCGACCGGCTCGTCGGCCAGGATCAGCCGCGGCTGCTGCGCGAGCGCGCGCGCGATGCCCACGCGCTGCATCTGGCCGCCCGACAGCGAATCGGTGCGCGCATGGGCCTTGTGCGCGAGTCCCACGCGGCCCAGGCATTCGTGCGCCAGCGCGATGTCGGCACGGCTGAAGAAGTGCAGCACCGAGGCCAGGGTCGACACCGCGCCGAGCCGGCCCGTGAGCACATTCTTCAGCGCGCTGAGCCGCGGCACCACGTTGTGATGCTGGAAGATCATGGCCACGCGCTGGCGCAGCGCGCGCGTGTCGGCGCAGTTCACGGCGTCCATGCCGTCGACCCTGAGCTCGCCGCCATCGGCCAGCGCCAGCCGGTTCACGCAGCGCAGCAGGGTCGACTTGCCGGCACCCGATTCGCCGAGCACCACCACGAACTCGCCCGCCGCGGCATCGAGGTCCACACCGCGCAGCACGGCGTTGTCGCCATAGCGCTTGGTGAGCTGCCGGATGCGGATCACTTCATGCTCCGCAGGTCGAGCTTGAGCACCTTGGCGGTGTCGCGCACCACGTTGTAGGCCGCGTCGGTGGTGGGCTGGAAGCCGTTGAGCACGCCCTGGTCGCCCCACGGCAGGTCCTTCACGTTGGCCAGCGCCTTCGCGATCTTCGCCTTCAGCGCCGGATCGAGGTCCTTGCGCCAGACCATCGGCGACTCGGGGATCGGGCTCGACGACCAGACGATCTCGAGCTCGTCCTGCTTGACCTGGCCCTTGGCGATGGCGCTCGCGAGGATGCGGTCGGCCACGGCGGCGGCGTCGACCTTCTTGTTGGCCACGGCCAGGATGCTGGCGTCGTGCGAGCCCGAGAAGATCACGCGGCTGAAGAAGGTCTCGGGGTCGTAGCCGGCCTGCAGCAGGCCCGACTTGGGGAACAGGTGGCCCGAGGCCGAGGTCGGGTCGACGAAGGCGAAGCTGCGGCCCTTGAGGTCGGCGGTCTTGGCGATGCCGCTTTCCTTGCGCGCGATGATCACGCTCTTGTAGGAGCTCTGGCCGGTCTTCTTGGTCACCGCCACCGCGAAGGCTTCCACGTCCGCGACCTGGTTCGCGAGCACGTACGAGAACGGGCCGAGGTAGGCCACGTCGAGCTTCTTGGAACGCAGCGCCTCGATCACGCCGTTGTAGTCGGTCGCCACGAAGGGCTTGACCGGCATGCCGAGCTGCTGCTGCAGGCTGTCGAGCACCTGGCGGCTGCTCTCGATCATGGCCTGCGAATCCTCGGCCGGGATCAGCCCGATGGTGAGGGGCTGCGCGGCCAGGGCCGGCAGGGCGGCGACCGCGGAAACCGCGGAAAGGGCCAGGGCGATCAGGCTGCGGCGCGGGCGGAGAAGGGTGTTCATGGTGGTGTCTGGGATGGAAAAAAAGGGACTGGAAGGGACCGGCACGGCAGGCATCGGCCTGCGACTACCCCAAGGCTAAGAACGCCATGTGACAGCCGCATATCAGATCGATCACGGATTTGTCACGATTCCATTCAAACAATCTATGGATGTCCGCCGCCAAACTCCGCGCCTTCCTCGCCGTCGCCCAGCACGGCAGCTTCAGCGCCGCCGCGCGTGCCGTGGGCCTGAGCCAGCCCACGCTCACCACCCAGGTCCAGGCGCTGGAGCGCCAGCACAAGGTCATGCTGTTCCACCGCCAGGGCCACCGCATCGAGCTCACCAGCGTCGGCGAGCGCCTGCTGCCCATCGCGCGCCAGATCGCGGCGCTCGAGCTCGATTCGTACAACCTGCTGCACGACAGCGGCGACCTGCAGTCGGGCGAGCTCAAGCTCGGCGCGGTCGGTCCCTTCCACGTGATCGAGATGGTCGACGCCTACCGCAAGCGCTATCCGCGGCTCGACGTCTCGATCCGCATGGGCAATTCGTCGTCGGTGTTCAAGGACCTCGAGGAGTACGCGGTCGACATCGGCGTGCTCGCGCGCTTCCACGAGGCGCCGGGTTTCAGCGCGACGCCCTATGCGCGCCATGCGCTGATCCTGTTCGTGCACCGCGACCATCCGTTCGCCAGGCGCGGAGAGATCCGGCTCGAGGAACTGCACGGCCAGCCGATGCTGCAACGCGAGAGCGGTTCCAGCACGCGGCGCGCGCTCGACGAGGCTTTCGCGCGCGCGGGCGTCCGGCCCAGGCTCGCGATGGAGATCGGCAGCCGCGAGGCGATCCGCGAAGCGGCCGCGCGCGGCATCGGCATCGGCGCGGTCTCCGAGGCCGAGTTCATTCCCGACGCGCGCCTGCGCACCGTGCGCATCGAGGGCGATCCCGCGGTGACGCAGACCTACCTCTACTGCCTGCAGGTGCGACGCGACAGCCGCGTGCTCGCCTCTTTCTTCGACGTGGCGCTGAAGCTGCGCAAGGGGGAGTTCGAAGGCGCGACATGACAGCCGGCCCCCGCGAACCTTTGCATCCATATGCGAACGACGGCTAAGCATCCCTGAAAGCCTTCGTTGGCCCGCCACCGGCGGCCACCTTAGTCTGCGTCGATCCTCTTTCAGCAAGGACCCCGCAGATGAACGACCGACTCCAGCGCGTGCATGCCTCGCGCTCGGCCGCCGTGAAGGCCGGCCTCGACCATCCGGTGATCGACACCGACGTGCACGTCAACGACTACGCGCCCGTGCTCGAGGACTACGTGGCGCAGTACGGCGGCAACAAGCTGGTCGATGCGCTGCGCAAGGCGCTCGGCGGGCGCTTCGTCACGCGCAACGGCGGCGGCAAGGACTGGTACCAGCAGTCGGCCGAGGAACGCCAGTTCCACCGCACGCTGCGCGCGCCCTGGTGGGCCCGCGTCACGCGCAACACCTACGACCTCGCGACCTACACGCTGCCCGCGCTGCTGCACGAGCGCCTGGGCGAGCAGGGCTCCGACTACTCGATCCTGTTCCCCAACGACGTGCTCTCGCCGGCCGCGGCCGGCAGCGAATACCGCCAGCCGCTGCACCGGGCCATCAACCACTTCCACGCCGACCAGTACCGGCCCTATGCCGACCGCCTGACGCCGGTGGCGGGCATACCGCTGCACTCGCCGCAGGAGGGCATCGAGGAGCTGGAGTTCGCGGTCAAGACGCTGGGCCTGAAGGTCATCAACATCGCGGGCGGCGTGCGCCGCCCGATCCGCGCCATCGCCGAGAAGTACCCGGCCGCCGAGCATCCAGAGATCGCCAGGCAGGTCGGCTACATCGACTTCTACGGCATCGACAGCGAGCACGACTACGACCCTTTCTGGGCCAAGGTGGTGGAACTCGGCGTGCCGGTGACCACGCACTACGGCAGCCAGGGCTGGACCGGCCGGCAGTCGATCAGCAACTACATGAACAACCACATCGGCCACTTCGCCGATGGCTCGCAGGCCTTCGCCAAGGCACTGTTCTTCGGCGGCGTGACGCGGCGCTTTCCGGGGCTGCGCGTGGGCCTGCTCGAAGGCGGCGCGGACTGGGGTTCGCACGTCTACACCCACCTGGTGGACCGCTGGGAGAAACGCAACCGGCATGCGGTGCGCAACTACGACCCGGCCGAGGCCGACATCGAGCTGCTGGCCTCGCTGTTCGAGCGCCATGGCGGCGACTTGCTCAAGGGCCGCACGCTCGACAAGGCCACGCTGCTGCGCGACAGCCTGGGCATCTCGGCGCTGCCGCACAGCCGCGAGCCGAACGAGAGCGAGATCGACGACTTCGCGCTCGCCGGGATCGAGAAGGTCGAGGACATCCGCGACCGCTGGGTCAACAACTTCTACTTCGGCTCGGAAGCCGACGACCGCACCGTGGCCGCGGCCTTCAACGACAAGGTGAACCCGCTGGGCGTGAAGATCAACGCGATCTGGTCGTCCGACGTGGGCCACTGGGACGTGCCCGAGTTCACCGAGCCGCTGGCCGAGACCTGGGACCTGGTGCAGCAGAGCGTGATCTCGGCGGCCGACTTCCGGGCCTTCGTGTTCGAGAACCCGCACCGCTTCTACACCGAGGCCAATCCGCGCTTCTTCGAAGGCACCGAGGTCGGCCGCAAGCTGGCCGCGAAGAAAGGCACGCCATGAAGCCGATGCGGCATCTCCTGCGCTGGACCGCGCTGCTGGCCACCGCCCTCGCGGCCTCGGCGCAGGCCGCGCCCGACACCATCCGCATCGGCGTGGCCACCGCGGGCGGCGGCGACCCCGTCACCTGGGGCGGCTCGCCCGGCGGCGTGGCGCGCGCCAACAACTGGCTCGAGGAGGAGTTCAAGGCCTCGGGCATCAAGGTCGAGTGGCTGTTCTTCAAGGGCGCGGGCCCGGCCGTGAACGAGGCGCTGTCGAACAAGCAGATCGACTTCGCCTACCAGGGCGACCTGCCCTCGATCGTCGGCCGTTCGAACGGCCTCAAGACCAAGGTGCTGCTGGTCAGCGGCGCGCGCAACAACCTCTACCTGGTCACGCCGACGCAGTCGAACATCCAGTCGATCAAGGACCTCAAGGGCCGCACGGTGTCGATCTTCCGCGGCACCAACGGCCACCTGGTCGCGATCAACGTGCTGGCGGCCGAAGGCCTGGCCGAGCGCGACATCAAGGGCGTGAACCTCGACACCGGCAGCGCGCAGGCGGCGCTGGTCTCGAACGGCGTGGACGCGGCCTTCGGCGGCTACGAATGGTTCAAGGTGCGCGACCAGGGGCTCGCGAAGGTGGTCTATTCCACCCAGGGCCGCGATCCGGCGCTCACGCGCCAGGCCGCGCTGCTGGTGCGCAGCGAGTTCGAGCAGGCCAACCCCGCCGAGGTGCAGCGCGTGGTCGACGTGTTCGTGCGCGCGGCCCACTGGTCGTCGGAAGAGAAGAACCGCGACGAGCTGTTCCGCATCTGGGCCCGCAGCGGCACGCCGGTCGCCTCGTGGACCGCCGAGTTCGACAAGCAGCCGCTGGCGCAGCGCAACTCGCCGCTGGCCGACGACTTCATCGTGGCGCGCTACAAGGCCGTGGTCGGCGACGCACTCAAGCTCAAGCTGATCCGCCGCGAGGTCACGGTCGACGACTGGTTCGACACGCGCTACCTCAAGGCCGCGCTCAAGAAGCAGGGCCTCGAGGGCTACTGGACCGCTTCCGACGCGAAGGGCCGGCCGAAGGGCGGGCCCGCGGTCGCGTCGCGATGAGCGCCGAAGCCGAACTGTCGGCGGTCCTGCAGCGCGACGAGGCCGCGCCGCTGCGCCTCTCGTTGCCGTGGCGCCGCCTCGGCGACGCCGCCCTGCCCTGGCTGCTGCCCGCCGCCTTGCTCGCGCTGTGGTTCGTGGGCGCCGGCCAGGGCTGGATCTCGCCGCAGGTGCTGCCGCCGCCCGAGTTCGTGGCCGAGACGCTGCGCGACCTCGCGACCAGCGGTGACCTCTGGCTGCACGTGAGCACCAGTTTCGCGCGCGTGGGCGTGGGCTTCGCGATCGGCACGCTGCTGGGGCTGCTGCTGGGCACGGCCATGGGCCTGTCGCGCCGCGTCGAGGCCTACCTGCTGCCGAGCTTCAATGCGCTGGTGCAGATCCCGGTGCTGGCCTGGCTGCCCTTCGTGCTGCTGATCGTGGGCATCGGCGAGCCGCTCAAGTACATCCTGATCGCCAAGGCGGCGCTGGTGCCGGTGGCGCTCAACACGCTGCAGGGCTTCCGGCAGACGCCGCAGTCGCTGCGCGAGGTCGGCGAGGTCTACGGCTACAGCCGGCGCCAGCAGGTGCTGGAGATCGTGCTGCCGCATGCCGTGCCCACGCTGTTCACGGGCGTGCGGCTGGGCTTCACCAAGGCCTGGCTGTCGCTGGTGGTGGTCGAGCTGGTCGCTTCGAGCGAGGGGCTGGGCTACCTGATCGTCTATGGCCGCCAGCTGTTCCAGCTCGACCTGGTGATGGCCGCGGTGGTGATCGTGGGTGCGATCGGCTGGGCCATCGACCGCCTGCTCGAGCGGCTCGAGAACACGCTGCACCGGCACCGCCCGGGCGGTGCCGCGCGATGAGCGGGCCCGCCTCGCTGTCGCGCGACGCGGCCGAACTGGCCGCGGTGCAGCCGCTGCGGCCCGTCGATCGCAGCCGCTGGCGCGGCCTGGCGCTGCCCGCCGTGGCGATCGCGCTGTGGACGCTGCTGTCGTGGCTCGACGTGGTCAATTCGGCGCTGCTGGTCTCGCCGCAGAAGTTGCTCGCGACCGCCGCCGACCAGATCGTCAGCGGCCGCCTGTGGCGCGCGCTCGGCGCCAGCCTCGCGCGCGAGGCCACGGGCTTCCTGATCGGCACCGCCTCGGGCCTGGTGCTCGGCGCGCTGCTGGGCCTGTGGCCACTGTTCAACCGCATCGTCGGCCCGAGCTTCAACACCTTCAAGCAGATCTCGCTGTTCGCGTGGATTCCGCTGATCTCGGTCTGGTTCGGCCTCGGCGACGTGGCCAAGGTGGTGTTCCTCTCGCTGGCCGCGCTGGTGCCGGTGGTGGTCAACACCTGCGACGGCATCCGCACCGTGCCGCCCGCGCTGCTCGAGGTGGCGCGCGTCTACGGCTTCACGCGCTGGCAGACGCTCGCGCAGGTGGTGCTGCCGGCCGCGCTGCCCGCCATCTTCACGGGCGTGTACCTCGCGCTCATCTATTCCTGGCTCGCCACCATCGGCGCCGAATATCTGCTGGTGGCCGGCAAGGGCATCGGCAACACGCTGATCGAGGGCAGCGAGCATTTCCAGATGGACCTGGTGATCTTCGGCATGTTCGTCATCGGCCTGGTCGGCTGGCTGATGAATGCCTCGGCGCGCGCGCTCGAACGCCGGCTGGCGCGCTGGACCGGCCGGGCCTGACACCTCTTCTTCTCCGCACCATGAGCACCTCCATCGCATCGAACGAACTCGACATCCGCGGCCTCGGCAAGCGCTACGCGCAGGCGCAGGCGCGCGGCGGCGAACTGCAGGTGCTCGAGAACATCGACCTGCACGTGCCGCCGGGCAGCTTCACCAGCATCGTGGGCGCGAGCGGCTGCGGCAAGTCGACGCTGCTGCGGCTGGTCCTCGGGCTCGACGACCAGTACGAGGGAAAGATCCTGCTCGGCGGCCAGCCGATCGCGGGCACCGGCCGCGAGCGCGGCATCGTGTTCCAGGACCACCGGCTGTTCCCGTGGCTCACGGTCGAGCAGAACATCGCCGTGGGCCTGCGCAACGCGCCGCTCGGCGCGAAGCGGAAGGCCGAGCTGGTGGCCGAGCACGTGGCGCTGGTCGGCCTCGGCGGTTTCGAGAAATCGTGGCCGCACCAGATCTCGGGCGGCATGGCGCAGCGCGTGGCCATCGCGCGCGGCCTGGTCAACCGGCCGCGCGTGCTGCTGCTCGACGAGCCCTTCGGCGCGCTCGATGCCCTCACGCGCGCGCGGCTGCAGATCGAGCTGCAGCGCATCTGGCAGAAGGAGCGCATCACCATGCTGCTGGTGACGCACGACGTGGAGGAAGCCGTGTTCCTCGGCGACCGCGTGGTGGTGATGCAGCCATCGCCGGGGCGCATCCGCCGCACCGTGGCTGTGGACCTGCCGCATCCGCGCAACCGCAGCGATCCGGCGTTCATCCGGTTGCGCGACGACGTGCTGGGCGATTTCGTCGATGCCGGAATCGACGAGCGCCGCGCGCCACCGCGCGACGACGAACCCGGCGAGGCACGGCCCTCGCGATTGCAGCTCGCGTGGTGAGCAAGGCTCGCCGCCGTCGGCGCGATCAGCGCCCCTTCTGCCGGATGTACGCCTGCGGCGTCATGCCGATCTGCTTGCAGAACATGGCGATGAAGGCCGAGGGCGAGCCGTAGCCCAGCTCGATCGCGACGTCCTTCACCGCGCGCCCCGCCTCCAGCAGGGCGATCCCGCGGATCACCTTGAGGCGCTGGCGCCATTCGCTGAACGGCATCTGCAGGTCGCGCTCGCAACGCCGCGCCAGCGTGCGCTCGGTCGAATGCACCGTGGCGGCCCATTCGGCGAGCGAGCGGCCATCCCAGGGCTGCGCCTGCAGGGCCTCGAGCACGCGGCCCAGCTGGGGGTCGTCCGACATCGGGAGGTAGCTGTCGTGGCCGGGCGCGATGGCCAGTTCGTCGCGCAGGACCTCGAACAGGCGCTGCTCGGCCGGATTGCGCGGCACCTCGATGGAACGGCTGCGCAGGCTGTCGAGCACCGCCTGCGTCAGCGGGCTGATGACCATGGTGCAGGCACGCTTCGGCAGCACGTCGCACAAGGCCTCGGCCAGGTAGACCGTGGCGTAGCTGGCCGCATGGCGGTTGCTCGACAGGTGCTCGACGCGCGGCGGGATCCACACGCCGTACTGCGGCGGCGCCAGGAAGACCCGGCCGCTCATCCCGACCTCGATCACGCCCGAGATCGCGTGCACGAACTGTCCCTCTTCGTGGCTGTCGCGCGGCGCGGTGCCACCGGGCGCGAGGTGCACGACCTTGAAGAGCACGGGCTGCCCGTCGGCGGCGGATTTGAGTTGTCGCTTCATGTTGTCCGGCTTGCTCGATCGGTTGTCCGATTGGATGGGCTGTGATCCATCCCGTCACTCTAGACTGCCTTCGGCCTCGCAACCATGCATATCTCGAAGGAGACACCGCCCATGAATGCACGACCCGACGACAGGCTCCCATCGGACCAGCAGGTCGAGGAATTTTCGCGCGACGGCGCCATCGTCCTGCGCGGTGTCCTGCGGCCGCCCGAGGTCGAGCTGCTGCGCCAGGGCATCGATGCCAATCTCGCCGCGCCGAGCGTGCGCGCGAAGGTGGCGAGCCGGCCCGACGATCCGGGCTTCTTCATCGAGGACTTCTGCAACTGGCAGGAGATCCCGGCGTACTGGGACGTGATCTCGCGCTCGGCATTGCCGGCCGCCGCGGCCAGGCTCACGAGGAGCACGCAGGTGCGGCTCTATCACGACCACATGCTCACCAAGGAATCGGGCACGCGCCAGCACACGCCCTGGCACCAGGACCAGCCCTACTACAACGTCGAGGGCAGCCAGAACGTCAGCTTCTGGATTCCGGTGGATCCGGTGTCGCGTGCCTCGACGCTCGAGCTTGTCGCCGGCTCGCACAAGGGGCCGTGGCTGATGCCGCGCACCTTCATGACCAACGAGGCCCGGTGGTTTCCCGAGGGCGCGCTGGCCGACCTGCCCGACATCGAGGCCGACCGCGCGGCCCACGACATCCTCGGCTGGGCCGTGGAACCCGGCGACGCCATCGCCTTCAACATGCTCACGCTGCACGCCTCGGCCGGGCTCGAACCCGGCCGGCGGCGGCGGGTGTTCTCGGTGCGCATGCTGGGCGACGACATGCGGCATGCGCCGCGGCGCTGGAAGACCTCGCCGGATTTCCCGGGACTGGCCGAGCAGCTGCCGGCGGGCGCGCCGATGGCGCATCCGTTGTTTCCGGTGCTGTGGCCGCCGGCTTCCAGTTAGTGAGCCGCGAGGCGTTCCGCCTCCAGCGCCGCGCGAACGCTGGCGCGCTGCCCCATGCGAACCATGAAGCGCTGGATCGCCGCGTAGCCCGAGAGATCGAGATTCACGCGCGGCGGCCACGACAGCACGTTGTAGAGATAGGCATCGGCCACCGAGAAATCGGCGCCCAGCACGTAGTCGTGGGTCGACAGGTGCTCGTCGATGTAGGCGAACTTGCTCGTGAGGTTGCCGTCCGCGAATCGCTTCTTGGTGTCCGCGTCGAGGTAGGGCGAGAACATCACGGCCATGCCCTTGTGCAGGTCGCTCGCGACGAAGTTCAGCCACTCGAGCGCGCGGTAGCGCTGCCGCGTGCCGAAGGGCGGAAGCAGCCGGTGCTCGGGATGCCGGTCGGCGATCCATTGCAGGATCACCGCGCCTTCGGTGATCAGGTCGCCGTCGTCGAGCTTGAGGACGGGGATAAAGCCCTTGGGCGTCACCTGCAGGTAGTCGCCTTCGATCGTCGTCTTGGTCTTGAAGTCGACCTTGACCAGTTCATAGGCCTGGCCGGCCTCCTGCAATGCGATCTGCGAGGCGAGGCCGCAGGAACCGGGGGCGTAATAGAGTTTCATGGTTGACTAGAGAGGAGCGGGTATCAGGGCATCGAAATCGCTGGCATCGTGGCGCTCGCGCAGCACGGTGCCCGGCGCCCCCGAGGTGCGGTTGACCACCCTGCCGCGCGCGACCGCGGGCCGCGCGGCAATGGCCTCGTACCAGCGCAGCAGATGCCTGTAGTCCTCGACGGCCAGGAACTCGTGCGTGTTGTAGACGCCATAGAGGCTGCCCGGATACCAGGGCCACACCGCCATGTCCGCGATCGTGTATTGGTCGCCGGCGAGGAACTCGTGCGAGGCCAGGTGCGTGTCGAGCACATGCAGCTGGCGCTTGGTCTCCATCGCGTAGCGGTCGATCGCGTATTCGATCTTGAACGGCGCATAGCCATAGAAGTGGCCGAGGCCGCCGCCGACGAAGGGCGCCGAGCCCACCTGCCACATCAGCCAGTTGAAGGTCTCGGTGCGCGCGCGTCCTTCGGCCGGCAGGAAGGCGCCGAAACGCTCGGCGAGATGGACCAGGATCGAGCCGCTCTCGAAGACCTGCGTGACCGGGTCCGTCGACCGATCGACGAGCGCGGGAATCTTGCTGTTGGGATTGACGCCGACGAAGCCGCTGCCGAACTGGTCGCCCTTGAAGATGTCGATCAGCCAGGCGTCGTACTCGGCACCCTCGTGTCCGGCCGCGAGCAGTTCCTCGAGCAGGATCGTGATCTTCTGGCCGTTGGGCGTGCCCTGCGAATACAGCTGCAGCGGATGCCTGCCGACCGGCAGCGCCTGGTCGAAGCGCGCGCCCGACACGGGACTGTTGATGCTGCCGAAGGTGCCGGCCGGATTGCTCTTCGGTTGCCAGACCTTGGCGGGCACGTAGCCCGCGGGTTGATTGGCTGGAGGCGCGTCTGTCATCGATGGCTTTCGGAGGTGAATGTCGATGCAAAAAATTCTAGGAACGCACCGACGATTCATCTACGGGCGCCACTCGAATTCATCGTTCAGCCGCCCGAACAATGCGGCCGCCCGCCTCCTCAGCGAGCGGGATGCGCGTCGACCCGCCAGCCCGCCTCCGCCTTGCTCACCACGCCGCCCACCCAGTCCACGAAGGCGCGCACGGTCGGCGACAGGTGGCGGTTCTGCGGATAGAGCACGGAGAGCGGCGCGGCCGGCGCGGCATAGTCGGCGAGCACCCGCCGCAGCTGTCCGCTGCGCAGGTGCTGCTGCACCATGTAGCTGCCCGCGCGGATCAGGCCCAGGCCCTCGAGGCCGCAGGCCACGTAGGCATCGGTGTCGTTGACGATGAGGCTCTCGCGCATGGCGATGCAGCGGTCCTCGCCGTTCTCCACGAAGTGCCACTCGAGCGAGCGCGCCGTGCGGCTCGACAGGTAGCCCACGGCCTTGTGCCGCGCCAGGTCCTCCAGCGTCTTCGGCGTGCCATGGCGCTCCAGGTACTCGGGCGAGGCACAGCTGACCCAGTCGAAAGCGCCGATGCGCCGGGCCACCAGCGTGGCCGAATCCTCGGGCGTGCCCGCGCGGATGACGCAGTCGATGCCCTCCTGCACCAGCTCCACCGTCCGGTCGCTCACCGTGAGCGTGAGCTCGACATCGGGATAGCGCGACTGGAAGTCGCGGATCGACGGCAGCACCACGAGGCGCGCGAGCGAGAGCGTCATGTCGACGCGCAGGCGCCCGCGCGGCCGTCCGGCGCTGCCGGGGAAGCTGGACTCGACGGCCTCGATCTCGGCCAGCAGCCGCCTGCAATGGTCGTAGTAGAGCGTGCCTTCGGGCGTCAGGCTGATGTGGCGCGTGGTCCGCTGCAGCAACCGCGCGCCGAGGAATTTCTCGAGGTCCTTGACCGCGCGCGTGACGCGCGACTTGGGCAGCACGAGGCTGTCGGCGGCCCGCGTGAAGCTGTGCATTTCGACGACGCGGGCGAAGATCTGCATCGATTGCAGGCGGTCCATTCGATCTCTCCTTGGCCCGGAATTTATTGCTTGAAGCGAAACAAGTATAGGTTCGCCTCCCTCGATTTCTGGCGCCTTTCCCTCTGAATTCAAGGGCCGGGGCCGAATCCACTGTTCCATCCAAGGCAACAAACTTAGCCAGCTTCAGGGCTAGATGTTCGTGCGCCGCGCGCTCAGACTGCGGGCCATTCAACCCTCTCGAGCAACTCGCATGAAACCCCTCCAGAAGCATCCCCTCGCGGCCCTCGTGGCCGCGATCGCGGTGGCCGGCGCGGGCAGCGTTCTTTGGAAGCATGGCTCCGAAGCGCATGCCGCGCCCGCCACCGCGGCTCCCACCGTCAAGTACCGGCCGGCCCAGCAGCGATCGGTGTCCGACTCGCAGGACTACACGGGACGGCTCGAAGCCGTCGACCTCGTGGACATCCGCCCCAAGGTGCCCGGCACGCTGCTGGCCGTGCATTTCAAGCCCGGCCAGCATGTGCGCCAGGGCGAACTGCTGTTCACCATCGACCCCGCGCCCTACGAGGTCCAGGTGCGCCAGGCGCAGGCCGCCGTGGCGGGCGCCGAGGAACGGCAACGCCTCGCCGACCTCGAGCAGGCGCGCGCACGGCGGCTGCTCGAATCGGACTCGATCGCGCGCCGGGAATTCGATGCGCTCGACAACGCGGCGCGCGCGGCGGCCGCATCGCTCCAGGGCGCGCGGGCTTCGCTGGCCCAGGCCCGGCTGCAGCTCGACTACACGCAGGTGCGGGCACCGATCGCGGGCCGCATCTCGCGCGCGGAGATCACCGCGGGCAACGTGGTGGGCGCGGGCGGCGACGCGGTGCCGCTCACGCGCATCGTCTCCGACGGCAAGCTCTACGCCGCCTTCAACGTCGACGAGCAGAGCTACCTGCGGCTCATCGCGCCGTCGCTGCGCGCGGGCGCGCAGCCGACGGTCGCGGTCGGCCTCGCGAGCGACGACGGCTTTCCCCATGCGGCCGCCATCGAGGCGCTCGACAACCAGATGGACACCCGCTCGGGCACGGTGCGCGTGCGCGCGCGCATCGACCGCGTGGGCCCCGACATGCTCCCGGGCCTGCAGGCGCGCATCCGGCTGCAGGGCGGCCTGCCCTACGAGGCCGTGACGGTCGACGATGCGGTGATCGGCACCGACCAGGACCGCAAGTACGTGCTGGTCGTCGATGCGCAGAACAAGGTCGAGCGCCGCTTCGTCGAGCTCGGCACGCTGCACGGCCGCGATCGCGTGCTGCGCAGCGGCGTCGCGCCCGGTACCAGGGTGATCGTGGACGGCGCGTTCCGCGCGCCGCCGGGCACTGCGGTGTCGGCCGAGGCCGCCGAGCCATCGGCGGTGCCCGATGCGCCGACCGCGTCCGCGCGCGCCGTCGACGGGGGCCGGTCGTGAACATCTCGAAGTTCTTCATCGACCGCCCGATCTTCGCGGGCGTGCTGTCCGCGCTGATCCTGCTCGCGGGCATCGTCGCGGCCTTCCACATGCCGGTCTCGGAATACCCGCAGGTCATTCCGCCCTCGGTGGTCGTGCATGCGCAGTACCCGGGCGCCAACGCCAGGACCATCGCCGAGACGGTGGCGGCGCCGCTCGAGCAGTCCATCAACGGCGTGGAGGACATGCTCTACATGGACTCCAAGGCCAGCGGCGACGGCCATCTCTACCTGACGGCGACCTTCAAGCTCGGCACCGATCCGGACCGGGCCCAGCAGCTGGTGCAGACGCGCGTGTCGCAGGCCCAGCCGCGGCTGCCGGAGGACGTGCAGCGCCTGGGCGTCACGGCCATCAAGAACTCGCCGATCATCACCATCGCCGTGCACATGGTCTCGCCGAACGGGACCTACGACAACAACTACATCAGCAACTACGCCATCCTCCACGTGAAGGACCGGCTGGCCCGCATCGCGGGCGTGGGCGACGTGGTGGTGTGGGGGCCGGGCGGCTATGCCATGCGCGTCTGGCTCGACCCGGCCGCGCTGGCCGAGCGCGGGCTCGGCGCGAGCGACGTGGCGGCCGCGATCCGGCGCCAGAACATCCAGGCCGCGGTCGGCACCATCGGCAGTTCGCCCGCGTCGCCCGACACCGCCTTCCAGCTCAACGTCAACGCCGACGGGCGCCTCAAGTCGCCCGAGGAGTTCAAGGGCATCGTCATCAAGTCCGATGCCAACGGCGCGATCACGCGCCTGGGCGACGTGGCGCGCGTGGAACTGGGTGCCGAGGACTACGGCATCCGCGCCACCCTGGACAACGCGCCCGCCGTCGCGGTGGCCGTGCAGGAAGCGCCGGGCGCGAACTCGCTGCAGATCTCGCGCGAGGTGCACCGCGCCATGAAGGAACTCGAGAAGGAGTTCCCGCAGGACGTGGTCTACCGCGTCGTCTACGAGCCCAGCCGCGCCGTCCAGTCCGGCATCGACGCCGTGATCGAGACCCTGCTGGAGTCGGTGGCGCTGGTCGTGCTGGTGGTGTTCCTCTTCCTGCAGACCTGGCGCGCCTCGATCATTCCGCTGCTCGCGGTGCCGGTCTCGATCGTCGGCACCTTCGGCTTCCTGCTGCTGGCCGGCTACTCCATCAACACGCTGTCGCTGTTCGGCCTGGTGGTCGCGATCGGCATCGTGGTCGACGACGCGATCGTGGTGGTCGAGAACGTGGAGCGCAACATCGCGCGCGGCCTGGGCCCGCGCGAGGCCACCTACCAGGCGATGCGCGAGGTCAGCGGGCCCATCGTCGCCATCGCGCTCACGCTGTCGGCGGTGTTCCTTCCGCTGGCCTTCCTGAGCGGCCTGACCGGCGAGTTCTACAAGCAGTTCGCGGTCACCATCGCGATCTCCACCCTGATCTCGGCGGTGAACTCGCTGACGCTGTCGCCGGCGCTGTCGGCGCTGCTGCTCAAGGGCCACGGCGACGCGCCCGACGCGGTGACGCGCGTGACGCAACGGCTGTTCGGCCGCTTCTTCGCGCGCTTCAACCGCCGCTTCGACCGCGCCTCCGAAGGCTACGGCAGCGGCATCGGCCGCCTGCTGCGGCACAAGGGCGCGCTGCTCGTCGTCTACGCGGGCCTGCTGGGCGCGACCTGGTGGCTCACCGGCCACGTGCCGGGCGGCTTCGTGCCCGCGCAGGACAAGGAGTATCTCGTCAGCCTCGCGCAACTGCCCGAGGGTTCGACGCTCGATCGCACCGAGGCGACCATGAAGCAGATGAACGACATCGCGCTCAAGCATCCCGCCGTGATGGGGACCTCGAGCTACAGCGGCCTCTCGATCAACGGCGTGACGAAGAGCTCGAGCACCGCGCTGACCTTCGTGCTGCTGAAGCCCTTCAAGGAACGGCCCGGGATCAGCGCCGAGCAGGTGGTGGCCGACCTGAGCCGCGAGTACGCCGGCATCGGCCACGCCTACACCGGCGTCTTCCCGCCGCCGCCGGTCTACGGACTGGGCACGCTCGGCGGCTTCAAGCTGCAGATCGAGGACCGCGCGGACCTGGGCTACGAGGCGCTCTACAAGGCGACCCAGGCCTTCGTCAAGAAGGCCTCCGAGGCACCGGAGCTCGCTTCCATCTACTCGACCTACACGGTCAACGTGCCGCAGCTCAAGGTCGACATCGACCGCGCCAAGGCACAGCAACTGGGTGTCGATACGCCGGCGGTGTTCAACACGCTGCAGTCCTTCCTGGGGGCGTACTACGTCAACGACTTCAACTTCCTGGGCCGCGTGTACCAGGTGCGGATGCAGGCCGACGCCAGGTTCCGCTCCAGGCCCGACGACATCGGCCAGCTGCACGTGCGCAGCGAGTCGGGCCGCATGGTTCCGCTCGCCTCGCTGGCGAGGATCAGCCAGACCTACGGGCCGGACCAGGTGGTGCGCTACAACGGCTTCACGGCCGCCGACGTCAACGGCGCCCCGGCGCCCGGCTATTCCTCGGGCCAGGCGATGGCGGCGATCCAGCGGATCGCGGCCGAGACGCTGCCGCCGGGCATGAGCTACGAATGGACCGACCTGACCTACCAGCAGATCATCGCGGGCAACAGCGCGGCCTGGATCCTTCCGCTGTGCGTGCTGCTGGTGTTCCTGGTGCTGGCAGCCCAGTACGAGAGCCTCACGCTGCCGCTGGCCATCATCCTGATCATCCCGATGAGCATCTTCTCGGCGCTGCTCGGCGTGTGGCTCACCAGGGGCGACAACAACATCTTCACGCAGATCGGGCTGATCGTGCTCGTCGGGCTGGCGTCGAAGAACGCGATCCTGATCGTCGAGTTCGCGCGCGAACTCGAGATGGCGGGCCTGTCGACCGCGAAGGCCGTGATCGAGGCCTGCCGCCTGCGGCTGCGCCCGATCCTGATGACCTCGCTCGCCTTCGTGATGGGCGTCATCCCGCTGGTCGCGTCGACCGGCGCGGGCGCGGAGATGCGCCAGGCGATGGGCATCTCGGTGTTCTTCGGGATGATCGGCGTCACGCTGTTCGGCCTGTTCCTCACGCCGCTGTTCTATGCGCTCGTCAGGTCGCTCGGCAGGGGCAGGCCGCTGCACGCGGCGGCGCATCACGAGGCGCCGGCGCTCGCCGCGCGCCATCTCGAACCCATGCAACCGGAGGGCCGCGCATGAGCCGCTTCATCCCCACACGGAACCTGCTGGCGACGGCAGCCATCGCCTTCCTGCTGTCGGCATGCTCGCTCGCGCCCACCGAGCAGCGCCCCGGCATCGACATCCCCGCGAGCTACCGGCAGTCCGGTGCGCCTTCCGACGCGATGCCGGCGGAAGAACCCGGCCGCTGGAAGCCGGCCGAACCCGCCGACCACCAGGCGCCCTCGCCCTGGTGGGGCGTCTTCGGCGACCCCGTGCTGGTGCAGCTCGAGGAGGAAGCGCTGCGGGCGAATCCCGACGTGGCGATCGCGATGGCACGGCTGAAGCAGGCGCGCGCGCTGACCTCGCGCAGCGAGTCGGAACGCTTCCCCGAGATCGACGCGGGCTTCGGCCCGACCCGCCAGCGCGGCACGGGCGCGGCCGCGGGGCGCGGAGACGGCTCGCCGGGCAGCACGCAGACGCTGTGGCGCGCCCAGGCTTCCGTCGCCTACGAGGTCGACGTCTTCGGCCGCGTCGCCTCGGGCATCGCCGCCGCGCGGGCCGACGAGGCGCGGCAACGCGCACTGGCCCACCAGATGCTGCTGCTGGTGCAGGCCGAGGTCGCCGGCACCTACTTCGGCCTGCGGCAGCTGGAGGGCGAGCTGCGCCTGCTGGCCGACACCGTGGCCTTGCGCGAAGACGCAGCGGCGCTGCTCGAGCGCCAACTCGGCGCGGGCGCCGTGGCGCGCCACATCGTCGACCAGGCGAGGACCGAACTGTTCACCGCGCGCGCCGAGCACCTGGCGGTGGCGCAGCAACACGCGCAGGCATCGCACGCGCTGGCCATCCTGCTCGGCAAGGCGCCGGCGAGCTTCTCGCTCGCCGCGAGGCCGCTGGAAGCAACCGTCGTCCAGCTGCCACCGGGCCTGCCCTCTGCCCTGCTCGAACGCCGGCCCGACATCGCGGCCGCCGAGCGCGCCATGGCCGCGGAGAACGCGCGCATCGGCGTGGCGAAGGCCGCGTACTTTCCCTCGCTCGCGCTGACCGGCTCCCTCGGCTACGAATCGGCCGCGCTCGGCAACCTCGCCAACTGGTCGCAGCGCACCTTCCTGCTCGGTCCGCTCGCGGGCACGATGCTGAGCCTGCCGCTGTTCGACGGCGGACGCCGCGAGGCCGAGCTCGATCGCGCCCGCGGCGCCTACGAGGAGAGCGTGGCGCAGTACCGCAAGACGGTGCTGCAGGCCTTCCGCGAGGTCGAGGATGCGCTGGTCTCGATGCGCACCCTCGATGCGCGCATCGCCCAGCAGCGCGAGGCCGATGCGTCGGCCGCGCGCGTGGCCCGGTCCGCGAAGGCGCGCTTCGACGAAGGCGACACCGACTACCTGGCGGTGGTCGATGCGCAGCGCACGCGCCTGCGCAACCGGCAATCGCTGATCCAGTCCGAAGGCGCGCGCGCACGCGCGAGCGTCGACCTCGTGCGCGCGCTCGGCGGCGGCTGGGAAGCCACCGGCAGCGCGGCGCATGCCCGTTCCGCACCCTCCTCGTCCTGAAGATTCCATGTCCCATTCGAAACTCTTCGAGCCGCTCAGCCTGCTGCACGGCCCGCCGATGCGCAACCGCTTCATGCTCGCGCCGCTCACCAACCAGCAAAGCGAGGTCGGCGGCGACGCCTCCGAGTTCGACCAGGACTGGATCGCGCAGCTCGCGCGCGGCGGCTACGCCCTGATCCAGACCTGCGCCACGACCGTCGAGGCCGGCGGCATCGCCTTCGCGCGGCAACTGGGCATCCACAGCGACGCCCATCTGCCGGGCCTGCGCCGGATGGCCGACGCGATGCGCGAAGGCGGCGCGCTGTCCGCGGTGCAGCTGCACCATGCGGGCCATCGCGCCAATCCGCGGCTGGGCGGCATCCCGGCGCCGGCTTCCGGCGACACCCTGCCGGGCATCGATGCCTTGACGACCGAGGAAGTCGAACGGATCCGCGACAGCTTCATCGCGGCCGCGCAACGCGCCGAGCGCGCGGGCTTCGACGGCGTCGCGGTCCATGGCGCCTTCGGCTGGATCCTCTCGGAGTTCATGTCGCCGCTGCTCAACGACCGCACCGACCGCTATGGCGGCAGCATCGAGAACCGCGCCCGCCTCACGCTCGAGGTGATCGAGGGCATCCGTCGCGCCTGCGGTCCCGCGTTCCAGATCGGCTGGCGCCTGTCGATCGAACGCTATGGGCTGCGGCTCGAGGAACTGCGCGACGTCACCGCCGACATCCTCGACCGCGAGCTGATCGACTACCTCGACCTCGCGCTGTGGGATTCGGCCCAGGTCGTGCAGCAGGGCACGTTCCAGGGCCGCACCATGCTCAGCGTCTTCACCGGGCTGCCGCGCCGCGGCGTGCGCGTGGGAGCGGCGGGCCGGATCATGAGCGCCCGGCGCGCGGCCGAGCTGCTGGACGAGGGCTGCGACTTCGTGCTGGTCGGCCGGGCCGGCATCCTGCAGCGCGATTTTCCGCTGCGGGTGATGGAGAACCCGCTGTACGACAGCCCGAGGCTGCCGGTGACCGCCGACTACCTGCGCGCGGGCGGCTTGAGCGAACGCTTCATCGCACACATGCGTGGCTGGCCGCACTTCGTCCACCCCGCGAGCCCCTGAGCCCGGGCGCGGGGACTATCCCTGGTGCATGGCAGGATGGCTCTTGAAGAGATCGGCCGCCCAGTCCACGAACACCCGCACCTTGTTCGACAGATGCCGGTTCTGCGGAAACACCACGTGGATCGGCATCGGGTCGTTGCTCCAGTCCTCGAGCACGGGCACGAGACGGCCGTCCTCGATCATGGGCCGCAGCAGGAACTCCGCCATCTGCACGATGCCCAGCCCCGACAGGCCCGCGGCCGTGTACGCATAGCTGTCGTTCAGCGCGATCCGCCCGGGCAGCACGAGCTGCACGCGCTCGCCGCCGCGCGTGAAGTCCCAGTGGAACATCTCGCCCGTGCGCGCGGAGAAGTAGTTGACGCAGCGATGCCGCGCCAAGTCGTCCGGATGCAGCGGACGGCCATGGCGCTCGAGGTAGGCCGGCGAGGCGCAGGTGGTGTAGTGCATGGCCCCGACGCGGCGCGCGATCAGGCTCGAGTCCTCGAGCGCTCCGCCGCGCACCGCGCAATCCACGCCCTCCTCGATCAGGTCCACGGGCCGGTCGCTGCAACCCAGCTCCAGGTGGATGTCGGGATAGCGCGCGAAGAAGTCGGGCAGCGCGGGGATGATCACCAGGCTGGCCAGGCCGGTCGGGGCGTCGACGCGCAGGCGCCCCGAGGGACTGCGCCGCGTGCGCGACAGCGATTCGTCGGCCTCGCGCACGTCCGACAGGATGCGCAGGCACCGCTCGTGGTAGGCCGCGCCGTCGGCGGTCACGCTGACCTTGCGCGTGGTCCGGTGCAGCAGCTTCGTCGCGAGCGAGGACTCCAGCGCCTGGATCAGCGTCGAGACCGTCGCCTTGGGCAGCTTCAGGTGCTCGGCCGCGCGCGTGAAGCTGCCCGTGTCGACCACCTGCACGAAGACCTCGATCGCCTGCAGCTTGTTCATCGCTCGCCCCGCCCCGCCGCCCGTCATGCGAGGAACGCGCGGGTGCCCGCGGCCTGCTGGAGGATCCAGTTGCAGAAGCTGCTCACCTCGGGACGGCCGGCCGCGTTCGGGTTGACGATCATCCAGTAGGCGCCCGGGCCCGCGGTGCGGTACGCCTCGCCGAACACCTCGCGCAACTCGTTGCGCCCCAGCAGGTCGGCCACCAGCGGCAGCCGCGCCAGCGCCAGCGCGTGGCCGGCCACCGCGGCCTGCACCTGCTGGTAGGTGAAGTTCAGGTGCATCCAGTTGCGCGGCTCGAGCTCGGCGTGGTTGTGGATGCGCAGCCAATGCCGCCAGCTCGCGAGGCCGGCCGAGGCATAGGCGTCGTCCTCCTCGACCAGCGTGTGCCGCGCGAGGTCGCCGACGCTCTTCAGCGGCGGCGCATCGCCGAGCTCGATCTGCCGCGCGAAGGCCGCGCTCATGACCGGCGTCAGCGCCTCGTTGAACAGCCGCGTGGCACCGGCGGGCGCGAGCTTCGGCGCGCAGTAGCGCAGGAACACGTCCGTGTCGGGACTCTCGATCGGCGCCATCGCATCGCTCGACGACACGCGGATGTCGATCTCGGTGTGCTCGCGCTGGAACTGCTCCAGCCTCGGCAACAGCCACAGCGAAGTGAACGAGGCGAAGGTGCTGACGGTGACGCGCGCCTTGGCGCTCGGCGAGCGGATCTGGCGCACGGCCTCGTCGAGGCGGTCGAGCATCGGGAACAGCGCCTTGACCAGCACCCGGCCCTCGGCGCTCAGCTCGACCGAGCGCGTGCTACGCGCCAGCAGCGTCGCGCCGACGTCGCTCTCGAGTGCCTGGATCTTGCGGCTGACGGCCGATTGCGTGAGGTGGAGTTCGGCCGCCGCGGCATTGAAGTTGAGATGCCTGGCGACCGCGGCAAAGGCGCGCAGGGGTCCGATCGATAGCGGTCTTTGACGGTCCATGGAAAGAGTGATGGCACCGCGTCGCGAGACGGACCGGCGCATGCGGGACTCTACGCAAGAACACCGCGCCGGGTGCGACGCGCGGCGCAATTGTGAGTTGCGTTCGCCGATGCATCGAATCGATGGTCCAAACCTAAGATCGACTTCGCCAGCCCGACTACGGTCTGTCTTCTCGATTCAATGCAACCGATTCAAGGTCTTTCAATGAAATTCGCCATCTTCGTTTTCTCCGATCCCAAGGCCGGGGAAGAAGCCGTGGGACGCCTCTTCAATGCGCTCGCGACCGCCTACGACTTCAAGCAGCGCCACGTCGAAGTCGCCATCTATTTCCAGGGCACCGGCACGCGCTGGGCCGGCGTGGTCGGCAATGCCGATCATCCGGTGCATGGGCTCTACAAGGCCGTCGAGGACAAGGTCGCGGGCGTGTCCTGCGGCTGCGCCGACGTCTTCGGTGCGCGCGAGGACGCCATCAAGAACGGCTTCGAACTGCTGAGCGGCAACGACGTGCCGGGCACTTCCGGACTGCCGAGCATCGGCGCCCTCGCGGCCGACGGCTTCACCATCCTGACCTTCTGATCGATCGATTCGAACTCGCCGCGCCCGGGAGTCCTAGAGCGCGGCGAGTTCGCGGCGCAATCTCGGTCCGACCAGGTCGATGAAGCTTCGCACCCTGGACGAGCCGAAGCGGCTCTCGCGGTGCAGCAGGTGGATCGGCAGCGAGCCGCTCGCGTAGTCGGCCAGGATCGCGCGCAATTCGCCGCTGCGGACCTTGTCGGCCACCTGGTAGCACGGCAGGTTCACGATGCCGATGCCGCGCACGGCCGCGTCGATGGCGGCATCGCTGCCGATGACATCGAGGACCGGCTTGAGCTTGACCGAGATCGCGCTGTCCTTCGACCTGAACTTCCACACCGCCACCTGGGCCGACACCTCCGCGGCCACGATCCTGTGCTTCTGCAGGTCCATCGGATGCACCGGCTCGCCGTGCTGCTCGAGGTAGGCCGGCGAGGCATAGCTGAGCCTGCGCACCTGGCCGACCTTGAGCGCCTTCATGCCCGAGTCGGGCAGCTCGGCGATGCGGATGGCCACGTCGAAACCCTCGTCGATCAGGTTCACGGTGCGATCGAGAAAGATCGCCGAGATCTCCATCTCGGGATAGAGCGCGAGGTATTCCTTGATCAGCGGAATGATGAAGAGCCGGCCGAACACCGTCGGCGCGGTGATCCGCAACTGGCCGCGCGCGACGACGTTGGCGCCGATCACCGAGGCCTCGGCGCGATCGACCAGCTGCAGCACCGCGCGCGAATCCTCGAGGTACCGCTGCCCGCTCTCGGTGAGCGCCAGGCCCCGGGTGTTGCGCTGGAAGAAGGCGACGCCCATCTTCGATTCGAGGTGGTTGATGGCGCGCATGGCCGCGGCGGCCGAGATGTCGAGCCGCCGCGCACCGCCGGCCAGGCTTCGTTCCTCGCCGACGGCGACGAACACCGTCATCAAATGAATGTCGTCCATGTCACCACCATCTTTCCGGCTCGACCGCCCTGCGTCGCGCGCAATTATCAATTGCGGTCCGCTTCCTTTCGGGTCGCCGCGTCGATCGGCACAATTTTTTTCCAATGACCGTTCCCGAAAGCATCGACCCATGACGACCAGCGACACCCTGTTCCACGAAGGCGAATTGATGGCCCAGCGCAATGCGGGCGAGAGGGACATCGCCGAGCGCAACGGCGCCACCGTGGACCGCACCATCGTCCGGGGCGCCCTGCCCTTCGTGCGCCAGCAGAAGACGGCCTACGCGGCCAGCCTGGACCGCAACGGACAGGTGTGGGCCTCGATCCTGCTGGGCGAGCCGGGCTTCCTGGCCCCCAGCGACGACGCCGCCGCGCTGTCGGTCGACCTGGGCAAGGTCGCGCGGCTCGATGCCGATCCCTTCTGGGAGAACATCCGGCACGATGCGCGCATCGGCCTGCTGCTGCTGGAGCCGCAGAGCCGGCGCCGTTTGAAGATCAACGGCGAGGCCCATCTGGAGAGCGATCGGCTCGAGGTCCAGGTGACCAAGTCCTTCCCCATTTGCCCGCGCTACATCCATCGGCGCGAAATCACGCTCCCGCACCCTGGCGAAGCGGCGCCGTCCTCGACCGCCAGCCATGGCCATGAACTGGGCCCCGAGCAACTCGCGCTCATCGGCGACGCCGACACCTTCTTCCTCGCATCGGCGCACGCCACGCGCGGCGCGGACTGCTCGCACCGCGGCGGCCCGCGCGGCTTCGTGCGGCATGCGGGCGATGGCGTGCTGAGGATTCCCGACTACAACGGCAACAGCATGTTCAACAGCTTCGGGAATTTCCTGCTGAACCCGCAGGCGGGCCTGGCCTTTCCCGACTACGAGCGGCGCCGCGTGCTGCAGCTGGCCGGCACGGTCGAGATGATGTGGAACCAGTCCGATCCCGCGGGCCTCACGGGCGGCACCGGAAGATTCTGGGAGTTCAGGACCTCGCACTGGATCGAGAGCGAGCTGCCGGCGACGCTGCAGGCGAAGTTCATCGAGTTCTCGCCCTTTCTGCCGAAGGTGGACTGAACATGCGACTCACCGTGACGAAGGCCGAGGCGCTGGCCGCCGGCGTGCGGCTCATCCGATTGCAGCATCCCGCCAACGAACGCCTTCCCGGCTTCGATGCCGGCGCGCACATCGAACTGGGATTCGATGTCGATGGGCAAAGCCTGCTGCGCAAGTATTCGCTGGTCTCCGACACCGGAGCGCTCGACCGCTACGACATTGCGGTGAAGCGCAACGACAGCGGCCGCGGCGGCTCGCGTTTCCTGCACGACGTGCTGGCCGTTGGCGACACGGTGGAAGTGTCCACGCCGGTCAATGCCTTCGGCATCGCGCCTGCCGCCAGCCACCACGTGCTCATCGCCGGCGGTATCGGCATCACGCCGATGCTCGGCATCGCATCGGCGCTGAAGCAGCGCGGTGCTTCGTACGAACTGCACTATGCGGCCAGGCACGAGCGGGAAATGGCCTTTCGCGACCGGCTGCTCGACGAGGGGCACGACCAGCTGTTCCTCTACGCGACGCGGCAAGGAGAATCCCCGCGGCGCATCGATGTGCAGGGGCTGCTGCAGCCTCGCTCTCGCGACGAGGGCGTGCACTTCCATGTCTGCGGCCCGGCGAAGCTCATCGACGATGTGCGGCTGGCGGCCACGGCCCTCGGCATTGCGTCGTCGCGCATCCACTTCGAGAGCTTCGGACCCGCGTGGAGCGCCACCGACACGAAGGTCCGGCTCGCATTGACCGAATCGGGCCTCGAACTCGAAGCCTCGCCGGGAACCACCTTGCTCGACGCGGTCGAGGCCGCGGGCGCGTGGATCCCCTCGGACTGCAGGCGCGGCGAGTGCGGCGCCTGCATCGTGAGCTACGGCGGCGGCACGCCGATCCACCGGGACAACTGCCTGACTCCGCAGCAGCGCACGCATTCGCTGTGCCTGTGCGTGTCCTGGGCCGAGCCGGGCGACGCGCTGGTGCTGCGGGCCTGAACCCTCAGTTCAACGCCTCGCGACCGCGCAGGCGGTGCACGAGCAGCTCGACGAACTCGCGGGCCCGCGGCGATTCCCAGCGGTCCCGCTCGCAGACGACATGGATCGGCCACGGCGGTTCCTCGTGGTCCGCCAGCACGATCGCCAGGCGCCCGGCCTGCCGGTGGGTGGCGATCTGGTAGGAGAGCAGTTGCGCGATCCCGCTGCCGCGCACGACGGCCTCGATGGCCGCATCGTTGGTCCCGACGATCAGCCGGGGCGCGAGCCGCAGCGCGAGGTCCGCATCGCCCGAGCGAAACCGCCATTCGTTCCCCGGCGACAGGGGCGCGGCCGAGACGATCGCATGCCGGGCGAGTTCGGAGGGATCGCGCGGCGTGCCGTGCGCCTTCAGGTAGTCGGGCGATGCGCACAGCACGCGCCGCACCTGCCCCACGCGGATGGCCTTGAGCCCGGTGTCGGCGAGAAAGCCGATGCGTATCGCGACATCCATCCCCTCCTCGCGGAGGTCGACGATGCGATCGAGGAAATAGCCGGAGATGCTCATGCGCGGAAAGCGCCCCAGGTACTCCTCGATGCACGGCATCACGTGCGAGATGCCGAACAGCGCGGGGGCGGTGACATTGAGGTGTCCCTGCACGGCGCTGCTCACGCCACGGGCCGTCTCGGCCGCATCGGCGAGCTTCGCGAGGATGAGCTTCACGTCTTCCAGGTAACGATGGCCGACGTCGGTGAGCCTGACGCTGCGCGTGGTGCGCAGGATGAGCTTCACGCCCAGGTGCTCTTCGAGAGCGGCGATCGCGCGCGTGACGGCCGGCGCCGACATGCCCAGATGCCGCGCCGCGGCCGCGAAATTCTGCGCTTCGGCCACCGCGAGAAACACGGTCATCAGGTGCGCGCGATCCACTGCGGTTGCTACGGTTGTGGGGTCTGGATGGGGAAGGGCCGGAGCATTCTACGTTTGGGTTTCGCGGCTTCCCCTGGCCATCGGCGCCAGCCGGGCGTCGCCGATCCCCGCTGAGGAACTCGTTTTTCTAGTTTCCCAATAAGGAAACAAAAAAGCCAGATCGCGCCAACGGCGGCGGGACACCGAACGCATGACCGACGCCTGGGATTGTTCAGCCTCCAGAACAATCTGCCCCGTATTTCGCCGCGGAAGAACAGTTTGCGGCCCCGTGACCCGGCTGCTAGCATTCGTTTCCCATCAGGAAACTTTTGTCATGTCGCGAGCCACGAGCTCCAGCCCATGCCAACCTGATCTTGCCGGCCGGAAGCAGCCTGCAAGGCGCCCCGCCGCACGCATACCGCGCCAACCGCGGCGATGGGCAGGTGTCCCGTCGGACACAGGTATTCCATCCCCAAAAAAGAAACCGTCTTAGGAGACAAGCATGAAAGCCATGAGAACCGCAGCCTGCGCGCTGCTCGCCCTGGCCGCCATCGGCACGGCCGGTGCCGGCACGACGTTCGACGCCGTCAAGAAGCGCGGCACCGTCCAGTGCGGCGTCTCGACCAACCTGCCGGGCTTCGCGTTCACGGACAGCAAGGGCGAGTGGCAGGGCATCGATGCCGACACCTGCCGGGCCATCGCGGTGGCCATGTTCGGCGATGCATCGAAGGCGCGGTTCACGCCGCTCACCACGCAGGCCCGCTTCACCGCGCTGCAGTCGAGCGAGGTGGACGTGCTGACCCGCAACACGACCCAGTCGCTCACGCGCGACACCACGCTGGGACTGATCGGCGTGGGGGTCAACTACTACGACAGCCAGGGGATCATGGTGAAGAAGGACCTCGGCGTCGCGAGCGCGAAGAAGCTCAACGGCGCCACCATCTGCGTGCTGCCGGGAACGACCACCGAGCTGAACCTGGCCGACTGGTTCCGCGGCGCGAAGATGGAGTTCAAGCCCGTGGTCCTCGACAAGGCCGACGAGATCCTGCGCGCCTTCGCCGCCGGGCGTTGCGACGGCATCAGCATGGACAAGTCGCAGCTCGCACTGGCGCGGATCAATCTCGGCAATCCCGACAACTTCGTGATCCTGCCCGAGGCGCTGTCGAAGGAGCCGCTGGGCCCGATGGTCCGCCAGGGCGACGAGGCCTGGTTCAACGTGGTGCGCTGGTCGCTCAACGTGCTGCTGGAAGCCGAGGAGTACGGCCTGAGCTCGAAGAACGTCGACGAGGCGCTCAAGAGCCCGTCGCCGGGCATCCAGCGCATGCTCGGCGTGATGCCCGGCATGGGGAAGAACCTCGGCATCGACGACAAGTGGGCCTACCGGATCGTCAAGCAGGTCGGCAACTACGGCGAGGTGTTCGACCGCAGCCTGGGCATGGCCAGCCCCATGAAGCTGGAGCGGGGCCTGAACGCGCCCTACACCAAGGGCGGGCTGATGTACGGCTGGCCGATCCGCTGAGGCCGGCGGCGGCGCACGCGCCGCCGCGATGTCCGCGTCTTCCGAACCTCTTCCACGCAGCCATGCCCTCCCACCACACACTTGCACCGCCCACGCGCCGGCCCCGGCGCTTCAGCTGGACCGATCCCTCCACGCGCGCCCTGGCCTGCCAGGCGGCGGCCATCGCGGCCGTCGCGCTGGTCGCCTGGTTCCTGGTGTCCAACACGCTCCACAACCTCGCCTCGAGGAACATCTCCACCGGCTTCGGCTTCCTCGGGCGCGAAGCCGGCTTCGCGATCGGGGAGAGCACCATCGCCTACACGCCGGCCGACTCCTATGCGCGGGCCATCGGCGTGGGCGCGCTCAACACCCTGCGCGTGGCGCTGATCGGCATCGTGGCCGCCACGCTGCTCGGCACATTGATCGGCATCGCGCGGCTGTCCGGCAACTGGCTGATCGCGAAGCTCTCGGCGCTGTACGTCGAGCTGGTGCGCAACGTCCCGCTGCTGCTGCAACTGCTGCTCTGGTATGCGCTGATCACCGAGAACATGCCCGGGCCGCGGCAGGCGCATCATCCGCTGCCGGGCGTCTTCCTCTCGAACCGCGGCCTGAAGGTGCCGACGCTCGAAGGCAGCTCGGTCGACTGGATGCTCGGTGGCGCGGCGCTCGCGCTGGTGCTGGCGCTGCTGCTCGCGCACTGGGGCGAAAAGCGCAGGGAAGCCAGCGGCCGGGAATTCCCGTCCGGGCGCGTGGCCACGGCCCTGCTGCTCGGCCTGCCGCTGGCCGGCTGGCTGCTGGGGGGCGCCTCGCTGTCGCTGAACCTGCCCGAGCTCCGGGGCTTCAGCTTCGAGGGCGGCGCCACGCTGTCGCCGGAACTCGCGGCGCTGCTGGCGGGCCTCGTGTTCTACACCACCGCCTTCATCGCCGAGATCGTGCGCTCGGGCATCCAGGCCGTCGGCAGCGGCCAATGGGAGGCCGCGCGCTCGCTGGGCCTGCGCCGCTCGCGCATCCTGCGGCTGGTGGTGCTGCCGCAGGCAGTCCGGGTGATGGTGCCGCCCGTCACGAGCCAGTACCTCAACCTGGTCAAGAACAGCTCGCTCGCGGTGGCCATCGGCTATCCCGACCTGGTGTCGGTGGTCAACACGACGCTCAACCAGACGGGGCAGGCCATCGAGGGCATCCTGATCATCATGGGCGCCTACCTCACGGTGAGCCTGTCGATCTCCTGCTTCATGAATGCCTACAACAAGCGCATGTCGCTGGTGGAGCGCTGACATGAACGGCATCGCATCGCCCGCGCGGCATCTGGACATCGCGCCGCCGCGCCCGCCCCGGGGCGGCCCGCTCGCCTGGCTCCAGCGGCGCTTCCTCGTCTCGCCCGCCAGCGTGGTCGCGACCGTGCTGCTCGCCTGGCTGCTGCTGATGGCCGTTCCGGCGCTCGTCGACTGGGGCTGGATCCAGGCGAACTTCAGCGCCACCAGCGGCCAGGAATGCCATCGCTCGCACGGCGCGTGCTGGGCTTTCATCGCCGAGAAGCACCGCCTGATCCTCTTCGGCACCTACCCCCACGACGAGCAGTGGCGGCCGCTGGTCGCCACCTGCCTGCTGATCGGCCTGATCGTCTGCAGCGGTATCCGCCGGTTCTGGAACCTCGCATTGCCGGCGATGTGGGTGCTGGGCCTGTCGACCGTGGCCGTGCTCATGTGGGGCGGCGTGCCGGGGCTGGTCTACGTGGAGAACGTGCGCTGGGGTGGCCTGCCGCTGACGCTCATCCTCTCGACCTTCGGCATCGCATTGGCCTTCCCGCTCGGCGTGCTGCTCGCCCTCGGGCGGCGTTCGCGCATGCCGGTCATCAAGGCGCTGTGCGTCGTCTACATCGAGCTGATCCGCGGCGTGCCGCTCATCAGCCTGCTGTTCATGTCGTCGGTCATGCTGCCGCTGTTCCTGCCCGAGGGCTTCGCCATCGACAAGCTGCTGCGCGCGCAGATCGCGATCGTCATGTTCGCCGCCGCCTACATCGCGGAGACCGTGCGCGGCGGCCTGCAGTCGGTGCCCAAGGGGCAGTACGAGGGCGCCGATTCGATCGGCCTGGGCTACTGGCAGCAGATGCGCGCGATCGTGCTGCCGCAGGCCCTGAAGATCGTGATCCCGCCGCTGGTCAGCACCTTCATCGCGCTGTTCAAGGACACCTCCCTCGTCGTGATCATCGGGATCTTCGACCTGACGCTGGCCGCGAAGGCCGCGCTGGCGGATGCCGCGTGGACCGGCTTCGGCATGGAGGCCTACCTGTTCATCGCGGCCATCTACTTCGTCTTCTGCTTCGCCATGTCGCGCTACAGCCAGGCCCTGGAACGGCGCCTGGCGACGGGCCACCGGGCCTAGAAGCGACCGCCCCGCACTCCAAGGATTCCAGACATGAAAGAACCCATCATCCGCCTGCAAGGCGTCAACAAGTGGTACGGAGAATTCCACGTGCTGCGCAACATCGACCTCGAGGTCGCGCGCGGCGAACGCATCGTCGTCTGCGGTCCCTCGGGGTCGGGCAAGTCCACGATGATCCGCTGCCTGAACCGGCTCGAGGCGCACCAGCAGGGACGCATCGTGGTCGACGGCACCGAGCTGACCGACGACCTGCGGCGCATCGAGGCCATTCGGCGCGACGTGGGCATGGTGTTCCAGCACTTCAACCTGTTCCCCCACCTCACGGTGCTGGAGAACCTCGTCCTGGGGCCGACCTGGGTGCTCAAGAGGCCACGCGCCGAAGCCGAGGCCGATGCGATGAAGTACCTCGAGCGGGTGCGCATCCCCGAACAGGCGAGGAAATTCCCCGGCCAGCTCTCGGGCGGGCAACAGCAGCGCGTGGCGATCGCGCGCTCGCTGTGCATGAAGCCCAAGATCATGCTGTTCGACGAACCCACCTCCGCGCTCGACCCCGAGATGGTCAAGGAGGTGCTGGACGTCATGGTGAACCTGGCGCAGGAAAGCGGCATGACCATGCTGTGCGTCACCCACGAGATGAACTTCGCGCGCAAGGTCGCCGACCGCGTGATCTTCATGGACCGCGGCGAAATCATCGAGCAGGGAAGGCCCGAGGATTTCTTCGGCAATCCGCGCAACGAACGCACGCGCGCGTTCCTGGGCCAGATCCTGCACTGACGGCTTCCACCACTTTTCGGACATCGGAGAATCGGATGACAAGAGAACTCGATCGGGCCCCGGGATTCCAGACCCGCGCCATCCATCACGGCTACGGCTCGCAAGACCCCTACGGGGCCGTCTCGCCGCCGATCTACATGACGTCGACCTTCGCGTTCGACACGAATGCCGAGGCCGAAGCCATCTTCGCCGGCGAGAGCGACCTCTACGTCTACGGGCGGCAGCACAACCCGACGCAGGATCTTCTGGAGCGGAGGCTGGCCAACCTCGAGGGTGCGCAGGCCGCGGTCGCCACCGCCTCGGGCATGGCCGCGATCAACGCGGTGTTCCTCAGTCTCCTGGGAAGCGGCGACGAGATCGTCGTTCACCACACGATCTATGCCACGGCAACCACGCTGATCGACGAAGGCCTGCCCCGCCTGGGCATCAAGGTGACCAAGGTCGATCTGTCGTCGCCCGCGGAGCTGGCCGCAGCGATCACGGCGAAGACGAAGCTCGTGTACTTCGAGACGCCGATCAATCCGACCGGAGAGGTGCTCGACATCGAGGCCATCTCGAAGATCGCGAAGGCCGCCGGCGTGCGGGTCGTGGTCGATTCGACCTTCGCCTCCCCGGCCCTGCAGCGCCCCTTGGCCCATGGCGCCGATCTGGTGGTGCACTCGCTGACCAAATACATCAACGGGCACGGCGATCTGCTCGGCGGCATCGTGGTGGGTGACCTGCCGACCATGAGCAGGGTCCGCGGCGTCGGCCTGAAGTACATGACCGGCGCTTCCCTTTCGCCGATGCTCTGCTTCCTGGTCCTGCGCGGTCTCAAGACCCTGAAGCTGCGCATGCGCCAGCACGGCGAGAACGCGCTGGCGATCGCGCGGATGCTGGCGGCCCATCCGGCGGTCGAAGTCGTGCGCTATCCCTTCCTCGAAGACAGCCCGGGGCACGAGATCGCGCGCCGGCAGATGCTGCATGGCAGCGGCATGCTGTCCTTCGACCTGAAGACGGGATACGACGGCGCGATCCGGATGATCGATCGCCTGCGCCTGATCTCGCGCGCGATCAGCCTCGGCGATACCGAGTCGCTGATCACGAGCCCCGGCGCCCTGATGCGCGCGCGACAGAAGATCGCGCCGACGGCGCGCCTGAGCGAAGGCGTCACCATGGACCTGATACGCCTTTCGGTGGGACTCGAGGATGTGGAGGACCTGATCGCCGATCTGAGGCAGGCGCTCGACGCGCCCTGATTCGGCGCTGCACGGGCGCGCCCGCCCGCATCAATGGGCGCGCTTCATGCGAATAACTCCACAGTCCGATCCGCCGTTCGGGAAAGAATGAGTCATCGGATGCGATGCGCATCGAGGACAGGACACCGCAATGAAATCAGCAGGCCTTTCTCTGGCGACCCGCGCCATCCACGCGGGCTACGATGCCTCGGCGCACCAAGGGGCGCTGAATCCGCCGATCTTCTGGTCGTCGACCTTCGCCTTCGACTCGGCCGAGCAGGGCGCCGCGCGCTTCGCGCAGGAAGAGCCGGGGATGATCTACACGCGCGTCACCAATCCGACCGTGCAGTTGCTCGAGGAGCGCCTCGCATCGCTCGAGGGCGGCGAGGCCGCGCTCGCTTTCGGGTCCGGCATGGGCGCGATCTGCACGCTGATGTGGACCTTGCTGAGACCGGGCGACGAGCTACTCGTCGACCTCACGCTCTACGGCTGCACCCATGCCCTCGTGCACCACCTGCTGCCCGACTTCGGCATCGTCACGCGCGTTGCGGACTTCACGCAGCCAGGCGAGCTGGCGGCCCATCTCAATGCGAGAACGAAGCTCGTGCTGTTCGAGACGCCCGCGAGCCCCCACATGCGCGTCGTCGACATCGCAGCGGTCTCGGAGATGGTCCATGCGCACAGCACGGCACTGGTCGCGGTCGACAGCACCTACTGCACGCCCTACCTGCAGCAGCCGCTGAAGCTCGGCGCCAACGTGGTCGTGCATTCGCTCACCAAGTACATCAACGGCCACGGCGACGTGATCGCGGGTGCGCTGGTGGGCACCAAGGCGCTGATGTCGACGCTGCGCTTCGTGGGCATCAAGGAACTGACCGGCGCCTGCATGTCGCCCATGGATGCCTACCTGATCCTGCGCGGCCTGAAGACGCTGCCGGTGCGCATGGACCGGCATTGCGCGAACGCGCAGCGCGTCGCGGAATTCCTCGAAGCCAGGCCCGAGGTGGCACGCGTGAAGTTCCCGGGACTGCCTTCGCATCCCCAGTACGAGCTGGCCAGGCGGCAGATGTCGCAACCGGGCGCGGTGATCGCGTTCGACATCCATAGCGGACTCGATGCCGGACGCCGCTTCATCAACGCGCTGCGCCTGGTGACGCGCGCCGTCAGCCTGGGCGATGCCGAGAGCCTGGCCCAGCATCCCGCGAGCATGACGCACGCGACCTACACGCCCGAGGAGCGCGCGCGGCACATGATCGGCGACAGCCTGATCCGGCTGTCGATCGGGCTGGAGGCGATCGAAGACATCCTCGAGGACCTGCGGCAGGCGCTGGAAGCCTCGTCCGCCGGCTGAGCGACCCTAGGCCACGCGCGCGAGCAGGTTACGCACCTCCTCCGGCCGCGGTATCGGCGCCACCGCCCCGAAGCCCGTGGTCGTGAGCGCCGCCGCCGCATTGGCATAGCGCACCGCCTGCGCGATCGCGTCGCCCGCGGCCAGCCGCGCGAGCAGCGAGCCCGCGAAGCAGTCGCCGGCGCCGGTCGCATCGACCGCCCGCACCGCATGGCCCGCGATGCGCTCGCGCGACGAGGGCGTGGCGAGCACCGCGCCGGCCTTGCCGAGCTTCAGCACCACGGTGCGCGCGCCGGCCTCGAAGCACCAGTCGAGGATGGCGTCTTCGCCGTCGAGGCCGGTGAACTGCTGCGCATCCTCGATGCTCGGCAGGAACAGGTCCGACAGGCCCACGGTCTCGCGGATCACGGCGCGGGCGCGCGCCAGTGGCCAGAGCTTGAGCCGCAGGTTGGCGTCGTAGCTGACCTGCACGCCCTTGGCGCGCGCGATGGCGATGGCCTCGAACACGGTGTCGCAGGCGCTCGCGCTGATGGCCTGGCTGATGCCCGACACATGGAGGAAGCGCGCGCCCTCGATGGTGTCGCGCGGCAGCCCGGCCGGCACCATGCGGCTGGCGGCGCTGCCGGCGCGCAGATAGCTGAAGGCATGGCCGTCGCCGTCGTGCGTGACGAAGTACACCGCGGTCGGCGCCTGCGCATCGCGCGCCACGCCGTCGGTGGCCACGCCCTCGGCGCGCCAGAGTTCCATCAGCGCATCGCCCCAGGTGTCGTTGCCCACGCGCGTGAGGTAGGCGGTGCGCGCGCCCTGCCGGGCGGCGGCGATGATGGCGTTCGAGGTGTCGCCGCCGAAGCCCTGCAGGTAGCCGGGCTCGCCGGGACGGACCTGGTTGAACTCCACCATCGGCTCGCCGAGCGCGACGATCTGCACCGCGCCGGTGGCTTCAGATGCGGCCATATTTCGCCAGCCCCTTGCGCAGCGAGCGCTCGGCCACGATCAATTTGGCCTGCTCGAGCTCGCGCTGGTCGATCTCCTGCGCCATCGCGAGCACGGCCTCGGCGTGGGCGAGCGGCACGATCACCACACCGTCGATGTCGGCCACCACGATGTCGCCCGGGTGCACCATCACGCCGCCGATCATGGTCGGCACGCCCGAGCTCAGGGTCTTGTGGCGGCCCAGCGTGGTGCCCGGCGAGACGCTGCGCGCGAACACCGGGAAGTCGTAGTCGCGGCGAATCTCGGCGATGTCGCGCACGCCGCCGTCGAGCAGCGCACCCGCGTGGCGGTTGGCGAAGGCGCCCGCGGTCATCAGGCCGCCCCAGACGGCGACGTCGCTCTCGCCGCCGATGCCGATGCAGATCACGCTGCCCTCGGGCGCCTCGTCGATCAGGTCGAGCGCATGCTGCGGCGGCACGAACTCGTCGGTCGGCACCTCGATCACGGTGGCGGCCGGGCCGACCACGCGCCTGTCGTTGATGCGCGGCTTGATCTCGTGGTCGAGGTAGCCGCGCTTGCCGGTGACCTTGTCGACGGCATCGGCGACCGAGGCGGTGGCGACCTTCTCGAAGGCGGCGATCAGTTGCTGGGTGTCCATGAATCTCTCTCCTTGTATATGGGGCAATGGGCTGGAAGACGGAAAACGGCGGGCAGGCTCCCGCCCGCCCTCCTCGCGGAGGGCGGCAGAAAAACGAATCGGGGGTTCAGGCGCTCACTGCGCGGCCTTGGCGATCTCCTCGCGCGCCTGCTTCATCAGTGCGGCGCCGATCTGCTCGGTGAACTTCTCGTGCACGGGCTTGACCTTCTCGCGCATGCGGTTGGCCTCGGCGGCCGGCAGGTCGACCACCTGCAGGCCGTGCTTCTTCATCTGGTCGACCAGCTTGCGCGTTTCCTCGCGGTTGATCTGCCGTTGGTAGGTGCCGGCATCGACGGCCGCCTTGCGCACCACGTCGCGATCGGCCTCGGAGAGCTTGTCGAACCACTTCTTGCTCGCCAGCACGATGTAGGGCGTGTAGCTGTGGGCGCTCAGGGTCAGGTATTTCTGGACTTCGTAGAACTTGCCCGACTCGATCAGGCCCAGGCCGTTCTCCTGCGCGTCGACCGACTTGGTCTCGAGCGCGCCATAGAGCTCGGTGTAGGGCAGCGGCAGCGGGTTGGCGCCCAGGGCCTTGAAGGTCTCGATGTAGACCGGGTTCGGGATCACGCGGATCTTCAGGCCCGCGATGTCCTCGAGCTTGTTGACCGGGCGGCGCGAATTGGTGAGATGGCGAAAGCCGTTCTCCCAGTAGGCCAGGCCCACCAGGCCATGGGCCTCGAGCTTCTGGAACAGCGACTGGCCGACCGGGCCGTCGAGCAGCGAGTCGGCCTCCTTGAAGCTGGAGACCAGGAACGGCAGGTCGAGCAGCGCGTATTCCTTGACCACGCCGACCAGGCCCGAGGTCGGGCCGACCATGAGCTCCTGCACGCCGCCCTGCAGCGCCGACTGCATCTGCGCATCGGTGCCGAGCTTGCCGCTGCCGTAGGTGTTGACGTTGACGCGGCCGCCGGTGCGCGTCTTCACCAGTTCGGAAAAGCGCTTGGCCGCGAGGCCCTGCGAGTTGTCGTCGCTGGCGCCGTAGCCGAACTTGCCGGCCTGCGCATGGGCCAGGCCGAGCGCCGCGGTGGCCGCGAGCGCGACGATGATCTTCTTGAGCATGCTTGTTGTCTCCTTGTGTGTGATTCGATGGACGAAGGGATTCAGCGGAACCAGGTGGCGGGCACGAGGACCAGCGCGGGGAACAGGATCAGCAGCAGCAGCACGACGAGCTGCGCCGCCATGAAGGGCATGACGCCGCGGATCGCGTCGTCCATGCGGATGCGCGCCACGCCGGCCACCACGTTGAGCACCGTGCCCACGGGCGGCGTCACCATGCCGATGGCGTTGTTGATGATGAACAGCACGCCGAAGTAGATCGGGTCGATGCCGGCCTCCTTGATGATCGGCATCAGCACCGGCGTGAGGATCAGGATGGTGGGCGTGAAGTCGAGCGCGGTACCCACCAGCACGACCACCGCCATCAGCACCAGCATCAACAGCGTCTTGTGCTCGATGAAGGGCTGCGCCAGCGCCACGATCTGGTCGGGGATGTTGGCCACCGTGATGAGCCAGGCCGACACCAGCGAGGCCGCCACCAGGAACATGATGATGGCCGAGGTCATGGCCGCGCTCAGCAGTGCGCGGTAGAGGTCGCGCAGCGACAGCGCGCGATAGACCACGGTGCTCACGAACAGCGCGTAGGCCGCGGCCACCACGCCGGCCTCGGTGGGCGTGAACAGGCCGAACTTGAGGCCGAAGATGATGATCACCGGCAGTCCCAGCGCCCACAGGCTGCGCAGCACCGCCACGCCGATCTCGGGCAGATTGCGGCGCGGCGCCGGCTGCACCGTGCCGCGGCGCGAGAGCCACCACCAGGTGACGATCAGCGACGCGCCCATCATGAGGCCCGGCACGATGCCGGCCATGAACAGCTTGGTGATCGACAGGCCCGCGGCCACGCCGAACACCACGAAGCCGATCGAGGGCGGGATCACCGGCGCGATGATGCCGGCCGCCGCGATCAGCCCGCTCGAGCGGCCCACGTCGTAGCCGGCATTGCGCATCATCGGGATCAGCAGCACCGCCACCGCCGCGGTGTCGGCGATCGCCGAGCCCGAGACGCTGGCCAGCACCAGCGCCGTGAGCACCGCCACGTAGCCCAGGCCGCCGCGGATGTGGCCGATGATGGCCATCGCGGCATCGACGATGCGCCGCGACAGGCCGCCGAGGTTCATGATCTCGCCGGCCAGCAGGAAGAAGGGCACCGACATCAGCAGGTAGTTGTCGGCGCCGTCGACCAGCTTCTGCGCCAGGATCTGCACGTCGAAGCTGTTCATCTGCAGCATCAGCGCGACGCCGCAGACCATGAGGGCGAACGCGATCGGCATGCCCAGCGTCATGGCGCCGAGCAGCGATGCGATGAAGGTGAAGACGGTCATGGAATGGCCTCTGTCCTTGCGCTCAGTCGGCGGCGCGGTCTTCGCTCTCGCGCACCGTCACCAGCTGCGCGTCGCTGAGGTCGCCGCGCAACGCCTGCCAGAGGTTGGCCAGCAGGGTGATGCCCATCAGCACCGCGGCCACCAGCCCCACCGAATAGACCGCCGCCACCGGGATGCCCGAGACCGGCGCGTGGTTGTCGAGGTTGACCTTGGTCTGCTCCCAGCAGCCCAGCCACAGCATCACGATGCAGCCCAGCATCAGCAGGTGGCTCAGGACGAAGAAGGCCAGCTTGCCCGCATGCGGCAGCCGGCTGACCACCGTGTCCATGCCCAGGTGCGTGCCCTGGCGCAGCGCGACGATCGAACCGATGAAGGTCAGCCAGACGAACAGCATGCGCGACACCTCCTCGGTGAAGGTGATGCCGGTGTCGAACACATAGCGCAGCACCACGTTGGCGAACACCATCAGCGACATCACGGCCAAGCCGCCCACGAGCGCGTGCTCGAACCACCGGTAGAGCCGGTCCATTGCTGCATTCATCTTGTCTCCTGATCTGTGGCAACAAATATATCAGATGCCAGATATTAAACGCCAGAGATCAGATCCGGTATTTCCCGAGGGCCGGTCCTGTTAGGATCGCGCATGGCCCCGCCCCGTCAATCCGCCCTCTCCGTCAAGGTCGAGCGGCCCAAATCGCTCACCGAACTCGCGATCGACCAGATCCGCGCCGCCATCGTCAGGGGCGAATTGGGGTTCGGGGAGGCGTTGTCGGAGTCGGTGCTGGCGGCCACGCTGGGGATCAGCAAGACGCCGGTGCGCGAGGCGCTGCTGCACCTCAAGATGGAAGGGCTGGTCGAGGTCCATCCGCAGCGCGGGACCTTCGTCTTTCAGCTCGGCGAGGCCGAGGTCGCGAACATCTGCCGCTTCCGCTCGATGATCGAATGCGAGGCGCTGGCCGACGGCATGGAGCACCGGCCCGAGGCGCTGATCCAGGCGCTCGAGAAATGCCTGGACGACATGGCGGCCGCCTTCTCGAAGCAGCAGCACGACGAGTTCCCGCGCCTGGACACCGAGTTCCACAACGCCATCATCGAGAGCTGCGCCAACGGCTACATCCAGTCCGCCTACATGCTGGTGGCGGCGCAGCTCACCGCCCTGCGCTACCGGCTGCCGGCCGAGAACAGCCAGGTCACGCACTGCCAGGACAACCACCGCGTGGTGGTCGACGCGATCCGCGCCAACGACGCGGCGCGCGCGCAGGCGATCCTGCGCGAGCACATCCAGAGCACGGAGCAGGCCTACCTGATCGCCTGCCGCAACATGGTGGCGCCGGCGCGCGAAACGGCGAAACCCTAAGTTGCCGCGGCCACGATGGAAACGCCGTGGTCCGCCAGGTGCAGGCTCACGGGCGCGCCGGGCATCAGCGACTGCCTGACCTCGGGCGAGACGACGAAGATCTCGCCGAGCCCGCTCGAGAAGGTGTATTCCACGGTGCTGCCGACATAGGTCCTCTTGAGCACGCGCGCCGCGAGGCCGTCGTTCGAGACCGGCCGGATGATCCAGGCCTCGGGCCGCACCGCCACCTTCACCGGCCCCGCGCCGATGCCGTCCGGCGCCATCACGCCGAGCGTGCCCAGCATCACCTGGCGCCGCGCATCGCAGACGCCGTCGAACAGCATCGCTTCGCCCATGAAGCCCGCGACGAATTCCGACTGCGGCGACTCGTAGAGCTCGTGCGGCGCGCCACGCTGGGCGATCGCGCCCTGGTCCATCACGATGATGTGGTCGCTGACCGCCAGCGCCTCGCTCTGGTCGTGCGTGACGTAGGCCACCGTGAGCGACAGCCGCTGCTGCAACGCGCGGATCTCCTCGCGCATGGAGCGGCGCAACCGGGCGTCGAGGTTCGACAGCGGCTCGTCGAACAGCAGCACCGCCGGCTCCAGCGCCAGCGCGCGCGCCAGCGCCACGCGCTGCTGCTGCCCGCCCGACAGCTCGCTGGGCATGCGCTCGTTCATTCCCTTCAGGCCCACGGTCTCGAGCATCAGCGCGGCCTTCTCGCGCGCCTGCGCCTTCGCGAAGCCCGACATGCGCAGCCCGTAGGAGACGTTCTCGATAACGCTCATGTGCGGGAACAGCGCATAGCTCTGGAACACCAGGCTGACGTTGCGCTGCGCCGCGCCCAGGGTCGTGACGTCCACGCCGTCGATGAAGATGCGCCCCGCGCTCGGCGTCTCGAGCCCCGCGATCATGCGCAGCGTCGTGGTCTTGCCGCAGCCCGACGGGCCGAGGATGGTGGTGAGCGTGCCCCGGGGCACGCCGAAGCTGATGTCCTTCACGACCATGGGCGCCTGGGCGCCGGTGCCATAGCTCTTGGACACGTTCCTGAATTCGATGCCGTACATGTTTTTCTCCGATTGAGATGCTTCAGGTGGCCGCCGGCGCATGCCGTGCGTCGGCCGCCCCGGTGTCCGGGCGCCGGGCCGTGGCGGCCCTGCGGCCCAGCCTGCGGTCGCCGACGCGCCATTGCACGAGGCCGGTGACCACCGCCATCAGCACGATCAGCGCGGTGCTGTATGCGAGCGCCACGCCGTAGTCGCCCTGGCCGACGCGGCCGATGATGAAGGTGGTGGCCAGCTCGGTCTGCGCCGTGACGAGGAAGATCACCGCCGACACGGTGGTCATCGAACGCACGAAACTGTAGATGAGCGAGGCCGCGAGCGCCGGCTTCAGCAGCGGCAGCGTGACCGACAAGAGCGTGCGCGCGGTCGAGGCGCGCAGCATCAGCGAGGCCTCGTCGAGCGACTTGTCGAGCTGCTTGAAGGCCGCCGAACCCGCGCGCACGCCCACCGGCAGGTTCCGGAAGATGAAGCACAGCACGATGATCAGCCCGGTGCCCGTCATCTCGAATGGCGGAGCGTTGAAGGCCAGCACGTAGCTCACGCCCAGCACCGTGCCCGGGATCGCGAAGGCCATGAGCGCCGAGAACTCGAACGCGCCCTGCCCGCGGAACTGCACGCGTGCCAGCAGCCAGGCGATCAGGAGGCCCAGCCCCGCGGTGAGCGGCGCCGCCACGGCCGCCAGCCGCACCGTCGTGAAGAGCGAATCCCAGGCCACGCCGGCCCATTGCACCGCGCCCCCCTCCACCACCACCGAGAAGGCCGTGCGGAAGTGCGCCAGCGTGGGCGTGTAGTTCCGGCCCCAGGTCTGCACGAAGCCGCCGCAGAAGGCGAACACATAGACCACCAGCGTGAAGACCAGCCACGGTACGACCACGCACAGCGCGGCGCGCCGCAGACCGTCGGGCAGGCGCATCGAGAGCCCCGCGTCGCCCTTGCCCGAGACGGTGGTGAAGTTCCTGCGGCCCAGGATCCCGCGCTGCACCGCGAAGACCCCCAATGCGAACACGGTCAGGATCAGCGCGAGCGCGGACGCGCGGCCCTGGTCGAACTGCGCGCCGACGATCGCGAAGAAGATCTCCGTGGACAGCACCGAGAACTGCCCGCCCACGATGATCGGGTTGCCGAAGTCGGCGATGCTCTCGATGAAGCCGACCAGGAAGGCGTTCGTCAGGCCCGGCAGCATCAGCGGGAAGGTGACATGGCGGAAGGTCCGCCAGGCATCGGCGCGCAGCGTCTGCGAGGCCTCCTCGAGCGAGGGGCTGATCCCCTCGATCACGCCACGCACGATGAGGAAGGCGATCGGCGTGAAGGCGAACAGCTGCGCGAGCCAGACGCCGAACCAGCCGTAGAACCAGCGCGTGGGTTCGATGCCGAAGGCCCATTCGATCAACTGGTTGACCAGCCCCGCCCGCCCGAACAGCAGGATCAGGCCCAGCCCCACCACGAAGGGCGGCGTGATGATCGGCAGTGGCGCGAGGAAGCGCAGCGCATGCCGGATCCGCGAGGCACTGCGGTTCTCGACCAGCGCGAGCAGCGTGCCGAGCACCGTGGTCGTGACGCCGGTCAGCGTGGCCAGTGCCAGCGTATTCCAGGCAACGCCGCAGCTGCGCGCCGAATGCAGGCAGCCGACGCCCCAGATCCTTTCGCTCGCGATGCGCGCGAACCAGGCGCCGGCGCTGAACTGGCCGCCGTCGTCGAGGAAGGCGCCGGCCAGCGAGCGGAACACCGGCAGCGCGACGAAGGCCAGCAGCAGGCTGCCCGCGCCCACCACGGCCGCCGCGACGAACAGGTCGCCGCGGAACGCCCCCGTGCGCGCCGCGCCGAACGCGGTCAGCATCAGCAGCGCGCACAGCACGAGCATCGCGCCCCAGCCGAAGCCCGGTTGGCCGGCGGCAACGGCCGCCGCGAACAGGCCCGGCGCCGGGTCGGCGGCGGGCAGGCCGATGGCGAAACCCTGCAGCAGCACGCCCGCCACGCCCAGCGCGCCGCAACCGGCCAGCAGCCGTCCCTGCGCGACACCGGGCGCCATCCGCATCGCCAGCAGGCCGGCGAGCAGCGGCCAGGCGGCCAGGGCCAGCCAGGGCCGGCGATGCAGCAGCACCTGCGCGAGCGCCGAGGAGCTGTCATGGCCCGCGAGCAGTTCGCCCACGCCCTGCAGTCCCGCAAGGCCATCGGGCAAGGCATGCCAGGGCAGCAGGCAGAAGGCGAGCAGGCCGACGACCGACCAGAGCGCGATCGGCCTGTTGTGAGGATCGAGCTTCATGCGGATCCGTTTAACGCGACTGGCCATTGACTTCGCGCTCCCAGCGTTCGATCAGGCGCTTGCGCTCGGCCGAGCGCCCGTACTTCGCATAGTCGTAGTCGATGAGGCGGATCTTGCGGAAGTCGGGGATGTGGCTGTCCAGCGTGGCCGACTTGTTGGACGGCAGCTGGTATTGGTGCGCCGCCGCGGCCAGTTGCTGCGCCGCGGGCGTCAGGGCCCATTCGTAGAACCTCTTGGCATTCTCGAGATTGCGCGCGCCCTTGATGATCGACATCGAGCCGATCTCGGCGCCGGTGCCCTCGCAGGGCGTCGCGGTCGCGATCGGGAAGCCCTGCATCTGCTCGCTCGGCGCGTCGTGCACGAAGCTGATCGACACCGTGGTCTCGCCGCGCGCCGCGGCCTTGATCGGGCCGGTGCCGGAACGCGCGTACTGGCTCACGTTCCGGTGCAGGCCCTTCATGTAGTCGAAGGCCTTGTCCTCGCCCATCAGCTGCACGAGGGTCGCGATCATGGTGTAGGCCGTTCCCGAGCTCGCGGGATTGGCGACCTGGATCTCGCCGCGCAGGCCCGGCGACAGCAGGTCCTTCCAGCACTTGGGCTCGGGCAGCTTCTTCTTCGCCAGCAGTTCGGTGTTGTAGGCGAAGCCCAGCGGCCCCGAGTACACGCCGACGGTGCGCCACTGCGACTGCTCGGCCTGCGACTGCGACCAGGCATGCAGCTGCGGCAGCGAGGGCGACTTGTACGCAAGGGTCAGGTCCTGCTCCGCGGCCTGGAGATGGGGATCGCCCGTGCCGCCGAACCAGACGTCGGTCTTCGGGTTGCCGCGCTCGGCCAGCAACTGGGCCAGCGCCTCGCCGCTGCCGCGCTTGAGCACATTGACCTTGATGCCCGAGCTGCGGGCGAAGGTGGTGCTCATGAGCGAGCACCATTCGTCCTGCACGGAGCAGATGACGTTCAGCTGGCCAGCCCCCTGGGCATGGACGGCCGGCGCGCACAGGCCGGCGGCCAGCGCGAGGGCCGCGAGGGCATTTGTCTTGTTCATGGATATCTCCTTGGAGTGGGATCGAAAAGAAAAGGGCGACACGCGTCCCCGGCCACGCGCGGGCCGTGAAGAAACGGGAAGGAATGCGGGGGGCTTCGTTCGGCCGGCATGGGTGCCGGCCGCGTTCAGGGGGCCTGGCTCCAGCGGACCACGGCGTCCACGCCGATGACCCGCCCGGCATCGACGCGGTTGTAGATCTCCATCGACGCGCCCATGGCCTCGGCGATCTGGCGGCAGATCGACAGGCCCAGGCCAACCCCGCCCTTGGTGGCCGAGAAGGCCTGGAACAGCCGCGGCCGCAGCGCATCGTCGACGCCCGGGCCGCCGTCCCACACCACGAGCTCCACCGTCACAGCATAGGCGCGCACCAGGATGCCGAGCCGGCCGCCATCGGGCGTGTGATGGATCGCGTTCGCGAGCAGGTTGCGCAGCAGCTCGCCGAGCATCAGCGGATCGCCGGTGGCGCCCAGCTGCTCGTCGCCCTCGAGCGCGAAGTCCAGCCGCTTGGCCGCGATGAGCGGCGCGAGCTCCATCACCGCGTCGACGGCCGCCGCATGCAGCAGCACCGCCTGCAGGCGCCCCGCCCGCTTGACCTGCTCGAGCTTGCTGAGGCTCAGCAGCTGGTTGGCCATGTCCGTCGCGCGGTCGACCGTGTGCAGCATCTGCGGCAGGATCTCGCCGGCCGGCACGTCGCCCGCCATGGCGGACTGCAGCTGCGTGCGCAGCACCGACATCGGCGTGCGCAGCTGGTGCGAGGCATCGGCCAGGAAGCGGCGCTGCTGCTCGACCCATTCGCGCTGCCGCTGGTGCAGCTCATGCATGCGCGCCATCGCCGGGCGCAGCTCGGAGGGACCGTCGTAGAGCGCCATGTCCAGCTGCGGGGCATCGAGCGCGCGGCGCGCGCGCGCCAGCCAGCGCGAGGTCATGGCCACCGCCGAGACCACCACGGCCGACATGCCGAGGGCGGCCGCGGCGAGCCAGCCCAGCAGTTGCCGCGGCATCCGGTCCCAGGCGGCGAAGCGCGCGCGCATCGGTTCCGCGGCCTGGACCACCACCTTCCCTCCGGACTGGGTCGCGTCCTCGCGCAAGGCCGCCGCGGCACGCACCGCCACGTCCCCGCGCTGGGTCACATAGAGGCGCGGCGCGCCCGACGCCGGCAGGCTCGCGACCCAAGGGAACGCCTCGAGCATGCGGTCGCCGGCGATCCGGCTGCCGTCGAGCGAACCGGTCCGGTCGAACACGGCACCGACACCGGGCTGCCCCGAAGCGCCGAGCGCCGCCACCAGCCGCGCGTCCTGCGCCCGCGCCAGCTCGATCAGCGCCGCCACGAGATGGAACGCCGCGATGCAGGCCACGACCAGCCACAGGCCGCCCAGCAGCCACAGCAGCAGGAAGCGCCGGAGCGACACGGCGCGCGGCGGCCGGGACGAGCGCATCATCCGCCGGCCGGGCGCTGCGCCGCCGCGGAGGTGTCGTCGCACAGCAGGTAGCCGACGCCGCGCAGGTTGAGCACCTCGACGCTGGCGCCGACCAGCTTCTTCCTCAGCCGGTGCACCACGAGGTCGATGGCCTCCGACTGCGCCGTGTCGGCACCGAACACCGCCTGCCTGAGCTCCTCCCTGGGCACCACGCGATCGACGCGCGACATCAGTTTCTTCAGCAGGTCGGCCTCGCGCTGCGACAGCTCGAGCGGGCTCTCGTCGCGGTAGAAGACATTGGCGGCGGCTTCGTAGCGCAGCCGCCCGCAGCGCAGCTCGCCATTGCGGCCGAGCCGGCGGGTCAGCGCGCCCACGCGCGCGATCATCTCCTCGAGGTCGAAGGGCTTGGCGAGGTAGTCGTCGGCGCCGGCATTGAGCCCCGCGATCCGGTCGCCGACCGCGCCGCGGGCCGTCAGGATCAGCACCGGGGTCGCGTTCCCGTCGCCGCGCAGACGGTGCAGCAGCTCCAGGCCGTCGAGCCCGGGCAGCGACAGGTCGAGCACGATGATGTCGAAGTTCTTCTTGCGCGCCGCCGCCAGGGCCTCGGCGCCATCGCTGCAGCACAGGATCTCGAAGCCGCGCGACGACAGGCTGCGGGACAGTATTCCCGACAGGTCGAAGTCGTCTTCCACGAGCAGCAGTTGCATGCCCGGATGTTGCCATCGGGGACCTTCCCGCGAACTGGGGCTTGCACCACGCAACGGTGAAAGACAGACGAAAGAAAGGCCGGCGTCGATCCAGCGGGCAATGGTCCAGCCAGATTCGAAGAACGTGGTCCAACCGGAAGGCGCGATGCGGACGCACACTGCCTCGACCCCTTTCATCGACCTTGCCCTCATGACCGCCACCCCGATCCACTTCCGTCCCGTCGAATCCGATGCGGACCTTCTCGCCTGCCATCCCATGGTGCGCCAGTTGCGTCCTCACCTCGCGAGCCCCGAGGCCTTCCAGCAGGTCGTGGCCGAGCAGCGCCGCGAGGGCTACCGCACGCTCGTGGCCTGGCGGCACGATGCGCCGTGCGGCTTCGCGGGCTACCGCTTCCAGCGCAACCTGATCCACGGGCGCTTCCTCTATGTCGACGACCTCGTGACCACGCAGGACGAGCGCGGCGGCGGCGTGGGCAGCGCGCTGCTCGGCGCGCTGAAGACGCTGGCCCGCGAAGCGGGCTGCACGCGCCTCACGCTCGACACCGGCATGGACAACGCGCTGGCGCAGCGCTTCTACTTCCGCAACGGCCTGCTCGCGCGCGGCCTGCATTTCGGATTCGACCTGCGCTAGCTGTCAGCCGATCGCGTACGCCATCGTTGCCCATGGGCCGACGATCGCGACGCGCCGGAGCTCTACAACCGGAACCTGTTCCTGGTTCAACGAAGGAGAGTTCCGGATGTCACAGACGAACAAGGCCGTCCTCGAGCAGGCCAACGCGGCCATCGTCGAAGGCGACTACGAAGGCTTTCTGAGTGCCTGCACCGACGACACGAAGTGGACCTTCGTGGGCGAACAGACGCTCGACGGCAAGGAAGCCGTTCGCCAGTGGATGGCCCGGACGTACAAGGAGCCGCCCCAGTTCGACGTGCACCGGCTGGTCGCCGAGGGCGACATCGTGGCGGCCATCGGCGAGATCACTCTGAAGGACGAGGCTGGCAAGGCGACCCATCACAGCTACTGCGATGTCTGGCGCTTTCGCGACGGAAAGCTGGCCGAGTTGCATGCCTTCGTGGTCGAGACGGGGCAACAGGCCGGCCAGCGTTGAACAGAGGGCGCCGCCTGACTTCCGCCATTCGTCAGGCGCCGGTGTGGAGCACCCTGAAGCGATAGGGCTGCGAGGGATCGCGCTCGACGACCTGGACCGGCGGCCAGGCCCATTGCAGGACATCGATGCCCGGCACGCGTGAGAATCGAAGCGGGCCGCGGCTGCTTTCGAAGGTCCTTTGCAACCACGCTTCGGCGATGCCTTCGCGCCGCGCACCGTGCGATCGCATCGCTTCGGCGAGCACAGCGATCGCGTCGTAGCCCTCGAAGGCGACGAACGAAGGCGCCACGCCCAGTCGCTCGCGCAATGCCGCTTCGATGCGCATGGCTGACGAACCGAGACGCTCGGGCAGATAGCGAAGAAACGGAATCGCCACGCCATCCACGCCCAGCGCCGCCATCCATTCGGCGAACTCGGGCTGCCCCGCTGGCGCGCCGATCCGCATGCCGGCAAGGCGTGGGTCATGGCGCACGGCCTTGACGATGGGCACGCCCGGCTCGGGGTGGCCGGCCAGCATCAGGACGGCCGTGGCGCGTTGCTCGAACAGCTGGTCGCACAGTGCCGCGGGCGACAACGCTCGCGCGTCGAGCTCGATCAACACGCCGCCGCGCGCGGCCAAGTGCTCGCGCAGGATCACCGTGCCCGCCGCCCAATAGACGCTGGCATCGGCCGCGACCGCGATGCGGCGATGGCCCTCGCCCAGCAGGAAGTCGGCGTAGATCCGCCAGCCATGCGACTGCGCCGGCGCCAGCCGCGCCACCCAGCGGGTCGGTTGTTCGCACAGCGTATCGAGCACCGCCGACGCGCAGAGGAACGGCAGGCCGAGCGCATCCGCCCGCGCGGCCGCCGCGCGGGCCACCACGCTGTGGTACTCCCCGGCCAGCGCCACCACGCCGAGGCCGGCCAGTTCGTCCACGGCGGCCACGGCTTTCGGGGGATCGGCCGCGGTGTCCCTCGCCACCAGGCGCAGGGGCCGGCCGTCGACACCGCCCGCATCGTTGATCTCGCGCACGGCCAGTTCCATGCCCGCCAGCAGATGCTCGCCCGCCTCGACCCAGCCCGGCCGGCTCAGCGGCGCGAGCGCGCCGATCTCGATCGCGGAAGAACTCATCGACCGCTCAGGCGAAGCGCTTGGCGCCCGCCACGCAGAACACCACGACCACGGTCGATGCGATCATGGTCCAGGCCACCGGCTCGCCGAGCAGCATCCCGGCCAGCAGCAGGCCGAAGAAGGGCTGCAGCAACTGCAGCTGGCCCACGCCCGCGATGCCGCCGAGCGCCAGGCCGCGGTACCAGAAGACGAAGCCGATCATCATGCTGAAGACCGACACGTAGGCGAGGCCGGCCCAGGCCGGGGCGCCGATGCGGTCCCAGGCATGCGGCAGGGTGAACAGCGCGATGGCGGCCATGAGCGGCAGCGACAGCAGCAGCGCCCAGCAGATCACCTGCCAGCCGCCGAGGCGGCGCGAGAGCGTGGCGCCTTCGGCATAGCCGAGTCCGCACACCACGATGGCCGCGATCATCAGCAGGTCGCCCTGCAGGCTGCCGCCGCGGCTGCCGTGCAGCGCGAAGCCGGCCACCACCGCGGCGCCGACGATCGAGAACAGCCAGAAGGCGGGCCTGGGCCGCTCGCCGCCGCGCAGCACGCCGAAGATCGCGGTCGACAGCGGCAGGAGTCCGACGAAGACCACCGAATGCGCGGCATCGATGTGCTGCAGCGCGAGCGCGGTCAGCAGCGGGAAGCCGACGACCACGCCGATCGCCACCAAGGTCAGCGGCACGAGGTCGGCCCGCCTGGGCCGCGCCTCGCGCAGCGCGAACAGGAACACCGCGCCCAGCAAAGCGGCGATCACCGCGCGCGCCCCCGTCAGGAACAACGGCGAGAAATCGGCCACGGCCACGCGCGTGGCGGGCAGCGAGCCGCTGAAGATGAGCACGCCCAGCAGGCCGCTGCCCCAGCCGGCCGAATGTCGTCGAGAACCTTCGCTTGTCATCCGCCCAGCGTAGCGGGGCGGGGCCCTGGCGGGAAGGCACAGAGGCATACAATTTCCGCAAACTGTATGGCTCATCCCGGCCACACAGTCACCCTGGAAGGCGACAAGGATGAACGGTGTGAAGGCAACGATGCGGACCGATGCCCTGATGGAGGCGGTGCGCGCCAAGATCGCGAACCGCGCCCTGGTGGAAGGCGACCGCCTGCCTTCGGTGCGCAGCTTCGCCGAGACCATGGGCGTCTCGCCCTCCACCGTGGTCGAGGCCTACGACCGCCTCGAGGCCGAGGGCGTGATCCGCGCGCGGCGCGGCTCGGGCTTCTACGTGACCGGCGCCAACCTGCCGCCGATGGCGCTGGCCGAGATGGGCGCGCCGCGCGAACGCGACGTCGATCCCTTCTGGGTCTCGCGCCAGTCGCTGGATGCAGATGGTTCCTTCCTCATGCCGGGCTGCGGCTGGCTGCCGGCCGACTGGATGCCTCACGCCGCCCTGCGCAAGGGCCTGCGCGCGCTGAGCCGCGCCGACGACGCGCTGCTGGCCGACTACGGCAGCACGCGCGGCGCACTCGCGCTGCGCCGCCTGCTGCTGGCGCGCCTGGCCGACGAGGGCATCGCCGCGACGCCCGAACAGCTGCTGCTGACCACCTCGGGCACGCAGGCCATCGACCTGATCTGCCGCCTGCTGCTGCGGCCCGGCGACACCGTGCTGGTGGACGATCCCTGCTACTTCAACTTCCAGGCGCTGCTGCGCGCGCATCAAGCGAAGATCGTCGGCGTGCCGTTCACGCCCACCGGTCCCGACGTCGCGGCCTTCACGCAGGCGCTGGCGCAGAACCCGCGGCTCTACATCACCAACTCGGCGCTGCACAACCCCACCGGCGCCACGATCTCGCCGCAGACCGCGCACCGCGTGCTCGGCGCGGCCGCGGCGCAGGGCATGACGATCGTCGAGGACGAGGTCTTCGCCGACTTCGAGCCCTCGCCCTCGCCGCGGCTGGCGGTGCTCGACGGACTGCAGCGCGTGATCCGCATCGGCAGCTTCTCCAAGACGCTCTCGGCCTCGGTGCGCTGCGGCTACATCGCCGCGCGCCGGGACTGGATCGACGGGCTGGTCGACCTGCAGGTGGCGACCCAGTTCGGCGGCCCGAGCCCGGTGGCCACCGAACTGATCGCCGGCGTGCTGGCCGGCGGCAGCTACCGCAAGCACATGGACGAGGTGCGCCAGCGCCTCATGCGCGCGCGCAAGGACGCCACCGAGCGCCTGAGGGCGCTGGGGATCGAGCCCTGGCTCGCGCCGCGCGGCGGCTTCTACCTCTGGTGCCGCCTGCCCGATGGTCTCGACTCCGCGGTGCTGGCGCGGCGCTGCATGGAACAGAAGGTCGTGCTCGCACCCGGCAATGTCTTCAGCGTCTCGCAGACGGCCGGCGCGTTCATGCGCTTCAATGCCGCGCAGCTCGGCGACCGGCGGGTGTTCGGCATCCTCAAGGAGGCCATGAAGGACAGCATGCCGCCGCGCCCTGCGACGGCCAGGCGCAAGCAAAGCGCGGCCCTGTGAAAATCCATCACGCTCCCGCTCCACCCGATCCCCAGCCTCCCGTGCCGTCCTCCGAACTCCAGGGATTCATCCTCACCCGGCGCTGGCGCGATGCGCCCGGCGGCACCGAGATCGAGTTCTGGCTCGCCACCGACGAGGGCCCGCGCAAGGTGCTGCTCAACGCGCAGACCTCGGTCGCCTTCGTGGCGGCGAAGCACAGGCAGGCGGTGGAGTCGCACGCCCCGGAGCTGCCGGGATTGCAGCTGCGCGAACTCGCGCTCAAGACCTTCGGGCAGGAGCCGGTCGTCGGCGTCTATGTCACGCATTTCCGCCAGCTCAAGCGGCTGGTGCGACTGCTCGAGGCGAAGAACATTCCGCTGCTCGAGGCCGACGTCCGGCCGCACGACCGCTACCTGATGGAGCGCTTCATCACCGCGGGCGCGCTCGTGGAAGGCGGCAGGCCCGACGGCGCCGCCCTCGTCGATGCGAGGCTCAAGCCCGCGCCCGCCTACCGGCCGCGGCTCAAGGTGGTGTCGCTCGACATCGAGACCAGCCAGCACGAGGAGCTCTACTCGATCGCGCTCGACGGCACGGGCGAGCGCGTGGTCTACATGCTGGGCGAGCCGCCCGCGCAGGCGGCGAGCGAGCCGCTGGGCTTCTCGCTCGTCTACTGCGCCAGCCGCAAGGCGATGATCGAGCGCCTCAACGACTGGTTCGACCACAACGACCCCGACGTCATCGTCGGCTGGAGCGTGATCCAGTTCGACCTGCGGGTGCTGCAGAAGACGGCCGACACCGCCGGCACGCCGCTGCTGCCGGGCCGCGAGCGCCGGCCCTTCGAATGGCGCACGCATCCGGGCAAGCAGGGCTACCTGTTCGCGACCACCGCGGGCCGCGTGATCATCGACGGCATCGAGGCGCTGCGCTCCGGGATGTGGAGCTTTCCGTCGTTCAGCCTCGAGTCGGTGTCGCAGGCCTTGCTCGGCGAAGGCAAGGCCATCGGCGACGAATACGACAAGATGGCCGAGATCGAGCGCCGCTACCAGCAGGACAAGCCGGCGCTCGCCACCTACAACATCCGCGACTGCGAGCTGGTGCTGCGCATCTTCGAGAAGACGAAGCTGCTGAGCTTCGTGCTGGAGCGCGCCCAGACCACGGGCCTGCAGGCCGACCACTTCGGCGGCTCCATCGCCGCGTTCAGCCACCACTACCTGCCGCGCATGCACCGGCTGGGCTACGTGGCGCCCAACGTCGGCGAGATCCTCAGCAAGGCCTATCCGGGCGGCTACGTGATGGACTCCAAGCCCGGCTTCTACGACTCGGTCGTGGTGCTCGACTACAAGAGCCTCTATCCATCGATCATCCGCACCTTCCTCGTCGACCCCGTGGGCCTGGTGGAAGGCATGCGGGCGCAGGACCCGGCCGCGGGCGTGAAGGGCCCGAACGGCACCCTGTTCTCGCGCGACAGGCACTGCCTGCCCGAGATCGTCAGCACCTTCTGGCATGCGCGCGACGAGGCCAAGCGCGCGAAGAACGAGCCGCTGTCGCAGGCGCTGAAGCTGCTCATGAACTCCTTCGCGGGCGTGCTGGGTGCGTCCGACTGCCGCTTCTTCAATCCCGACCTGGTGTCCGCCATCACGCTGCGCGGCCACGAGATGATGCGGCTCACGCGCGACTTCGTGGAGGAACGCGGCTACGAGGTCATCTACGGCGACACCGACTCCATCTTCATCTGGCTCAAGCGCGCGCATTCCAGCGAGGACGCGCACGCCATCGCGGCGGCGCTCACCACCGAGATCAATGCCTGGTGGACCTGCACCCTGCACGACGAGCAGGGACTGCGCAACTTCCTCGAGATCGAGTTCGACACCCACTACAAGAAGTTCTTCATGCCCACCATCCGCGGCTCGGAGATCGGCAGCAAGAAGCGCTATGCGGGCCTGAGCGTGGATGCCAAGGGCCGGGAGGAGATGGTCTATCGCGGCCTCGAGATGGCGCGCAGCGACTGGACGCCGCTGGCGCGCCAGTTCCAGGAAGGACTGCTGTCGCGCATCTTCCACGACGAGCCCTACCGCGATTTCGTCGCCGACTACACGCGCTCGATGCTGGCGGGCGCCAAGGACGAGCTGCTGATCTACCGCAAGCGCCTGCGCCATCGGCTCGACGACTACCAGGTCAACGTGCCGCCGCAGGTGCGTGCGGCGCGCATCGCCGACGCATTCAACGACCGGGCGCAGCGGCCGCGCCAGTACCAGAACGGCGGCTGGATCCAGTACGTGATGACGCGCAACGGGCCCGAGCCGCTGGAAGCGCGGCAGTCGCGCATCGACTACGAGCACTACCTCGCGAAGCAATTGCGGCCGATCGCGGATGCGATCCTGCAGCCGATGGGCGAGAGCTTCTCGGCGCTGACCTCCTCGCAGTCGCGCCTGTTCGACGAGTAGGCTCAGATGCGGCCGAAGTCGCCGCCGCGCCCCAGTCCCGATGCGAAGCGGCCCGCGCCATCGGCGCCTTCCTGGTGATGCGCCTCCACGCCGTTGGCCCACTCCACGCGCATCGCATCGCGCAGCGGCAGGCCATGGCTTTCGTGCACCGTGCGGCGATCGGCCCGCACGGCGGCCTGCGGAAAGCGCGCGATCTCCCTGGCCATCGCCTCGGCCGCCTGCCGCGCCTCGCCATGCGGCACCAGTTGCTCGCACATGCCGATGCGCAGCGCCTCCTCGGCCGGCACCTTGCGGCCGGTGAGGATGATCTCCATCGCGCGGCCCTGTCCCACCAGCCGCGGCAGACGCACCGCGCCGCCATCGAGCAAGGGGATGCCCCAGCGGCGGCAGTAGACGCCGAAGTAGGCGCTCTCGGCCATCACGCGGATGTCGCACCACAGCGCGAGCTCCATGCCGCCCGCCACCGCGGGGCCTTCCACCGCCGCGATCACGGGCTTCGACAGCTCCAGCCGCGTCGGCCCCAGCGGCCCTCGCGGCGCCGCGTTGGCGCCCATCGGAAACGCCAGGCCGCGCACGATGTCCTGGTCGAAGCGCTCGCGGTCCGCCAGCGTGCTCGCGTACTTGAGGTCCCAGCCGGCGCAGAAGGCGCCGCCCTCGCCCCACAGCACCGCGACGCGCGCCTGCGGATCGCGGTCGAAGGCCTGCAGCTGCTCGACCAGCGCGTCGGCGCTGTCGGGGTCCATCGCGTTGCGCGCTTCGTCGAAGCGGCTGTGGATCACGGTCCACACCGCACCATCCTTCTCGGTTCTCACGGTCATTGGCGTCTCCTGTTGAAGTGCTTACTATCGTGAAGACACGCGCATCGCGCTGTCGTTGCAACGACATCCATGAAGCCCGCCCCACCGCCCACCTCCCTGCTAGACCGCAGCGCCTGGTTCGCCACGCTGGAGCCGGCGCAGCAGGCGCTGGTGCGCGCCACCCTGGTCGAAAAAGATGCCGCGATCGGCGAATGCGTGGCCAGGGTGGGAGAGACCGCGGCGCACTGGATCGGCGTGGACAGCGGCTTCCTGCAGATGTCCGTGACCGCCGCCGATGGCAGCGAGACCACGCTGCATTTTCTGCGCGAGGGCGAGTGGGGCGGCGAAGGCTCGATGCTCAAGCGCGAGCAGCGGCGCTACGACGTGATCGCGGTGCGCGCGAGCCGCGTCTGCCTGCTGCCCGCACCCACCTTCGAGCTGCTGCTCGCGCAGAGCGTGCCGTTCAACAACTTCCTGCTCAACAACCTCAACCAGCGCATGGGCACGGTCACGGCCTTGCTCGAAGCCTCGCGCATGCTGGCGCCCGACATGCGCGTCGCGCGCTGCCTCTCGCTGCTGGCCCAGGGCGACGACGGCGATGCGCTGGCCCTGCCGCAGCATCAGCTCGCCAACCTGTGCGGACTGTCGCGCCAGCGGACCAACATGGCGCTGCGCGCGCTGAGGTCCGACGGATTGGTGCAGCTCGAGGGTCCCCGGATCAGGATCGTCGACTTCGCCGGGTTGGCGAGCCATGGCGCGAAGGCCGGCGGGCGAAGGAAAAGCGGGCGCGCCGCCTGACCATCCGCCGCGCGCGCACCCAGTCACGCCGAAGCGCCGAGCCCGCACAAGGCCTGCACGACCGCCGTGCGCGCCTGGCCGAAGACCATGCCCTGCCAATCGGCATCGTCGACGTAGAAGCAGGCCTTCAGTTCCTGCCCGGCCTCGGCCTTGAGCCGCGGCGCGACGGGCGGCTCGGCCCGCCAGCAGAAGTGGTCCGCGCGCAGCGCATCGATCATCCGCAGCAACGGCACGGTGCCGAACTCGAGCGCGATCGTGGTGCCCAGTGCGTGGGGGCATTCCTGCGCGAGGATCGTCACCATCGGGCCGCTGATCTCGTACATCACCGAATCGTCGCGCTCGGTCGAGATGACATCCGCGCCCCACCAGGTCCGGGCCCGGTCGATCTCGCCGGGCCTGCCGATGAACACCTTCTCGCAGTGGCCCCGCGGGCCGAGCCCGGTGTGCAGGTCGATCCAGCCCACCTGCTTCGCCGCGGCGCCCTCCTGCCGAAGGACCCGCCGGATCGTCCTGTTGCTCCAGGTCGCGCGGCTGCCGCCGTAGAACATGCCTGTGGGCGAGTCGTACTGCCCCTGGAACACGGACTGTCCGTAGGCCTCGACGCCCTGCGCGGCGATCCAGGCATCGAGCCGCGCGGCCTCTTCGGGGCCCGGAGGCCATGCAGGCGGAAGCAGCAGGGGCTCCAGCTCGGCGTAGCCATGGTTCGGCGAGCGCGCCTCGTCGAAGCGCACGAAGTTCCGGTTCACGTCCACGTTGTCTTCATTGACGCGGCGCAGGTGCGAGAAGCCGAAGGGATTCACCGCGTGCACGAACAGCAGGCCGACGCCCATGCGCTCGGCCGTGGCCAGCAGCGGCTCGTCCACGAGCATCGCCGACTGGCAACCCGAACCGCAGAAGCCCTCGACGCCGTGGATCGCGGAGGTCAGCACCAGCAGCTTGTCGGCGCGCGGATCGCCGAATCGCACGATATCCATCGCGAGTTCCTCGCCCTGCGCGCCGCGCACGCCTTCGATCGCATGCGAAGCCACGGCGAGCCCCGCCGCGCCCGCGCTCGCGAGAAAGCGCTCGCGTGCCGCGGCATAGCTGGCCGCGAAATGGTTCGTGGGTTTCACTTGAAGCTCCCCACCGGCATCGCGGGGCGCACGCGCGGCGGCGCTTCCTTCGGGCTCTGCGCATCGAGGTCCTCGCCGGTGCGGTCCACGAGCCAAGGCATGACGAGGGTCGAGACCACGGTCACGGCCACCAGGTACCAGGCCGGCGCCAGCTTGTCGCCGGTCTCGTGCACCAGCCAGGTCAGCACGAAGGGCGAGAAGCCGCTGAAGACCGCGACCACCACGCTGTAGACGGTCGACAGGCCGCTGGCGCGCACATGCTTCGGGAAGATCTCGGTGAGCATCACCAGCAGCGCCGGAAACTGCGAAGTCAGGCACACGCTGAGCAGCCCGACGACCACGTACAGGCGCCCCGGCGATGGCGCGGCGAGCAGCCAGTGGAAGCACGGGAACACCAGCAGCAGCAACACCACGCGCGACCAGAAGATCACGGGCTTGCGCCGCAGCCAGTCGGCCAGCAGGCCCGACAGCGGCGCGACGAGCAGGTTCACGATGCCGAACACCACGCCGGCCCAGATGCCGACCTGCACCGGCAGCCCGAGCTCCCGGGCCGCATAGGTCGGCATGTAGAACGCGACCACGTAGATGCCGACCGTGCACGCGAGGAACAGCAGGCTGGCCTGGATCAGTTGCTTCCAGTGGTGGCGCAGCAGCAGGCCGATCTTGCCGCCCGTTTCGCCCGAGGCCGCTGGCGTCGGCGCATCGACATGCGTCTCGTGCAGGCGCGTGCGGATGTACATGCCCACCGGCGCGATCAGGATGCCGAGCACGAAGGGCAGCCGCCAGCCCCAGCTCTCGAGATCGGCCGGGGCCAGCACCGAGATCACGGTGCTCGAGACGAGCGCGCCGAACATCACGCCCAGGCCCTGGCTCGCGACCTGCCAGCTGGCCATGAAGGCGCGCTCGTTGCGGCCCGCGTACTCGACCAGCATGGCCGTCGATGCCCCGACCTCGCCGCCCGCCGAGAAGCCCTGGATCAGCCGTGCCAGCACGATGATCGCGGGCGCCGCCAGCCCGATCTGCGCGGGCGTCGGCGCCGCCGCGATCATGGCGCAGCCCAGCGCCATGAGGCCGATGGTCAGCCCCATCGCCTTCTTGCGGCCATGGCGGTCGGCATAGGCACCGATCACCACGCCGCCCAGCGGCCGCGCGAGGAAGCCGACACCGAAGCTGGCCACTGCCAGCAGCAGCTGCGCGTAGGGACTCAGGGAGGGGAAGAAGATCCGGCCGATGATGCTCGTCATGAAGCCGTAGACGGTGAAGTCGTAGAACTCCAGCGCGTTGCCGACCGTGATCGCCGTCACCGCCTTGCGCTTCGATAGCGGCGGCGCGACGCCGCTTGTCTGGGTACCCATTGCTGTCTCCTGGCCATGCCTTTTGTTGCGATGGCGGATGCTAGGAGCGGCGATCCGCGGCCGGAAGACAAGCACTCTTCAGCGGTGATAGGCATTGCCTTTCATCGCGGCTTCATGGCGCAGGCCATCGAGGAAGTTCTGCGCCGCCGGGCTCAGCACGGAGCCGGGCCGCGAGATCACGCTGACGTCGAGCGCCGCGAGGGGATCGCACAGCGGCAGCTTCACCAGGCCGTAGTGCGGAAACTCCTCGCGCGTCATCGTGTCCACGAACACGCCGATCAGGTCGCTCTCGCCCACGAGCTTCAGGCCGATCGCCGTCGAGGTGCAGCGCACCACCCGCGTCGGCGGCGCGATGCGCTTCGGGGCGAACAGCTGGCGTACCAGCGCGGGCGCGCTCTCGTCGTCGTAGGGCAGCAGCCATTCCCAGTCGGCGAAACCGTCCGTGTTCGTCGCGTCCAGGATCGGATGGCCCTCGCGCGCCACCGCCACCATGGCGGTGCGGTACAGGCGCTTGACCTCCCAGTCGGCCAGCGAGCCCGGCAGCATGTGCGCGACCATGAAGTCCACCGTTCCGTCGAGGATGCGCGGCAGCGTGTGCGGGATCGAGGCCTCGTTGAAGCGGACCTCCACATGCGGGAAGCGCGCGCGGAACGCCGCGAAGGCCTGGGGCAGTATCTCGAAGGCGACGGCCGTGGAGATCGCGATCGAGATCAGGCCCGAGCTGCCGTCGCGGATCTCCTCGATCTCCGCCACCGCGCGCTCCATCTCGCGCTGGATCACGCTGGCCCGGCGCACCAGCGAGCGCCCATACACCGTGAGCTCGACACCGGCCGTGCCGCGCTGCAGCAGCGGCGCGTCGACCGACAGCTCGAGCTCGCGCATCGCCTGGGTCACGGCCGGCTGCGACATGCCGAGCGCGCGCGCCGCGGCCCGGATGCTCCCATGCTCGGCGACGCTGAGGAACGAGCGGAGTTGACTCAGTTTCATGGCGGTCGGGCTCGGTGGATCGGGGGTTTTCAGTTTACGCAGGGTCCCGGGTGTCCCCAGACCCGGCGCTCGTGGCCGGTCGACGGGTCGGGACGCGCAGCCGCCATGTCTTTTGGCATAGGCGCATCCCGTTTCTTGCTCGACAATAGCAACGGACTGGGCCTTTTGCCTGACATACAGGCCCCGTCGATCACCGAACGACAGACCGGATGCGTCCGATCACCCCGAGTCAGGACACCCCCATGGAATCCCAGGAACTGGCCGAGCACATCCGGCGCGACGTCGAGGCCATCGGCCGGATCAGCGCGGTGCCCTCGATGCTGCGGCTGATCTGCGAGCAGACGGGCATGGGCTTCGCCGCCGTCGCGCGCGTCGACGGCGACAGCTGGACCGCCTGCGCGGTGCTCGACCGGATCAACTTCGGCCTCAAGCCCGGCGGCCAACTCGAGCTGCACACGACCCTGTGCGTGGAATCGCGCGCCGCGCGCCAGCCCATCGCCTTCGACCACGCCAGCACGCACCCGGTCTTCCGCACGCACCACACGCCGCGGCTCTACAGCATCGAGAGCTACATCTCGGTGCCGATCGTCAAGGGCGACGGCAGCTACTTCGGCAACCTCTGCGCGATCGACCCGACGCCGCACGGCGTCGACAACGCCCGCACCATCGCGATGTTCCAGGGCTTCGCGGACCTGATCGGCCACACGCTGGAGCTCGAGGACCGGCAGAGCGCGACCGAGGTCGCCCTGTTCGATGCCGAGGCCACCGCCGAACTGCGCGACCAGTTCATCGCCGTGCTCGGCCACGACCTGCGCAATCCGCTGGCCTCGCTCAGCGCCATCGGCGAGCTGCTGGCCCGGCGCGCGGCCGACCCCGACACCACGCGCGCCGGGCTGCGCATCCGCGCCACCACGAAGCGGATGGCCTCGCTGATCGAAGACGTGATGGACTTCGCGCGCGGGCGCATGGGCAACGGCCTCGATGTCGCGCGCGAGCAGATTCCCGACCTGGGCCTCGCGCTCGACGACGTGGTGGCCGAGATGCGCGCCGCGCATCCCGCGCGCGTCATCGCCGCCGACATCGAGGTGACGGACACCGTGCACGGCAGCCGCGGCCGCCTGCAGCAGGTGCTGTCGAACCTGCTGGGCAATGCGGTCTCGCACGGCGCGCTCGACAGCCCCATCGACGTGGCGGCCTGGACGCGCGACGGCTGGTTCGTGCTGAGCGTGAAGAACCAGGGCGAGCCCATTCCGCCCGGCAACCTGCAAAAGATCTTCCAGCCCTACTGGCGGCCCGCCGAGAGCCGCGGCCATGGCGGACTGGGCCTGGGGCTGCACATCTGCTCGCTGATCGTGAAGTCGCACGGCGGCACGCTGCAGGTGACCTCGACGGCGGAGCACGGCACGAGCTTCGTGGCGCGCATTCCGGTGCGGCCGGGGGTTGCGGCGGTCGCCTAGGAATCGCCGCGATCGCCTGCGCCGGGGGAAGGACATGCCCTCGGTCGCAGGTTCAATTGCTCCGCGAGAACAGCACGGGTTGCCACCCATCGCGTGAACCCCGCTAACAGCCGTCACGGACGTTCATCGCGATGCGGACGAGCTCCACCTGCCGCTTGCAGTCGAGCTTTCCCATCATCATGGCGATCTGTTTGCGCACCGTGTGGATCGAAAGACCCCGGTGCGTCGCGTAGTCGGCGGCCTTCATGCCGCTGGCCAGTGCGTGAAGCACGGCGGCCTCGGCACCGGTCACTCCCAGCGCACCGGCGAGCGCCTCGGGGCTCGCGAGCATCGGCACCCCTTCTTGGCGCATCCGGACGAAAAGCAGCGGCTCGGCGGCCAGGCGCAGGATCGGATTGGCCTTCGTCACATCGATGCAGAGCAGCCCCGCGCCCGGCGCGATGGGAAAAGCCATGGTGCGGACGACACCGTCGGCGCATGCCGCGGCCAGGCCACCCTCCAACCGTGCCTGCAGGCGCGCATCCGCGGCGGCAAGATGCCCTTTGCGCTGCAGCAGGCCCCTGCGCTCGTCGAGCAACGCTCGTGCCCTGGGCGACGCATGCACCAGCAGGCCATTGCGGTGCACGAGGCAGCTGGCCTCGTCCAGCGCGTCGAAGGCCACGTCGCTGACGCTCAGCCAGGAGGAGGCGCGCGCCCTGCGCAACGCCATCGCGTCCTGCAAGGCCCTGGAATATCCGCATATCCTCGCTCCTCGAAGTCTTTCGCCCAGCGCGTCGGATGCGACCGCCCGCTGGAAACCCAGGCTCACGCGCCGTCCCGGTCCGTTCTCGACCATGTAGGAATACAGCTGCCGCATCCGGTGCCTCGACATGAAGTCGACGTAGTAGGCGTTGCGCTGCCGGAGCGGCTCGGGAATCAGTTGCTGCGTGTCGAGCCAGGTCCCGGGGTCACGAACGACGCCGGGCTTGGTCATGACGTCTTCGGTGTGAAAGTGCTCCGCATAGTCGCGCATCGCGCCGAGGTCCGCGCCGAAGTTCTGCATGTCGACGACGCGGTCTCCCTCGAAGACGATCATCACCGCCGCATCGCTCTCCACCAGCGTGTTCGCGGTCGACAGGACGTCGCGCCAGGATGCCCTGGCATCGGGGATGGATCGAACGGCCTCCAGTGCGCGCATCAGGTCGACATCTTGTCGCATCAGACTTCTCCTCCGCCGGGTGATGATGCGCCCGGGAGAGCGGCTCGTCCATCCGTGCGCCGGAAACTGCCGAGTCTCATGGCCTGGACCGCGAGGCGGGAGGGACTCTTTCTTGCGCGAAGTGTTGGGCATTCCCCGGGCAGCCGCATCACTCGAATTGAGTATGCGTGCGCTCCGCCCGGCAATGCCCTGCCGCCACGTGGCTACTGGAGCTTGTACAGCGCGATCGCCGAACTGAACGCCACCTGCTTCTGGTTCGTCGCCTGCAGCAGGAAGGAGTTGATGGTCGAGTTCTTCGCGTACATCGTGGGGTCGGTGGTGTCGCAGTGCCCGTCGGCGGAGGTCTGCCGCGAGCAGTACACGACGGCCCTGCGGGCGCTGCTCGGAAACGTGGCGGAGTCGTTGAAACCCGCGCCGTTCGCACCCGGGGTGGTGCTGCCGAAAGGCGCATTGCCGAAAACGCTCAGCTGGGTCGGCGCGGGCGCGCCGGCGGGTACCGACCAGCCGTCCTTGTCCCCGGGCGGCGAACTGAAATTGACCCAGATCGGGTTGGCGACGAGCAGGTAGCCGCTGGCCGCCGACCCCGTTGCCAGGAAGTCCCGCAGTCCGCCCGACAGCTGCGCCAGCGGCTGTTGCCGCAACTCGGCCATCGTGAGTGCGCGCGAAAGCGTTCGCGCGGTCTGCACGACGTTCGGCTTCGTCGTGTCGGCATGATGGAACTCCACGGTCCAGATGCCCTGGTCGGCGATCGCGCGGATTTGTGCGTCATCGAGCTGCGGCTGCGCATAGGTGAGCGATGTCTCCTTGGTCGAGGGATTGCCGGGCGTCTCCGTGCTCCGATACTCGCCGCGCAGCCTGTAGACGGAACTTCCGGTGATGGCGCCGTTCGCCCGCGCGAACCGCAGCGTCGAATAGCCCGCGCCCGGCAGGAAGGTCAGCGGCGTGCCCCACGGCGTCGTGACCACGGCCTTGGCGAAGACGGGGTTGCCGGCGCCGTCGGTCAGGTTCGGGATCGTGACGTCGTACCCGGTGCCGTAGTTGCTGAACGCCGGGGTGTTCAGGAACTCGCGAAGCTGGGCGTAGGGCTGTACCGTGGCCCGGTACGCATTGCCGTTGCCGACCAGCTTGAGCGTGTTGCCGACCCGGCGCGCACCGAGCAGGTCGAAGGCGGTGTTGCCTTGAGGGTCCGTCGTGCGATAGCTGAGCACCATGTCTCCGTTGGGGCGAAAGAATTCCACGCTGCCCCGTTCCCAGCGAAGTCCCCTCGCGCTCGCGCGAAACAGGCTGGCATAGGCCCCGGCGTTCGCGGACGAACGACCCACGTTCGCGCCATTGCTGTAGAAGGTGGAGGGATCGTCGTCGAGAAAGAGTTGCCGGCATGCGGGCGCCGCGACCGCCGACGGCCCGCCGACGGCGTCCGTGTCGTCATCGGTTGCGGTGCTGACGCGCTGCGTCAGCGGCAAAGCGTAGCAATCGGTGAATCGCCGCAGCAGCTCCGCCACGAGCGCGGGCGGCGGCGCATCCGCGACCTCCACGCCTGCGTCGATCGGCGGGATGCTGCTGTCGCCGCTGCGGAACCGGACAGAGACAGGCGTCCCATCGGCCGTCTTCACCGTGATCTCGATGTTGGCCGCCTCGCCGTCGGGCCGGACACTCACGCTCAGAACATCGAGCAGCCTGTCCTGTCCGGTGCCGTCGGCCACCAGTGCGTCGAGCAACGGGTGGCCGAGCGCCAAGCCCAGGCTGTCCAGCACCGGCTGCAAGGCCGTCTTCAGTGCCGCCACCTGCTGCGAGATGCTGTCGGCCGTGAGGATCTCGGGACGGCTCGACAGCACGCCCGCGAGTTGGGCCGGGTTGCCCGCGGGAGACAGGCGGGCGACCACGATGTTCGTGAGTGGCGTGACATTCGCGATGCCCGAACTCCGGACCGCCGCGCCGTAGAGCACCTGGTCGTCGCGCAGTGCGCGAATCACCAGCGGTGCCTGGGTCGCCGCCGGCAGCGGGCAGGTGTAGGCGCCGCCGGTGTCGGTCTGCGTGGTGCAGACCGTGGTTCCCCCGGCATCGGTGACCGTGATCTCCGCGCCCGCGAAAGGGGCGCCTGTTGCCGCCACGCCGCTCAGCGTCGTTCCGGTGGAAGGGTTCGGCGCTGGCGCCGGAGGCGCCACCGTCGATCCGCCCACGGGCCAGAAGAAGCCTCCGCTCCCTCCTCCTCCACCGCCGCCGCAACCGGCGACGGCCAGCAACGCGGCCATCGCGAGAGACGACCGCGGACCTGCATTCCTCATCGATCTTTTCATGTACGTTTCCTCCGCAAGGTTGGCTCGGCCCAGGATGACCCTGGCACCCGCGAAGGCAGTGTTGCGCAGACCATGCGCGACGGCATCACCAACTCTGAGTAAGGCTGGCCCGGAATTTCCGATGATCGCGACCGACGCTAGATCAGCCCCCGCGTCGCCGCCTTCAAGGTCGCAGCCGCGCGCGTCGTGCACCCGAGCTTCTGGAACACGCGCTCCACGTGCGTGCGCACCGTGCTGGGACTGATGCCCAGCGCGCGCGCCACCTCCTTGGTGTTGTCGCCCTGGCTGATGCAGCGCAGCACCTCGAGCTCGCGCTGGGACAGCGATGCATCGTCCTGCGCCGGCGCCGCGGGCTTCGGCGGCACCGCGCCCGGCAGCGTGCTGGCGCACAGCGCCTCGACCACGGCCGCGTCGAAGCGGCCGGCCGCGGCGTCCTCCTGCATGCGCTCGGCCGCCTGTTCCCGCGTCAGCGCTTCGCGCCACGGACGGCGCGTGCAGTGCGACCACCACTGTTCGGCCGCTGCGACGACCTGTCCTTCCAGCGGCATGGCCGCACCCGAACGGCCACGGAAATGGCCCGAGCCATCGCGCCGCTCGAAGGCGAAGGAGGCGATCTCCGCTTCGGCCGCGAGGCCGTCGATCTGCCCGGCGGCGCGCGAGGTCCAGTACGGCACCAGCCTCACGCGCTCGAGCGCCGAGGCCTGCAGCGGCCCGGGCGCGTTCCAGATCGCATTGGGCACCGAGGCGCGTCCGATGCCATGGATCAGCCCCGCCTTGTAGGCACGGCCACAGCCGGCTTCGTCCAGCCCCATGCGCGCGCCGCAGTCGCGCGCCAGGCTGGCCACGCGGCGCGAGTAGCCGGTCATCCACGGCAGCTTGAGGTCGATCACGTCGCCGACCAGTTCCAGTCCCATGGGCCGGCGCATCGAGGCCGGCTGTTCAGCCGCCTCGGCCCATGGCGCGGCGGGTGCATCGAGCGCCTGCATCCAGGCCGCGAGATCGGCCGCGCTGGCGTCGAGCAGCGCGGCCGGATAGAGGCTGTCCGCACGGCCGCGCACCAGCGCGAGCGCTTGCTCGATGCCGTAGAGGCGGCCGAAGATCTCGAGATCGCTGGCCAGCGCCACCACGTAGGTCGAGAACGGCACCGCCTCGCCGCGCAGCAGGCCCGGCACACCGCTGCCGTCGTAGGCCTCGAACACGGCGCGCAGCGTGGCTTCGGTGTCGTGGCTCAGCCCCAGCGTGTGAGCGATGTCGCCCGCGATTTCGCAGTGGATCTCGGCCATGGCGAGCACGGCGCCGGGCACCGGCGCGCTGTCGTGGGGCTGGCGCATGCGCGGTGCCGAGGAGGCGAGCAGCGCCCGGCGGCCCTCGACGTCGTCGTCGAGGAAGTCGGCGAACTCCTGCGCATTGGCCGTGCAGCCCGACCAGCGCAACAGCGCGGCATGGCGCGCCGCCTCGATCTGCGCCGCGGAACAGCCGGCCCGCGCCGCGATCTTGCCCGCGAGCCAGGCCGTGCGCAGCGAATGGTCGATCGGCTGGCCCATGCTCAGGTCGCCGATGAAGGCCAGCGCGCGGACGGCGTCGAAAACGGGAATGGTCGTGTCGTGGGACATGGCCCATTTTGCGCGTGTCGGTCATTCGACCGATACCGGCCGCCGGGGCGGCTCGGAAGAATCGTGGCATCCACCGCTCGACGGGCGGCCCCCTTTCACTCGCGGCTTCCACCGCCTCTTTCTCATGACCGACATCCTGCAAAACCCATCCCCGCGCGCCGCCTGGCTGCGCAAGCTCTATTTCACCCGCGCCGCCTTTTCCTTCGCCTGGGTCGCGCTGGCCTTCACCGCCGCGAAGCAGTCGCCCGCGCTGGCCACGGTGCTGCTGATCGTCTACCCCGCCTGGGACGCCTTCGCCAACCTGTGGGACGCCCGCATGAGCGGCGGCGCGCAGGCCAATCCCACGCAGATGCTCAACCTCTGGATGAGCACCCTGGTCGCGCTCGCGGTCGCGGCCTCGCTAGTGGCCGGCTGGCAGGTCGTGCTGCTGATCTTCGGCATCTGGGCCATCGTGTCGGGCCTGCTGCAACTGGCCACGGCCATCCGCCGCCGCAAGGCCGAACGCGGCCAGTGGGTGATGATGCTCAGCGGCGCGCAGTCAGCGCTGGCCGGCGGACTCTTCATCTCGCGGCAGGGCACCGATGCGCCGATTCCGCAGACGCTGGCGGGGTATGCGGCGGTGGGGGCGGTGTATTTCCTGATCTCGGGGGTGGTGATTCTGGTGCGGGAGCGCAAGCGCTGAAACGTCGGTGCGCCGCCACTTTGCGCACCCGGCAACGGGTCCGACGACTCCCCACGCTATGCAGCCTCGGCCGCCTTGCGACGGCGAGCTTGCGCCAGGCCCTTCGGTCTGGACAGCTTCACCACCGGCGCCATGCCGGCGGTGGCGGCCATGTCCATCAGGGTGTCCAGGGAGAACAGGTTGATCCTTCCCCGAACCAGGTCGGAGATGCGCGGCTGCGTCACGCCGAACAACTGCGCCGCCTCGGTTTGCGTCATGCCCTGTTGCCGAATGACTTCGGCCAGGCTCATCATCAGGTCGGCACGCGCGCGCATGCTGGCCGCCTCCTGGGGCGTGCCTGCAATGGCGTCGAAGACGCTGTCGAAGCGGCGGGCTCCGGTCATGATGCGAGGTCCTTCACTAGGTCTTTCAAACGCTTCCTGGTCAGTTCGATGTCGCGCTTCGCAGTTTGCTGAGTCTTCTTCTGGAAGCAGTGAAGCACATAGACGGCGTCGACCAGCCGGGCTACGTACATCACGCGGAAGATTCCCGCCTCTTCCCGGATCCTCAACTCCACCACGCCGGCGCCAATGCTGGGCACCGCCTTGGCGTCGACCGGCGCCAGGCCGTTCTGCACGAGGTGCAACTGGTAGCCGGCCTCGCTCCGAGCAAGCTCGGGAAAGCTGCGTAGATCGTTCAAGGAAGTGCCTCGAAATTCGATGGGCTTCATACCCATTTTATACAAAATCTTGTATTGAAACCTACAGCGCAGTCCTGCACACTCCCGCGAAAAATCTTCTCTCCTGAAGCTGGTCGCTCAAGGCGGCAACACCAACGGCCCGCAATCCGAATCCGCAATGAAGGTCGCGATCAGCGACGCCGGCTTCACCGGATCGGGGTTCTCCGCGAACAGGTGCAGCGCGCGCGGCGGCTCGAACCAGGCCTGGCCGGCCTGGTAGTCGACCGCGGGGCCGCCCGCCATCTGCGAGCGCACCGTGCCGCTGACCACCACGGCCTGCACCGAGCCCGGGTGCCGGTGCGCGGGCGTGTAGGCCAGCGGCGGAAACTCGACCATGGCGGTGGTGATGGACTTGCCCGGCACGTTCGGCAGCGGCTCGCAGGACAGCGGCCGCAGGGTGGTCTGCGGCCGCGCGGCGCTGCCCTCAGGTGCGGGGGCCGAGGCGAACATCGGACGTGTCACGCTGCTGCAGAGGTCATCGAGCCAGGCGACGGTTGACTGCCTGTCCGCATGCGGCACCAGCGCCCATGCGGCCGCGCCGAGGGCGAGCCCCGCGAGCGACAGCGCGACCGCATGCCGCGGCGCGCGCGGCGATAGGCGGGCCGCGATGCTCACAACCGTGCCTCCGCGCCCAGGCGCATCGACGGGGTCCAGCCGAGCAGGCGGCGCGCCTTGCCGCTGTCGACCTCGGGGTTGTCCTCGGCGATGTTGAAGACACCGCCAGCCGAATGGCGCCAGGCCAGCAGCGCGGCCCAGGCGGCCGCTTCGACATGCACGGGGCTCGCGCCCTTGGGCTCGTCGGCGCCGGTGCCCGGGCCGTAGAGCTGGCCGTAGCGCAGCACGGTGCCGGCGATGCCCGGCGCCTGGAGCACGGCCTGCTCGAGCGCCACGACGCCGCCCACGCTGATGCGGCGCGCGCCTTCGGCCTCGGTGTCGAGCGGCTGCGCTTCCGCGTAAGGCTTGGGGCCCGGCGCATAGGCCCAGGCGATGCTCTGGGCCACCATGCGCACCGCTCCCGCGGCGCGCGCGGCCTCGACCAGGTTGCGCGTGCCCTCGGTGCGCACGCGGGCGTTGCGCGCCGTGGCCTCGGCCATGCGCGCGGGATCGAGGCCGCGCGGCAGGTCGGTGAGCTGGTGGATCACGCCGTGCGGCGCGATGCGCACCAGCGCGGCCTTCAGCGCTTGCGCATCGAACACGTCGACCAGCACCGGCTTCACGCCCCGGGCCTCGAGCGCCGCGGCGCGCTCGGGCTGGCGGGTGCTGCCGTGCACTTCGTAGCCGGCCTCGCGCAGCAGCGGGATCAGGGCCGAGCCGATGGCGCCGGTGGCGCCGGCCAGGAAAATTCTTTCGCTCATGGCGTTCTTTCTCGGAGACGGATGCTTTGGAGCCTCCAGCTTAGGCAGCCGATGGCCCGGCGCACAGTGCCAAGAATCGGTGGATCGGATGGACCATCGCGGCCCATCGCGATGGCGTGCTCAGCCCTGCCGCACCAGCGCCAGCAACCGCGCGCAGGTTTCCGCCGCGATCTCCACGCGCAGATCCGCCACGCCGAGCAGCAGCCCGGTGTTCTCGGGCCCGGGCTGCGCGTACCACGGCGACAGCGGCACCGGCGTGAGGCCGTGCGCCGCGAGCGATTGCGCCAGCGCCAGGTCCGACACGCCCGGCGCGAGGCGCAGCAGCACGGTCAGGCCCGCGGCGATGTACGTCGCCGATGCGGCATCGAGGCAGGCGACCAGTGCCGCGCGCCGCTGCGCATAGACCTGCCGGGTGCGGCGCAGGTGGCGCAGGAAATGGCCGTCGCGCAGGAAGGCCGCCACCGCCAGTTGCACCAGCGGCGCGGGCGCCGGCGGCAGCACCGCCGCATGGCGCGCGAAGCGCTCGACCTGGTCCGCCGGCACGACCAGGAAACCGAGCCGCAGCATCGGGCTGATGGTCTTGCTGAAGGTGCCCACGTGCAGCACGCGCGCGCCCTCGCCGGCGGCCACGAGCGAGGGCGCGGCGCGGGCGCCGAGCTGCAGCTCACCGAGGTAGTCGTCCTCGACCACCCAGGCCCGCGCGCGCTCGGCCCACGCGAGGATCGCCTGCCGCCGCCGCGCCGACAGCGCGACACCGAGCGGTGCCTGCTGCCCCGCGGTGACGACGGCCAGCGCCGCATCGGGCGCGCGTGCCATGCCCTCGTCGACCACCAGGCCTTCGGCATCGACCGGCACCGGCACCGGTTCCACGCCGAGCGCATGCAGGCAGCGGCGCGTGGTGGGATAGCCGGGGTCCTCGGTCCAGGCCGCGGTGCCGCGCAGCCCCAGCGCCTGCACCGCGAGCGAGAGTGAGCCCGCGTAGCCGGTGGTGACGAAGACCTGCGCGGCCGTGCACGGCAGCCCGCGCGCGAGCGAGAGGTAGGCCGCGATCTCGCTGCGCAGCGCGAGCTCGCCGCGCGGGTCGGGATTGATCTGCCGCGCATGCGAGGTGGCGCGCACCGCACCGGTCATGATGCGCGCCCAGACCTTGGCGGGGAACAGGTCCTGCGCCGGGTTCGCCATCTGGAAGATGCCCGAGCGGCCGGGGAAGCTCGGAATGGTGCCGACGGGCGCGGATGGGACCGCCACTGCCTCGCGCGGGCGCGACGACGGCGGCAGGTGCTCGGCGACGAAGGTGCCGGCCGCGCCCAGCGAGACGATCAGCTGCGCATCGAGCAACCGCTCGTAGGCCGCGCTCACCGTGCCGCGCGCCACGCCGAGCTGCGAGGCCAGGTCGCGCCACGACGGCAGGCGCGCCCTCGGCGCGAGCCGACCCTCGCGGATGGCCGCGCGCAGGCCCGCGGCGATCTGTTCGCTGACCGGCTCGCGTGCCGCGCGGTCGATTCGTAGCTGGAGCTTCGACATGGGCGGATGTTAAGCAGGTGGCCCGTGGAATCGACCTGGGCACCGCCCGCTCGAGGCCAGCCAGCCGCGGAAGCGGCAGGTTTTTTGCATACAGTGCATGCAATCCCTTGAATCTCTTCCCACCCATCCATGGAAATCGACTTCCAGACCCTCGACCCCTACGCGCGCTACAAGCTGATGGCGAGCCTGATCGTGCCGCGGCCGATCGCGCTGGTCACGACCCTCGAGCCCGAGGGCACGGTCAATGCCGCGCCCTTCAGCATGTTCAACATGGTGGGCGAAGACCCGCCGCTGGTCTTCGTGAGCATCAACCGCATGCATGACGGGCGCGTCAAGGACACCGCCGCCAACATCCTGCGCACCGGCGAGTTCGTCGTGCACCTGACCGACGAGGCGATGGCCGAGCAGATGCATGCCTGCGGCGATGCGCTGCCGCGCGGCAGCAGCGAGCTCGCGCACGCCGGATTGCATGCGGTCCCATCGAACACGGTGGCGCCGCCGCGCATCGCCGAGGCGCCCGTGGCCTTCGAATGCGTGCTGCACGAGAAGATGGAAACCGAGAGCCGCTACGTGTTCTTCGGCCGCGTGCAGTGGCTCGCGGTGCGCGACGGGCTCGTGGACGCCGAACGCTGGCGCGTGCAGCTGCAGGACTACCGGCCCGTGGGACGCTTCGGCGCGAGCTTCTACGTGGGCACGCAGCAGCGCTTCGCGCTCGGCGCGGCGGCGTCGGCGGGCAACGGCATCGACCAGCTCTGACTCACGGCGACGAGTACCAATGTCATAAATCCTCCCTAGCATGGCCGCATGAGCCTGCATCGCCCCAGCCGCCGCCAAGTCCTTCGTGGTGCGACGGCCATGGCCTTCGCTTCGTCCCTCGGATCCAGCTTCGCCCAGGGCGCGCGTCCCGCCGAACAGCCGGCGGTCAAGGTCACCCAGCTCATGGACGTCTCGCCGAGCCAGCAGGCGCTGTCGCGCGACTATGCGACGGGCTTTCGCCTCGCCTTCGCGGAGCTCAAGGCCACGACGGGGCTCAACGTGCAGCTCAAGGCGTTGGAGGTGGGCGAATCGGATGCCGAAGTGCAGGCCGCGCTGAAGGCCGTCGGCGAGGACAGCGCGCAGGCGGCCCTGGTGGGCAGCGTCGGCGAACGCCTTGCGCTCGCGAGCCTGGCGCATGCCGAGAGCAGCCGCCTCGAGATCGCGCATGTCGCGCCCTGGCTCGCCGACTCGCGCTTCGATGCGAACCCCAACCTGTTCGCGCTGTTCGCGTCGCGGGAAGACCAGATCCGCCACGTGCTCAAGAACCTCGCGACCATGGGCGTGGCGAAGATCGGCATCGTGTACCCGAGCGCCGGGCACGCCAGGGCGCTGCAGCCGGGCATGGCGCAGATCGCCGAACGCCTCAAGCTCGAGGCACAGGTGCTGACGGCGCCCCAGGGGCGCGACCTCGAATTCTTCGGCGGCCAGTTGCCCGCCAGCACGCCGTACTTCCTGCTGTTCACGGGCGATGCCATCGAGCTGGCACTGTTCACGCGCGGCCTCGCCCGACGGGGCGTGCAGCGCACCGTGGTGTGCCTGTCCGATGTCGACACCAACACCTTCCTGCAGCTGAGCCCCGGCAAGGGCGTACCCATCATCTTCACGCGCGTGGTGCCCGACCCGCGCACCAGCAAGATCGCGATCGTGCGCAGCTACCGCAACGCGCTGCAGCGCTACTTCGACGAGGAGCCCTCGCCGACCAGCTTCGCCGGCTACCTCGGCGGGCGCCATGCCGGCGCCGTCATCGCGGGCGCGGGCGCCGAGCCGGGGCGCGCGAAGCTGCTGGCCCAGTTCAAGCGCCGCGCCGCGGTGGAGCTCGACGGCTGGCGCTTCGACTACGCCGGCGGTTCGCGCGCCAGCAACCAGGTCAGCCAGATCCTGCTGAACAGCAGCGGCAACTTCGTGGGCTGAGGGGCCGCGCCTACCCGGCGCGCTGGATCATCTTCCACCCGTTGCCCGACGGGTCCCTGAAGCCGGCATCCACGGTGCCGTAGCGTTCCACCGGCTCCTGCGTGAACTCCACGCCCTGGGCGCGCAGCCGTTCGTAGCTCGCGCGGCAGTCGTCGACGCTCAGCACCAGCGGCGGCATCGCGCCCTTGGCCACGATCGCCTGCAGCGCCTGCGCCGTGGCCGCATCGTGCACCGGCGGGCCGGGCTTGAACAGGCCGAGCTGGAACGCCGGCTGCTCGGGATGCTGCACGGTCAACCAGCGGTAGTCGCCGTTGCCGACATCGGTGTGGACGCGAAAGCCGAGCTTGCCCGCATAGAAGGCGAGGGCCTCCTCCTGATCGCGCACATACAGACCGACCGTTTCAATACCTTGGCTCATGGAATCTCCTGTGGTTCGGCCTCGTTTGTACCGGCCGCGGCCTGGCGGCGCTTCTCCGAAACTGCTGTTTCGAGATGGGGCCGCTGCGAGGCGCTGACGATGCAGGCGGGCACCGGCCCGAAGGCCCGTGCCCCGCCCTTGCCGCGCGCGCGCACCTCGCCCGGGCTGCCGCCCGTGATGTCGCGGAAGGTGCGCCCGAAGGTGCCGAGGCTGGACCAGCCGGTGGCGAAGGCGATGTCGGTGATCGAGAGTTCGGTCTCGCGCAGCAGCGCGCTCGCGCGTTCGATGCGGCGCGTGAGCAGGTAGCGGTGCGGCGGCGTGCCGAAGGCCTGCTTGAACGAGCGCGCGAAGTGGGCCTCGGAAACGCCGCTGACCTGCGCCAGTCGCTCGACCGGCCATTCCTCGTGCGAGGCGGCGTCCATGCGGTCCCTGGCGCGCAGCAGGCGGCGCAGCAGCGCGGGGTCCTGCGCGAGCGAGGCCGCGTCGACCGGCTCCCGGCGCCTCGTCACAGGCCGCCCGCCACCTTCAGCACGCTGCCGGTGACGTAGGACGACTTGTCCGACAGCAGCCAGACGATCGCCTCGGCGATCTCGCGCGCCTCGGCCGCGCGGTGCATCGGGATGCGCGCCGCCACGCGCTGCGGCCGCCCGGGTTCGCCGGCCGCGGCATGGATCTCGGTGAGCGCGGTGCCGGGCGAGACCGCGTTGACGCGGATGCCCTGTTCGGCCAGTTCCTTCGCGAGGCCGACCGTGAAGGCCTCGAGCGCCGCCTTGGAAGCCGCGTAGTGCACGTACTCGCCGGGCGCGCCCAGCGTGGCCGCGATCGACGAGACGTTGACCACCGCGCCGGTGCGTCCCTCGGCACGCCATTGCGCGACGACGGCCTGCGTGAGGTACATGGGCCCGAGCACGTTGACGTCCATCACCTGGCGCAGGGTGGCGTGCGAGACGTCGGCGAAGCTGCCGAGCGGCCCGGTGATGCCGGCGTTGTTGACCAGCGCGGCCAGCGGCGCGAACGCGGGCGGCAGGGCCTGCAGCACGCGCGCCGCGCTGGCGGGATCGGCCGCGTCGGCCTGGATCGCGAAGGCGCGGTGGCCGGCCTGTTCGATCTCGCGCACCAGCTCGGCCGCCGCGTCGTGCCGGCGCTCGTAGGTGAAGCACACGTCGTGGCCGGCCGCGGCCAGCAGCTTCGCCGCCTCGGCGCCAATGCCTCGGCCGCCACCCGTGATCAACACGGTTCCCGCACTCGCCATGGGTCGTCTCCTTCGATGGGCGTGCCGCCATGCCGGGCACGCCGGCATTGTGTCGCAGGAGACCGGCGAAGCTCGTCGCGCGGAGCTACAGTGCAGGCCGCGCGGCCGACGGCGCGCGCGCATCGCGTGCCGGATTCATGAAGTCGAAATGCGCGGCGACCGGCGAGGACTCGGGCACCACGTAGACCACGCCCCGGCGCTGCCCCAGCGCGGGCTTCACGTAAGCGTCGTAGAAGGCCGCGGGCACGTTGATGCAGCCGTAGGAGATGCGGTTGTCGGCGATGGTGGGCGAGGCGAGCCGCTCGAGCCGGCGGTCGGCCTTGTTGGTGGTGCGCACGCGGTGCATGGAGATCGCGGCGTCGTAGTCGACCCAGACGATGTCCTCGCCGCCCGTGTTGCGCCCCGGCTCGGAAGCGAAGCGCCCGGCCGACGTGGTGCGTTCGTGCGGGCGGATCTTGGCCATGGGGCGCTCGCCGATGCCCGGCACCGAATCGTCGCCGCGCGCGAGGCCCAGCAGCACCGGCGACGCGCCGAGCAGCGTGCCCTTCGCGTCGAAGACGAAGACGCTCGCGGCCTTCTTGTCGACCACCGCGAAGGCGCCGCCCGCGTTGTCGCGCGCCGCGACCGCGGCCTGGGCGATGCGCTGGGCATCGGCCGTCAGCGGGGCCGCAGGCATCGCGGGCGGGGCGGCAAGCGCCGCCGCGCTCGCGAGCAGCAGCGCTGCCGCTGCCGCCCGCGAGCAGGAAATGCCTGTCTTCATCACTGAAGCCGCGGCCTCAGTTGCGGTCGGCGCGCGCCGGACGCATCGGCTGGGCGGCGGCCATGTTGCTGCTGCCCGAATCCTGCGACATCGCGGCGCCGCGCATCGGAGCCGGTGCCGGGGTGGCGGCCATGGTGTTGTTCTGGGGCGTGGTGCCGGTCGTGCCCATCGGGCCGCCCGCGGGGTTCTGCTGGCCGGCGGCGGTGGCGGGGTTCGGCGGCGCGGTGGTGGGCGGGTTGCCCTGCGCGAAGGCGGCGCCGGCGGCGGTGAAGGCGAGGGCTGCGATCAGATGGGACGTGCGATTCATGACGATGCTCCTTGAGGGATCCGGCGAGGCCGGAAGGTTGGGGATCCGCCGGACCGTTTGCCCGACTGATTTCAACTTAGGGCCCACGAAAAATCGCCAGGTCAGTTCGCGGCCCGGCCTCCTGTAGGAGCGCGACACCCGAAAACGACACGGGCCGGGCGTGCGCGACGCCCGGCCCGTGCCGGTGGATGCCATCCGGTGGCGTTGGCTACTGCGGCTTCTTTTTCAGGCTGATGACCTGCGGCTGCGTGACCGCCTTGAGCCCGTCGATGCCGAACTCCAGGCCCCAGCCCGAGCCCTTGACGCCGCCGAAGGGCACCATCGGATGGATCGCGCCGTGCTGGTTGATCCACACGGTGCCGGCCTCGATGCGCGACGCAACGGCGCGCGCCTGCTCGATGTCGGTGCCCCAGACCGAGGCGCCCAGGCCCACGTCGACGCGGTTGGCCTGCGCGATCGCGTCGTCGATGTCGCGGTAGCGGATCACGGGCAGCACCGGGCCGAACTGCTCCTCGTCGACCAGGCTCGCGCCGTCCGCGATGTCGGTGACCAGCGTGAGCGGATAAAAGTTGCCGGCGCCCGCGCTCGGCTCGCCGCCGCAGACGATGGTCGCGCCGCCGGCGCGTGCCTCGTCGACCAGCCGGCGCACCTTGTCGAACTGCATGCGGTTCTGGATCGGGCCCATCGCGATGCCGGGCTGCGCGCCGTCACCCATCGGCATCGCCTCGGCGATCGCCTTGAGCTCGGCCACCACCGCGTCGTGCAGCGCATCGGGCACGTACAGCCGCTTGGCGCAGGCGCAGGTCTGGCCCATGTTGAGGAAGGCGCCCCAGAACAGGTCCATGGCGATGGCCTTCGGGTCGGCATCGGGCAGCACGATGGCCGCGTCGTTGCCGCCGAGCTCGATCGTGGTGGGCGTGAGGTTGCGCGCCGCGGCGGCCGCGATCTTCGCACCGGTGGCGCTCGAGCCGGTGAACATGATCTTGTCGACGTCGGGGTTCTCGACCAGCCAGCCGCCGACCTCGCCGGTGCCGCTCACGGTGTTGAGCACGCCGGGCGGCAGCACCTCGGCGATCAGCCGCACCATCTCGAGCGTGCCGATGCTGGTGTATTCCGAGGGCTTGATGACCACCGTGTTGCCCGCGCGCAGCGAGGGCACGATCTGCCAGATGGCGATCAGCAGCGGCCAGTTCCACGGCGCGATCGCCGCGATCACGCCGAAGGGCTTGCGGTGCATCTCGTCGCGGCGCGTGGCGTCCTCGAACACCACGTCCACCGGCATATCGAGGCTGGCCGGCACCTGGGTCCAGGCCTCGCAGCCGAACAGCTCGAAGCGCGCGCCCGGCACCTCGGTCGGGCCGACACCGCCCAGCGGCTTGCCCTGCTCGCGCGTGACCCAGCCGGCCAGGTACTCGGCATTGCCGTGCAGCACCTCGGCCACCTTCATCAGCAGCGCGCGGCGCTCGGCGTCGGGGCGCGCGGCCCAGGCCGGCTGCGCCTTGCGCGCCGCGCGCACGGCCTGCTCGACCTGCTCGGCCGTGGAATGCGGCACGAGGCCGATGGCTTCGCCGGTGGCGGGATTCTTCGATTCGAAGCTGCGCTCCGACGTGACCGGACGGTTGTCGACGGTATTGGGGTAGGTTTGAAGGCTCATGGGGCGCAGTCTGCGAGCCCGCCGCCTTCATGGCATCGCGAACATTCGCGACGGGGTAATCCCGGGGTCTTCCCCAGGGCCCGGCGCGCCGCCCCCTGCGGCAAACCCTATCGCGAAAGCTCGCGATAGCCAGGCGAGCGAGCGCTTTCCAGAATCCCGGGGGCCGCTGCCCTGCCCTCGCCGGCCCCGGCCCCCTCACAACAACCGACAAAAAACCAGGAGACACGATGCCTCACCGCCTTCCGCCCGCTCTCACCGGCCTCCGCCCGCCTGCGCGCCTCGCACTGCTGCTGGCCGGCTGCGCCCTCGCCGGCGCGGCCGCGGCCCAGGCCGTGGACGGCGCGCGCATCGCCGCGGCCGATCGCGAGCCGGGCAACTGGATGAGCCACGGCCGCACCTACGACGAGCAGCGCTTCAGCCCGCTCGCGAAGATCAACGACCGCAACGTCGGCAAGCTCGGCATGGCCTGGACCTACAAGCTCGACGTCGACCGCGGCGTGGAGGCCACGCCGATCGTGGTCGACGGCGTGATGTACACCACCGGCGCCGAGAGCATCGTCTACGCGCTCGACGCGCGCACCGGCAAGCTGCTGTGGCGCCACGACCCCAAGGTCAACGCCGAGTCGCTGAGCCAGGGCTGCTGCGACGTGGTGAACCGCGGCGTGGCCGTGTGGAAGGGCCGGGTCTACGTCGGCGCCTTCGACGGCCGGCTGATCGCGCTCGACGCGCGCACCGGCGAGCAGGTCTGGTCGGTCGACACCGTGCTCGACAAGACCAAGAGCTACACCATCACAGGCGCGCCGCGCATCGTGAAGGGCAAGGTGCTGATCGGCAACGGCGGCGCCGAGTTCGGCGTGCGCGGCTACGTCACGGCCTACGACGCCGAGACCGGCCAGCAGGCCTGGCGCTTCTTCACCGTGCCCGGCGACCCGGCCCAGCCGCCCGAGAACAAGGCCATGGCCATGGCGATGAAGACCTGGTCGGGCAACGGCTGGGTCAAGTGGGGCGGCGGCGGCACGGCCTGGGACTCGATGGCCTACGACCCCGAGCTCAACCTGCTGTACATCGGGACCGGCAACGGGTCGCCCTGGAACTACCAGTTCCGCAGCGAGGGCAAGGGCGACAACCTGTTCCTGTCGTCGATCGTCGCGCTCGACCCCGACACCGGCGACTACGTCTGGCACTACCAGACCACGCCGGCCGACCGCTGGGACTACACCGCCACCCAGCACATCGTGCTGGCCGACCTGCGCATCGACGGCAAGCTGCGCAAGGTGCTGATGCAGGCGCCAAAGAACGGCTTCTTCTACGTGCTCGACCGCACCGACGGCAAGCTGATCTCGGCGAAGAACTACGTGCCGGTCAACTGGGCCTCGCACATCGACCTGAAGACCGGCCGGCCCGTGGAGACCGGCGCCGGCAACTACGGGCCCGGCGAGCAGAAGAAGCTCGTGATCCCGGCCTTCCTGGGCGGCCACAACTGGCACCCGATGTCTTTCAACCCGAAGACCGGCCTCGTCTACCTGCCCGCCCAGGAGACCATGGCCGAGCTCGAGGCGCAGAAGGAGCCGCTGTTCCTGCCGACCAAGTCGGTGGTCAACCTCGGGCTGGAGGTGCCCGAGCTGCCCGAGGACCCGAAGATCGAGGCCCAGATCCGCGGCGCCTGGAAGGGCCGCCTGCTGGCCTGGGACCCGGTGCGCCAGAAGGCCGCGTGGTCGCACGACTACGCCAGCGCCTGGAACGGCGGCACCCTGAGCACCGCGGGCAACCTCGTGTTCCAGGGCACGGCCGACGGCCGCGCCGTGGCCTATGCGGCCGACAACGGCAGGCAGCTCTGGCAGAGCCCCGTCAACAGCGGCGCCATGGCCGGCCCGATCAGCTACGAGGTCGACGGCGAGCAGTACGTGAGCTTCATGGTCGGCTGGGGCGGCGCCTTCCCGCACATCACCGGCCCCATTTCGCTGAGCGCCCGCGTGCGGCCCGAGGCGCGCGTCGTGACCTTCAAGCTCGGCGCCAGCCAGAAGCTGCCGCCCGCCAAGCTCGCGCCCGCGCTGCCGCGCGCCGCCGACGTGCCGCCGCTCACCGCGTCGGCCGAGCAGATCAAGCAGGCGCGCCTGATGTTCAACGGCCTGTGCGGCTCCTGTCACGGCCTCAATGCCGTCAGCGGCGGCGTCGTCCCCGACCTGCGCTACATGAAGCCCGAGCAGCACGAGCTGTTCGCGGCCACCGTCAGCGGCGCGCGCATCAACCGCGGCATGCCGGGTTTCGCGGGCGTGCTCAAGCCCGAGGACATGCAGCTGCTGCACCAGTACGTCATCAAGCGCACCCACGACCTCAGCGCGGAGATCGCGGCCGCCCGGCCGGCCGCCAAGTAGGCAAACCCCATGCCGACGCCCTGCCCGGACTGGCTATCATCCGGCCGACCTGGATGTGCAGTCGGAGATGGGCGCATGAACGACGAAGAGCTGATGGCCGCGCAACGCCAGTTGCGCCGAAGCCTGCTGGATGGCCATGGCGCCCTGCGCTGGCGGCCCGCGCGCGACCTGGCCGCGCACCTCCTGCTGCATCTCGACGAACCCGACGACTGCTGGCGCTTCGCCGCCGGCTGGCTGCGCGAGGCCTTCGACGCCGACCGCGTCGACTGCGGCTTCGGCCGCCCCGACGAAGCCTGCTACCGCCCCCAGGCCGAGGCCTTGCGCCGCGACCGCGACGTGCCCTCGGTCATCGGCCTCGCGATCGACGCCGCCGACTGCGGCGTGCAGACCGTCTGGCACGCGCACGGCGTGGTGGTGCTGCGCGACGTCGAGCAGGAGCGCCGGCTTGGCCACGGCACGCGCGCCGAGTTGCTGCGCATGGGCACGCGCGTGAAGATGGCCGCGCCGATCATGGACCGCACGCGCCCGCTGGGGCTGATGTGCGTCGACTGGATGGATGCCTGCGAGCCGGCGCGCGACGAGCGCTGGGCGCGCTTCGAGGAGATCGCTGCGGTGGTGCTCGGGCCGGTGATGAGCGCGGCGCAGCGCGTGGCCAGCGGTGCGCAGCGGGACGTGGGTCGGCCGGTGCATGGCGGCGATGCGATCGACCTGCTCGAGAGCCTGACGCCGGCCGAGCGCACCGTGGCGCGGCTGGCGGTCGACGGGCTGAGCTACAAGGAGATTGCGCGGCGGCTCAATCGGTCGTTCTCCACCGTGGATCATCAGTTGCGCAGTGCGCGGAGCAAGCTGGGGGTGAGTTCCACGGCGCGGTTGGTGAATTTGATGTCGGGGACGCGGGCGCATTGAGGAAGGCTGCGCGGCATCAGCGTGATGCGGCCATACCTGCCAGCTGAAGTTCGACTTCGCGGCTCTTTGAACGAGGTGAACCTGGGCGCGGTCGAACGCCAGAATTCGGCCAAAAGCGGACACTCGCGAACGTCATGATTTCATCTACCAGAACAGCGAGAACAATTGGGCTGCTGTGCTTGAGCCTTCTCGTGACCTACGGGGCGAGCGCTGAGTCAACGTGCGGCATTGTGCGAGTTCCAGGGGGTTCGCCGCACAGAGTCGGCCCACCGCAGGCGACGATTGAATTGGTGCCAGCCAGTAGTTCCGGTCGCCCAGACTACCGGCGAGTTAGCCCGAACCAAGAGGTGAGCGGCATGCAGGAGTTCTGGCTTGCCCAAGACGGCCTCGCGAGTGCTGCGGATGTTGAGTCCGCCGAGGCCGTACTGGACTGCGACGAGCCGGCAGTGCTTCTCACCTTCGACAGGGATGCGACCACAAGGCTTGAAATCTGGTCGAACGCGAATAGGGGAGCCCTCTTGGCTGTGCTCGTCGATGGCAAACCCATCACAGTTGCGAGTGTCAAGGGCCCGCTCGGGGGGCAGATGGCTCTGCGACTTTCAAGTGGCAAACTGGACGAGGCCGAGAAGATGGTGAGCCGGCTCATGGGTGCAAAGCGCTAAGTGGCCGCCCTCGGCCAGCAGCGGACATTTCCATCAACCTCGTAAAAGAAGTCAGTGTGAGCGCCACCAATGACCCCAAACGTCGCGAGTTGCTTCGAGAGCTGGAAGCTATGGACGTGATGCTGCATGCAGTCATGGCCGGTGAAAGCCTCAACTGCAGCCGCTGTGGTTCACCTCTAGTTTTCCACCGTCCAGGTTCGGGAGTGCATCCCAGTGTCTCTTGTGGGCAAGGCTGCACCGAGGTATCTCTCACAATGGCGCCTACAAAGAGCCTCCTAAGGTCCTGAATGGCCACCATCGGTCAGAAGTAAAAGCCGGTACCGGCCACAACCCGACATCGGGATCAATCATGCGGAACAAGAATCGACGCTTTTCTATCGTGTGCACTGTTGCTCTAGCTGCTGCCGTTCTAACGGGATCAGAATTCGCGATAGCCCAAACAAAACGGCAAACTTCGCGCAGTCAACTTGACGCGATGTTCTCGCAGATGCGCGCCAAGACGCCCTGGAACGTCGATGGCCCACTGCTTTGGGGTTACTTTTTCCTCGACAGTTCTAGGGTGAAGCTTGAGTTGGCCGCCTCCGAGCTCACAAGTAAAGGCTATCGCGTAGTCGGTATCGAGCCGGCGGGTGTTGAACGTTACCGACTACACGTTGAGCGAATCGAGGTCCACTCGCCGGCATCGCTGGACTCTCGAAATCAGGAACTCTACGCACTTGCCGACCGGCTCGAAATCGCCTCTTACGATGGTATGGATGTTGGCCCCGTAGGTTTGCCGACAAGAAAGTAACGCTCTGGCCACGTCTGCCGCGGACCTATCCACGACAACGGTACGACCGGCTACAGTCGGCCAGAAGCAGACATCGAGATGATCTTCAAAGCTCTGGGTTTGACAGCGTTTCAGCGACGCCTCGACGGGTGGCGCGGCGCGGACGCGAGTATCAATTCATTTAGGGACGACCACGACCGCCTCATCGTGAAATTGACTGATCCGACCAGCCGGCAGGAGCCAGTTGGACTGGCATTTTTCAACTGCACCTATCTGGCTGGCCCAGTTTCCTGGACAGCTATGAACTTGGTGGTGCAGGAGAGCCAGAGAGACGATGGCTTGCTGGGCTACGAGGCTCGAGACGAAGGCGTCGATTTCGTTGTGCGTTTCGCTTCAAGCAGCCTTTATGGTGATGATGAAACGTTCTTGCGAGAGCGTTCTTGATCGCATACTTCGGGCGGCCCACTTAACCCGGCTGGCATTGGCAGCAGAATACGGCCAGGAGCGGACATTCAATGCCCAGCAATTCACTCGTTGACGCCCTGGCTCAAGTTCCAGAGGATGAGTTAGTACAGATCCTCTCAAAAGCGCTGGAAAGACGCGCGGCAAGTGTCGGCCGTCCGGAATGGGAAGAAGCCCGATATTGCTTGGCTCGACTTCATCGTTTTCACGAAGGCGCAGATCTTCCGACGCCCACAGAGTGGACAGTTCTACTGATCGCACCATCCCTCGATCCCAAGGAGCGAGTGGAAGACAAGCTTGAGCCTTCTCAAGAAGGCGGACACTGCGGGCACACGTTGACCGGATATGCCAAACTGGTCATTTGCCCAATCTGCGGGGAACGGGCCGAATTGACATAGGTTTGCAGGTTCTCTGTGGGCGCGTCTCTACCACTGCTACGATGGCCGACATCGGCCACAACCAGACGTTTGGCAACAGCAGCAAAACCGATGATCACGACCCTGTCTGTAAATTCCGCTATCGATGCTTTGCAAGAGGTGGCTGGCCAGGACATCACGGTTGAAGGCGTCCTCTGCTTCGAGTTTGAGGACACGTCCATCGATCACTTCCCAAAGGTGGAGCGGCGCGAACCGGACCGAATAGGGCCGATCCGCCCTTCAAGCATTTGGTTGAGCGTCGGTGACGGAGCGCTTCGGTTCAATGAAGAGCAACTCAAGCGATGGCACGGTAAGCGCGTGACAGTGAGCGGAACGTTGTCTGCCCCGGTCTCGGGTTTCGATGGATGCGGTCACATGTCCGCCTGCGCAGCCGAAATACTTGCTCGTTCCATCGAGCGGCTGTAGCCGGCCAATTGCGGACATTCGCTCTGCGACGCAACGCCCGAGCGAGCATTCAGGAGGGTTCAGTGGCCGTTACACCAAAAATTGCTGATGAGGATGGGATGAAAGATCGTTATACAAAGCACCGATGGAAGTTCCTGTTGTTCGGCGCGGTAACTGGAGCTCTGATGGGAATCTATGCGCCGACAACAACCGAACCCGGCAACTTGTTCTTTGATCTCCTCGGAGGCCTGATATTGTGGTACGTCCTCTGGTGGTTGTGGGCCAAGAGCCGAAGGCGCATTGATCGCAGCAAAGAGCAGGCATGAGAGACACGGGCATGCGAATGACAGCTTGTTGTCTCATTCCCATCGTCTTCGTGGTCTCTACGCCGATGCTGAGCATGGATCAATAGGCAGAAGTCGGCAAGGAGCCGACATTCGTCATCGACGCCCGGTTCAGCGGGTGACCGCTTGACCGCATGAGTAAATTGTCAAGCGGATCTCAATTAGATGCGCATGTGCGTCAATCTTCAACGCAATAACAAACGCCGTAGCCTCGTCACTTAAGCTTCGGAAGCACTAGGCCGGCTGGCGGTCACCTGAGGGAAACTAGAAATGGAAACAAAGGATCAACCCCGCGCTGGCCTCAGTCAGCCGAATCGTTCGAGCCTCTTCGCCTGCAACGGCATTCTTGAAGTAATGGCCGAGCTAAATCGGGGGTGCGATCACGATTGCATGTACTCGCTGGAACAGCTCCATGGCGACCTTTCCCTTGCTGAAGCCGTAGCATCTCACTTTCAACCGCAAGTAGGTGTCGGGGCTGAATGGACAACCGAAGTTGGCAACTCGCCGAGGCAGGACCGAGCAACCGTCAGACTTGATCAACTGCAGAGTGATTGGAGAGATGTTCTCGAGCGATCGCTTGCAAGTTGGTTCTTCGCGCAAGCGTACTCGCCAAAAACGTCTGAGATAAATCAGGCAAACGTCATCCGTGGGTTTTTGAATCACTTTTCGGACGTTCTTCAATCCAGCTCCATCTTTGATGTGACAAGGCCGGCCTCGATGTCATCAGAGGTCTTTTGGGAGGGGTACGCATTTACAAATAATGACTCAAGCTTTTTGCTGCATTTCGGATTTACGGACTGATTGCTGTGATCTATGGCCGGGCACACTGGGCCCTTTCGCTACGCCGGCGGGGCCGGCTACAGTCGGCCAGAACCGGTCGTTGACGACAGGCAAAGAAGCCGGCAACAACGAACTGTTCAACTACCCATGCCAACATGAGCTCCCTCGCATTTTTGTATGGCGCAAACAGCGAAGATTTCAGTAAAAACGGCTTGCCCGCAGCTTTCGAGCTCTTCTCAAATAACTTGCCGCCGCTCTGGCTCGCCTTGTATGAGCCCGCCGACATACGGAAGATTCCAAACGCTGATGTTGCCGATTTCAGCGCATTGTTCTTCACCTCGCGTACGAATGTCGCCATCGCACGTCTAGAGGCGAGGCGCGATCATCTTGCTCTAGCGCTACCAGATGGCGCAGTCCAAATACATGGAATGATGGTCGACTTTCTCAAGCAGTCTGCCAGTCTTTACATTCAATGTGACCCAAGTCAGCTGCTAGGAATTCAAGACGCTGACGATGGTTGGATGGAAACGCTTTCGAATATCTTGAGGGCCTTCGACGCCAGGCCGAAGCAGGTCGTGCGACAAAAAGGACTCTTTGGAACTGTCGAAGAAGAGGTTTTTTCTCCGGGATGGAAAAGTTTCCTCCGATACTTCCCCCTCGCGTCTCGATCTGGTAACCGAGATTCCCAAAAAGTATTTGCAGGTCTACTGGCAGGCAATGCAGATAATGGCGAAACACCTTGGGATCATGACGATTGAGCAGATTCACAACTCGTGCGAACGTCCGCTTTGGGAGAAAATCGTATACCCGCTTTGGGCCTCTTCCTGGCGGCAGTACGAGCGGCTACAGTCGGCTAAACCGGGGATCTAGAAACAACGCTCAGATTCATCTTCAGAATCGTGCCGCAGTAGCACTTGGCAAAAACAATTTAACTCGAGGCACACCGTGAACATGCAACGTCGCAAGTTTCTTGGCGCTCTCCCGGCTGTTGCCAGCGTCGCCGGACTTTTATCTGGGTGTGCAACGCCTGGCGACACGACCCTTCGCCTCAACAAAGGGCGCCCGGTATCTGTTGAGTTCCCTAAGCAACCCGACCGCTCGGGGATATCGATGGGGCCTACGATGCTTTTCGGATTTGTGGGCGGCGCCATCGAGCAGTACAGGGGCGATGTGTACCGTCAAGGCCAGGAGTTCTTGAGCAAGTTGCCGCTAGAGCAGCGGATCGACTTTGCGGCCCTGTTTCGAGAGGAATTTCTCAAGCGTTTCGCCACTGACGGCGGCATGCTGGCAGCCAGTGCTGCCGCGGACACGATCTCAGTTGGTTTCACGGACTTTGCGGTCGTCTATGCGGCGAACGACGTTTCCAGCAGCTACCGGCCGATCGCCATGATCTTAATGACTGCGTCCAACGACCGCCGAGAAGTCATGAAAGGTTATGGACGGGCAATACTGGGCCGCAATCCGAATGCTCCCGCGTTCTCGACGTTGTCGTCCATGCTCCAGCAGCCCGAGGTAGTCATGGCGAATCTGAAGCTATCGACCACTGACATGGCACATCAGGCAGCTGTGATGGTGTCGGGCGCCCAGCGCAACGGAACTTGGATCTCAGCATGATGTTCGCTCTAGCCGAAGTCCCGTTCGGAGCAGATCGAACTTCGGCTTCGGGCCCAAAGCCGTCATGGAGCTCGCTTGAAAGCGGTCATCCGGAAGATACGTTGTGACCCTGTGGTAGCCGCTGCACGAGCTGGTAGAACGTCTGTCCGCCAATGACGAAGCGACCTGAATCACCCGCGGAGATACGAGCCTCGGCAATTGAGGTTGCTTGTTCCATCTCTCCCTTAAGACGATGGCAAATCAAGCGCTCCTTCCAAAAATTCCATGCGGTGTTCGGCACTTTTTTGAGGATGTCCACGTTGAAAGCTTCGCCCATTTTCATGAACGCATCGACAGTGCGCAGTTGCTGATTGGACTCGACAGATGCAGTCGCTTCCAAAAGGCACTGGCGAGTAGAGTTCAACAGCCCCTCATCATTCCACTCTGCAACTCCAATCGAGCCTTCGTACAGGGCGATACCAAAGAGGGTGTACGCCCCATCGGCGCGAAGTCCCAAGGGTTCTTGCAAATTGGCTGTCATGCCCAAAATGTTCCATAGCTCTACATCGAAGGCCATCGGCTTACATGACAGCCTGCGGTACAGCGTTTTCTCTTTCGCGTCGCCTGAAATCAAGAGCGAAAAAAACATTTCCCCCTCAACGCGAAAAGCGTTATGGGCCTTTGTCTTCCAACCGAGCGTCTTGCCTTCGCGCTTGAGGCAAGCGCTAACCATCTTGTTGAGTTCTGATTGCTTCATGCGGTCTTGAGAAGGGTGAGGCCGATAGGCAGCTTCTGGCCGTGTACGGCTATCGCGAGTCACCGCTTATTTTGGGGGAAGAACAGGAGCCAACCCGTTCAGCCAAGGCATTTCGTACCAGGTCACGTTGCGTTCAAAAGCGGCGCACTCCTCTGGCGTCAACCACACGCCATGGGCCTCGACGCCGAAGGAGGAGCCGTCTGTCAATTTCACTGCCTTGGCAATTCCGAAGAGGTCGCCTTTCACTAGCAACTCCCGAGGTACGACGGCTGTGACGAACATTTGCTCCTCGACGCCCTCGCATTGACCGACTTCACACAGCACGCATGTGCGAGTACCGTCGCGTCGTTGGACCAACACCAGCTGATAGTCCTGACCTTCAGCGACATCGCTACGCTTCCACATAGTCGCTTCTCCGTGAAAATTCTGAGCCGTCATCGAACGGCCGGTTCTGGCCGGTAGGCGTCAAACCCATCGGCCTTCAAATTCGATCTCGACGGAACCTCCGTTAACCCGAACAAGGTAGAAGCTTCCACTAGAGAAAAGTCCTGCATGGAGGCTGCCCGTACGGATCTTGTAGTCCGCGCCCAAATGAACGGGATTTCCGTCCAAGTCCTCATATGGATAGGTTGATTGGTCCCAGAAGTTGAGCACCACTTCCCCGCTTTCGGCTGCCACCAAGTTGCATGCCGTTCGCTCCATTTGCGTACGAGGAACAAATGGCAGCGGATTTACGTATGGGTTCATCATCAGAGGGCTCGCTCACTGACTGCTTTTGGGTGAATGGTGCTGTGGCGTTGACCGACCGCTTCTGGCCGGACTCCGCCTATAGCCCTGCACACGCATGACTCACGACTGGAGATGTTCCGCTCGAGCCTACTATCGGCTCGGCTTCCAGGTCGACGCGGAAGACGCAGGAATAAGGGGGCCAAAGATTGGCTCTCTGACTTGAGCACTGCAGCATCGCCTTCTTTCCCGATGAAACCTCGGAGGCTGCAGTACAGGCATAGCCCCGCAAAGCCAGATTCTGAGCTATTTTTGCAGGCGGCTCGCCTTGGGATGATGTCAAGAAGGCATCAAGCTTTCGACTTTCTCTCACTTCAATCGGAGCACATCCGCCAGTCACCAATAGCACCGCGGGAAAAATCAGTGCGAGTGATAGCCAAGCTATCGAGCGGAAGGTCTGCATTTTTACTGCTGATATGTTTTGAAGCTCGCCACCTAGCAAGAGCCTCGGGTCTGCTTTTGGCCGAATCGTGCCTCACGTTGGTGGCTGCCAGTTCGAGGTGCCTGCATCTAAGCCTAGACGCGTTTGCAGGCGGACTATTACGTCATATTCGCCGGCCTCCCCTGAACCGACGGTCATGGCGTCCTGCTCATTGATTTCGTCCTCCCTCCACGCCATCTGGTGTGCGCCGGCGTCATACCGGACGAAATAGCGGTCCCCTCGGCGAACGACCTCAAGGTTGCCCTTGTCGAGTTCAAGGCCGAGCAGCTTTTGATCAACCATTTTCTCCTCCGATTTTTCTTGGGGGGCGGCGTCGCAAAGCCCGGTTCTGGCCGCAAGCGGCCTGCAGGAGTGGCTAGTGCGTCCGCTTCATTAAGGAGCGCGGCATGCCTCGCCTCGATCACCGCCATGTGGGTCCTGCCGTGGTGCTGCCTGTCGAACTGCAGAGCGTCTCCTCCTGTCGAGCATTGATGGCTCGGTGCACGGGACCGAAGACCACCGGATCGCCGTCGAAGAGATCTCGTTTCTACGGTTCTCGCGACGTGTTGTCCTTGCTGACATGGTCCAGCAGATCATCGACGGTATCGAAGGACATCGTTTCTGCATCCACATCTCGCGCTGCGACCTCAAGGTCATCGAGACCGAGTTGTTCGTCGAGCTGAGCATGGATCCAGCTGTCGGGAAACTGGCGTGGCGCTTCGAAGCGCAGAAGTGTCGCCTCGGCGAACACGACGACTGACTTCAAGACCAGGTCGGATCGCAGGCTGGTGGATTCCTTCACTGGCTCGTCACCAACGGCCGCCTCGATTTCGCCAACGATCTGGTCGATGATCAGGCCCCACTGCGTTGGCGAGACGCCGAGTATCTGGTCGATGCGGCGCAGCAGAACTGTCGCGTCCGGTGCTCCCCCGTCCTCGAGTTCAGGATCGACGTTGACCCAAACGTCAGCTTGCGCCGCCAACACTCGCGCCCGGCCGACGACGATGTCCTCGCGCACCTCGACATCGGTGAGCATCCCGCTGCTTGCGATCGCTTCTCTGAATTCGTGGATCATCCCATCTTCCTACGTGAAACTGTCGTCCGAGTCTGCTTCCGGCCGATCGTACCCATTCGTGCCAGGCCTACCTCGGCCTGCCTGTCGATGATCGGCATCGAGCGCGTGGCGGCCACCGAGGCCCATCCGCGAACCCGACCGAAGCGAAATCCTTCATCGAGAAGACTCCAGGCCGTCACGCCCAAAGAACATGTTCTCGAAGCCCTTTCATCGGCTCAATCCGAACGCATCACCACTTGCCAAGAAATCTGCGGCGCCCGAACACTCGCGCACACCGGCCCCCCATCCTTCATCGTTCCTTCGATGCATGCCTCGATCGCGGCATTCGGGTCGCCCGCTGCGCGCTCCACCAGCGCGATCGGAATGTCGGCCAGCTTGATCTTCGCCCTGCGCTGCCACGGCGTTCCCGTCTGCCCCGCGGACAACCCAGAGTTCACGTACACGAATCGATCTGCGGGCGTGCCTTGCGCGAAAGGGCCCCGAAAGTTGGGAGAACCATCGGCGAGTGAGGGGCCAAGTGTCAGCGTGATGGCGAGAGACACCGAGTCCGCAGTCGCGAGGAATGGCCTCACCAACTCATCGCGCCCGCGCTGCACGGCAAAGTCGACGCTCGGCGGCGGCGACTGCAGCGTGAGAATGAGTTGGAGGTTTGCTCGGTGGTCGGTCCGCATGGGGCTGCAGTTTAGAGGCGACCTCGGCGCTGGCGCGCGCGAGATTGGCACATCGAACATCGTCGAGACAGAATCCCCGATCTCCCCAAAAGACTCGAGCACCCGGAATGCTCGTCCGCCTCCCATGACAAGACTGATTCACGCCCTGGCTTTGCTCGCCGTGCTGGGCGGTTGTGCGTCCGGTGCAAAACCTCCGCCGGAGGCCATGCCCGCGATCCCAAGCCCCTTCATGTCCGTGTGTCGAGACTTGGGAACGCCCATATTTCCCACACTTGTCTTTCCGCGAGCGGCCCGCGAAGCCCGGCAGGATGGCTGGGTCATCCTGGAACATGACGTGGCCGATGGACGAATGACCAACATACGGGTGATCGCATCGAGCCCCCAGGGCATGTTCGAGGAATCGGTGACCACCTGGGCACCGTCTGTCTACTTTCCATTGCGAAAGGATGGGCGAGGATGTCGTCGGCCGTTCGTGTTCCACAACCAATAGAGGTCTTTGACTTTTCTGGAACACAGAGCAGGCATCGACGCCCGTCCTTCAGTGCCTTGCCCCAGCGCCAATGGTGTCCAGCCGCGCCACAGCCTCGGCCGGCAACTTCAGCCCGGCCGCCGCCAGGTTCTCCCGCAGATGCCCCAGCGACGAAGTCCCCGGAATCAGCAGCAGGTTCGGCGAGCGCTTCAGCAGCCAGGCCAACGCCACCTGCATCGGCGTGGCCCCGAGTTCACCCGCCACCTCCGACAGCACCCCCGACTGCAGCGGCGTGAAGCCCCCGAGCGGGAAGAAGGGCACATAGGCAATGCCCTCGCGCGCCAGCTTCTCGACCAGCGCGTCGTCGCCGCGGTTCGCGAGGTTGTACATGTTCTGCACGCCGACGATCGGCACGATGCGCTGGCCGTCGTCGACCTGCTTCGCGGTCACGTTGCTCAGGCCGATGTGGCGGATCAGGCCCTGCTGGCGCAGCTCGGCGAGCGCGGTCAACGGCGCCTCGAGCGAGCCTTCGGCCGGCCCGTGCACACCCAGCATGCTGCGCATGTTGACGACATCGAGCACGTCGAGGCCGAGGTTGCGCAGGTTGTCGTGCACCGCCTGGCGCAGCTCGGCCGGCGAGGCCGCGAGGTTCCACGAGGCGTCGGCCCCGCGCGTGGCACCGACCTTGGTAACGATGGTCAGGTCGTCGCGGTACGGGTGCAGCGCCTCGCGGATGATCTGGTTGGTGACGTGCGGGCCATAGAAGTCGCTGGTGTCGATGTGGTCCACGCCGGCCTCGAGCGCGGCGCGCAGCACCGCGACCGCGGCGGCGCGGTCCTTCGGCGGGCCGTAGACGCCGGGGCCGGCGAGCTGCATGGCGCCGTAGCCGAGACGCTTCACGTCGCGGCTGCCGAGGCGGAAGGTGGAGATGGTGTCGAGCGGGTTCATGGGCTTTCCTTTCAGGTTGACGCTGAATGTAGGCACCGCGGCGGCGTACGATAAGCCGGCTCAATGCGCACGGGTCGTGCGGAAAAACGAACAATCGAAAGACAGGCGATGACGGAACAGCTCGGCGATCTGGCGGTCTTCGTGGCGGTGGCGCGCGCGGGCGGCTTTCGCGAGGCGGCGCGGCTGCAGAGCGTGAGCGCCTCCAGCCTCAGCGCGGCGGTGCGCCGGCTCGAAACACGGCTGGGCGTGCGCCTCCTGCATCGCAGCACCCGCAGCGTGGTGCCCACCGAGGCCGGCGCGCGGCTGCTCGACCGGCTCGGGCCGGCGCTCGGCGAGGTCGAGGCCGCGCTCGACGTGGTCAACGGCTTTCGCGACAAGCCCGCGGGCACCTTGCGACTCAACGTGCCCGCGAGCGCGTCGCGGCTGGTGCTGCCGGCGATCGTGCCGCCCTTTCTCGCGGCCTATCCCGAGATCCTGCTCGAGGTGGTGGTCGAGGAGAGCTTCGTCGACGTGCTGGCCGCGGGCTGCGATGCGGGCATCCGCTACGAGGAACGGCTCGAGCAGGACGTGATCGCGATCCCGATCGGCCCGCGCCGCCAGCGCATGGCGACCGCGGCCTCGCCGGCCTACCTCGCGGCGCACGGCCGACCCATGCATCCGCGCGACCTGCTGCAGCACGCCTGCCTGCGCGGGCGCTTCGCGAGCGGCGCGATGGCGGGCTGGGAATTCGAGCGCGAGGGCGAGGTGGTGACGGTGGACGTCGATGGGCCGTTGATCGTGCGCCTGGGCGGCGGTGTCGAGCTCGCGGTCGATACGGCGGTGGCCGGTATCGGCGTGATCCACCTGTTCGAGGAGTGGCTGCAGCCGCAACTGGCGAGCGGCGCGCTGGTGCCGGTGCTCGAGGACTGGTGGCAGCCCTTCACCGGGCCCTTTCTCTACTACCAGGGGCGCGAGCGGCTGCCGGCGCCGCTGCGCGCCTTCGTGGATTTCGTGCAGTCGCGGCGCGGCTGAGGTCGCGCTTCAGCCGCCGGCCTGCGCCAGCGGCAGCGCCGCGCCGCCCTTGAGTTCCTCGAGGCACACGCTCGAACGCACCATGCTCACGCCGGGCAGCGCCGAGAGCTTCTCGGTCAGGAAGGTGCTGAGCGCCTCGAGGTCGCGCGCGATCACCTTGAGCACGTAGTCGACGTCGCCCGTCACCGAGTGGCATTCGAGTACGTCGGGCAGTTGCGTCACGGCCTGTCGGAAGCGCTTGAAATCGCGCACGTGGCCGCGCTCCATCGCGATGTGGACGAAGGCCATCACGCGCAGGCCCACGGCCGCGGGCCGCAGCCGCGCCTCGTAGCGTGCGATCACGCCCTCTTCCTCGAGCCGGTGATGCCGGCGGCTGCATTGCGCGGGCGAGAGCCCGACCGCGGCCGCGAGCTCGAGGTTGGAGATGCGGCCATGGCCCTGCAGCACCTCGAGCATGCGGGTGTCCATCGAGTCCAGCGGTACGGGTTGCAAGATGTTCTCCTGTTTGGTTGGAATGACGAAAGGACTTTTCTTCTTCGAGGGGCGATCCCCAGGCGCGATGAAAACCCATTGCGCGAGCCGGGCGAAAGAATCGTTGCGAGTTCGATCCAGGGGCGAAGAAGGCGAGACATCTTCTCTCGACAGGCAACGAATGCGCAACTGCATTGCATCGCCATTCGCGAATGCCTCCGGGGTCGGCCATCCGATCCATCCGCACCGAGCTTCGACCAGGAGAACCCATGAAGCGCATCCCCGAACCGTTCCGCATCAAGACCATCGAGCGCATCGCCCTGACCAGCCGCGCGCACCGCGAGCAGGCCCTGCTCGACGCGGGGCTCAACCCCTTCCTGCTGCGCAGCGACGACGTCTTCATCGACCTGCTGACCGACAGCGGCAGCGGCGCGATGAGCGACCGCCAATGGGCCGCGATGATGGCGGCCGACGAGTCCTATGCCGGCAGCCGCAGCTACTACCGGCTCGCCGACACCATCGAGAAGGTCTTCGGCCATCGCCACACGGTACCCGCGCACCAGGGCCGCGGGGCCGAGCAGCTGCTTTACCCAGAGCTCGTGAAGCGCCGCGGCGCGAAGCAGCCGGTGTTCCTCTCGAACTTCCACTTCGACACCACCAAGCTCCACATCGAGCTGGCCGGCGCGCGCGCGCTCAATGCGCTGACGAAGGAGGCACTGGACACCGCGACGTATCACGACTGGAAAGGCAACTTCGACCTCGACGAACTCGAACGGCTGATCGAGACGCATGGTGCGGCCAACGTGGTGGCGCTGGTGGCCACCGTGACCTGCAACACCAGCGGCGGCCAGCCGGTCGCGCTGGCCAACCTGCGCGCAGCCTCGCAACTCGCGCGCGAAGCCGGCATCCCGGTGGTGATCGACGCCACGCGCTTCGCGGAGAACGCCTGGTTCATCCGCGAGCGCGAGGCCGGACAGGCGCAGCGCGAGGTAGCAGACATCGTGCGCGACATGATGGCCTGCGCCGACATCGCGGTGATGTCGTCGAAGAAGGACGGGCTGGTCAACATCGGCGGCTTCTGCAGCTTCCGCGACGACGAGGACCTGTTTCGCGCCGTGCAGGAACGCTGCGTGGTCAGCGAGGGCTTCATCACCTACGGCGGCCTCGCGGGCCGCGACATGGAGGCGCTAGCGGTCGGCCTCGAGGAGGCCATGGATGCCGACTACCTGCGCTACCGCGTCGGCCAGGTCGCCTACCTCGGCGAGCGGCTGCGCGCGCATGGCATCCCGATCCAGCATCCGACCGGCGGGCATGCGGTGTTCGTCGACGCGGCCGCGCTGCTGCCGCACCTGCCGGCCGACAGCTTTCCGGCGCATGCGCTCGCCTGCGAGCTGTACCTCGAAGCGGGCGTGCGCGCGGTCGAGATCGGCTCGCTGCTGCTCGGGCGCGATCCCGCCACCGGGTTGCAGGAGGAGGCGCCGCTCGAATCGATGCGGCTCACGATCCCGCGGCGCGTCTACACCAACGACCACATGGACTACGTGGCCGACGCACTGGCCGAGGTGGCGCGGCGCGCCGCGCGCATCCGCGGCATGGCCTTCACCTACGAGCCGGCGCTGCTGCGCAACTTCACGGCGCGTTTTCGCTGGGCCGACAACTAACCGATGGGCGGGTAGCTGCCCGTACCCTCGGGCCAGGGCGTCAGCACCTCGAAGCCGTCCTCGGTCACCGCGACCATGTGCTCCCACTGCGCCGACAGCGAATGGTCGCGCGTGACCACGGTCCAGCCGTCGGACAGCTCGCGCGTCTCGCGGCGGCCCGCGTTGATCATCGGCTCGATGGTGAAAACCATGCCGGGCGCGAGCCGCAGGCCTTCGCCGGGCCGGCCGTAGTGCAGCACCTGCGGATCGTCGTGGTAGATCTGCCCGATGCCGTGGCCGCAGTACTCGCGCACCACGCTGAAACGCTCGCGGTGCGCCACGCTCTGGATCGCATGGCCCACGTCGCCGAGCGTCGCGCCCGGGCGCACGGCCAGGATGCCGGCGCGCATGGCCTCGTAGGTGGTCTCGACCAGCCGGCGCGCGAGCGGGCTCGGCTCGTCGACGAAGTACATGCGGCTGCAGTCGCCGAACCAGCCGTCCTTGATCACGGCCACGTCGATGTTGACGATGTCGCCCTTCTTCAGCGTCTTCTGCGCCGAGGGAATGCCGTGGCAGACCACGTGGTTGACGGAGGTGCATACCGTCTTCGGGAAGCCCTTGTAGCCCACGTTGGCCGGGATCGCGTGCTGCACGTTGACGATGTAGTCATGGCAGAGGCTGTCGAGCTCCCCGGTGGTGACGCCGGGCTTCACGTACGCGCCGATCATCCGCAGCACCTCGGCCGCGAGATGCCCGGCCTTGCGCGACAGCGCGATCTGCTCGGGCGTCTTCAGGGGCACGGCCATGTTCATTGCACGACCTTCGCCGCCCGCCCCGCCGCGCGGCCAGGTGGCCGCGGCGCGTGCGGCTCGCTCGGCGCGCAGGCCATCGCGAGGTCGAGCCCGCCGGCCATCTCGGCGCGCACCAGCAGCTGGCACAGCTCGCGGTGATCGAGGTCGGGATGCAGTTCGGCGAGCATGCCGATGCGCATCCAGTGCTCGGCCTGCGCGTTGATGGAACGGCTCAGCGCGGTGCCCGCGACGCGCAGGTTCTCGTGCATGAGGTCGGAGATCTTGACGATGCCCATGGTGCTTTGTCTATATGAAACGTATACGAATCATATAGATTTTTCGACCGGGCCGTCTCGCAAGGCCGGCCCGGCCCCTCAGGGCGACGTCGGCTTCATGCGCCGCAGGTGCGCCAGCATCTCCTCGCGCACCACCCCCGTCACGTGGCTGCGCTTGCCGTTCTCGAGCATGCCGAGCCGCCGCGCCACGGGCCGCCCCGGCAGGTGCAGCACGCACAGCGCGGGGTCGCTCTCCCAGTCGAAGTTCTTCAGCAGCGGCGCCATGGTGAAGCCCACGTTCTTGCGCACCAGTTCCGCGATGGCCAGCAGCGAGTTGAGTTCGAGGAACTCCTTCGGCACGTACTGCAGCCGCCGCAGGATCTTGTCGATGCGCGCGCCGGTCGGCGTGCGGCGATCGAAGCGGATGAAGGGATGGTTCGCGAACAGGCTCGCGATCGGCGTCTCGGCCGAGGCGATGCCCGAGTTGGCGATGACGGTCAGCGCCTCGTCGTAGCAGGGCGTCCACAGCAGGCCCGGCACCTCGGGCCACTGGCGCTCGACCACCACGGCCGCGTCGAGCTCACCGCTGATCACGTCCTGCATCAACTGCGTCTGCTCGCGCACGCGCAGCTCCACCTCGAGGTTCGGATGCAGCGACTTCAACACCGCGAGCGTGCTCGACAGCAGCCCCATCGCGGAGATCAGCGAGCCGAGCTTGATGGTGCCGGCGATCTGGCGCTGGTCCTGCAGGTCGCGCCGCATCGACTCGTACTGCGCGAGCAGTTCCTCGGCACGCGGCAGCAGCAGGTGGCCGGCCGGGCTCAGCGCCATGGTGCGGCCGGTCTTGTCGAACAGCGACTTCTTCATCTCGGCCTCGAGCGCGCGCATCTGCTGGCCGACGGCCGCCTGCGTCAGCGCGACCTGGTCGGCCGCGGCCGCGAACGAGCCGCCGCGGGCCGCGGCGACGAAGGTGCGCAGGAAACGGATGGTGCTCATGGGACCAGGACGATAAATAAATCCTTTATTAACTCTAAACGATTTTTAAATTTATTTTTTCCTGTGCCTGCCAAACAATGCGGGCCATCGCCACCGCCGCGCCGTTCACTACCGCCTTCGCGCGGCAGGCCGATGACAAACCAACGCCATGACCACCCCTGAATACTTTCCCCTCGTCGATGTTTCCGGCACGCCGCATGCGCGCGGCGTGCAGCACGGCCGCGCGGTGCCCGAGCGCGTGGCCGGCGGCATCGCGCTCTACCGCGCGCAGCTGGGCCGCCGCGGCCTGGACGACGCCACCATCCGCCAGCTCGCGCAGTCGATGCTGCCGGTGATCGCGGCCTATGACGCGAGCTACCTCGAGGAGATGCGCGGCATCGCCGAAGGCGCGGGCGTCGCGCTCGAGGACGTGGTGATGATCAACTGCCGCACCGAGATGCTGTTCGGCTATGCCGACATGAAGCAGGCCACGGCGCCGGCCATCGACGCCGCATCGAGCGAGGACGGCGACTGCACCGGCCTCGTGGTGCTGCCCGCGCGCTCGGCCAGTGGCCGCCTGATGCATGCCCACAACTGGGACTGGCGCCAGGAATGCGTCGACACCGGCATCGTGCTGCGCATCCGCGCCGAGAACGGTCCCGACATGCTGACCTTCACCGAGGCCGGCGCGCTCGCGCGCCACGGCTTCAACAGCCAGGGCGTGTCGTTGACCGGAAACTCGCTGACCTGCGACGAGGACTTCCGCAAGGGCCCGGGCGTGCCGCTGGTGCTGCTGCGCCGCCGCGTGCTCGAGGCCGCCAACCTCGCGCAGGCGATGAAGACCATCTGGGCCTCGAAGCGCTACTGCGCCAACAACATGATCCTCGCGCAAGCCAGCGGCAACGACGGTTCGGGCATCAGCCTCGAGACCTCGCCCGGCGAGATCTTCTGGACCCTGCCCGAGAACGACCTGCTGGTGCATGCCAACCACTGGATGTCGCCCGCGGCCACGCTGAAGCTGCGCGACCCCGGCCTGCCGCAGCGGCCCGACAGCATCTACCGCCAGCACCGCGTGGAGAACGCGCTGCGCCGTGTCGAGGGCCGCATCGACTGGAGCGACGTCAAGGCCGCGCTGGCCGACGAATTCGGCAAGCCCGACGGCGTGCTGCGCACGCCCAAGCCCGCGGACTTCAGCAGCATCTCGGCCACCGTGGCCACCACCCTGATGGACGCGGCCAACCGCGTGATGTGGGTGGCACGCAAGCCCTACGAGGCGCGCCACTTCCGCGAATACACGTTGTAGTCCCTTCCCTTCCTCCTGCCTTCCCTCATGACCGACACCACCGAAGCCCCCGCCGCCCTCGCCGAGCGGCGCGCCCGCACCCTCTACGACCTGGGCCCGAGCACCATCTACGCCGCGCGCAGCGACCCGCGCTTCTCCTACTGCACCTACGTGCCCGAGCACGTGGGCCAGCCCGGCACGCGGCCGATGCAGCTGGTGGTGGTGGTGCACGGCACCGGCCGCGCCTTCGTCAACTACCGCGAGGCCTTCAGCGGCTTCGCGAAGTGGAACGACTGCATCGTGCTGTGCCCGCTGTTCCCGGCCGGCGTGCGCGGCGACGGCAACCGCGACGGCTTCAAGCACCTGATCGAGGCCGACATCCGCTACGACCAGGTGCTGCTCGACATGGTGGCCGAGGTGGGCGAGAAGTTCGGCTGCGACTTCGGCCGCTTCGCGCTGTTCGGCTATTCGGGCGGCGGGCAGTTCGTCAACCGCTTCGCGATGCTGCACCCCGAGCGCCTGTGGGCCGTGTCGATCGGCGCGCCGGGCTCGGTCACGCTGATCGATCCCGAGCAGGGCTGGTGGGTCGGCACGAAGGACTTCGAGACCCGCTTCGGCAAACCGATGGACCTCGAGGCGCTGCGCCGCCTGCCGGTGCACATGATCGCGGGCAAGGCCGACATCGAGACCTGGGAGATCACGCACAAGCCCGGCGGCAAGTTCTTCATGCCGGGCGCCAACGATGCCGGCCGCACGCGGCCCGAGCGGCTCGAGACGCTGCGCCGCTCCTTCGAGGCGGCCGGCGTGAAGGTGGTCTTCGAGCTGCTCGACAACGTGCCGCACAACGGGCTGGCCTGCGTGGGCCATGTGCAGGACTTCTTCGCCAAGGCCCTGCAAGAGCTGCGCGCCGCGCCGTCGCCGGCCTGACCCACCCACCACGAGGAAGAAGGCCCATGTTCCGTTTCGCAGCGGCCCGCATCGCGATGGCCGTCCCCACCCTGCTGATCGTGGCGGTGTCGGTGTTCGTCCTGATCCGGCTGATTCCCGGCGACCCCGCGCAGCTGCTGCTCGGCGACCTCGCCACGCCCGCGAGCCTGGCCGACCTGCGCGCGCGGCTCGGCCTCGACCGCTCGCTGCCGGCGCAGTTCGGCATCTGGTTCGGCCACGTGCTGCAGGGCGACCTCGGCACCTCGATCAACAGCGGGCAGGACGTGCTCTCGCTGGTGGCCGAGCGCTTCCTCATCAGCGGCCGCATCGTGCTGGTGGCGGTGGCGCTGGCCGCGCTGGTGGCGGTGCCGGCCGGCATGGTCGCCGCGTGGAGGCAGAACCGCGCGCCCGACCTGCTGCTGGTCGGCTCGGCCACCTTGCTGGTGTCGATCCCGACCTTCTGGCTCGGCCTGCTGTTGCTGCTGCTGTTCGGCCTCAAGCTGGGCTGGCTGCCGGTGGTGGGCTACGTGGGCATCGCCGAGGACTGGAAGAACGGCCTGCTGTATCTGGTGCTGCCGATCCTCACGCTGTTCCTGCACGAGATCGGCGTGCTCATGCGCATGGCCCGCGCCAGCACGCTCGAGGTGCTGCGCCTGGACTACATCACGCATGCGCGCGCCAAGGGCCTGTCGGAGCGCGCGGTGCTGATGCGCCATGCCTTCAAGAACGCCTTCGGCCCGACCTGGACCCTGATCGGCCTGGTGCTGGGCAACCTGCTCGGCGGCATCGCGGTGGTCGAGACGGTGTTCACCATCCCGGGCCTGGGCCGGCTGCTGGTCGACGCGATCTTCGCGCGCGACTATCCGGTGATCCAGGGCTGCCTGCTGTTCGTGGCGGTGATCTACGTGGTGGTCAACCTCGTGATCGACCTCTGCTATCCCTTGTTCGACCCTCGCGTCGCCGTCGAATGAGCACGAAGATGACCCGCAACAAACGCATTCCCCTCAACGCCCTGGTCGGCATCGTCATCGTCGGCCTCATCGTGGCCGCGGCGCTCGTCAGCCTGGTGTGGACGCCGCACGATCCGCTGCGCATCAACTTCGGCTCGCGGCTCAAGCTGCCCGGCGCGCGCTACCTGCTGGGCACCGACGAGTTCGGCCGCGACGAACTCTCGCGCCTCATGGCCGGCGCCGCCACCAGCGTCTGGATCGCCGTGCTCACGGTCGGCTTCTCGATCGTGGTGGGCAGCATCGTGGGCGTGCTCACGGGCTTCCTGCGCGGCTGGACCGACCGCATCGTGATGGCCTTCAACAACGCGCTGCTGGCCTTCCCGGGGCTGCTGCTGGCGCTGGGCCTGCTCGCGGTGGTGGGCGCCAACCAGTACGGCATCGTGCTCGCGCTCGGGCTGGCGTACACGCCCTCGGTGACGCGCATCGTGCGCGGCACGGTGCTGTCGCTGCGCGAGAAGGAGTTCATCGAATCCTCGCGCGTGCTCGGCAACTCCGAGCTCTACACCATGCTGCGCCACGTGCTGCCCAACTGCACCGCGCCGCTCACGGTGCTGGCCACCTCGATGTTCGGCTGGGTGATCCTGGCCGAGAGCGCGCTCTCGTTCCTGGGCCTGGGCGTGCCGCCGCCGGCGCCGACCTGGGGCAACATGCTGGCCTCGGCGCGGCCATTCATGGCGCAGGCCAGCCACCTCTCGATTCTTCCGGGCCTGTGCATCGCGCTGACGCTGCTGGGCATCAACCTGCTGGGCGACGCGGTGCGCGACTGGCTCGATCCGCGCATGAAGGGCGTGCAATGACTTCCACTCCTACCACCGCCGCGCTGGTCAGCGTCGAAGGCCTCACGCTCGCCGTCGGCCCGGGCGGCCGAGAGATCGTGCGCGACGTGAGCTTCGACATCGCGCCCGGCGAGATGGTCGGCATCGTCGGCGAATCGGGCAGCGGCAAGACGCAGGCCGCGCGCGCCCTGATGGGCCTCACGCCGCCGCCGCTGGTGCGCACCGCGGGCCGCATCCTGTTCGAGGGCGAGGACCTCGCGCTCGCCAGGCTGGCGCGGCTGCGCGAGCTGCGCGGCGCGCGCGTGGGCATGGTGTTCCAGGAGCCGATGACCTCGCTCAATCCCTCGATGACCATCGGCCGCCAGCTCGAGGAAGCGCTCGCGCTGCACCGCCGCGAACTGTCGCCCACCGCGCGGCGCACGCGCGTCCTCGACATGCTCGCGCGCGTCGGCATCCGCGATCCGCAGGGCGCGCTCGCGGCCTGGCCGCACGAGTTCTCGGGCGGCATGCGCCAGCGCATGATGCTGGCCTCGGTGATGCTGCTGGAGCCCGCCCTCTTGATCGCCGACGAACCGACCACCGCGCTCGACGCGGTGGTGCAGCGCGACGTGCTCGAGCTGATGGTAGGCCTCACGCGCGAGCACCGCACCGCCGTGCTGATGATCAGCCACGACCTGCCGATGGTGGCGCGCTTCACGCAGCGCATGGTCGTGATGCGGCATGGCGAGGTGAAGGAGACCGGCCGCACCGAGGACCTGCTCGAGCAGCCGAAGCACCCCTACACGCGCGAGCTGCTGCAGGCCATGCCGCGCCGGCTGCCCGCGCGCGCGGTGGCCGACGAGCCGCCGGTGGTCGAGGTGCGCCAGCTCGTCATCGACTACCCCGGCCGGCGCCGCCTGTTCGCCAAGACCGCGCCCAGGCGCGCACTGCACGGCATCGACCTCGTGGTGCGTCCGCGCGAGGTGGTCGCGGTGGTCGGCGGCTCGGGCTCGGGCAAGACCACGCTGGGCCGCGCCATCGCCGGGCTGCTCAAGCCCGGCGGCGGCGAGATCCTGTTCCGTGGCCGCTCGATCGCGCGCTCCGACCCCGGCTGGGCCGACTACCGGCTGCAGTGCCAGATGGTGTTCCAGGATCCCTATGCCTCGCTCGATCCGCGCATGACCATCGGCCAGCTGGTCGGCGAGGGGCTGCGGCTGGTGCCCGGCATGTCGACGGCCGACAAGGCGAAGCGCGTGGCCGAGGTGCTCGACGAGGTCGGGCTCGGCACCGCCTACGCGCCGCGCTATGCGCACCAGCTCTCGGGCGGGCAGCGCCAGCGCGTGGCGATCGCGCGCGCACTGGTGCGTCGGCCCGCCTTCGTGATCGCCGACGAGCCGGTGTCGGCGCTCGACGTCACCGTGCGCGCCCAGGTGCTCGAGCTGTTCGCCGAACTGCAGAAGCGCCACGGCTTCTCGTGCCTGTTCATCAGCCACGACCTCGGCGTGGTCGAGCAGGTGGCCGACCGCGTGGTCGTGATGCAGGACGGCCGCATCGTCGAGCAGGGCACGCGCGACACCGTGTTCGACGCGCCGCGGCAGGACTACACGCGCCGGCTGCTGTCCGCCATTCCGGCGCTCGAGCCCACCGAGGCCGGCGGCGTGCGGCTGCGCTGGCGCTTCGGCGCCGAGACCGCCCTCGCCTGAAGTTCTTTTTTTTGCAGGAGTCCTCCATGCCCCGTCCCTTCTTCCGACTCGCGGCCCTCGCCGGCGCCGGCCTTGCCTGCGGCGCGGCGCTGGCCCAGACCACGGTGACGGTCGCCCAGCCGGCCGACATCCGTTCCACCAACCCGGGCGTGAACCGCGACAACACCACCGACGGCATCGTGCTCAACATGGTCGAGGGCCTGGTCGGCTACCGGCAGGACGGCAGCGTCGGCCCGCTGCTCGCGCAGTCGGTCGAGGTGTCGCCCGACGGCCTGACCTACACCTTCAAGTTGCGCAAGGGTGTGAAGCTCCACAACGACGCGCCGCTGACCTCGGCCGACGTGGCCTGGAGCTGGAAGCGCTACATGGACCCGAAGACCGACTGGCGCTGCCTCAGCGAATACGACGGCCGCAACGGCCTCAAGGTGGTCGAGACCGCGACGCCCGACGACGCCACCTTCACGATGAAGATCAACCGGCCCTCGGCCGTGTTCCTCGATTCGCTGGCGCGCTCCGACTGCGGCATGACGGCGATCCTGCACAGGAGCTCGGTCAAGGCCGACGGCAGCTGGGACAAGCCCGTGGGCACCGGCCCCTTCAAGTTCGGCGAATGGAAGCGCGGCGAGTACGTCACGGTCACGGCCTTCAAGGGCTACACCTCGCCGCCGGGCGCGACCAAGGTCGACGGCTACGTGGGCCTGAAGGCGCCGCTGGTCGACACGGTGCGCTTCCTGGTCGTGCCCGACGCGGCCACGGCCGCGGCCGGCCTGAAGTCGGGCGCCATCGATGCGGCCCAGATCACCTCGAGCGACGCGCAGGAACTCAAGACCGACCGCAACCTCGTCGTACAGGCGCCGACCGAGGCTACCAAGAACACGCTGCTGATCCAGACCCGCGATCCGCTGCTCAAGAACCAGAAGCTGCGCCAGGCCATCGCGGCCTCGCTCGACATGGAGCAGATCGTGGCGGCCGCCTCCGAGGGCCTGGGCACCGTGAACAATGCCGCCATCCACAAGACCTCGGCCTTCTACGGCCCGGTGCAGAAGAAGGGCTACCACTACGACCCGGCATTGGCCGCGAAGCTGCTGCGCGAGGCCGGCTACAAGAACGAGAAGATCGTCATCCAGACCAACAAGCGCGCGCACGTGCCGAGCTACACGGTGGCGGTGCTGGCGCAGGCCATGATGCAGTCGGTGGGCATCAACGCGCAGATCGAGGTGCTCGAATGGGCCACGCAGCTCGACCGCTACAACAGCGGCAACTACCAGATGAGCTCGTTCACCTATTCGTCGCGGCTCGACCCGGCGCTGAGCTACGAGCAGTTCTCGGGCCCGAAGGACAAGCAGTCGCGCAAGGTCTGGGAAGACCCGCAGGCGCTCAAGCTGCTCGACGACAGCTTCGCCGAATCGGACCCGAAGAAGCGCCAGGCGCTGTTCGACCAGATCCACGCGCTGATGATCCAGCAGGTGCCGATGATCATGCTGTTCAACGGCATCGACGCCTGGGGCGTGCGCAAGCGCCTGAGCGGCTTCTCGGTGTGGGAGGGCAAGCCCCGGCTGTGGGGCGTGTCGGCGGCCGCGAAGGCCTCGTGAGAGGCCGCCGCGCCGCCATGCTCAGTCCTGCAGGCAGAGGTACTTGAGCTCGAGGTAGTCCTCGATCCCGTGCCGCGAACCCTCGCGGCCCAGGCCCGACTGCTTCACGCCGCCGAAGGGCGCGACCTCGTTCGAGATCAGGCCGGTGTTGATGCCGACCATGCCGGTCTCGAGCTGCTCGCCCACGCGCCAGAGGCGGCGGCGGTCCTCGGTGAAGAGGTAGGCGGCGAGGCCGAACTCCGAATCGTTGGCCATCGCGACGACCTCCTCCTCGGTCTCGAAGCGGAACAGCGGCGCCAGCGGCCCGAAGGTCTCCTCGCGCGCCACGCGCATGGCCTGCGTCACGCCGGTCAGCACGGTGGGCTCGAAGAAGCTGCCGCCCAGCGCATGCGGCTTGCCGCCGGTGCGCAGCTGCGCGCCCTGCGTGAGCGCGTCGTCGATGTGCTGGCGCACCTTGGCGACCGCGCGACCGTCGATCAGCGGGCCCTGTGTGGTGCCGGCCTCGAGGCCGTTGCCCACGCGCATCGCCTCGACGGCGGCCACCAGCCGCGCGGCCACGGCGTCGTAGATGCCGGCCTGCACGTAGATGCGGTTGGCGCAGACACAGGTCTGGCCCGCGTTGCGGAATTTCGAGGCCACGATGCCCTCGATGGCGCGGTCGAGATCGGCGTCGTCGAACACGATCAGCGGCGCATTGCCACCGAGCTCGAGCGAGAGCTTCTTGATGGTCGGCGCGCACTGCTGCGCGAGCACGCGGCCCACGCCGGTGGAGCCGGTGAAGCTGAGCTTGCGCACGGTCGGGCTCTCGCACAGCGCGGCGCCGATCTCGGGCGCGTTGCCGGCCACGATCTGCAGCACGCCGGGCGGCAGGCCGGCCTCGAGCCCCAGCACGCCGAGCGCGAAGGCGCTCAGCGGCGTGAGTTCGGCCGGCTTGACGACGATGGTGCAGCCCGCGGCCAGCGCGGGGCCGACCTTGCGCGTGATCATCGCGGCCGGGAAGTTCCACGGCGTGATCGCGGCGCAGACGCCGATCGGCTGCTTGAGAACCACGATGCGTTGGCCGGCGCGCTGCGGCTGCAGCACCTCGCCGTCCACGCGCTTGGCCTCCTCGGCGAACCATTCGATGAACGAAGCCGCGTAGGCGATCTCGCCGCGCGCCTCGGCCAGCGGCTTGCCTTGCTCGAGCGTCATCAGCCGGCCCAGGTCGTCCTGGTGCGCGAGCATCAGCTCGGCCCAGCGGCGCAACACGCGTGCGCGATCGGGCGCGGTGCGCGCGCGCCAGGCGGGCAGCGCCGCGGCGGCGCCGGCGATGGCGCGCTCGGTCTCGGCGCGGCCCATCCGCGGCACGTCGGCCAGGTGCCGGCCGGTGGCGGGGTCGTTGACGGCGAAGGTGGCGCCGTCGTCGGCCGCGACCCACTGGCCGTCGATCAGGCCGGCGCCGCGCAGCAGGTCGGGGCGCTGCAGGCCCAGGGTGGATGCGGAGTTCATGCCGAGAACGCTTCCTCGACGATGGCCAGCGCGCGTTCGAACTGCGCGTCGGGAATGGTCAGCGGATACAGGAAGCGGATCACGTTGCCGTACATGCCGCAGCTCAGCAGCACCAGGCCCTGTTCCAGTGCCTTGGCCTGCACGCGCGCCACGGCCTCGGCGTCGGGCGCGCCCGTGGCCGCATCGCGCAGTTCGACCGCGACCATCGAGCCCTGCGCGCGCACTTCGGCCAGCGCCGGGTTCGATTCCTTGATCTTCAACAGTCGGCCGACCAGGCGCTCGCCCAGCGCGGCGGCGCGTTCGCAGAGTTTCTCGTCGGCGATCACGTCGAGCACCGCGTGCGCCGAGGCCACCGCCAGCGGATTGCCCGCGTAGGTGCCGCCGAGGCCGCCGGGCGCCGGCGCATCCATGATGGCGGCGCGGCCAGCCACGGCCGACAGCGGCATGCCGCCCGCGAGGCTCTTGGCCATGGTGATCAGGTCGGGCTCCACGCCGTGGTGCTGCATCGAGAACAGCCGGCCGGTGCGCGCGAAGCCGGTCTGCACCTCGTCGGCGATCAGCACGATGCCGTGCGCGTCGCAGAGGCGGCGCAGGCCCTGCAGCAGCGCGGTGGGCGCGACGTTGAAGCCGCCCTCGCCCTGCACCGGCTCGATCACGATCGCGGCCACGCGCTTCGGGTCGATGTCGGTCTTGAACAGCTTCTCGATCGCGGCCAGCGAGTCGTCGGCGCTCACGCCCTGCAGCGCGCTCGGGAACGGCACGTGGAACACGTCGGCCGGGAACGGGCCGAAGCCGGTCTTGTAGGGCGCGACCTTGCCGGTCATGGCCAGCGCCATCAGCGTGCGGCCATGGAAGCCGCCGCCGAAGGCGATCACGCCGGCGCGGCCGGTGTGGGCGCGCGCGATCTTCACCGCGTTCTCGAGCGCCTCGGCGCCGGTGGTGAAGAAGGCCGTCTTCACCGGGCCCGAGATCGGCACCAGTGCATTGAGGCGCTCGGCCAGCGTCACCACGCTCTCGTAGGGAACGATCTGGTAGGCCGTGTGCGTGAAGCGCCCGAGCTGCTCCTGGATCGCGGCCACCAGGCGCGGATGGCGGTGGCCGGTGTTGAGCACCGCGATGCCGGCGGCGAAGTCGATGTATTCGCGGCCTTCGATGTCCCACAGCGTCGCGTTCTCGGCGCGCTGGGCATAGAAGCCGCACATCACGCCCACGCCGCGCGGGGTGGCCGCGAGGCGGCGGGTCTGGAGTTCGGAGTTGGTGGTCATGGCTGAATGCGTCCGGGAAAGGCTGGAGGTCGATCGGAAGTTCTGATTGAATGCGCAATTGGCTCCATCAAAAAGATCCACTTCCTGCAATCAAGATGGAGCCAATCCAAAAAACCCATGAAATCCATCTGCGCCGACCTGGTGCTGCAGCGCATCGCTCCCGCCGCCGGCGCCGCGCTCAACCGCCAGCTCTACGACTGCCTGCGCGGCGCCATCCTCGACGGCAGCCTGCCGCCCTCGAGCGCGCTGCCGGCCTCGCGCGACCTGGCGCGCGAGACCGGCATGTCGCGCAACACCGTGCTGCATGCCTACGAGCAGCTGCGCGCCGAGGGCTACGTGCATTCGCGCGTGGGCAGCGGCACCTTCGTGGCCGAGACCACGCCCGAGAGCCAGCTCGCCACCGGCCGCGGCGCCGCCGCCGCGCCGGCCCGCGCCGCGCCGGTACGGCTGGCCCGGCGCGCCCAGGCGCTGGTCGACGATGCCTCGGCCGCGGCGCGCCAGTGGGGCGCCTTCATGCCCGGCGTGCCCGACGTGACCCAGTTCCCGCACCGCGCCTTCGGCCGCATCGTCGCGCGCCTGTGGCGCGATCCCGCGCCCGAGCTGCTGACCTATTCGCACGGCGGCGGCCACCCGGCGCTGCGCGAAGCGGTGGCCGAGCACCTGCGCGTGGCGCGCGCGGTGCGCTGCGATGCCGACCAGGTGCTGATCACCGAGGGCGTGCACCAGGCCATCGACCTGTCGCTGCGCATGCTGGCCGACCCCAGCGACACCGTGTGGGTCGAGGAGCCCGGCTACTGGGGCTTCCACAAGCTGCTGCAGATGGGCGCCTGGCGCGTGCGGCCGCTGCGCGTGGAGGCCGAGGGCGACGGTCCCGGGGCCGGCTGGCCGCGCGGCGGCAGCGCGCCGCGGCTGATCTTCGTCACGCCTTCGCACCAGTACCCGCTGGGCTCGGTGATGAGCCTGGCGCGCCGGCGCGAGCTGCTCGACTTCGCGCGCCAGTCGGGCAGCTGGATCGTGGAGGACGACTACGACAGCGAGTTCCGCTTCGCGGGCCGGCCCATTCCCTCGATGCAGGGGCTCGAGGACGACAGCCCGGTGATCTACATCGGCACCTTCAGCAAGACCCTGTTCCCGGGCCTGCGCGTGGGCTACATGGTGCTGCCGCGCGCGCTGGCCGCGCATTTCCGCACCGCCCATGCCGACCTCTACCGCGAGGGCCATGCCATCACGCAGGTGGCGCTGGCCGAGCTGATCGGCCAGGGCCACTACGCCGCCCACATCCGCCGCATGCGCGTGCTCTATGCGCGCCGGCGCGCGCTGCTGGCCGGGCTGCTCGGCGAGCACCTGGGCCCCGACCATCTGCATCCGCAGGCCAGCAATGCCGGGCTGCACCTGGTGCTGCGGCTGCCCGAGGACCGCGACGACGTGGCGATCATGGAAGCGGCGCAGGCGCGCGGCGTGCTCTCGCGGCCGCTGTCGCGCTACTACCGGCGCGGCGACGGGCAGCGCGGCCTGCTGCTGGGCTATGCCTGCGTGGAGGAGGCGAACATCGAGCCGGCGTTCCGCGTGCTGCTCGACTGCATCCGGCCTTGAGCAGCGCCCGGCCGGTTCGCATCGGCCTACACGCGCTGGCCGATCGTCCCGACAGCGCCGCGCGCGCGGTCGGGCCCCAATAAGACTTCCGCCATCCAACGCTTTCGCCCCTCGTGCCCCTGCCGCCCGCGCAAGACCGACCCGCCCGCCCCGGACGCCGACTGGCCCTCGTGCTGGTCGTCGCCATCGCCGCCGGCGTGGTGGCCGTCTTCACGGGCGCCGTCGAGGTGCCCGAGCGCCACGATCCCTGGGCGCCGCTCGATGTGACGGCAGCGCCCAACTGGCTGACCACTTACAAGCTCGCGCGCGCACGCGGCGATCCGGTGCGCTGCCAGGCCGCGCTGGCCGACACCGGCATGCAGTACGAGCGCGTGCCCGACCGCGTCACCGGCCCGGGCTGCGGCTTCGAAAACGCGGTGCGCCTGCGCTCGGCCGGCGTGCGCCTGGGCAGCGCGCCCACGCTCAGCTGCCCGATGGCGCTGTCCTTCTTCATGTGGGAGAAGCATGCGCTGCAGCCGGCGGCCATGCGGCACTTCAGCCAGCCGGTCGCAGCGATCGACCACCTCGGCAGCTATGCCTGCCGCAACGTGAACCGCGGCGAAGGCGCGATGCCCGGCGCGCCGCGCAGCCGGCATGCCACGGCCGATGCCTTCGACGTGGCCGGCTTCGTGCTCGCCGACGGACGCCGCGTCGGCGTGCGCAAGGACTGGGACACGGACGCCACCAACCCTTCGGCCGCGCTGCTGAACGACGCCCACCTGGGCGCCTGCCGTTTCTTTCGCGGCGTGCTCGGGCCCGAGTACAACGCAGCGCACCGCGATCACTTCCATCTGGAGACGGGCGGGTTTCCGATGTGCCGCTGAGCCCGTCCACCCATCTACCCGTCTGCTGGAAAGCCACCATGAGCGCCACCCTCGCCGCCTCCCTCCTCGACCTCTTGCTGGGCCTGGAACTCGGCGCGCGCGGCGATGCCGATCCGAACCGCTTCGCGCTCGAGGGCGTGCGCTGGACCACGGGGCAGGACGGCGCGCGCGAACTGCGGATCGCGCGGCTCGAAGCGACAGCCCTGCGGCTCGCCACGGGCGCGCTCGTGCTGGAGATCGAGCGCATCGCCGTGCACGAGCTGGTCGCGCGCGTGCATGCCGGGAACGGGTCGCTGCGCGTCGGCGCCATCGAGGCCCGCGACGCGGAATTCGCCGGCCTGAAGTTGCACGGCCCGCTGGTGCTGCCACGGCAGTTCCACCAACTGTGGGAAGCCACCCATCCCGCCGACGGCACGGCGCTGCCGCCACCGGCCGGTGCCTGGCAACTCGGCCCGCTCGGCGAGATCGACGGCACCCTGCGCGGCCGCATCACCGACGCGCACCTGCTGTTCGATGCCGACGTGACCGTGCCGATCCGCCATGGGCTGGTCGACTTCAACGACGCCACCGTCGAGCACGTGGGGCCCGACTCGCGCATGGGCGTGAGCCCGCTCGGCTTCTACGTCGATGCGCCGAACGGCCGCAGCTACCTCTACCAGTTCGCCTCGGCGCCGCTCGCGGGCGTGGAGTTCGAGCGCCGCAAGAGCCTGATCGGCCCGTGGATCTCCGAGCGCGGCAAGCTCCGGCTGCGGCCCTTCGCCGAATCGATGCTGCGCCAGGGGCTGGGCACGCAGGCCCAGGGGTTGACGGCGCAGGCGCGCACGCTGCTCGGGCGCACGGCCTTGTCGGGCGAACTGCGCCTGGGCGACGGACTGCTCGCGCTGCCCGGCCTGCAGGTGTCGATGGACGGGCACGAGCAGGGCCTCAACACCGTCGTGCTGCGTTCGGAATCGGTGGGGCGCGGGCTGGGCGCGGAGATCGCCGCGCTGTCCGCGCGCGAGATCGCGGCGAGCTGGGGCGGCGCGCAACTCGCCGGCGGCGCCGTGACGGCGAAGCTCGGCGTGCAGGTCGTCGTCGAGGGCGACACCCTGCGCTTCGTGCTCGCGGCCGCGAACGGCCGCATCACCGCACCCCGCATCGGCTTCGCGGCCGGCGAGTCCGCGTGATCGTTCCCCGGGGCTCTATCCAGGCCGCGATCGCTTCGATTGCTCGAGCCGCGCGATGAGCTCCTTCGGCAGACGCCGCGCCCGCGCGATGTCGACCGCATCGCGCCCCTGCTCGTCGGCCACGGACGCATCGGCACCGGCCGCGATCAACAGCGCCAGCGTCTCGAGCCGCTGCAGCCGGGCCGCGTAGAAGAGCGGCGTTTCGCCATGCGCGCGCAGGTTCAGTTCGGGCCTGTTCACGAGCAGCACGCGGCACATCGCCGCGTCGTCGCGCCACACAGCGGCCCACAGCGACCAGCTCGTGTTCGCGCCGCGCTTGGCAAGGAACTTCACCAGCGGCAGGTTCTCGCCACGCGCCACCGCGTACCAGATCGGCGTGGCGCGGAAGTCGCCCTCGTCCATGGGCACCACGGCCTCGAGGTCGGCACCCGCATCGAGCAGCGCGGTCACGGTCTTGATCCCATGGGGTTCCGCGAGCTGTGCGCCCTCCGCCTTCACCGTGCAGGCCAGGTGGATCGCCGCGCGGCCGCGCGGATCGGTGGCGCCGACCAGCGCCGGCGCCTGGGCCAGCTGGGCCTGGACCGAGGCCGCGTCCCAGGCCTTCGCGGCGGCGAACAGCGATGTCTTCGAGGGCGGGGGCATGGGCGCTTTCCTTCCTTGTCTGCGTCGGGCCATGGCGGCGCGATGGCCGCCGCCATCTTCCCACGGGCTTGACCCAGGTCAATCGCCGGGCGCCCGCTGCGGGCTAGCATGGACAGGCGACACGAGGAGACGCCGTGGAACTCGAGATACCGGAGATGCTGGCCGCCGTCCTGCGCAGCCAGGTCGGCGCGCAGTCGCCGCTGGGCCTCCAGCTGGGCGGCCAGGGGGCCTGCAGCGGCATACGCGTCGTGTCGAGCCGCCACTTCGACGGCCGCTCGCTCAACCTGCTCTACCAACTGAGCCTCGGCAACGGCGCGCGCGACCTGGTGTTCCAGCTGCTCGCGCTCGACAACCTCAACGGCGAATCGCAGCTGCAGCCGATCGCGAACCTCGAGGCGATGGTGCCGGCACTGACCGAATGGCTGGCGCGCGACGCCATCGACGGCTGGCTCTACCAGCGCGGCAAGGACGGCGTGCTGCTGCCCTGGCTGGTCCACACGGTGCGGCTGGTGAAGCCCACCGAAGGCAACGCCTACGTGCTCGTGGGCCTGCTCGCCAACACCTTGCAGGCCGCCGGCCGCGAGCCACCCTCCGAGCCCCGGCTGCGCTTCGCGGGCATGACCTGGGGCCTGAGCTTCTACGAGGAGCAGTTGCCGCATCGCACGCTGGCCGACCTGTTCGCCGATCACGGCTTTCACAAGGAATGCGCGGAGTTCAAGCGCGAGTACGAGATGCAGCTCGAGCGCTTCGGCAAGCTGCAGCCGCAGCACGGCGCGCAGTTCACCGTCGGCGGCAGCGTCTGGACCGCGGGCGAGGGCCCGCGCGCGGCGCTCGAGTGCCACCGGCTGCCCGAAGGCGCCGCCGTGCGCTGCGTGAACGACGAGGAGCTGCTGCGCCGCCGCTTCGACCTGGCGGCCGACCCCCACCACTGGCGCGAGAGCGGCATCGCCCAGGGCTTCGACCGCATTCCCCAGCACTGCTACCTGCACCTGTTCCACCTCGACTGGCACCGCAACATCTGGGTCCATGCCCAGCATGTGCAGGAGTACCGGTACCAGCCCGGCCTGCGCGAGCGGCTGGTGCTGCCGCAGGCGCACCGCGACCTGATCGACATCCTCACGGCCGACCGCAACTTCCTGGTCGAGGACGTGGTGCCCGGCAAATCGGGCGGCACCACCATCCTGTGCAAGGGCGCGCCCGGCCTGGGCAAGACGCTGACCGCCGAGGTCTACGCGGAAGTGGTCGGCAAGCCGCTGTACCGCGTGCATTCGGGCCAGCTCGGCGTGACGGCGAGCTCGGTCGAGGCCAGCCTCACGCGCATCCTGCAGCGCGCCGCGCGCTGGGGCTGCGTGCTGCTGCTCGACGAGGCCGACGTCTACATCCGGCGCCGCGACAACGACCTGCAGCACAACGCCATCGTGGCCGAGTTCCTGCGCACGCTCGAGTACTTCAGCGGCCTGCTGTTCATGACCACCAACCGCGTCGGCGACATCGACGAGGCCATCCTCTCGCGCTGCATCGCGGTGATCGACTACCAGCCGCCCGGGCCCGAGGATGCGCGACGCCTGTGGACCACGCTGTCGGCCCAGCTCGGCGTGGAACTGCCCGCCGCGGTGATCGACCGGCTGGTGGTCGACTACGCGGGCGCCAGCGGCCGCGACATCAAGGAACTGCTCAAGCTCACCAGCAAGTACTGCCGGCGCAAGGAACTGCCGCTGTCGACGCAGTCCTTCGCGCAGTGCGCCGTGTTCCGCGGCATCGCGCCCGCCGCAGCGCCCGGAGGCACCGCATGATCGATCCCACCCTGTTCGGCGGCGCGCTCACGGGCCGCATGGCCTTCCGGCCCGGTGCCGCGCCCCTGTACGAGCCGCTGCCGCCCGGGCGCCACGACCTGGGTTTCGACGAGGGCCGCGACGCGGTGCTGGTCGTGCCCGAGGGCCTGCCCGCCGATGCACCGCTGCCCCTGCTCGTGATGTTCCATGGCGCGGGCGGCGAGGCCAACCGCGTGCTGCCGCACTTCGTCGCGCATGCGCGCTCGCGCGGCTTCCTGCTGCTGGCGCCGCAGTCGATGTACGCCACCTGGGACATCGTGGTCGGCGGCCATGGCCCCGACCTCGAGCGGCTCGACAACGCGCTGGCCACCGTGTCGCGGCATTTCCGGCTCGACCCCGCGCGGCTCGCGCTCGCGGGCTTCTCCGACGGCGGCAGCTACGCGCTGTCGCTGGGCCTCACCAACGGCGACGTGGCGAGCCACGTGATCGGCCTGTCGGCCGGCTTCATGAACAGCTTCGCGCAGGCCGGCACGCCGCGCTTCTTTCTCGCGCACGGGCGCTCGGACAGCCAGTTGCCGATCGAGACCAGCGCCCATCCGCACGCCCGGCGGCTGCTCGAGAGCGGGCACGACCTCACGCTGCAGCCCTTCGATGGGGACCATGTGATCGTGCCTTGGGTGGTGGGGCGGGCGGTGGAGTTCTTTCTGGGGGATGAGGCGGCGAAGCCGGCCTGAGCTCGACAGGTTTTCGCCACTGGCGGTGGAGTACCACTTTCCCAGGAAACGGATCGCAACGGTCTCCGAGGCTCCCTCAGCGATGCAAGGCCGCTGTCGCGTCTCGCCGAGTTCGAAATCCCGCACACTTGGTTTGAAACTAGCGCTCGCGTCGGCCAGCCTGCACAGAGATGCCAAGATACACATCCAAACGAAGACGCCGTCCAATTGCTTCTTCGAATCCATTGGTTGCATCTGCTGTTCTCGAGGTGTCTATGCTCACCGTTCTACTTCCTGGCCTGGATATCCGGCCGTCGCTGCTCGACGCGTACGAGTTCCATGCGCGTGAGACGCTCACTCACATGCCAGATGCCGATCTGCCCGACCTTGTTTTCACTCTTGCTTGTCGCGTGCTGACTCAACATTTCGGCGAAGAATGGGCGCAGCGGCATCTCTTCGGGAACTCGGCACCGACGCGGTTTTTCCGCAATGTCGAGGCCTCTCAGGGCGATCAGGACCTATGGCGCACCCGGATCGTCGACTTGGCCGAGATGCTGATCAACCTGCGTTCCATCGAGCGGATCAGCGACGTCCTGGAGGCGATGTTTAACGGTGACATCGAGCCACGCTTCGCCGAACTCGACGCGGCCCGGATTCTCACCCTCGCGGGCGCCGAGTTCAGTTTTGTCAGGCGTTCGGGCGTACGGGGTGCGACTATGACGTCAACGTGGTGTCCGCAGCCTCTCCCACCGGGAGAATATGTCTTGACGTCAAGTGCCGAGTTGAAACGACGATCCCGGACGAAGGGAGCCTTTTGAACGTTCTACGTGACGCTCGCACGCAATTTCCCGCCGATTGCCCGAGCTCGCTCATGGTCAAGCTGCCCCAGGAGTGGGCGCCTGACGGGGACATCGCGAGCCTGGAGCCGATGTTGCAGAAGGTGGCAAAGCGGTATCTGGGTGGAACGCAGCGGATCGTCTCGTTGGTCTTCTTCCTCAACCACACCGCAGCGGTTCATGGCGGGTCAATCGTCGTGACGGCCCGAGTCGAGATTCCAAGCACGAAGCATCGATTTGGGTCTGATGAAATTCGCGTCTTTCCCAGGGGAAACGGGTTGCTCCAGAAGCGACTCTACGAAACATGGATCCGTCTCGCCTCGCTGTTTGGAATTCATCTGATACCGCTGGAACCGAATGAGGAATCCCATCGGTACGAGATCAACCTCGCGATGCGGCGGCGCGATGCCTAGCGCGCATGACACTTCACAAGGCAAATCCAGGCTCTAGATTTCTGGCCGCTCGTTCAGGTTTCAGCTAATCCGGATACCACACCCAAATCATCTGTGTGTCTGCCGAAGCATCACCTGCCCGCCGACAGCCCGCGCCCGCAACTGCCCACACCCCCCATCCACATCCTGCCCCGCCGAATTCCGCAGCTTGGTCAGGATGCCGCGCTCGTGCAGCGTGCGCGCGATCTGCTGGCAGCGCGCCCAGGCCGGGCGCTGGAAGTCCACGCCGTCGACCGCGTTGAACGGGATCATGTTGAGCACGCCGTACTTGCCCGACAGCAGCCGCACCAGCCCCTCGATCTCTTCCTCGCTGTCGTTGATGCCCTCGAGCAGCGTCCACTGGTACTGGATCGGATAGCCGGTGGTGCGCGCATAGCGCTCGCCGGCCGCGACCAGTTCCTCGGGCGTGAGCCGCGGCGCGCGCGGCAGCAGCTTGCGGCGCAATTCCTCGCGCGTGGTGTGCAGCGACAGCGCGAGCGCGGGCCGCACGCGTTCCTGCAGCAGCCGCTCGAACACGCGCGGGTCGCCGACGGTGGAGAACACCAGGTTCTTGTGGCCGATGTTGCCGACCGTGCCGAGCAGCTCGATCGCCTCCATCACGTTGTCGAGGTTGTGGGCCGGCTCGCCCATGCCCATGAACACCACCTTGCGCACCGGCCGGCGCAGGCGCGCGAGCGCCACCTGGGCAACGATCTCGGCGCTGCCGACCTGGCGCAGCAGCCCCTCGCGCCCGGTCATGCAGAACTGGCAGCCGACCGCGCAGCCCACCTGCGAGGACACGCACAGGCCGTCGCGCGGCAGCAGCACGCTCTCGACGGTCTGGCCGTCGGCAAGGGCCACGAGCAGCCGCTCCGAACCGTCGGCACCGGGATGCACCGCATGCACGCGCGCGAGGCCCGCGAGCTCGGCCTCGATCGCCGGCAGCTCGGCCATCAGCCCGGCCGGAAAGAAGCTGTGCGGCAGCCGCCGGCCGCTGTCGCGCGGCAGCGCATGGGACCACAGCCGCAGCACGCGCTGCTCATGGCTGGGGCCCGCGCCTGCTTCGCGCAGTCGGCGTCGGATGTCGTGGATTCGCATGGGGGTTGAAACGAAAAGGCGGGCTCGCGCGGCGGCGCGGATCGGGGCCCAGATTGTGCACCCGGGCCGCGCCCGGCTCAGCCCCACTGGCGCGCGAGGTACTTCGCCGTGCGCGTGCCGGCCTTTGCGACCTCGCGCGGCGTGCCCGCCGCCACCACGCGCCCGCCCTCGCCGCCCGCGCCCGGGCCCATGTCGATGACCCAGTCGCAGCGCGCCACCACGCGCATCTCGTGCTCGACCAGCACCACCGTGTTGCCCGCGTCGACGAGCTCGTCGAGCTGCGCCATCAGCCGGTCCACGTCCGACGGATGCAGCCCGGTGGTCGGTTCGTCGAGCACATAGAGCGCGTCGCCGCGCTGCGCGCGCTGCAGCTCGGTCGCGAGCTTGATGCGCTGGGCCTCGCCGCCCGACAGCTCGGTGGCCGGCTGGCCCAGGCGCAGGTAGCCCAGGCCGATCGCCGCGAGCAGGCGCAGCGGCCGCTCGATCGGCGCGTCGTCCTTGAAGAAGGCATGCGCCTCGTCCACCGTCATCGCGAGCACGTCGGCGATGCTCTTGTCGCGCAGCCGCACCTTCAGCGTCGCCGCATCGAAGCGCGAGCCGCCGCATGTCGGGCACGGCGCATAGACGCTGGGCATGAACAGCAACTCGACGCTGACGAAGCCCTCGCCCTCGCAGGTCGGGCAGCGGCCCTTGGCAACGTTGAACGAGAACTGGCCGGCATCGAAGCGGCGCGCCTTCGCGGCACGGGTCTGCGCGAACAGCTTGCGCACGTGGTCGAACAGCCCGGTGTAGGTCGCGAGGTTGGAGCGCGGCGTGCGGCCGATCGGCTTCTGGTCGACCCGCACCAGCCGCCGGATCCGGTCCAGGCCCTCGACGATGCGGCCCTGCGTCTCCTGGGCGAGCGAAGGCTCGCCCTCGCCCGGCTCTTCGTCGGCCGGCGCCTCGTGCCCCAGGTGAGCCGCCACCAGCTGCACCAGCGCCTGGCTCACGAGACTCGACTTGCCCGATCCCGAAACGCCGGTGACCGCGGTCATCGCGCCGATCGGAAAAGCCGCATCGACCGCCTCGAGGTTGTTGCGCGTGACGCCTTCGAGCCGCAGCCAGCCCCGCGCCGAACGCGGCGGCCGGCCCGCATCGCCGGCCGCCTCGGGTGCGAACAGGTAGGCGGCCGTGCGGGAAGCCGCCACTTCGCGCAATCCGGCGGGCGGCCCGCTGTAGAGCACCTCGCCGCCCTTCTCGCCCGCGCCGGGCCCGACATCGACCAGCCAGTCGGCGCGGCGCATCAGGTCCAGGTCGTGCTCGACCACGAACAGCGAGTTGCCCGCGCGCTTGAGTGCATCGAGCGCGTCGACCAGCGCCTCGGCGTCGGCCGGGTGCAGGCCGGCCGAGGGCTCGTCGAGCACGTACACCACGCCGAACAGCTTGGAACGGATCTGCGTCGCGAGCCGCAGCCGCTGCAGCTCGCCCGGCGACAGCGTGGGCGTGCTGCGGTCGAGCGAGAGATAGCCCAGCCCGAGGCCCAGCAGCGTCGCGAGCCGCGCCAGCGCGTCCTGCGCGATGCGCTGCGCCACGATGCGTTTCTCGGCCGACGGCGCCACCTTGCCATGCGCCTCGCCACGCGCGGCCGGCCGCAGCACCTGCGCCAGCGCGCCCAGCGTGAGGTGCGAGATCTGCCCGATGTCGAGCCCCGCGAAACGCACCGACAACGCCTCGGCCTTCAGTCGCTTTCCCTGGCAGGCGGGACATGGCGCGCCCGACATGAAGCGCGAGACGCGGTTCTTCATCAGCGCGCTCTGCGTGGTGGCGAAGGTGTGGAGCACGTACTTGCGCGCGCCCATGAAGGTGCCCTGGTAGCTGGGCTCGAGCTTGCGGCGCAGCGCGGCGCGCGTCTCGGCCGGCGTAAAGCCCGCATAGACCGGCACCGTCGGCTGCTCCTCGGTGAACAGGATCCAGTCGCGCGTCTTCTTCGGCAGCGTGCGCCACGGCGTGTCGACATCGATGCCCAGCGTGACGAGGATGTCGCGCAGGTTCTGCCCCTGCCAGGCCGAGGGCCAGGCGGCCACCGCGCGCTCGCGGATCGTGAGGCTGCCGTCGGGCACCATCGCGCGCTCGGTCACCTCCAACACCCGGCCCAGACCGTGGCAGACGGGACAGGCACCCTGCGGCGTGTTGGGCGAGAAATCCTCCGCGTGCAGCATGGCCTGGCGCGCCGGGTAGTCGCCCGCGCGCGAATAGAGCATGCGCAGCAGGTTCGACAGCGTGGTCACGCTGCCCACCGAGGAGCGCGTGCCCGGCGTGCCGCGCTGCTGCTGCAAGGCCACGGCCGGCGGCAGGCCGTCGATGGCATCGACCGCCGGCACGCCGACCTGGTCGATCAGCCGCCGCGCATAGGGCGCCACCGATTCGAGGTAGCGCCGCTGCGCCTCGGCATACAGCGTGCCGAAGGCCAGCGAGGACTTGCCGGAACCCGAGATGCCGCTGAAGACCACGAGGGCATCGCGCGGAATGTCGACGTCGACGTTGCGCAGGTTGTGCTCGCGCGCACCACGCACGGAGACGAAACGGTGGGAGGACGGGTCGGGCAAGGCTTTGGGTTGTCGGGGCATGGTGTTCGCAGGGGCTGGCGCCGCAAGCCGATATTGATGGCAGACATCGCAGCGGCGCCTTGCAGGACAAGGGCGCGAACTCGATTCGGCGCGGGCAAAAGCCGGCACGATAAGGCATGCGTGCCACTGCCCCCCGCAAGCCCTGGAACGCCATCGCCTGGACCTTCGTCCTGACGCTCGCCGCCACCCTGCTCGTGCTCAACCTCACGAGCGGCGAGAAGAAGCTCGACGAACAGGTGCGCCGCGAATACGCGCTGCACGATCCCCAGTACCAGCGCGCGCTCGGCGCCATGCTCGGCCCGCCGATCGCCGACGGCAACCGCTTCGAGGCCTTCCAGAACGGCGACCGGATCTTTCCGCCGATGCTCGCGGCGATCCGCGCCGCGAAGCACAGCATCACCTTCGAGACCTACATCTACTGGTCGGGCGACATCGGCCGCGCCTTCGCCGATGCGCTGTCGGAACGCGCGCGCGCCGGCGTCAAGGTGCACGTGCTGCTCGACTGGGTTGGCAGCGCGAAGGTCGACGCGGACTTCATCCGCGAGATGGAGACAGCGGGCGTGGAGATCCGCAAGTTCCACAAGCCGAGCTGGTACGACATCGCGCGCATGAACAACCGCACCCACCGCAAGCTGCTGGTGGTCGACGGTCGCATCGGCTTCACGGGCGGCGTCGGCATCGCGCCCGAATGGACCGGCAACGCGCAGGACCCCGCGCACTGGCGCGACTCGCACTACAAGGTCGAGGGCCCGGTGGTGGCGCAGATGCAGGCCGTCTTCATGGACAACTGGATCAAGGTCTCGGGCGACGTGCTCCATGGCGAGCGCTACTTCCCGCCGCTGCCGCCGGTCGGCACGGGCCGCGCGCAGATATTCAGCAGCTCGCCCTCGGGCGGCAGCGAGAGCATGCACCTGATGTACCTGCTCTCGATCGCCGCGGCCACGAAGACCATCGACCTCTCGAGCGCCTACTTCGTGCCCGACGACCTCACCGTGGGCGCGCTGGTCGCGGCGCTGCATCGCGGCGTGCGCGTGCGCATCGTCACGCCGGGGCCGATCATCGATTCGCAGACCGTGCGCCGCGCCTCGCGCGCCGCCTGGGGCCCGCTGCTCGAGGCCGGCGCCCAGATCAGCGAGTACCAGCCGACCATGTACCACTGCAAGGTCTTCCTGGTCGACGGCCTGCTGGTGTCGGTTGGCTCGACCAACTTCGACAACCGCTCGTTCCGGCTCAACGACGAGGCCAACCTCAACATCTACGACGAGGCCTTCGCCGCGGCGCAGACCGTGCAGTTCGAGGCCGACCTCGCGCAGTCGAAGCGGTTGAGCTACGAGGGCTGGAAGGAACGGCCGTTGCTCGAAAAGGCCTGGGAGCATCTGGCGGCGGTGCTGTCGCCGCAGCTCTGAGCGGCCGGCCCTATGCCGACACCCTGGCCTCGAGGGCCTGCAACGCCTCCGAGACGATGGCGAGCCCTTGCATCAGATCGGCCCGGGAGATGGTCAGCGGCGGCGCCACCACGCACAGGTTGTACTTGACGTACAGCCACACGCCGCGCGCCAGCAGGTCGGACTGGAAGTCCTCCATCAAGCGCTGATCCGCGCCCTGCCACGCGACCAGCGGCTCGCGCGTCTCGCGGTCGCGCACGAGCTCGATGCCGAAGAAGGCACCGATGCCGCGCACGTCGCCCACGATGGCGCTGCGCTCGCGGATGTGGTCCAGGCCTTGCCGGAGCCAGCCTTCGATCTCGCGTCCTCGCGTGAAGAGGCCTTCGGTCTCGTAGGCGCGCAGCGCGCCAAGCCCCGCCGCCATGCAGACCGGGTGGCCCGAATAGGTGTGGCCGAACGGAAAGGGCCGATGATCGAAGGCTTCGGCGATCTCCTCTCGCATCAGCACGCCGCCCAGTGGCATGCAGGCGCCCGTGACGCCCTTGGCGAAGCTCAGCATGTCGGGCGCGACGCCGACGCGGCGCGAGGCGAACATCTCGCCGACGCGGCCGAAGCCGCACATGACCTCGTCGTGGATCAGCAGCGCGCCGCAGCGCCGTGCGAGTTCGCGCACGCCGGCCAGATAGCCCTCCTCGTACGCGACCAGGCCGTCCGAACCGAGCACCGGCTCGATCAGGATCGCCGCGATGTTGGCGGGGTTCTCCTGCTCGATCACGCGCTCGAGATGCGCCAGCGCGCGTCGCACCTCCTCGGCCCTGTCGTCGGTGTGGAAGGGACTGCGATAGGGGTGCGGCGCGAAGAAGCGCGCGATGCCGCCCGGCGCCGCCTGCTCGCTGGCCCAGCGGCGGCTGCCGCCCGTGAGCGCGGCCGCGCCGGCGCTGGTGCCGTGGTAGGAGCGGTAGGCGCTCAGCACCTTCAGCCGGCCGGTGACGAGGCGCGCGATCTTCACCGCGTCGTCGTTGGCCTCGCCGCCGCCGGTGGTGAAGTGCACGCGCGCACCGCCGCGCCAGGGCGCCCGTGCGCACAGGCGCTCGGAGAAGACCTCGCGGATGTCGCTGCGCAGCGTGGGCGACACGAAGCACAGCGACTCGGCCTGGCGCCTTATCGCCTCGATCACCGTCGGATGGCCATGGCCCAGGTTGGCGCACATGAGGCCGCTCGACAGGTCCAGGCAGCGCGCGCCATCGGCCGTGTGCAGGTGGACGCCAGCCCCGCCGACGAAGACGGGACCGGGCCGCTGCCCCTGGCGCGACCACGGCGTCATGAAGCGCGCGGCCGCCTCGCCCGGCATGGCGGCCATCACCGGCCCTCGAAGAAGGCCTTGATCTCGCGCGCGCAGACCGCGGGCGCCTCGCGGTGCACGAAGTGCCCGGCATCGGCGAAGTCGATGCTGAAGTCGGCGAAGTAGTCGCCCAGGCGGTCCGACCACTCGGGGCGGATCAAGGGATCGCGTCGCCCCCAGAGGAAGCGCGAGGGCACCGTGATGCGCGGAGGTGGCGGCAAGGTGCCGTCGAGCCACTTGCGGCGGTTGGCGGCCGAGCTCAGGTACCAGTCGAAGCCGCCCTGGATGTTGTCGTTGCGCATGAACATGTCGACGTAGATCTCGATCATGTCGGCGAACACCTCGGGGTTGTCGCCCGACCAGTGATCGAGGAAGTGCGACATGTAGAGCCTGCAGCTCTCGCGCGATGCGCCGACCAGCTTCGCGGCCCATGGCAGCTGCTGGAAGTACTGGTACCAGACCTCGATCAGGTGGTCGGGCTGCCCGTAGCGCGAACCGAGGCCGGGATAGGGGGTACAGAAATAGAACGCGCCCTTAAGCCGATCGCCGTGCGCCTGGCTGAAGGCCTGCAGCACGTAGGCGCCGAGGTCGCCGCCCACCATGCCGAAGCGGTCGAGGCCGAGGCGCCGCGTGAATTCGGCGATGTCCTCGGCGTGCGTCGCGGCGTTGGCGTTGGCATCGGGCCCGGACGTGGGCTTGCCGGTGAAGCCGCAGCCGCGCAGGTCGGGAACGATGAGTTCGAAATCGTTCTTCAGCAGCTCCATGAGCGGCCGGTACACCATCCAGAACTCGGGCCAGCCGTGCAGCAGCACGAGCGGCGCGCCCTGGCCGACGCGCGCATAGTGCATGTTCAGGCCGTTGGCCGGTACGTGATCGAATCGGATGCCGGAAGCGGCGGCGTCGCGCATGGCGTCATCTAGTGCAGACATGGTGTTCCTGTGGTTCATCGGTGAAAAGGCACCGCTTCGAAGCGGTGCGATGAACTTTAGGAATGGCCCCGCGCAGCGTCCAATACCGACGCGATACGCTGGCAGAGGCGCGGCGTCTGGCGCGCCCCGCGCACCTCGGCTCAGCCCGGCGCCGGGCCCGTCGTCTCGACGATCTGCAGGAAGTTCCTCAGCGCGACCGAGGCGTGGTACCTGCGCCAGACCACGGTCATCGGCGAGGTCAGCACCTGCGGCTCGATGCCCACGAAGCGCACGCCGCTGCGTCCGTGCCCGCAGACGCTGGCGGGCACGAAGCTGATGCCGGCGCCGGCCGCCACCAGGCCCAGCGCGGTCTGCATGTTGCGCGCGCCCTCCTTGAGTTCGAGCACGATGCCGCGCTCGCCGAGCGCATCGAGGATCAGGTCGGTCAAGCTGGGCCGCGGGTGACGCGGATAGAGCACGGCAGCCTGGCCATGCAGCTCCTCCACGGGAATGGTGGCCCGCGCGGCCAGCGGATGCCGCGTCGGCACCGCGGCCATCAGGGGCTCGGTGATCAGCAGCCGCTGCTCGATCGACGGATCGGGCGGCAGCCCGGGGCGCGAGAAGCCGACGTCGATCGAACGCCGCGACAGCGCCTCGGCGATCTCGGCCGCGAGCAGCTCGCTGAAAGACAGCTCGACCTCGGGATAGCGGTCGCGAAACGCGTTGAGCACATCGGGCAGCACGCTGTACATGGCCGAGCCCGCGAAGCCGATCGCCAGTTTTCCGCTGTGGCCGCGGCCGATGCGCCGCACATCGTCCACCGCGGCATCGAACTGCGACATGATCGCGACCGCGCGCTCGAGCAGCAGCGTGCCCGCCTCGGTGAGCCGCACCGGCCGGTTGTCGCGGTCGATGAGCTGCACGCCCAGCTCCTCCTCGAGCTGGCGGATCTGCTGGCTCAGAGGCGGCTGCGCGATGTGCAGCCGGTCCGCCGCGCGCGTGAAGCTCAGTTCCTCGGCCACCGCGCGGAAGTAGCGCAGGTGCCGGATCTCCAGGCGCGCGGACGGCCCGCCCGAATGCGCGGGTCGCGAATCGTCGTCGTTCGATGGGGCGGGCGGGTGGTCGCGCATTGCGTGCTCCTGCGCGGTGCGCCGTCGGCGGCTCAGCTGTCGAGCGGCCGGTCCCGGGTCTCCGGGACGAACAGCCAGCACAGCACGAACCCCGCGCCCGCGATCAGCACAGGGTACCAAAGCCCGTCGAAGATGCTGCCCGTGGCGGCCTGGATAGCGACGACCGTCGCGGGCAGCAGGCCGCCGATCCAGCCGTTACCGATGTGATAAGGCAAGGACATCGAGGTGTAGCGGATGCGCGCCGGGAACATCTCGACCAGCATCGCGGCCATGGGGCCGAAGGCCATGCCGGTGAGCAGCTGCAGGTAGACGATGATGAGCACGATCATGAGGTGGTTGATCTGCGCGGGATCGGCGCTGGCACGATAGCCGGCGTCCTCCAGCGCTTTGCCCAGCGCCTGGTCGAAGGCGGCCGCGCGCTCCTTCGCGTCGGCGGCCGCGCCGTCGTAGGCTGGCAGCGACAGCGTGCCGATGCGCACCACCGCCGTCGTGCCCGGCGCCGCGGCCTCGTTGCTGTAGGGAATGCCACGCCGCACCAGCGCGCTCTTCGCCACGTCGCAGCTCGAGGTGAACTTCGAGGTGCCGACCGGGTTGAACTGGAACGAGCAGCGCGCCGGATCGGCCGCCACCACCACGGGCGAGCGCGCCTGCGCGGCCTCGAGCGCCGGATTGGCGAAGTGCGTGAGCCCGTGGTAGACCGGGAACAGCGACACGGCCCCGAGCACCAGCGACGCGAGCACGATCGGCTTGCGTCCGATGCGGTCGCTGAGGTAGCCGAAGATCACGTAGAAGGGCGCGCCCAGCAGCAGGCCAATGGTCGACAGCGTGGTCGCGGTGACGGGATCGACACGCAGCGTATTCACCAGGAACAGCGACGAGTAGATCGGCCCCGCGTTGGTGACCACAGCCTGCCCCGCCTGCAAGCCGAACAGCACGATCAGCACCAGCTTGAGGTTGCGCCAGTTGCCGAAGCTCTCGCGGATCGGCGCGCGCGACAGCGCACCGGCCGACTTCATCTCGGCGAACACCGGCGACTCGTGCAGCTTCATGCGGATCCACACGGAGATCGCCAGCAGCACCATCGAGAGCAGGAAAGGCACGCGCCAGCCCCAGGTCTCGAAGGCCTCGGGCGACATCGCGAGCCGGCAGCCCAGGATGACGCCGAGCGCCAGGCACAGGCCGACGATGAAGGCGGTCTGCAGCCACGAGGTGTAGCCGCCGCGCTGACCCGGCGGCGCATGCTCGGCGATGTAGACCGCCGCGCCGCCGTATTCGCCGCCGATCGCCAGCCCCTGCAGCATGCGCAGCCCGATCAGGATCGCCGGCGCGAAGCTGCCGATCGACGAATAGGTGGGCAGCAGGCCGACCGCGAAGGTCGCGAGGCCCATGATCAGGATGGTCGCGAGGAAGGTGTACTTGCGCCCGATCATGTCGCCGAGCCGCCCGAACACCAGCGCGCCGAAAGGCCGCACCACGAAGCCGGTGCCGAAGGCCAGCAGGCCGAAGATGTAGGCCTCCAGCGGCGTGGCGCTGGCGAAGAAATTCTTGCCGATGATCGCGGCCAGCGCGCCATAGAGATAGAAGTCGTACCACTCGAAGACGGTACCCAGGGTCGAGGCGATCACCACGTGCCTGGCCTTGGCGGGGCTCGGCGCGTGGGCGGGCGTCGCGGATGCATTCCGTGCGGATGCTTGCATGCTTGTCTCCAATTCTCTTTTCTTGGGGTTCAGCGCGGGCTCAGCGCCCGCCGGCGACGGCCACGATGGCCGCGGTCACGTAGCCGGCCGAGGGCGACACCAGCCAGGCGACGCTCTGCGCAACCTCCTCGGGCAGGCCCGCGCGGCCCATCGGAATGCCCGGCGCCATGCGCGCGGCGCGGTCGGGCTTGCCGGCGGCCGCATGGAGTTCGGTCTCGATCAGGCCCGCGGCCACGGCGTTGACGCGGATGCCCTCGAGCGCGACTTCGCGCGCGAGGCCGGTGGTCAGCGTGTTCAGCGCGCCCTTGGTCGCCGCGTAGTGCACCCACTCGCCACCGCCGCCGATCTCCGCGGCACGCGAGGACACGTTGACGATCGCGCCGCCGCGCCCGCCGTGGCGGATCGACATGCGCCGCACCGCCTCGCGGCAGCACAGGAACGCACCCACGACATTGATGCCGAACACCTGTTCGAGCATGCGCGCGTCCGCCTCGTCCACGCGCGAGAAGCCGCCGGTGATGCCGCCGTTGTTGACGAGCACCGTCGGCACGCCGAGCTGCGCATCGGTCTCGCGGAACAGCCGCAGCACGTCCTCTTCCTTCGAGACGTCGGCCTGCAGCGCGATGGCGCGGCCGCCGCGCGACTCGATGTCGGCGACCACGGCGCGGGCGCTCGCCGCATCGCCCGCGTAGTTGACGACGACCTCATGGCCGTCCCTTGCCAGTTGGCGCGCGATCGCCGCGCCGATGCCGCGGCCGCCGCCGGTCACGATGGCGACCTTGTGGGTTGAAGGCATGTCTTCTCCATTCCTGTGTTGCGTGGGTGAAAACAGCGGGCGTGGTGCCTGCTGCGAACTGCCGCGGAATGAGAAGGCTTTTGCCGAAATGCGTCCAATAGCGTTGGCGTCAGAAACTATATGCAGCGCCTACATGCGCGCATACGCACCGTCGCCTTCATAGGCTGCGCATCTGGAAGCGGATGCCTTCGGTCTTGGACACGGGTGTCGCGCCGTTCCTAGGATGGCCGCATCGCAACCCAGGAGCGCCACCCGATGAGCCTCGTTCTTCCCACGCCCGGCGCCGGCACCCTGCGCGCCATCTCGGAATTCCACCCCTTCCTCTCGGCTTTCCGCCGCGATCTGCATGCGCACCCCGAGCTCGGCTTCGAGGAGCGGCGCACCGCGGCGCGCGTGGCCGAGGCGCTGCAAGGCTTCGGCCTCGACGAGGTGCACACGGGCGTCGGCCGCACCGGCGTGGTCGGGGTGCTGCGCGGCCGATGGGCCGGCTCCTCGAAGTCCGTCGGCCTGCGCGCCGACATGGATGCGTTGCCGGTGCAAGAGGAAGGCGATTGCGCGCACCGCTCCGTGCATGCGGGCCTGATGCATGGCTGCGGCCACGACGGGCACGTGACCATGCTGCTGGGCGCCGCGCGCCATCTGGCGCACACGCGCGACTTCGGCGGCACCGTGCACTTCATCTTCCAGCCCGGCGAGGAAGGACATGCGGGTGCGCGCGTGATGATCGAGGACGGCCTCTTCGAGCGCTTCCCCTGCGATGCGGTCTACGCGCTCCACAACTGGCCCTCGCTGCCGGCGGGCACGGTGGCCGTCAACCCCGGTGCGATGATGGCCGCGCGCGACGATTTCTGGATCCGCATCGAGGGCGTGGGCGGACATGGCGCGATGCCGCATCGCGCGGCGGACCCGGTCGTCGCCGCCTGCGCCGTGGTGGCGGCGCTGCAAACCGTGGTGAGCCGCAACCTCGACCCCGCGCTGAGCGCGGTGCTCACCGTGCATTCGCTGCAGGCCGGCAGCGCCATCGTGCATGGCGTTCCCACGCAGAGCGTGACGGTGCCGCCGCATGCGGACATCGCCGGCATCGCGAAGTGGTTCGACGCACCCGCGGGCGAAACGCTGCGCAAGCGCGTCGCGGAGATCGCGGGGGATTGCGCCAGCGCGTTCGGCACCCGGGCGGACGTGCGCTACCTGCCGTTCCTGCCGCCGACGGCGAATGCCCCGCCGTGCGCCGAGCTCGTGCGGCGAGCCGCGACCGGCCTGTTGGGCGCAGGGCGCGTTTTCACGGCCATGCTGCCCAGCATGGCCTCGGAGGATTTCTCCTTCATGCTGAACGAGCGCCCCGGTGCCTATTTCTGGCTCGGCGTCGGCGAGGACCTGCCGGGCCTGCACCATCCGCGCTACGACTTCAACGACGCGGTGCTCCCGATCGGCGCGGCGCTGCTGGCGACGATCGCGCGCGACGCGCTCGCGGACTGACGGCGGGTGCCACGGCAATACACGACCGCCGCGCAGGCACACCGTGTCTTGGCTAGAGTCGACCCGACCCTCTTTCTACTTTCTCGACAGGAGCGACGGATGACTTTGGCAATGAGCTGGCAGGCATGGAGCGAACAGGACGGCGTGGGGCTCGCCGCGCTGGTGCGCAGTGGGCAGGTCACGCCGGCCGAGCTCGCGGCCCAGGCCAGCGCCGCCATCGCGCTCACCAACCCCGCGCTGAGCGCGGTGGTCGAGGTCTTCGACGACGTGGTGGCCGATCCGCTGGCCGACGGCATGAACCCCGCGGGCGCGTTCGCGGGCGTGCCCTACCTGATGAAGGACCTGGGCCCGACCATGAAGGGCCGGCTGCAGGAGATGGGCTCGCTGCTGATGAAGGGCCAGCGCGCCGCCGCCGACACCCACCTGACGCAGCAGATCCGCAAGGCCGGGCTCAACATCATCGGGCGCACCACCACGCCCGAGTTCGGCGTCTGCAGCTCGGCCGAGAACCCGGCCGTCTACGTCACGCGCAATCCCTGGAACCTCGACTACACGACCTGCGGCTCCTCGGCCGGCACGGGCGCGGCGGTGGCGGCCGGCGTGCTGCCGCTGTCGCACGCCACCGACGGCGGCGGCTCGATCCGCATTCCCGCGGGCGTGAACGGCAACATCGGCCTCAAGCCCTCGCGCGGCGTGTTCTCGATCGCGCCGGCGCTGTCGGACCTCACGGGCCTGGTGTCGATCCAGGGCTGCCACAGCCGCACGGTGCGCGACACCGCGGCCTTCGTCGACCACTGCCGCGGCGGCGCGCCCGGCGAGTTCATGCCCTACTGGAAGGCCGACGAGCCCTACACGCAACTGATCGAACGCGACCCGAAGCCGCTGCGCATCGCGATGTCGCACGAGTGGGGCGATTTCCGCGCCACGCCGCACATCGTGGCCGAGCTCGAGCGCGTGGGGCGCTTCCTCGAGGGCCTGGGCCACCACGTCGAATGGGCGCTGCCCGCGGTCGACATCCGCGCCGCCTTCGCGGCCCAGACCACCTGCTACATCAGCAACTTCGCGCAGACCATCGAGGGCTTCCTCGCGCGTTTCGGCCTCGAGCAGCCACCGGCCGACCTGATCGAGCCGATCAACATCAAGATCTGGGAGGCCGGGCGCGACATCTCCTATGCAGAGCGCTTCAGGATGCAGACGGTGTTCAACACCACCGCGCGCGGCTTCGGCGCCTTCTTCGAGGACTGGGACCTCATCCTCACCCCGATCACCGCGCTGCCCACGCCGCGCGTCGGCACCACCGAATACCTCACGCTCAGCGACAACCCCTCGGTGCTCGACTGGTTCGACAACCTCTGGCAGAACTTCGCCTACACGCCGCTGGCCAACCTGTGCGGCATCCCGGGCATCTCGCTGCCGCTGGCCTTCAACGAGCACGGCCTGCCGCTGGGCATGCAGCTGCAGGCGAAGCAGGCCGACGACGGCCTGCTGCTGCAGCTCAGCGCGCAGATCGAGCGCGCGATCGGCGGCCAATGGAACGATGGCCGCCGGCCCGGCGTGCACGTGACCACGGCGAGCTAGAAAGCGTGCTCAGTGCCGGCAGCCCGGCACGCCGCAGGCGCCGTCGTTCCACGACGAGCCGAGGATCATCCCGCAGAAGTTGAGCCGCTTGTACGTGGGGTCCTTGAGCGCCAGCACGTCGGCCTTGACGTTGCCGAAGGTGGTCTCGGGCTTGAAGCGCGTGCCCTTGGCGAAGGCGTCGATGATGCCCTCCTTGAAGTCGGCCTCGCGCGGATGCGCGCGCACCACCGCCTCGCGCTGCTCGGTCGGAAAGGCGTCGTAGGCCAGGCCCAGCACGTCCATCTCGACACCCGCGGTGACCAGCGCCACCACCGGCTTCTTGTGCTGCGGAATGCCCGGCGTGGTGTGCAGCGCGATCGCATCCCACACCTGCTCGACCTCGGGCTCGGCGATGCCGTGGCGCACCAGGAAATCGCGCGCGGCGTTGGCGCCGTCGACCTCGAAGCGCTCGGTCCTGCTGCTGTAGGGGGCCACCAGGCCCATGTCGTGGAACATCGCGCCGATGTAGAGCAGCTCGGCGTCGCAGGCCAGGCCGCGGCGCTCGCCGGTCAGCGCGCCGAACAGGAACACGCGCCGCGAGTGGTTGAACAGCAGCGCGGTCTCGGTGTCGCGCACCAGCTCGGTGGCCTCGCGCGCCATCTGGCTGTCGGGGATGCGGATGCCGGCAATGGATTCGTTCATGGGTTCTCCGGGAATCGGGGTTGGCGAAAGTGCGAACCCAGTGTCCGGCGCGCCGACGCCCCGTGCGCGCGGCCGAGGGGGCAGGGACTGCCAGATCGGGTGCGCTTCCTGCCAAAAGCATGGGGCAGGCCCCGAAGGGGGAGCCGCACCGCGGGCACATCCGACACCCAACAAAGTAACCATTCAAATAAATTTGAATAGGTTACTTAAAAGGCATAATCGGTGGGGCGAAGAGACCGTACAGCGGTCCGGCCCGGGAGCACAGGAGCGGGAGTCGAACGAAGGAACACAAGATGAATGATCGCGGTATGACCGCCGTGCTGGTCCATGGCGCCTGGGCCGACGGATACAGCTGGGCAAGGGTGATTGCGGGCCTGGAGCAGGCGGGGATCGAGGCCGTTGCGGCCCCGCTGCCGCTGACGAGCCTTGCCGACGACGTGGCCGCGCTGAAGCGCAGCCTCGCACGCATCGAAGGGCCGTTGATTCTGGTCGGACACGCCTATGCGGGCGCGGTGATCGCGCAGATCACCGAGCAGCGCGTGGCGGGCCTGGTGTATGTGGCGGCGCTTGCGCCCGACGAAGGGGAAACGGTGCTGGAGGTCTTCGGACGCGCCGAGCCGCACGAGAAAGCGCCACGGCTGGCGCCCGATGGCGATGGATGGATCTGGCTTCCCGACGAAGCCTTTGCCGGCGCATTCGCACAGAACGCCACGCCGGAAGACCAACGCGTATTGGCGGCCGTGCAGCGGCCGATCTCCGTGTCATGCATCACGGTGCCCGTCGGGCCGCCGCTGTGGAAGACCCGGCCCGCGTGGTACCTGGTGGCGCAGGACGATCGAATGATCGCGGCCTCGACACAGCGCTTCATGGCGCAGCGGATGCAGGCGGTCGAACGCTCGATGTCGGCCGATCACGCGCCGAGCGTTTCGGCGCCGGGCGAGGTCATCGAGTTCATCGCCGACGCGGCCCGCGCGTTCGGCAGCGAAGCGGCGCGCCACTGAACGCGTGGACCGACGCGGCGGGCACGCCGCCGCGGCCCGATGTCCGCTGTGGCCGGCCGCACCGGCTCAGGGATATCGGGCTACCCCGATCAGATCGACTTGATCTCGCCGCCGTCCATGCGCAGCACCGTGCCGGTCATCCAGCGTGCTGCCGGCGACACGGCGAAGGCGATCAGATCCGCGATCTCCTCCGGCTCGCCGAAACGCGCGATGCCCGAACTCGCGAGGACCGCTGCCTTGGCAGCGTCCAGGTCGAGATGGTGCGCGCTCGCGAGCTTCTCGATCATTCCCATGCGCCGGCCCGTCATGACCGCGCCCGGCGAGACGCTGTTCACTTGAACGCCATCGGCAATGCCACGATCGGCGAAAGCCTTGGCCAACGCCTCGATCGCCGCGTTGATCGCGCCCACGGCGGCAGACGCCGCTTTCGGCGCTTCCGCGGCAGTGCCCGAGATGAAGACGACGGCGCCTTTCGACGACTTCAACGCCTCCCACGCGCGCAAGGTGAGCCTGCGGGCGCCATGGAATTTCAGTGCCAGGCTGCTGTCCCATTGCGCGTCGGTCATCTCGAACAGGTCCAGTCCCGGGACCGCGCCGGCCACGTTCACCAGCGCATCGATTCTTCCGAACTGCGAGAGGGTCCGCGCCACGACCGTCTCGGCGGCCTGGGGATCGCCAAGATCGCCTTCGACGACGAGCGCCTGCGCGCCCAGTTCGCGCACCTGCGCCGCCACCTGCTCCAGTTGTTCCCCGCTGCGCGCGGCGAGCACGACGCACGAGAAGTTCCTGGCGAGCCGCAGGGCCGTGGCCTTGCCGATCCCCGAGCTCGCGCCCGTCACTATCACGACTGATTCCGACATTGGATGATTCCGGTTGTTGATAAAAACTTCGACCTGGGTGCCGCCGCGGCGAGGCCGCCCGACGGCCTCGAATCAGACGGCCTTGACCTCGCCGCCGTCCATGCGGATGGCCGTGCCGGTCAGCCAGCGCGCCGCCGGCGACACGAGGAAGGCCATCAGCTCGGCGATCTCCCGCGGCTCTCCGTAGCGGGCGATCCCTGCCTCCTTCGGGAAGCTCTCGAGCGCCTCGTCGAAGCTCATGCCGTGCGCTGGCGCCCAGTGCGCGAGGTACGAACGACGGCGCTCGGTCATGACGGGCCCGGGCAGCACGCTGTTGACGCGCACGCCGTCGCGGATCCCGAGGTCGGCGAATGCCTTGGCCAGCGCGACGATCGCGGCGTTCACCGTTCCCACGGCCGCATAGGAAGCCTTCGGGAACAACGCCGAGTTCCCGGAGGTCATGACCACCGCCCCGTTCGTCGCGCAAAGATGTTTCCACGCGTGCACCGTCAGCCTGCGCGCGCCGTGCAGCTTCAGGCCGAGGCCCGCGTCCCATTGCGCGTCGGTCATCTCCAGCAGGTCCACCTGCGGCACCGCACCCGCGATGTTGACCACTGCATCGATCCGGCCGAATGCGCCGATCGTGCGCTCGACGACTTCGGCGGCAGCGGACGGCTCGCCCAGGTCCGCGACGATGACCAGGCTGGATGCCCCCGCGGCCTCGACCCGTTGTGCCGTCTGCTTCAACTTCTCTTCGCTCCGGGCGACGAGCACCAGCCGGCCGAAATCACTGGCCAGGCGGATGGCGGTCTCGCGCCCGATCCCCTGGCTGGCGCCCGACACGATGGCCACTGTGTTCTTCATGCGTTCCTCGCGTTCCTTGGATGGCTCCCTCCTCGCTTTGGGAGCTCCCGCGCCGGCCCGGCGCTCGATGGCCAACCACCGCTCGAAACCCGATGCCTGTCATCTGTTCGGCGCCGAGATTAGAGTCTTCTGAATAACCTGTCAAACTATATTGGATAGGTTATTTAAAATCCACTCTGCGCGCTGCCCACGGTGCCGTGCCGGAACCGCGGCGGGGGAAAATGCCAGGAACTTCGCTGTACCGGCATCCACCGATGTGCGCATTGCGACTGCAAGGAGCTCCGATCCCATGACCCATCGATACCCAATGAAATGCTCGATCGCGTGCGCCCACGAGCAACCGCGCCGAGGACTTCGCTGCCCGCGACCAGGAGATCGCGAATGAGCGAGGTCCGGCCCCCGCCGATGTTCCTGGCAGATTCGCCCGCACTCGACTTCCTGAATTCGGTGGCCGTCCCGACCGACACGCAGGTGGAGTGGCTCGGCTCGGGCGAGGACCTGTTGAACTGGCTGCGAGAGGCCGGCATGGTCGATCCGCAAGTGCTGCGAGAACTGGGCGAGGCGGCCGGTCCGGGCGAGCTGGATGCGGTGGCCGCGCAGGCGCGCGCATTGCGCGAGTGGTTCAGGGCCTTCGTCCGGCAGCACCAGGGCGCGCGGCTCACGCGCAAATCCTTCAAGGAGCTGGAAACGCTGAACCGGCTGCTGGCGCGCGACGAGGCGTTCGAGCAGATCGAGCTCCGCGACAGGGCGTCGGCCTCCGGGGACGAGCCCTCCGAGCTGGTATGGGTGCGCCGCCGCCGCTGGCGCTCCGCCGATTCGCTGCTGCTGCCGATCGCCCAATCCATGGCCGAGCTCTTGGCGACCGCCGACCTCACCCACGTGAAGGCATGCGAGGGGCCGGCCTGCACGTTGATGTTTCTCGACACGACGCGTGGACGCATTCGCCGCTGGTGCAGCATGGCCGTCTGCGGCAATCGCGCCAAGCAGGCGGCGCATCGTTCGAAGCTGAGTTCGGAAAAGCGCTAGCGACCTGTCCCGGTCATTCTTCCCTGCCAGCGCGCATCGACGTCCACCGCCAGGCCCAAAAAACGCAAGCCCGCTTGCGTTCTTGCAAACTGACAGAAGGGCCTCGCGAACCTAATCTCCGTCCGCAACTTCAGCCCCTGCGACGCAGGGACCAGGCGATTCAGCCACATCCACAGGACGGAGACCCCCATGAGCCAGTCAACGCTCGAGACCATTCGACAGATCTTCGTGTTCGAGAGGAACACGCTCGCCGAGGGCGGCCGCGCCGCCGCCGCGCCTTCGCGCCACGTGGTCGCCGCCGCGATCTTCAAGAACCCCTGCGCCGGACGCGGCGCCGCGACCGACGCCGAACTGGCCGACCTCGCGCAGCGCTCGGTCGAGATCGGCACGCTGCTGACCGAACGCGCGCTCTCGCACTTCGCGGGCGAGGAGAAGCCCCGCGCCTACGGCAAGGCCGCGCTGGTGGGCACGGCCGGCGAGTCGGAGCACGGCGCGGCGCTGATCCATCCGCGCCTGGGCCTGGCCATGCGCACCGGCCTGGGCGCGGGCCCCGCGCTGATTCCGGGCAATGCCAAGGTGTCGACGGCCGGCGGCTCGGTCGACCTGCTGTTCGGCGGCGCCGACGACGCCTGGGACTACGACGCCATGGACGGCATCACCCTCGCGATTCCGGGCGCGCCCGGTCCCGACGAACTGGTGCTGTTCGTCGGCTTCGGCACCGTGCGCATCAATGCGCGCGTGAAGGGCGCCAGCGCCGAGCAGGTCGCCAAGGTGGTGGCCGACATCCGGGCGCGCCGCCAGGCCTGAAGCGCCCGCCACCGGCCACGCCACGTGGCCGGCCAGGGAGGAGCCCCACCGGGCGGCCTCCTCCCTTCAGAACCACAAGACAGGAGACAAGCATGGACATCCCCGCAACCCTGACGGGTGCGACGCATCGCGCGGAAGGCAGGAAGGTCATCGTGGCCTCTTCCGTGGGCGCCGTCATCGAGTACTACGACTTCTTCCTCTACGGCTCGCTCGCGACCATCATCGCGAAGCAGTTCTTCTCGGCGCTCGACCCCTCGGCCGCCTTCATCTTCGCGCTGCTCGCCTTCGCCGCGGGCTTCATCGTGCGGCCGCTCGGCGCCGTGCTGTTCGGGCGCCTGGGCGACATGATCGGGCGCAAGTACACCTTCATGATCACGCTGCTGCTGATCGGCATCTCGACCTTCTCGGTCGGCTTCCTGCCCAACTACGACACCATCGGGGTGGCCGCGCCGATCATCCTGATCGTGCTGCGGCTGTGCCAGGGGCTGGCGCTCGGCGGCGAGTACGGCGGTGCCGCCACCTACGTGGCCGAGCACTCGCCGCCGCACAAGCGCGGCGCCAGCACCGCATGGATCCAGACCACCGCGACGCTAGGCTTCCTGCTGTCGCTGGTCGTGATCCTCGGCGTGCGCAGCACCATGTCGCCCGAGCAGTTCGATGCCTGGGGCTGGCGCATCCCCTTCATCATCTCGCTGGGCCTGCTCGTGCTCTCGGTCTACATCCGGGTCTCGATGAAGGAGTCGCCGGTGTTCCTCAAGCTCAAGGCCGGCAACGGCATCAGCAAGGCGCCGGTGCGCGAGGCCTTCGGCGAATGGAAGAACCTGCGCATCGTGCTGATCTGCCTGTTCGGCCTGTGCGCCGGGCAGTCGATCGTCTGGTACACCTCGCAGTTCTACGCGCTGTTCTTCCTCACGCAGATCCTCAAGGTGGATCCGATCTACGCGAACACGCTGTTCGCCACCTCGCTGGTGCTGAGCATGCCGCTGTTCATCTTCTTCGGCGCGCTGTCGGACCGCATCGGCCGCAAGTGGCTGATCATGATCGGCATCCTGGTGGCGGCCCTGTCCTACGGTCCTCTGTTCAAGGCGCTCACGCACTACGCGAACCCGGCGCTGGAACGGGCCCAGCGCAGCGCCTCGATCGTGCTGACGGCCGACCCGCGCGAATGCTCATTCCAGGGCAACCCGATCGCGCGCGATGTCGACTTCCGGACCTCCTGCGACATCGCCAAGCGCGTGCTGGCGCAGAGCGCGGCCAGCTACGAGGTCAAGGACGCGGCGGCCGGCGAGCTGGCGACCGTGACCGTCGGCGACCGGGCCATCGCCTCGGTGCAGGGACGGCTGGTCGCGAATGGCAATGCCTTCGAGCCCGCCAGCAAGGCCGAGATCGACGGCTTCCGCGCGCGGATCGGCGCCGCGCTCCAGGGCGCGGGCTATCCCACGACCGCCGACCGCGCGGGCATCGACTCGCCGATGGTGGTGCTGATCCTGCTGGTCTTCATGGGCTTCGTGGCCATCACCTACGGGCCGCTCGCGGCGCTGCTGGTGGAGATGTTCCCCGCGCGCATCCGCTACACCTCGATGTCGCTGCCCTATCACATCGGCGCCGGCTGGTTCGGCGGGCTGCTGCCGACCATCTCGTTCGCGCTCGTGGCCGAGCACGGGAACATCTATGCCGGCCTCGCCTATCCGGTCGCGGGTGCGCTCATGACCTTCGTGATCGGCGCGATCTGGCTGCGCGACACCAAGGAGACCCGGGCCGCGGCCTGAACCGCAAGCTTGCACCGATGGCGCCCGGGCCCCCGCTGGACTAATGTCTTCGCTCCCTCGTTCAGCCTTCAACGCCATGGCCACCAAGCACCTGCCCCTGGATCAACTCGGATGGGACCACCTGCGCGCATTGCTCGAAGTCGCGCGCGGCGGTGCGCTCGCGCCCGCCGCGCGCAAGCTCGGCGTCGACCAGTCGACCATCAGCCGCCGCCTCGCGCAGGTGGAGTACAGCTCGGGCGGCACGCTGTTCCGGCGCGACCGCAAGGGCATCGTCCTGACCCCGTTCGGGCGGGAAGTGTTCACGAGGGTGGAGAAGATGGAAACGGCCTTGCACGAGATCCAGGGACTGACCGCCGACCGCTTCGGGCAGAACGCCGGCACCGTCTCCATCGCAACGATGGAGGGCGTGGGCGCGATGCTGATCTCGCGCGCGGTCAGGAAGCTGCACGAGCGCTTCGCGGCGATCGAGATCCAGCTCGCCACCACCTCGAACTACGTGGACATCGCGCGCCGCGAGTCGGACATCTTCGTGAGCTTCTTCGAGCCGCCGCCGAAGTCGCTGCACACGCAGAAGGTGGCCGACGTGCATTTCCATCTCTATGCCAGTGCCTCCTATCTGGCGGGCCGCGAGATCGCGCGGCCCGAAGACCTGGCGCAGGACTTCTTCATCGGCTACATCGACGATCCGATCTACCTGCCCTCGGCGCGCTGGCTCGAGGAGTTCGTCGATACGCCGCGCATCGGCTTTCGCGCGACCAGCATGTTCTCGCAGCTGTTCGCGGCGCAGGAGGGCCTGGGCGTGGTGCTGCTGCCTTCGTACGCCGAGGCCGAGTCCTTCGGGCTGATCCGGTTGCTGCCCGATCGCTCCGCGCGCGTGCCGCTGTTCATCAGCGTGCAGTACGACCTGCAGTACCTGCCCCACATCCGCGCCGTCTTCGACCTGCTCGCGCAGCTCATGGCCGAGAAGCTCGCGGCGCAGCAGCCCGCGACGGCCTGACACACATCGCTTTCTTTCCATCCACCCTTTGCTCATTCATTTCCATGAACAAGAAAATCCTCGGCATCGTTTCCTATCCCATCACGGCTTTCGACGAGCGCAGCGGCGCCGTCGACATCGAGACCAGCCGCCGCGTGGTCGAGCGGCTGGTGCTCTCGGGCTCCCATGCCATCGCACCGCTCGGCAGCACCGGCGAAAGCGCCTACCTGTCCGACGAGGAGTGGGACGCGGTGGCCGAGGCGTCGATCGCGCAGGTGGCGAAGCGCCTGCCGGTGATCGTCGGCATCTCGGACCTCACGACCCGCAACGCGGTGCGCAAGGCCCGGTTCGCCGAAGCAGCGGGCGCCGACGCGGTCATGGTGCTGCCCGTGTCCTACTGGAAGCTCGGCGAGGCCGAGATCTTTCGCCACTACCAGAGCATCGCCGACGCGATCGGCCTGCCGGTCATGCTCTACAACAACCCCGCGACCAGCGGCGTCGACATGCAGCCCGAGCTGATCGTGCGGATCGTGCGGGACATCGCGAACGTCACCATGGTCAAGGAGAGCACGGGCGACATCCAGCGCATGCACCGCATCCGGCAGCTGTCGAACGGCGAGATCCCGTTCTTCAACGGCAGCAATCCGCTCGCGCTCGAGGCCTTCGCGGCCGGTGCCGTGGGCTGGTGCACGGCGGCGCCCAACATCATTCCGAGCTGGCCCGTCGCGCTCCACGACGCCTGCCTGTCGGGCGACATGGAGGCGGCACGCACGATCTTCTACGGGCAGCTCGAGGTGCTGCAGTTCATCCTCAAGGGCGGGCTGCCGACGACCGTGAAGGCGGGGCTGCGGCTGCGGGGGTTCGAGGCGGGAGTGCCGCGCTTGCCGCTGCAAGGGCTCGACGAGGCATCGACCGGGCAGCTGCAGCGGCTGCTGAGGGAACTGGATTCGCGAACGATCGCCTAGCCCGGGCCACGCGGAGCCCGGCCCGGCCGGTCCTATAAAGTTCAGCAGAATACGAGGCGTCGCCAGCCTTCGCCGGGCTGGCGAGCCTCCTTGCTTTCTTACAGTGGATCGGTCAATGCGCAAAGAAAAACCAGGGTCTCCTCCTGCGGCGGAAGAGGCCGCACCGCCCGAATCGGTCATGGGGCGTCCCCGCTCGCCCGAAGTCAGCGAAGGCATCATGCGGACCGCCCTCGAGCTGCTGGCGGAAAAGGGATTCTCGGGGCTCACGGTCAACGAGATCTGCGCCCGCTCGGGCGTTTCGCGCGCGAGCTTCTATCGCCGCTGGGCCAGCCCCGCGGATGCCGTGGCCGAGGCGGTCAACCAGGCCTTCCACTTTCCGATGGATTTCTCGGCCAAGACGCCGGTCGACTACCTGCTCAAGTTCGCGCTCGCGCTCGAACATGCCTATGCGCAGCCGCTCGTGACGCCGGCGGTGGGTTTCCTGATCGCCGAGATCAAGGCCCATCCCGATGCCTTCGAACGCACCCAGCAAGCCGTGCGCGTGCGCCGGGAAGCCGTCGGCAAGGCGCTGGAAACCATGGCCGAGCCGCTTCGCTGGGGCGACGGCCTGGACCTGGACCTCGTGCTCGTGATCCTGAGCGGACTGGCATCGAACGCCGCCGTGACCGGCAAGCCCTTGTCGCGCCGCGCCGTGAAGGCAGTGATCACGCGCCTCGTCGCAGCCTAGGCGTCTGCGCGGCTTCAGCCGCTGCGCCGGCGCCAGCGCAGTTCGGCGTGGCGGCCTTCGTTGGGCGAGGGGCGCAGCACCAGCAGCTCGTTCTCGAACGCATAGCCGCGCCTGAGGGTCGTGCCTTCCCAGTCCGGCACGAGGCTGCATTCGACATGGTGGTCGACGATGGCACTGACCGCGTCCACCACGTACCGGCCGCTGTAGGCGATGTATCCGGTGAAGGCCTGCGCCAGCAGCCGCGGCTCCAGGTCCAGGCCGGCGATGCCTCGCGCGGTGCCCAGGCGCGGCCTGCCCGTGCGCGTCAGCTGCGCGGCGACCGTTCCCTGCGCGGTATAGATGCCGGTCCCGCGCGGCCGCGGCCCCAGCGGTTCGATCACCTGGCCGTCGGCCAGGGTCACGCGGTAGCTCAGCAGGTCCCAGGTGCCCACGAGCTTTCGTGCATCGTCGCATGCCATCGCGTCTCCCCTTTCCCGGTGAGCATCATCTCGAGCCACGGCCCCGCGCCCCGTCTCTCACGGCCCGACCCTGATCCGCGACAGGCCCGCGAGGCCGAGCACCACCAGCCCGATCAGCGCGACGAAGCCGGCCTGCTGCGTCCCGAAATAGCTGGTCGCCAGGCCGACCAGGGCCGCTCCCAGCCACATGGTCACCGTGCCCGACAGCGCATAGAGCCCGAACCAGCCCGCCATGCGCTCGGGCGTTCCCAGCTGGGTCAACAGCACGCGGCTGGACGCATAGGTGCCGCACAGGCCCATGGCATTGATGCAGCTCACGAGCACGAAGAGGATCTCGGGCAGCGTCCTGAAGACCGGCCCGCTCCACAGGACTTCGGCCGCGTAGGTCTGATACAGGATTTTCCCGGGCCCGAAGCCCAGCAGCACGAGCTGGCATGCGATCACGATGACCAGTTCGATCTGGATGGCGCGCTTGGCGCCGAAGGCATTGTCCAGGCGCGTCGCCAGCAGGCCGCCCAGGGCGAGGAACGCGCTGACGACGATCGCGAAGGTCAGCATTTCCAGCACCTTCCATCCCATCACGCCGGCCGCGTAGACGCCGCTGAAGACGAGGATCGTCGTGACGCCGTCGGTATAGACCATGCGCGAGCCCAGGAACAGCGCCATGCGGCGGTCCTGCCTGAGGTTCCTCAGCGTGCCGAGCAGTTGGTCCCAGCTGGCGGAGATGCCCCCGCCCGCCCGGCCCTTGGGCGCATCCCTGGTCAGCAGGAACAGCGGAATCGCGCCGAGCGCGAAGATCAGCGCGACGATGGGCGCGGTGATGCGCTCCTGCTCGTGCAACGCCCTCGACAGGCCGAACAGCGGTGCATCGGGCAGGAAGGCCATGGAGATCTTGCCGGGGAGCGCGAAGGCCCACAGCGAGAACGCGAGCAGCACGACGGCAAGGCCGTTGCCCAGGGCCAGCCCCAGGCCCGAGGTGGCCGAGGCCTGCGCCGCGGGTGCCGCATGGGAAAGCAGCGAGTTGTGCAGCACCTCGCTGTAGTGGAACAGCACGCTGATGAACGCGAGGAGCACGCAGGTGACGGGCACCGACAGCCCCGAGCCGTCGGGCTTGACCCACCACAGGCAGGCGATCAGCAGCACCATCGCGGCCGTGACCGCCGCGAGCCAGGGCTTGCGCGCGCCGAAGCGGTCCACGTGGGCCCCGAGCAGCGGGCTGGTCAGGGCCGCGAACAGGCTGAAGATCGTGGCCAGCTTGGCCACCAGCGCCTGGCCGCTCACCGCATCGCCGATGACCACGGTCGCGAAGTAGGGGATGAAGATGTAGACCTTGATCAGGGTCACGTAGGGCGTTCGCACGCCCTCGTAGAGCGCCCAGGCCAGCGCGCCGGCCGGCAGTCGCGTGGAAGGCGTGTCGGTCGACCGGACCGCGTCCGGTGAAGCCGCTGGAATGTGGGCCATGGTCTGCTCCGGGAATGGGGTGAGCCGATGCGGGTGCGAACTAGTAGCGCGGACCGCCGGCGGCGACGAGGGTGGCGTTGCGCGCGGCGATCTCCTCCGGCCGCCCCTCCAGGCTGATCGACTTGCGAAAGGGCTGCGCGACCTCGAGCCCCGTGGTCCAGTAGACCTCGAGCTGGTTGCCCTCGGGGTCGAGGAAATAGATGCCGATGGCGTTGCCGTGCGTCACCACGTACTGGACGCGCACGCCTTCCGCCTCGAAGACCCGCTGGTAGTGCTGCAGGGCCGCGGCGTCCTTGACGCGCCACGAGATCTGGTTGAGCAGCCGGACGTCGGCGGGCGCGGTCCGTCCGCGGGCCAGCACGAACTCGTGGTGTTCCACCTCCGGTCGCGACGACAGGAAGACCAGTCCGAGTTCGGGATCCTCGTCGGTGACGCGCAGCCCGAGCACCCGCTCGTAGAAATCGCGCATCCGGCCCAGGTCGTGGACATGCAGGCCGGCATGGCCCAGTTCGGCAATTCGCATGGCATTCTTCTCCTGTGGGTTCGACAGTCAGAGGGAGGGCGCGATCAGCACCTTGAGCTCGGAGCCCTTCGGGTCGACCAGGGCGTCGAAGGCGCCGTCGGTCTGTGCCAGGGAGACGACCGAGGTGACGAGCAGGTGCGCGGGCACGCGCCCCGACGCGAGGTGCTCCAGCGCCTCGTCCATGTCCGCCCGCGTGCAGCTCGCGGCGCCGACGATCTCGACCTCCTTCTGCACCACCGCGTACTGCGAGATCGACACCGGCTTCATCGGCACGCCCTGCAACACGATGCGGCCGCTGTAGTCCACGAGGTTCACGGCCAGTCCCGCCGCGTCCACATGGCCCGCGCATTCGAACACCGCCACCGGCCGCCTTCCGCCCAGCGCCTCCATGACCGCTTCCAGCACGTTCTCCAGGCCCACGGCGCTGAAGCCCAGCGACGACAGGCGCGCGCGCCGGCCCGGATTGGGGTCGACCAGCACCACGTTCGTGCTGCCGTTCGCGCGCAGCGCGCAGGCCGTCATCGCCCCGATCGGGCCGGCGCCGAGCACGCAGACCGGATCATCGGGGCGCAGCGCCGATTTCCTGACGCCATGGACGGCGATCGCCAGCGGTTCCGCAATGGCCGCCTGGTCGTAGCTCAGCGCATCGGGTATGCGATGCAGCAGGTCGGCCGGGACCACCAGGTTCTCGGCATAGCCGCCCTGGGCCACGCCATGGCCCAGCGCGGCGTCCAGATGATCGATGCACAGGTGCGAGCGGCCGCTGGTGCACATCGCGCAGACCCCGCACGGCGTGCCGTGATGGAGCGCGACGCGGTCGCCGGGGTGCCAGGCCCGGACCTGCTCGCCCGCCTCGACGACCTCGCCCACGATCTCGTGGCCGAGGATGCAGCCGGCCTTCCAGCGCGGATTGGCGGCATTGGCGCGCGCATGCAGGTCGGTGCCGCAGATGCCGCAGCGCTGGACCCGCACGCGCACGCTGTCGGGGCGCAAGGCGGCTTCGGGAATGTCGGTGACCACCATCTTGCGGTCTTCGGAAATCATGACGGCTTTCATGCGAATGGCTCCGTGGTTCATGGGCTGGAAAGAGATGCTCGTTCGCGGCCACCCGGTCCGGTCATCGGGTTGCGCAGCTCGCCCACGCCTTCGACCCAGGTGGTCAGCACATCGCCCGGCGCGAGGAAGCGAGGTGGGCGGCGGGTCGCGCCCACGCCCTGGGGCGTGCCCGTGAAGATCAGGTCGCCTGGATAGAGCGTGCAGTGGCGCGAGATGTATTCGATCAACGCCGGCACCGGAAAGATCAGATCGGAGGTGCGCGAGCACTGCATGCGCTCGCCGTTGACCGCGCAGCCGAGCTCGAGGTCGTCGGGGTCGGCGAACTCGTCCACGCTCACGACCGCCGGGCCCAGCGGCCCGAAGCCCGCGAGCGACTTGGCCATCGAGAGTTGCGGCAGCGGTCCCTGTCTCTGCATGGTGCGCTCCGACAGGTCCTGCCCCGCCGTGAGCCCCGCGACGAAGGACCAGGCGTCGGCGCGCGGCACGTCGCGGGCTTCCCGGCCCATGACCACGACGAGTTCCACCTCCCAGTCGACCCGCTCCGTCGGCAATGCCACGGCATCGCAGGGTCCCGTGAGGCAGCTCGGAAACTTGGTGAAGATCACCGGCACCTCGGGCGGTGCGACGCCGGCCTCGGCGGCATGCGCCCGGTAGTTGGCACCCAGCGCGAACACCTGGCGCGGCCGCGGTACCGGGTTCCGCAGCCTGTCGGTTGCCAGCGGCAAGAAGCACGCGGCATCGAGCGTGGCGGCCCAGGCCTGCAAGGCGGGCCAATGCTCGAATGCCTGCTGCGGATCGTGGGAGAAGCGGCCCGACGAGGCCGTCTCCACGTCGACCCCGCGGCCACCGGCGCGCAGCAGCGTCGCGCGTCCGTCTAGGTTGGCGATGCGCATCGGAAATCTCCCATCGGTGTCATGAAGAAAAAGGAAAGAACCAGCCCGTTGCCGCCCCTGCACGGCACGAGCTTGCCGAGGCCCGTGTTCGTCGCGAAGCCCGCGGAGCGCACCGGCGATCGCAGCTGTCGGCTGGCTACCATGGCATCGAGATGCCGCCATTGGCGCGCATCGTCTGTCCGGAAACGAAGCCGGCGGCATCGCTGGCGAGATAGAGCACCTGCATGGCCACGTCGTCCGCGGAGCACAGCGTGCCGAGCGGCGACTTCGCGGCCCATCCATCGAGGTAGCGCTGGCGCCCCTGCTCGTCGTCCTGGTAGCGGCGCAGCGACAGCGCGCTCGGAATGAAGCTCGGCGCCACGGTGTTGACGCGCACGCCGCGCGGTCCCACTTCGGCCGCGAGCACCTTGCTCAACATGGACACCGCGGCCTTGGACACCGAGTAGCTGGCAATGGTGGCCGGCGCGATATCGATGGCTTCCGAGGACATGTTGACGATGGCGCCGCGCCCCGCCGGCAGCATGCAGCGCAGCGCCGCCTGGCAGCCGTAGAGCACGCCCTTGAAGTGCACCGCGAACATCTGGTCGAAGGCTTCCTCCTCCAGTTCCGCGACGCGCTGCGAGCGGCCCGGGATGCCCGCGATGTTGCACATCACGTCGAGCCTGCCGAGGCGCCCGGCCGCGTCGTGCACCGCGGCATCGAAGGCCTTCCTGTCGCAGACGTCCAGCACGGCGGGTTCGCCGTCCACCGCGCGGGCGGTGGCCTGGGCCGCTTCCGGCGAGAGATCGGCACACACCACGCGGGCCCCGGCCTCTGACAGGGCCCTGCAGACGGCGCCGCCGATGGCGCCTCCAGCGCCGGTGACGAAAGCCACACGGCCGTCCAGGCGCCACGACGGCGGCAACGAAGAGAAGGAAATGCCAACGGTTTCCAACACGATGTCCTTTGCAGGGAACCCGGGGAACAACGAGAAGCAGGTGTGGGTCGGCCACCGGCTCCAGTGCGTCTCATCGACGATCATTTACGAGTCAAACTGTATTGTTTGTTTTGCCAGAACGGGATGATCGATAACCCTATCATGGTATTCATCCATCTACTTTCGATTCATGTTGTCTTGTAATTCGCAAAGCAAAGGATCTTCATCAACCCGTCCCAGATCAATGAACTTCTCCAACGCACTTTCCCTGGCGGACCGCACCGCCTTCGTGACCGGCGCGGGCGCCGGACTCGGTCGTTCCGTGGCAAGGCTGATGGCCGCCGCGGGTGCATGCGTGGTCTGCGCCGATATCGATGCCGATGCCGCCGAGGCCACGGCCGCCGAGATCAGGGCCACGGGCGCCACGGCCCACTCCCAGGGACTCGATGTCACCGACAGGGAGGCCGTGCGGGCGGCGGTGCGCGCCGCCTGCGCCCGCACCGGCAGACTGGACGCGATGTGCAACATCGCGGGCGTCCCCGGCGACGGCCAGCAGGTCGCCGACCTCGACGAGGCCTCCTTCGACCGCGTCTTCGCGGTGAATTTCAAGGGCGTGCTTTTCGGCAGCCAGGCGGCGCTGGAATGCATGACGGGCGCGAAGCGCGGCGCCATCGTCAACATGGCCTCGTCGGCCATCGATCTCGCCTTCCCGGGAAGCGCGAGCTATTCGGTCGCCAAGTCAGCGGTCGTGATGTTCACCAAGACCCTGGCCACCGAAGCCGGGCCGCTCGGCATCCGAGCCAACGTCGTGGCGCCGGGCTTCGTGCCGACGCGGCTTTCCATGCTGCGCAACGATGACGACGATGCGACGCGACAGGCCTATCTCGCGGCCTGGGCCCAACGCGCGCCGCTGCAGCGGGTCGGCGATGCGGACGACATCGCGCATCAGTTTCTCTACCTGGCCTCCGACGCCGCATCGTTCGTGACCGGGCAGATCCTGCGCGCCAACGGGGGAGCCACCATGCCCTGGTAGACGCTCCCGGAGAACCGCACGAGAAACAACACCAGAGGAGACACGATGCATCGATTTCTTTTTGCGCTCTGCGCCCTGGGCGCCACCGAGCTGGCCACGGCCCAATCGACCGTCACGATATTCGGGGTGGTCGACATGTCGCTCAGCAGCTTTTCCAACAGCGAGCACGACCGCTTCGGTCAACGCACGACGACACGCCGGCTCGTCGCCCTGACGCAAGGCGGCCTCAACAAGAGCCGCCTGGGATTCCGCGGCACCGAGGACCTGGGCGGCGGACTGTCGGCCAGCTTCTGGCTTCAATCGGGCATCGTTCCCGACGATGGCTCCCGGGGTATCGGCGACTTCAGGGATCGCTCCACCGTGAGCCTGTCGGGCACCTTCGGCGAGTTCCGCCTGGGACGCGACTACACGCCGAGCTTCAACAGCGAGGCCATGGTCGATCCCTTCAACGAAACCGGCGCCGGCCTCAGCCTCTTGTCGGCGGCCAATGTCTTCGACCCCCTGGGCAAGGCCGGCGGCCTGGGCGGCAACGTCAACTACGTGCGGGGGAGCAACGCGATCAGCTACTTCCTGCCACCCGATCTGTGGGGGCTCTACGGCCAGGTCATGCACACCCTCGGCGAGGACGACAACCCGCCGCCCGCCGCCACCCCCTGGAGCGTGCGCCCGCGCACGGACCGCTACTCGGGCATTCGCCTCGGCTATGCCGCCGGCCCCTGGAACCTCTCGGGCGCGTACGGCCGCAGCAAGGTCGGCGACAGTTCTCGCGTCGACCGCAGCGAGCGGGTCCGCTTCTTCAACATCGCCGGCAGCTACGACTTCGCCACGCTCAAGTTGATGGCGGAGTATTCGAGGACCAGGGCTTCGGGCCAACGCGCCACGGCATCGGGCCCGGCCCCGCTCCCCGACACCGGCTTCCGCGGCTACCTGGTGGGACTCACCATGCCCCTGGGCGCCGGCATGCTGCGCGCCTCGTACGCACGCGTGCGCTACGACGAACTCCTCGTTCCCGGCACGCTGGCGGGCACCGCCAGGCCCCGGATCGACAAGTGGGCCATCGGCTATGTGCACAACCTGTCGCTGCGAACGGCGCTCTACGCGACGGTCTCGCGCCTGACGAACCGCGAAGGCCCCCGGTTGAACCTGGGAGGGCCGTCCTACGGCAGCGCACCCAGCTCCGCATTCCCGCGCCAGCCCGGCGCATCGACGGGGTACGAGCTGGGTCTGCGGCACTGGTTCTAGGGCGCCGACCACTACGCGTAAGCCACCCACCCCCTGAACGTGAACCCCACGTAGAAGAGCTGCACTCCGCTGAACCCCGCCTCGCGCAGGATCGCCTCGTCCTGCGCCGGCGACAGGATCGCCAGCTCCTTCTGCACCTTCTCGCTCGTGGCGGCCGCCTGCTTCGGATCGGACCCCGATGACACGAGGAAGGCCGCGTAGCGTTTCATCCAGATCTCGCGCTGGCCCTCGCCGTCCTCCACGCTGAGATGCGCGACCACGAAGGGCGCGCCGGGCTTCAGGCGGCGATGGATCTCGCGCGCCGTCGGCAGGCGCTGGTCGGGCGGCACGAAATGGAAGGTCAGCAGGCAGGTGGCGCCGTCGAAGGGGCCTTCGGGCGCGTCCTGCACATAGCCTTCGTGCAGGGCCACGCGCGACGTCAACGGGCCGAGCCGCTGGGCCGCGAGATCGAGCATCGGCGCGCTCGGGTCGACACCGTCGATGCGCCACCCGGGGTGGGCGAGCGCGAGGTCCTCGAGCTCGAGACCACCACCGGCGCCGACCACCAGCACGCGGCCCTCGGCCGGCACGCGCTCGGCCAGCAGGATGCGCGTCATCGGCAGCAGGCCGCTGTGGCCGGGCACGTTGCGCTTCGGGCCCTCGGCGTACTTGGCGACCGCATCGGAACTGTTGAATGCACTGTGAGAGTTCATCCAACGATGATGGCATGGCGCCTTGGCGTGCGCTTCAGCAGGGGTTCAGCGCCGCGAAGACCGCTTCGTAGCGGCCATCGCGCTCGGCCCAGCGGCGCGCGTGGTCGCGCTCGAGCATCAGCTCGCCGTGCGGATGGTCGCCGCGCTCCAGCAGCCGCATCACCTCCGCCACGTAGGCGCCCACGGGCATGGCGCGCGGGTCCGAGGCCTGCGCGCTGCCGGTGAGTTCGGTCTGCACGTAGGGCGGTGCGAGTTCGAGCACCTCGACCGGGACCGCGCGAAGCTGGTGGCGCAGCGACTGCAGCCACGAGTGCAGGAAGGCCTTGGTCGCGCAGTAGACCGGGAAGTCCGCGCGCGGCACGAAGGCCAGCGCCGAGCCAGTCGCGATGAAGCTCGCATCGGGCCGGCCCTTCAACAGCGGCAGGAACGCCGCCGCGGTGCGCAGCACGCCGAGGATGTTGGTCCGCACCATCGCTTCGGCATCGGCGACGGTCCAGGCGTCGGCGCGCATGTCTTCCACGCGCGAGATGCCGGCATTGGCGATCAGCACGTTGAGCTCGGGAAAGCGCTCGCGCACCTCCCGCGCGACGCGGGGCAGCGAAGCGGGATCGTCGAGGTCGAGCCGCAGGCCGAACAGGCCGGCTCGGCCGGCCGTGACCTCGTCGAGCAGGGCCTCGCGCCTGCCGGTGACGATGACGCGGTTGCCGCGCCGATGCAGGGCCTCGGCGAGCGCGCGGCCGATGCCGCTGGTGCCGCCCGTCACGAGGATGGTGTTGCCGCTGGTTTTCATGGGTGCTGTCTTTCGATGGGTTGGGGTCATGGAGAAAGCCATGGCAACCCTCGCAGCACGCTTCGGCGAGCAGGATGAACGAGAGGAAGAGAGAGGGCATACCGTGGCGTCTTTGCATCGAGATCTCCCTGCTGGGAACCCCTCGACAAAGGACGCGTTGGATGACGGTAACGCCTACGGCAGCGCGCCGCGAAGGCGACTGCGGGCCGGATTGTCCGCGTGCCCGCGCGTCGCCGTCAAGCCCCGGGCCGCGCGGCGCCGAAGTTCGCGCGGTACTGCTGCGGCGTGACGCCCAGGCGGCGCAGGAACACCGCGCGCATGCGGTGCGCGTCGTGGAAGCCGCAGGCGAAGGCCACGGTCTTCATCGGCGCCTGGCCGTTCTCGAGCATCACGCGCGCCGCATCGAGCCGCGCGCTCTCGACGAATTCGGCCGGCGTGAGCTTCGCGTCGCGCGCGAAGGTGCGCGCGAAGCTGCGCTCGCTCATGTGCGCAACCCGCGCCAGCACCGCCACCGTGAGCTCGTCGCCCAGGTGCGCCATCACGTACTGCTGCACCTGCGCGACCGGCGAGGCCGGCTCGAGCTGCGGCGTGAGGAAGGGACTGAACTGCGACTGCCCGCCCGCACGCTGCGTGAACACCACGAGCCGCCTGGCCACGTGCAGCGCCACCTCGTTGCCGTGGTGCTGCGCGAGCAGGTAGAGCGACAGGTCGATGCCCGCCGTGACGCCGGCCGAGGTGTAGAGCTTGCCGTCCTGGTTGAAGAGCCGGTTCGATTCGACGCGCGCGCTCGGGCACAGGCTGGCCAGCGCCGCCGCGTCGTTCCAGTGCGTGGTGACGGTGCGGCCATTCAGCAGGCCGGCACGCGCGAGGATGAAGGCGCCGCTGCAGATCGAACCGAAGCTCGCGGCCCGCGCGCTCGCGGCCTCGAGCCAGCGGTACAGCGCCGGATCGAAATGCTGCCGCACCAGCGCCGGGCCGCCGGCCACCAGCAGCAGGTCGAAGGCATCGTCGACCTCGGCATAGTGGCGATGCGCCTGCAGCGAGAGGCCGTTCGAGCATGGCATGGTGCCGTGCTCCACGCCGATGGTCTCGAGCCGGTAGTGGTCCTCGCTCGGCAGGAAGCGGTTGGCTTCCGAGAACACGTCCATCGGGCCGCTGACGTCGAGCGACTGGACGCCGGAGAAAACGAGCAGGGCGACGGTGCGGTGCATGGGGCGGGAGATGGGGCGGGATCGGTCCGGGATTCTGGCGCACCCCGAGATCCGTGGCTTGAAAAACGCCGTGCCTCGTTCGTCTGGAAGACTTCGAGTGCCGTGGGGGGCATGCATTCACCCCGACGGCATCGGTACATCCCACCCAGCGAGCCCCTGCCCCATGACAATCGCCCGATGCGCATCGCCCCGCCGCCTCGCAACCGACGCCCCGCGATGAACCGATGGTGAGTGCCCCGCTTCCACCCCTGCGCTTCGGTCCCTTCGTGCTCGACGCGGCCGCCGGCCGCCTGCTGCGCGACGACGCGCCCGTCGCGCTGCAACCCAAGGTCTTCGCGCTGCTCTGCGCGCTCGCGGGCCACCCCGGCCGGCTGGTCGCCAAGGCCACGCTGTTGCAACAGGTCTGGCCCGCGCAGGTGGTCAGCGACGCCGTCGTCAAGACCGCGATCAACCAGCTGCGCATCGCGCTCGGCGACGATCCCTCGCAGCCGCGCTACGTCGAGACCGTGCCGCGCCGCGGCTACCGCTTCATCGCCGGCATCGAAGGCGCCACGGCGGCGCCGCCCGCCTGGGTGCAGCCGGCCGGCGACCGGCTGGTCGGTCGCCAGGCCGCGCTCGATGCGCTCCATGCGGCCTGGCAGCAGGCGCGCGAAGGCACGGCGCAGCTGGTGTTCGTGATCGGCGAGGCCGGTATCGGCAAGACCACGCTGATCGACCACTTTGCGCGGCATGCGGGCGCGGCGCTGGTGGCACGCGGCCAGTGCGTCGAGCAGGGCGGCCAGGACGAGCCGCACATGCCGATCCTCGAGGCGCTCAACGGCCTGTGCCGCAGCCATCCGGGCGCGGTGCCACGGATACGGCGCATCGCGCCCACCTGGCTGGCCCAGATGCCCTGGCATGCGAGCGAGGCCGAACGGCTCGCGCTGCGGCAGGAGATCGACGGCGTGGGTCCGGGGCGCGTGCTGCGCGAGTTCCGCGAGATGCTGGACCGGTTGGCCGAGCCCCAGCCCATCCTCCTGGTCCTCGAGGACCTGCAGTGGAGCGACCTGCCCTCGCTGCAACTGATCGAGCACCTGGCCAGCCGGCGCGAACGCGCGCGCTGGATGCTGGTGGCGAGCCTGCGCCCCGCCGATGCGCAGGGCCGGCCGACCGCCGTGGCCGACCTGCATGCGCGGCTGCGGCTGCGCGGCCTGGCGCGCGGCCTCGAACTGGCGGCGTTCTCCGCGGGCGAGGTGGCCGAGTACCTCGCGGGCCGCTATGCCCGGCAGCCCCCATCGACCCACCTGGCGCAGCGGCTGCATGCGCAGACCGGCGGCCTGCCGCTGTACCTCGCGACCTGGCTCGATGCCGCCGACCGCGAGCACGCGGACACGCAAGACGGCCCGGGCGGGCCTCCGCCCGACGCCTTCGCCGAGCCGCCGGCACGACTGGCGCACGGGCTTGCGCACCTGATCGAGCGGCAGCTCGAGCTGCTCGAGCCCGAGGACCAGTCGCTGCTCGAGGCGGCCTCGGTGCTCGGCGTGGAGTTCTGGAGCCGGCCGCTGGCCTCGATGCTCGAACGCTCGCGGCTGTCGGTGCGCGCGCAGATCGACCGGCTCGCCAGGCAGGGCCAGTGGCTGGTGCCGCTCGCGGTCGAGCGGCTGGCCGACGACAGCTTCGACGCCCGCCATGCCTTTCGCCATGCGCTGCATCGCCACGTGCTCTATCAGCGCCTGGGCGCGGCGCGGCGCGCCGAACTGCACCGCCGCGCGGCGCAGGGCCTCGAGGCCATGGCACCGCTCGGCCTGCCGGTGGCGGCCGCGGAGCTGGCCGAGCACCACGAGCGCAGCCACGACGCCACCGCCGCGATCCGCCACAGCGCGGAGGCGACGCGGCTCGCGGTCGCGCGCTTCGCGCCGCAGGAAGCGGTGCGCCTCGCGCGCCGGGCGCTGGCGCTGCTCGGCCGCAGCGATGCGCTGCCGCCACCCGAGCGCGATGCGCTCGAACTCGGGCTGCATGCCCACCAGGCCGTGGCCTTCGCGCAGTACCTGGGCTTCGCGGCGCCCGAGCGCGAGGTCTCGCTGGCTCGCGCGCTCGAGCTCTGCGAACGCCGGCCGGCGGCCGCCGCGCATGGCTGGATCCATGGCGGCCTCGGATGGATCCACATGGCGCGCGCCGACTACCGGCAGGCGCTGCGGATGGCCGAGCGCGTCGAGACCCTGGGCCGGCGCTTCGACGATCCCGCAGTGGTGGTCTGCGCCATGAACCTGCGCGGCACCACGCTGTCGTTCCAGGGCGACTACGCGGCGGCGGCGAGCTGCCTGCGCGAAGGGCTCGCGATCTGCGCGCGCGACGAGGCGCGCATCGCGGGCGCGCCGTTCCCGATCGACCCGGTGGTGTCGATGCTCGCCAATTCCGCGCTGCCGCTGGTGATGGTCGGCGAGATCGACACCGCCTTGCAGCATCTCGCGCGGGCACGCGAACGCGCCCTGCGGCTCGGCGCGCCGATGGCCAGCATGCTGGCCGCCTGGGGTGCATCGACCGCGGGCGCCGCGCTCGGCGAAGCCGCGCTGGTGGCCGAGATGCTGCCCACCCTGCAGGCCGCGGCCGGTGCCGACGACATCGGCCAGGCCGAGGGCCCGGCCCTGTGGTTCGATGGCTGGATCACCGGGCACGGGCCGCGCCGGCCCGCGCAGAGCGCGACGCAGCGCATCCGCGCGGCGCTCGAGCGGCACCGCCAGCGCGGCATGTTCGCGGGCGCGAGCCAGGTCCACCTGTATGCGGCCGAGGTGGCGCTGCGCGCCGACCAGCTCGACGAGGCCCGCGCCGAGATCGACGCCGGGCTGCACAGCGCCGAGCAGTTCGGCGAAGCCGGCCATCTCAGCGACATCCACCGGCTCGATGCGCGCTGGCACGCCGCGCAGCGCGACGATGCCGAATCGCGGCGCGCGCTCGAACGCGCGTTGCACCACGGCACGGAACAGCAGTCGGCCTGGGCCGCGCTCGCGGCGTGGATCGAGCTCTGCGAACGGCCCGATGCCGGCGAGGCGGAGCGCGCGGGACTGTCGCGGGCGCTCGCGCAGGTGCGCGGTGGCGAGAGCCTCGCGCGCGTGCAGCGCGCCAGGTCCCTGTTGCAGCGCTGAAGGACTTTCCCCCTCCCCCTCTGGGGGAGGGCCGGGGTGGGGGCAAGCGACGTCTCCACGGCCAATCCCTATCTCTTTCGGCAGACGCTTACCAATCGCTGACCGTCTTTCCTGCTCCCCGCGTTTAACGTGCATCTCCCCCAGGGCGAAGGCCCTCCCGCCGCACGAGGACACGCCATGCAATGGACCGATCGACAACGACTGCACCGCCTGGCGCGCGCGCTCTGCCTGCGCGCAGGCCTGCTGTGGGCCGCGGCCCTGCCGGCCTGGTCGCAGACCGCGCCGATGCCCGATGCGCGCTCCGCCGCGCCGATGATCACCTTCGCCGACGCGCATGTGCATCTCAACGACCTCGCGATGCAGCTCGCGCTGATGGACCGCTGGGGCGCCACGCATGCCGTGGTGTTCTGGGGCGGGCGCAGCAGCAACGATTCGGTGGCCGAGGCCGCGAAGCGCCATCCCGACCGGCTGATCCCCTTCGCCTCGATCTCGCCCGAGCGCAGCATCTACCGCCCGGGCTGGAGCGCCGACGATCCGGCCCTGCTCGCGCAGCTCGACGCGCTGCTGGCCACCGGTCTCTACAAGGGCATCGGCGAGATCTCGGCCGCGCACTTCCCGGCATCGGGCTTCGCGGAGACCGACTACAGCCCGACCGGCGCGACCATGACCGGCATCATGGCGCTCGCGCGCAAGTACCGGCTGCCGGTGATGGTGCACGTGGAATCCACGCGCATGGCCGAGCTGCAACAGATGCTCGAGCGCTTTCCCGACGTGCCGGTGATCTGGGCCCATGGCGGCTACACGCCGTTGTTCCTCGCGCGGCGGCTGCTCGATCGGCATCCGAACCTGCACTACGAACTCAGCGCGCGCACCTGGCCGCGCCATCCGCGCTCGCCCGACTACACCGTGCTGCGCGACGGCCAGAACGTCTGGCCCGAATGGCTCGCGCTGATCGAGGCGCAGCCCCACCGCTTCCTGATCGGCACCGACGCGAGCCACCGCTCGGCCGACGCCGAAGCCATGAAGTTCGCGAGCGTGCAGAACTTCCTGGGCCAGCTCGCCCCCGAGGCGCGGGAACTGGTGGCGCGCGGCAATCTCCTGCGGCTCGTGGGGGTGAAACCTTGAAGCGAACGGCTGCGGCCGAGGAATTCGCGGCCATTGCAGGACGCGCGGCCATCCATTCGAGCGGAACGACCATCGCGCCGCGCCCGCCGATTTCGAACAATCGATGACCCATGCACACGCACGACATCCGTATCGACACCGACTCCCCCGTCGCCAACGACCTCATGTTCTGGAGCCTCATCGGCCACGAGGGCCTGTCGCGCGCCGCGGTCTACGAACTCACGGTGCTGTCGAAGAACGGGCATGTGCAACCCAAGGACATCCTGGGCCGCGCCTTCGACATCGGCATCGACTTCATCGATGCCCATGAGCTCCCGCACACTCGCCACTGCCACGGGCACGCCGTGCGCTTCCTGCGCGAAGGCCGCACCGGGCGCTACCACCGCTACCGCATCACGCTGCGCTCCTGGTTCTGGCTGCTGACCAAGCGGCGCAACTCGCGCATCTTCCAGGACAAGCCGGTGCTCGATGTGCTCAACGGCGTGTTCGAGGACAGCCCGGCGCGGCGCATCCGCAAGACCAATGCCGACGGCGTGATCGGCGCGCACGAACCGCACCGCTACTGCGTGCAGTTCCAGGAGAGCGACCACGATTTCCTCTCGCGGCTGCTCGAGGCCGAAGGCATCTACTACTGGTTCGACGCGCACGACGAGCCGGGCCGGCTGCAGCTCGCCGACACCAGCTTCGTCGCGCACAAGCGCCTGCCGGCCACGCCGGTGCTGCACTACACCGACGTCGCGGGCGAGGCGCGCTTCAACGAGATCACGCGCTGGATCTCCACGCAGCGCCTCGACACCGGCAAGCATGCGGCGCGCGACAGCGACTTCAAGGCCATCCGCAAGAACATCGGCGCCACCATCGACGCCGCCGACGAGCACGAGCTCGCCGAGTTCGAGGACTTCGAATACCCGGGCGACTACTTCAGCGTCGAGCACGCCGAGGCCACGGCCAGGATCCGCGGCGAGGAACTGATCGCGCGCCGCGACCGCCACTGGGCCGTGACGACCTGGCCCGACGTGGGCGTGGGCCGCAGCTTCGTGCTCGAGGGCGATGCGCCCGAACTGGCGCGCGGCGAACACCTGATCGGCGCCTGCAGCTTCGTCATCACCCATCCGGGCCATGAAGGCGCCGACGACGAGCGCACGCGCAAATGGCATGCCGAGCGGCTGTGCGGCCTGATCGCGGGCGACGCGGTCAACGATGGCGCGGACGGCGTGCTCGACGAGCTGATCCGCACCGAGCGCACGCTGCACGATGCGCAGCGCGGCGTCTGCGTGTTCTTCCTCACCGTGCTGCCGATGCAGCTGCCGTTCCGCCCGCCGCGCCTCACGCCGCGCGTGACCATGCCCGGCCCGCAGACCGCGATCGTGGTCGGCCCAGAAGGCGACGAACTGCACGTGGACGAACACGGCCGCGTGAAGGTGCACTTCCACTGGGACCGTTACGACGAGAGCAACGAGAAGTCGACCTGCTGGGTGCGCGTGTCGCAACCCTGGGCCGGCAAGGGCTGGGGCGGCTACTTCGCGCCGCGCATCGGGCAGGAGGTGATCGTCGATTTTCTCAACGGCGACCCCGACCGGCCCGTGATCGTGGGGCGGGTCTACAACGACGACCAGCCCATCCCCTACAAGTCGCCCACGCAGAGCGGCTTTCGCACGCGCTCCACGCCCGGGGGCGATGCGAGCAACTACAACGAGATCCAGTTCGAGGATCGCAAGGGGGAGGAGCTGTTGTCGGTGCATGCGGAGCGGGACATGCGGCGCAATGTGGAGCACGACGACACGACCGGCATCGGCCGCGATCAGTGGCTGCGCGTGGATCGCGACCAGCACACGCACGTGCACCGCGACCAGACCTTGCTGGTGGACCATGAGCGCAAGCTGCACATTCGCAAGAACGAATCGCACAAGGTCGACCTGACGCAGCGCACGGAGATCGGCGAGGAGCAGCTCACGCACGTGGTGTCGAACCAGGTGACGCAGATCGATGGCGTGCAATCGACGACGGTCAAGGGCGATCTGTTCACCCACACGCAATCGTCACGACAGGACATGACGGACGGCGACGAGCGGCGCCAGGTCAAGGGCAACCAGGACATCGTGGTTCACGGCAACCTCGGCTACAAGGCCACCAACATGACCTTCGAGGCGAAGCACATCGACTTCAAGGTGACGGGTTCGAGCTCGATGGTGTTGGAGTCCCCGAAGGGCCCCTACACGATCATGGCCAACAAGTACACGCTCGTGAGCAACACCGATGCGTCGATCATCGCGGTGGGGAACATCAACCAGACATCGATCGAAAACAACGTGACCGTGTACGGGTCCAACAACGGCAGCTTTCACGGCATGTCGAGCGATACGAACATCGGATTCGCGCGAAGCACTTTCCTGGGGCTTGCGATGGAATCGACCATCGGACTCGGAATCAGCAGTACCGCAGGCGCGCAGCTCGAGTACTTTGCCGGTGCGCGCTCCAGTACGACACTGAGCGCGGACATGGAGATGTGCTCCGTCAAGATGTTTCTACCGGCGGGAAGCACGCCCGGTGACAACATCACCGTGTTGACGGCGAGTCAGACCAGTGCGTTCACCCTGGCTCATACGCTGGTGGGCTTCTCGGGTCTTATGACCTGGGCCCTGGGCATCGGCGAAGACGGAGCGCAACACAGCCAGGCGGCGCAAGAGCTGCGCGAGGTCGCCCAGGCAGCTGCCAACGCCGGTCATCCGGGTTTGGCCGCGAGACTCAGACGCCTGGTGGAAGACGGCGCCGGCACCATGGGCGACGATGCACCGACAAGCACGATGTCGACGAAGGGCGATAAGTTCTCCGAGGACTACCACGACTTCTATGTGCGTCCAAGAAAGCCCGGCGAAGCGCCGAAGCTCTTCGACATCGACTATCCCTGGTATCAACCACGAAGGTCGGAGCAGTACACCTGGACTCCGGACAACTCCCGCCTCTTCGGCACGCGGAAACCACCTCCGCGTCCCGAAGGATTGGATGAACAGCTCAATCCACCGAGCCCACCCGATCCTGGAGCCGGGCCCGAAGATTCCGAGAAGTAACCGGCTTGACCGAGCACGCGCCCGCTCGCGCAGATCACCCATGCACATCATCAAGCCCCAATCCCTGGGCCTGTCCTTCCGCCCCATGGAGTTCCGCCACCGCTTCGGCCTCAGCGTCTCCGGCTACCTCCATGTCCCCTTCGCCCAGGCCGAGCGCGGCACGCTCTGGGCCGAGCAATCGATGTGGGACTTCCTTGCCAAGGAAATGGCGTCGCCGGTCATCGACGAAGGCATCGCCAAGCTGCATCCCGAATTCCTGGTCCATGGCCATGCCTACGCGCCCGCGGTGGACACGCGCGCCGTCGCGGTGCGCGCACGCATCGGCCAGCGGGAGAAGACCGTGCTGGTCTTCGGCGAGCGTCGATGGGAAGGGCGCGACCCCACGGCACCGTTGCCGTTCTCGAAGATTCCGCTCGACTGGGCCCATGCCTATGGCGGCCCCGATCACCCGGCGAATCCGCAGGGCAAGGGCCGCGCGGTGCTCGAAGGCATTCGCGCCCTGCCGCACCTCGAACTGCCGCACGATCGCCTGCTCGAGATCGACCAGGCCATCGCGCCGGCGGCCTTCGGTCCGCTCGATCTGACGCATCCGCAGCGCGCGGCCTGGCGCGGCACCTACGACGAGGACTGGCTCACGCGGCATGCGCCCGGGTTCGCGCCCGATACCGATTGGCGCTTCTTCAATCTCGCGAGCCGGGATCAATGGTTCGATGCGCCGCTCAAGGGCGACGAGGACTTCGCCTTCGATCACATGCATCCCGACCGGCCCTACGTCGCGGGCCGCCTGCCGGGCCTGCGCGTGCGTGTGTTCGCGGGCCGCGCGCCGGACCAGGGAAGCGGCGAGCCCGCGACGCTCGACGAGATCCCGATGCAGCTCACCACCGTCTGGTGCTTTCCGCATGCCGAGCGGCTGGTGCTGGTCTTTCACGGGCTGGCGCAGACCGGGCGCGACGACGCCTGCGACATCACGCGCCTGCTCGGCGCGGTCGAGCGCATCGACGAGCCGCGCGATCCGCAGCACTACCTCGACACGCTGAACAAGCGCGCCACCGGCAGGCACGCCGCGCTCCACGCGCTCGACGACAGCGCGCTGCTGCCGCCGGGCATCGACACCGCCGATCCCGCCACCGAAGCCGCGCAGGCCGCGCTGCGCCCCGACGGGCTTCAGGAGGACGCGCAGTACCGCCGCGCCGCGATCGACGTCGAGATGGCACGGGACCAGGTGCGCACCCAGGGCAAGGATCCCGATGCGCTGGGACTTCGGCTGCCGCCGCGCCAGCAGCCGCCCAAACCCGAGGAGATGCCCGCCTTCATCGAACGCACGATCAAGGACATGGAGGCCCAGGAGTGGGCCGCCCTGGAGGACACGGTCACGCTGCTCGAGAACGCCAGGAAATTCGCGCAGAAACACCGGGTCGACCTGAAGCAGGCGCAGCACCGCGGGCCACCGCGGTTCAGCGCGCGCGACGAACTCGCGCGCCTCGAATCGGCCCATGCCGGCGCCGGCAAGGCCTTCGACCGCAACGCCTTCGTGCCCCGGCTGCAACAGGCGGAAGCCGTTGCGCGTTCGAACTACCTGCAATCGGCGCATCGCCAGCCACCGGTGGACCCGCTGCCCGCGGCGCAGGCGGCCGAACGCCGGCGCGAGCTGCAATGGATGCTGGCGCACGGCTTCCGGCGCTGGCTGGGCTTCGACCTGACCGGCGTCGACCTGTCGAACCTCGACCTGCGCGGCGTCGACATGACCGGCTCCTGGCTCGAGAGCGCGAACCTCACGAACGCCAACCTGACGGGCGCGGTGCTGCGCCTGTGCGTACTCTCGCACGCCTGCCTCGAAGGTGCGGTGGCCATCGAGGCGCAGCTCCAGGGCAGCAACCTCGGCGGCGCGCGGCTCGCGAACGCGGTGTTCGACCGCGCCGACCTCACGGGCGCGCAGCTCGGCGGCACGGCGCTTACCGCAACGCAGCTGCGCGAGGCCGTCATCGACAACCTGCAGTCGATGGGCACCAGCTGGGGACCGGCCGACTGGAGCGGCGCGCGCGGTGCCGGCCTGCTGTTCCACAAGCTCGACCTGCGGGGACTGGTGCTCGATGGCGCGCGGCTGACCGGCTGCCAGTTTCTCGAATGCCGCCTCGAGGGCCTGAGCGCGCGCGATGCGGTCTTCACGGGCAGCACCTTCGTCGGGTGTCGCCTCGACGACGCCCGCCTCGCGGGTGCGAACCTGTCTGGCGCCACCTTCGTGCAGTCCTGCGTGCTGCGCGGCGCGGACCTGTCGGACGCCCGGCTCGATGGCGCCAATCTGGCGGACTGCGATCTGGCCGCGGCCCGGCTCACGAGCGCCGTGCTCGACGGCGCCCACCTCGCGGGCGCCTGCTTCGAGCACTGCGATGCCGAACTCCTCAGCGCGCGCGGCGCGATGCTTTCGCGTTCGCGCTGGGCCGGTGCCAGGCTCTCGGGCGCCAACCTGCGCGAGGCGATCCTGCAGCATGCCGACCTGCGCGGCTGCGACCTGCGCAACGCCAACCTGTTCGGGGCCGACCTGTCGCGCATTCAGCTCGACGCCGACGCCCGTTTCGACGGGGCCTTGCTGACGCGCGCACGAACCTACCCGCGACTGACGCCCGAGCAGCAGGCGGCGGCGGCGCGCCAGGCGCACGCACGCGCACAGGCCCTGGAGCAGCCCGCATGAACGCCACGCTGCTGGGCATCGCGATCCTGTTCGGCGAGACCCTGGAGGGCAAGGACTTCCGCAAGGGTACCTATGCGGGTGCCCGCGTGGCGGGCGGTGTCTTCTCGCGCAGCCAGCTGAACGAGGCGGACCTGCGCGGCGCCGATGCGCGCGAATGCGTGTTCGATCGCTGCGACCTGCGCGGCGTGCTGTTCGGCGGCGCCAACCTGCGCCGCACGGTCTTCAACCAGTGCGAGATCGACCATGCGGACTTTCGCGACGCCAACCTGCAGGGCGCCGTGTTCTCCGAATGCCGCGCGACGCATGCCCAGCTCTCGGGTGCCGCGCTCGCCATGGCCACCTTCACGCGCTGCACGCTCGACCATGCGGGCATGGCGGGCGCGGGGCTGCAGTCGAGCAGCTTCAGCAGCTGCAGCCTGGTCGACGTGAACGCCGACGACACGCACTGGGAGCATGCGGCGATGATCGAATGCGATGCGTCGCGGCTGACCTGGGAGCGCGCGACGCTGCGGCGGGTCACCTTCCACAGGACGGGCCTGGAGCGCAAGTCGTTCCGCGGCCTCGCGCTCGAGGCCTGCCAGTTCAACGAGGCACGCCTCTCGGGTGCCGACTTCCGCGAGGTCGCGCTCGCGCAGTGCAACTTCATGCACGCGCAACTCGACGACGCCGACTTCACGCGCGCCCACGCCCCCCGGGCGATCTTCTGCGGCGCTTCCGGCAGCGGCGTCCTTTTCGCCGGGGCCCATCTGTCGCAGGCCCTGTTCACCGGTGCCACGCTGCCGGGCGCGCGCTTCGATGCCGCCAACCTGCACCAGTGCCATTTCGCCGACGCGCGACTGCAGCGCGCGTCGCTGCGCGATGCCGACCTGAGCCATGCCGATTTCAGCGGCGCCGACCTCTGCGGCGTGGATGCACGCGGCGCGACGCTCGTGCGCGCGATGTTGCATGGCGCCCGCACCGACGATGCGCAACTGCCCGACCGGGCGCGCGCCATCGAGATCGACGAAGACCGCGCACGGGCCGATGCCTGGCGGCCGGTCGCGGCCTGAATGCGCCCTCCCCACCGCCAAGAAGAAGACGAAAGCACGGACACCATGTCGAACCTCCCGGCGCTCGAGCGCCTCGCCCCTTCCACCCGCGCCGAGGCCTTCGTGGCGATCGTCACCGCCGTGCTGCCCGACGGCTGGACCGTGGCCGATGCCGGTGCGAGCCATCGGGCGCGCCGCGCCGCCAGCTGCCTGCTGCGGCCCGAGGTCGGCGACAGCGTCGCCTGCATGCGCGTGGCGATCGGCGAGTGGTGGATCACCGCGGTACTCGACCGCGCGGAGGGCACGCCGCAGACCTGGCATTGCGACGGACCGGCACGGCTCGAAGTCGGTGGCGGACTCGCGATCGCGGGCGCGGACGTGCGCATCGACAGCCCGCGCTTCGCGGTCCGCTCGCGCAGCGTCGAGTTCACGGCCGACGAGACGCTCTTCGTCGGCGAGCGCATGAGCCTCATGAGCCGGCAGGTGCGGTTCGTCGGCGCCATGCTCCACAGCGTGTTCGACCGGGTCAGCCATTTCAGCCGCAGCTACCTGCGGCGCACCGAGGGGCTGGACCGCGTCCATGCGGAACATCTCGAGCAGGAGGCCGACACCTTGCTGCGCATCAGCTCGGAACACACGCTGATCGACGGCGAGAAGCTGGTCAAGGCGCGCGGCGGCCAGATCCACTTCGGTTGAGGCCGCGATGTTCTCGAACTGCCAGCTCATGGGCACCGACATGGCCTTTCCCGACGTCTGCATGACGCCGGCCGCGCCGTCGCCGATCCCGGTGCCCTACCCCAACATCGCGATGGGCCCGATGGCCATACCGAACTGCCCGACCGTGCTGATCATGGGCGGCCCGGTCCACAACATGGCCACCACCATCCCCATGACCAACGGCGACAACGCGGGCGTGCTGCTCGGCGTGGCCTCGGGCACGGTGATGGGGCCGAGCCGCCATACGACCGGGTCCACCACCGTTCTCTACCACGGCATGCCCGCCACCCGCCTCACCAGCACCACCATGCAGAACAGCACCAACGCCATGGGCGCGCGCATCGCGCCGAGCCAGACGCTGGTGCTGATCCTCGCACCCTAAGGTCTATCGCCAATGGCCAACGCGGCAAGGGGCGCCCTAGGACCTCCGGCGGAGTGTCAAGCAGGCGTGCGATCACTAGCATCCGCTGTTTTCCGATTTCTTCCTCGCATGTCGAAGACCTTCAAGCGCGGGCGCCACCACGCAGCCCCGCACGAGACCGCACCCGACACCGAACGGCTCATCGCACGCCTCTGGTTCGAGCCGGTGCTGAGCTTCCAGTACCGCTGCGCGGCGAACGACGCGGTCGAGGTCCGCAGCCGCTCGCATGCGCCGCTGTACGTGTTCTGCGACGACGGCTGGCGCGTGCGGATGGCCGACGGGGTTCATCTCGCGAACAGGGGCGACATCCTGTTCCTGCCGCGTGGCGGCGTGCACCTCGTCTTTCGCGACGAACAGGTCGTGCCGCGCGGCATCGAGGACCTGGTTCGCGCGGGCTTTCGCAACCGCCACGGTGTCTATGCGGTGGGCTCCGAGCACGACGCGCTCGTCGCGGGCAGCTTCTTCGAGACCAGCGCCCTGATGGAACACCCCCTGATGGCGCTGCTGCCCGAGGTGGTGCACTGCAAGGCCGGCGAAGGCGCCGGGGATGCGCGCGTGGTCGACTGGGTGCGCTGGATTTCCGACCTCGACGCCGGCAATGCGATGGCGATGGGGCCTTCGATCAACGGCATCCTGCGCATGCTGCTGTCGCGCCACTTCGCCGACCCGGCCCATGCGGTGGGACTGGAAGCCGCGCCCGGACGCCGCGATCGCCAGCTCTCGACAGCCGTGCTCGCGATGCACGAGCATCCCGCGCGCAACTGGACCGTCGATGCGCTGGCGGCGCTGTGCCACCTGAGCCGCAGCGCCTTCGCTTCGCGCTTCAGCCAGCAGTTCGGCCTGCCGCCGCTGCGCTACCTCTTCCACACGCGCATGCGCATCGCCGCGCGCCTGCTGAAGGAGCAGCGGCTCACGCTCGACCAGGTGGCGCAGCAGGTGGGCTACTCGAACGGGCTCGCGCTCTCGCGTTCCTTCAAGCGCGCCACCGGCATGCGACCGCGCGGCCAGGCGCAGCCCTGAGGAAGGCTTCGCGGCCTCAGGGCGCGGGTGCAGCTCCGCTCTTGCCCACGCGCAGCCGGTAGACCTTGCCCACGCCCACGGTCGCCACGTAAAGCATGTTCGCCTCGTCGCCGCGGCCGAAGCCCACGTTCACCGGGCTCTCGCGATTCGGCAGCACGAGCCGCGCCACGAGCTGGCCCGCGGGCGTGAGCACGTAGAGGCCCGGCCCGGCGGGCGAGGACGGCAGCGCGAGGTAGACGTTGCCCTCGGTGTCGGTGGCCATGCCATCGACGCAGCCGGCCTTCTCGAGGTCGAGCAGCACGCGCGGCGCGCCGGGATTGCCCGCGGCATCGAGCGCATAGGCCAGCAGGCCGCCCGAGCCGGTGCGGTCGAGCGGGGCCGGGCCCTGCTCGCCGAGCGCGTTGGTACCGGGGTCGCACAGGCCCGCATAGAGCGTGCGCCCGTCGGGCGAGAGCTCGACGCCGTTGACCTTGGCGTTGTCGCCGAGGATGCGGACGATGGGCCACAGGCCCTTGGCGCCGCTGCCAGCGGCCGGCGGGTCGAGCCGGTAGACGGCATGGATGCGCTGCTCGATGGTCTCGGGGCCGAACAGCCGCAGGTCGGAGAAATAGATGCGGCCCGCGCGGTCGATGGCCACGTCGTTGGGCGCATTGAGCTGCCGGTTGTCGTGGAAGTAGGCGACCACGCGGTAGTCGCCGCTGCGCAGGTCGGTGACCGACACACGGCGGCCGCCGAAGTCGGCGCCCTCGGCCGCCACCAGGCGGTCCTGCGCGTCGATGGCCAGGCCCGCGGCCATGTTGCTGGGCTCGCGGAACACGCGCGGCCGGCCACCCGGCGGAATCACCCAGATGCGGCCGCCCTGCACGCCCCTGGCGTCGCTGCAGCCGACCGAGCGCGTGATCTCGGTGAAATAGACGCTGCCATCCGATGCGGTGGCGATGCCCTCCATCACGCCGCAGCCGCCCGCATGCACGGTCTCGAACGCGGTCGATGGAAAGAACTCTTGCTGGCGAGTGAGCGTCGCGTCCTGCAGGCCGCTCAGGCGCACGGGTGGTTGGGGTTGCGCGTGCGCAAGGGTGGACTGCAGCAGCGCCAGCGCGATGCACAGCGGCGCCAGCAGGCGCGAACGCAGGGTTCTGTCTCTCATGGTCTTCTTCTCCTTCGTGAATCCGGGTACGGCCATTCAGGCATGGCGCCGCAGGAACGGCAGCACCTGTGCCAGCACCTCCTCGGGCGCCTCCTCGGCCATCAGGTGGCCGCAGTCGACGGTGCCGCCCTCCACCGTGTCGGCCCAGGTCTTCCAGACTTCGGCCGGGTCGGGCTGCGCGGTGTTCGACGCGCTCCACAGCACCTGCACCGGGCAGGCCAGGCGGCGGCCGGCCGCGAGGTCCTCGCGGTCGTGCCGCAGGTCGATCGAGGCGGCGGCGCGGTAGTCCTCGAGCATCGCGTGGCGCACCGATTCCTTCGCGAAGGCGCGGTGGTACTCGGCCAGCGCCTCGGGCGTGACGGCGTCGACCTTCTGCACCATGTTGCGCAGGGTCCAGTCGAGGTAGTAGGCGGGATCGGCGCGCAGCATGCGCTCGGGCAGGTCGAAGGGCTGCGCGAACAGATACCAGTGGAAGGCCTTGAGCCCGAAGGCCATGCCGGCGCGCTTCCACATCTCCTCGGTGGGGATCACGGTGAGCGAGACGAAGCAGCGCACGGCTTCCGGCGTGTCAAGCGCGAGCCGGTAGCCCACGCGCGCGCCGCGGTCGTGGGCCATGACGGCGAAGCGCTCGAAGCCCAGCGCGCGCATCAGCGCGAGCTTGTCGGCAGCCAGCGTGCGCTTGCAGTGGTTCAGATGCAGCGGATCGCCGGCGGGCCCGGTGCTGTCGCCATAGCCGCGCAGGTCGGGCGCGACCACGGTGAAATGCCGCGCGAGCACGGGCGCGACGCGGTGCCAGGCCACATGCGTCTGCGGGTAGCCATGCAAGAGCAGCAAAGGCGGTCCGCTGCCGCCGACTTCGACGTGGATCCGCGCATCGCCGAGTTCGATGCTGCGCGCCTCGAAACCGGGGAAGAAAGGCGCGCTCATCGCAGCACCTCGGCGAAGAAATCGGCCATGGCCTCGAGCTGCTCGTTCATCATGTGGCGGCCATGGACGATGCGCGCGCCCGTGGATTCGGCGAGCGCGAGCAGCGCGGTGGTGGGCGGCTCCATGATCACGTCGGCCACCGTCTGGCCCGCGCGGATCGCCGAGGGCGCGATCGGCAGCAGATCGTCCGCGCGCATGCCGGCGGGCGTGGCGTTGACGAGCAGGTCGCGCGTGCTCTCGCCATCCCATGCGCCGGCGTTGCATCCGAGCGCGCGCAACCGCGCGACGAGATCGGCGCGCTTCGCATCGTCGGCATCGCGGATGTCGATGGAGGCGGCACCCGCGGCGGCGAGCGCGAAGGCGATCGCATTGCCCGCGCCACCGGCGCCCGCGAGGCCGACGCTGCGGCCCCGCACCTCGAAGCCGTTGCGCACCAGGCCCGCGAGAAAGCCGGCGCCATCGAGCAGCTCGCCCTGCCAGCCCTGGCCATGGCGGCGCAGCACGTTCACGGCGCGGGCTTCGCGCGCCGCGCGCAGCAGCTCGATCGGCAATGCCGCCACCTGCTGCTTGTGCGGCACGGTGACGACGATGCCCGCGAGGTTGCGTACGGCGTGCAGGCTGCGAAGCAACGGCGCCACGTCGTCGGCGCGCACATGCAGCGGCACCAGCACGGCATTGAGGCCGCGCCGCTGCAGGCGCTGCGTCAGCGGCAGCGGCGCCTTCACCTGCGCGATCGGGTCGCCGATGATGCCGAGCACGGCGGTGCTGCCGTCGAGCTTGAGGCCGTTCCAGTCGAGGGTGTTGTCAGGCATGGGCGAAGCCGTTTCGTTGCAGGAATGACGTGGTGGCGCGATAGGCGGCCGCGGCGCGCGCCTGCGTATCCATCGTGGCCATGCGGATGGCGCTGGGCGCCTCGACCGACAGCAGCGCATCGCCGGCCAGGGAGGCGAGCAGCGCGGCCAGCGGCAGCGCGCCCTCGCCCGGAAACAGCCGGTGGGCCCGGCCTTCTTCCGCGGGCGAGAGGCCCGGGTGGCGCTGCGCGGGCGCGTCGTTGATCTGCATGAAGCCGTGGTCGATGCGCTCGGCATGCATCTGCGAGGGTTGGCAGCCGGCACGGCAGAAGTGCAAGGCATCGACCACGATGCGTGCATCGGACGCGGGCACCGCGGCCACCAGCCGCTGCGCATCGGCCAGGCTGCGCGCGGCGGTGTAGACCATGAACTCGACGCCGAGCGACAGCCCGTGCGGCCGCGCCCGTTCGGCCAGCGCGGCGATGCCGTCGGCGGCGCGCGCGAGGTCGGCATCGTCGACATTGACCATGAGGCAGCGCGCGCCCAGCGCCTGCGCCGATTCGAGCACGCCGGCCAGGGCCGCGGCATCGAAGTCCGGCTTGATGCGCGCGATCTCGATGTCGTGCACCGCCATGCCCAGGTCGCTCAGCCGCGCCAGCGTCTCGCGCAGCATCGCGCCGCCCACGGCCATCGGGAATGGCGCCTCGCCGAGGCGCGCGGGCAGCAGGCGGATGCCGACACCCGTGAAGCCCGCCGCATGCGCGGCCTCGACCAGCCGCGGCGGCGTCGCATCGAGCATGCCGAGATGGGCCAGTGCGAGCCGGAAGCTCATGCGGTCGCCTGCGCTTCCGTTGCCACCGGCGTGGTCTGGCGCAGCGGCACGCCCTGCGCGATCAGCAGCGCCTGCAGCCGGTTCACGTCGACCTCGCGCGGCAGCACGCCCGCGTCGGCCGCCAGCGCGGCGGCGGTGCCGGCCGCCTGACCCGTGAGCCAGCATTGCGGGATCTCGCGCATGAAGCCGTGCGAGTTGGTGTCGCACGAGATGTGCTTGCCCGCGGCGAGCACGCCGTCGAGCCGCTCGGGCACCAGCGCGCCGTAGGGCACCGAGATGTTCGGGAATTTCGGCGAAGGACTGGGGCTGATGCCGATCTCGTCGGCCTCGACCGCGCCCGCGTCCCAGTCCGCGCGCCGCACGCTCTTGACGCCCGCGAGCCGCCGGCCATGCCGGGTGCCGATCTGCGGCGCCATCAGCATAGTCCAGGCCTGCTCGAAGCCCGGCGCATGCGCGCGGTAGAAAGCCAGGTGCTCGGCCATGCTGCGGCGCGACTCCCATTCGACCTGCGTCATCTCGTCGACGTCGAGCGCGCTGAAGCCCGACTTGCGCGGACCGAGGAAGGTGGCGACGTCGTCGCGCCAGGAGACGATGGGCTTCTCGAAGCTGCCCAGCGTCTCGCGCCCCCGCGCCAGCAGCGCCGAGTAGGCCTGCGGCTGGTGCGCGCGGAAGTCGAGCCAGCGCCGCATGTCGACGCCCGCGAACAGCCACGAGGTGTTGATGCAGTGGTGGATGTCGTGCGCGTCGATGTCGGACGAGAAGGCCGCGCCTGCGGCGGCGTAGAGGTCGCCCTCGCCCGTGGTGTCGACCACCACGCGCGCGAGGATGGCGCGCCGGCCCTGCTTGCTCTCGAACACGGCGCCGGTCACGCGCCCGGCCTCGGCGATCGGCGCGACCATCCAGCCATGCAGGATCAGGTCGACGCCGGCCTCGCGCACCATCTGGTGATACACGCCCTTGAGCATCTCGGGGTCGATGGTCGGCGAATGGGTCACCACGCCATGGAAGGCCGCGGTGCGCAGCGACCAGTGCTCGGCCTTGGCGGCGTCGCGCGAACCCCAGTCCTCGCGCGGCGGGCCCGCGACGGCCTCACGGCCCAGGCGGTCCATGAACTCGGCCGCCAGGCCCTGGATCACGTGCCGGCCCGACCAGTCGGTCATGCGGTCGATCCAGATCACGAGGCCGCCGGTCGACAGTCCGCCCAGGTGGTTGTAGCGCTCGAGCAGCACGGTGCGCGCGCCGCTGCGTGCCGCCGCCACGGCGGCCGCCACGCCCGACGGGCCGCCGCCAAGCACCAGCACGTCGCAGCGCTCGTGCACCGGCACCTGGCGCGCCGGCTCGGTGATGTGGCCGTGCGGCTGGCGCGTGCGGCGCTCGCCCTGGCGCGCATGCACGTCGGAGCGGAAAAAATGGCGTTCTTCGGGGGTCAGGGTTCCCATCGCGAGGCTTTCATTCAGGTCAATCAGGAGGACGAAGCGGCCGAGGCCGCGAGATCGGTCAGCAGTTCGCTCAGCGCCGCGGGCGCGGTGACCATGGCGTCGTGCCCGGTGGCCAGCGTGCGCAGTTGCCAGCCGGCATCGGCGCGCACGCGCGCCTTGGTGGGTTCGAGCGTGGCGATCGGGTCGCCCGTGCACTCGATGTAGGTCTTGGGCAGGCCGTTGCCCAGCGGCGCCTTCAGCAGCAGCGGCTGCAGGTAGGTGCCCACGGGCTGCGGCGTGAGGTGGCGCGCGACCCAGGCCGCGTCGGCCGGGTCCTTCACGCCGAAGGCCGCGGGCGGCAGCGCGGCGGCCGCACCCACGCCGCCGCCCGTCTCGCGGATGGCCTTGAGGCGCTGCTCGACCACGGCCGGCGGGAAGTCCGAGAACAGGCTCTTGCCGGGCTCGAGCAACAAGGCATCGAGGTAGACGAGCTGGCGCAGCCGCTGGGGCACTCGGTCGGCCACGCCGGAGATCACGATGCCCGCGTAGCTGTGGCCCACCAGCACCACGCGCTCGAGCTCCTCGAACTGCAGCAGGTTGACGACGTCTTCCACGTGCGTGTCGAGGTTGACCTGCGGCGAGATCAGGTGGCGGCGCTCGCCGAGGCCGGTGAGCGTGGGCGTGTACACCGCGTGGCCGCGTTCGCGCAGCCGCGCCGCCACGCGCGACCAGCACCAGCCGCCGTGCCAGGCGCCGTGCACGAGCACGAAGGTCGAGGGCTGGGCCGCGCGCGCCGGCTGCGCAATGGCGGCGGCCGATGCGAGCCCGGCACCGGCGATGCCGGCCGCGCCCGAGAGGAGGTGTCGGCGTTTCATGCGCGGCCCCTCATTCGCCGCGCACGCCGGTGCGCTGGATCACGCCGCCCCACATCGCCGTGTCCTGGGCGATGGTGCGCGTCAGCGCCTCGGGCGCGGTGCCCAGCGCCTGCCAGCCCTGGTCGAACAGCCGCTGCCGCACCTCGGGCGCCTTGAGGATGCGCGCGATCTCTTCCGACAGCCGCTGCGCCACCGGCGCCGGCAGGCTCGCGGGGCCGAAGATCGCGTTCCACGAGGCCACGTCGAAGGACTGGCCGGCCGCCAGCGCCGACCGCAGCGGCGGCAGGTCCGCGAAGGCCGGGAACGGCGCCGCGGTGCTGACGCCATAGAGCCGCAGTCGCCCATTGCGCGCCTGCGGCACGGCGATCGACGGGATCATGAACGACAGGTCGATCTGCTGCCCCATCAGCGCGGTCGCCACCTGCGGGAAGCCCGGAAACGGCACGTGCACCGCCTGGATGCCGCTCAGCGTCTTGAGCAGCTCCATCGCCAGGTGTGAGCCCGAGCCCGGCCCGACCGAGCCGTAGCTGAGCCGGTCGCCGCGCGAGCGGGCATGGGCCAGCAGGCCGCGCAGGTCGGTGGCGGGCATGTCGGTGCTGCCGGCCAGCACGAAGGGGCTGCTGCCCACCAGCGAGATCGGGCGCAGGTCGCGCGCCACGTCGTAGGGCACGGCGGGGTTGAGCAGCTTGGCGGTGGTCAGCGGGCCGTTGCCGGTCAGGCCGATGGTGTGGCCATCGGTGGCCCGGGCCACCGCGGTCACGCCGATGGTGCCGGCGGCGCCGACCTTGTTCTCGACGATCACCGCCTGGCCCAGCGCCTGCGCCAGCGGATCGGCGACGGTGCGCGCCAGGGCGTCGGGCGAGGAACCCGGCGGAAAGCCGACGACCAGCCGCACGGGCTTCTGCGGCCAGGGCGCCGCGGCCCGCGCCGGCCGCACCCAGGCGGGCACGACCGAGGCCGCGAGCGCGCCCTGCAGCAGGCGCCGCCGCGGCGGCGAGAAGGACGGGGGGTGATGCATGGATGCGGTCTCCTGTTCGGGCTCATGAGGTCCCGTGAGGCCTCATTCTTGACCCGCGATTCAGCTCGAAACGTGATGTTTGATGATCGCTTTCATCACGTTCCGTGATTGAATCGAGGCCCCATGCCGACCCCGAACACCCCCGCCCCTCGCAGCCACACGGCCGACATCGACCTGCTGCGCGTGTTCGACACGCTGGTGCGCATCGGCAGCTTCACCACCGCGGCCAAGGCGCTGTCGCGCACGCAGTCGGCGGTCAGCATGCAGATGCGCCGGCTCGAAGAGCAGCTCGGCGTGCAGCTGGTGGAGCGCGGCAGCCGCAAGCTGGTGCCCACGGCCGAGGGCCTGCAGCTGCTGCCGCTGGCGCGCCAGATGCTGCGGCTCAACGACCAGCTGTTTCGCGACGTCGATGCGCAGGAGGTCTCGGGCAGCGTGCGCCTGGGCTCGATCGAGCACTACGCCACGCGCGTGCTGCCGGCGCTGATCGCCGAGTTCTGCCGGCTGCATCCGCGCATCCACGTCGAGCTGCAGCATGGCGTGTCGTCGCTGATGCACGCCGAGCTGGGCGCGCGCTACGACATGGTCATCGGCATCGGCCCGGTCGGCTCGGGCGAGGGGCTGCCGCTGTCGAAGTCGCGCATCGTCTGGGCCGCCACGCCGGGCTCGTCGACGCACCTGCAGCGGCCGCTGCCGCTGGCGCTGAATCCCGAGGGCGCGATGCTGCGCGACTGGGCCACCCATGCGCTCGACCGCGCCGGCATCCCCTGGCGCATCGCCTACACCAGCACCACGGTCACCGGCCTCGAGGCCGCGGTGCGCGCCGGCATCGCGGTGGGCGTGTTCCGCGAGGCCACGATCTCCAAGCGGCTGCGCATCCTCGGCGCCAAGGAAGGCCTGCCCGCGCTGCCCGAGTCCGAGGCCTGGCTGGCCACGGCGCCGCTGCCGGGGCGCAAGGCGGCCGAATTGCTCGAGGCGTTCCTGATCCACCGATTGCGCAAGTCGCAGCGCTGAACGGCGTGCGTGGCGGACAGGCTCCCGTCCTGTCAGCGCCCGCCCTCGGCCGGGCCTGAAACCCGCTGACTTCCCGCCGGCACCGCGCCCCTCTATATTTGCCGGCTATTCCGCCCGGCGAGGCGGCGGCGACGGCGAGGCTGCGGCTCGCCCACGAAAGGCGCAGGCAATGGTGGACGGTTCCGGCAACACGCAGCGAACGGACGACGAAGGGGAACGCGCGCACCTGGCCTTCCTCGAGGGCGGCGGCGAGCTGGGCCGCCTGGTGCGCGACTTCCCCTGGGAGCGCACCTCGCTCGGGCCGATCGCCACCTGGCCGCAGAGCCTGCGGACCGCGACCAGCCTGCTGCTGCGCTCGCCGGTGCCGATCGTGATGCTGTGGGGCGAGCCCGGCTTCATGATCTACAACGACGCCTACTCGGTGTTCGCGGGCGGCCGCCATCCGCAGCTGCTGGGCTCCGAGGTGCGCCAGGGCTGGCCCGAGGTGGCGGACTTCAACGACCACGTGATGAAGGTCGGCCTGGCCGGCGGCACCCTCGCCTTCAAGGACCAGGAGCTGGTGCTGCATCGACACGGCAAACCCGAGCCGGTGTGGATGAACCTCGACTACTCCCCGGTGCTCGACGAGAGCGGCCGCCCCGCCGGCGTGCTGGCGATCGTCATCGAGACCACCGAGCGCGTGCATGCCGAGGCCGCGCTGCGCGAGAGCGAGGCCCGCGCCAGCGGCGTGCTCGAGGGCATGGCCGAGGGCTTCGTGCTGGTCGACGCCGAGTACCGCGTGCTGGCCATCAACGCCGAGGGCATGCGGCTGGAGACGCGCTCGCGCGAGGAGATCCTCGGCCGCACCCTGTGGGATGCCTGGCCGGGCACGATCGACAGCGCCTTCGGCAGGCTCTACCGCCAGGCGATGAGCGAGCGCCGGCGCGTCGAGATCGAGCACTTCTACACCTGGCCCAGCGGGCGCAGCGCCTGGATCGAGATGCGCGCCTATCCCTCGGGCGACGGGCTCGCGATCTTCTACCGCGACATCTCGGAGCGAAAGGCGGTGGAGGAGCGCGAGCGCTTCCTGCTCAAGCTCAGCGACACGGTGCGCGACCTCGCCGACCCGGTGGCCGTGACCAGCGCCGCCGCCGAGCTGCTGGGCCGCCATCTCGCGGTGGGGCGCGCGGGCTATGGCGTGGTCGATGCCACGCAGAAGAACGTGACCGTGGCGCGCGACTGGAGCGCCGGCGACCTGCCCAGCCTCGCGGGCGAATCGCGCGTGCTCGACGGCTTCGGCCCCGAGGTGGTGGCCGAGCTCAAGGCCGGTCGCACGCTGGTCATCGCGGACTTCCGCGCCGATGCGCGCGCGGGCGGCCGCTACGCCGACACCTGGGAGAGCATCGGCACGCGCGCGCTGGTCGTGGTGCCGCTGCTGCGCGTGGGCGCGCTGCGGGCCGTCTTCTACCTGCACGAAGCCGCGCCCAGACTGTGGACACCGCACGAAATCGAACTGGCCGAGCTGACCGCCGAGCGCACCTGGGACGCGGCCGAGCGCGCGCGCGTCGAGGCGCGGCTGCGCGACAGCCGCGACCGGCTCGCGATGGAGACCCAGACGCTGGAGATCATCAACGCCACCGGCGCGCAGATCGCGGCCGAGCTCGACCTGCAGAAGCTGGTGCAGCACGTGGTCGATGCGGGCGTGGAGCTCACGGGCGCGAGCTTCGGCGCCTTCTTCTACAACGTGCTCGACGAGGCCGGCGAGCGCTACATGCTCTATTCGCTCTCGGGCGCCGACCGCGCCGCCTTCGAGAACTTCGGCATGCCGCGCGCCACGCCCGTCTTCGCGCCCACCTTCCGCGGCGAGGGCGTGATCCGCTCCGACGACATCCTCGCGGACCCGCGCTATGCGCAGAACCCGCCCAACAAGGGCATGCCCCGCGGCCACCTGCCGGTGCGCAGCTACCTCGCGGTGCCGGTGGTCTCGCGCTCGGGCGAGGTCATCGGCGGGCTGTTCTTCGGCCATGTGCAGACCGGCATGTTCAGCGAACGCTCGGAACGCGTGATGGTCGGCCTGGCCGCGCAGGCCGCGATCGCGATCGACAACGCGCGGCTGTTCGATGCCGTGCAGCATGCCAACACCCAGCTCGAGGAGCGCGTGAAGGCGCGCACCGCCGAGCTCGAGCTCGCGCACGAGCGGCTGCACCAGTCGCAGAAGATGGAGGCCGTGGGCCAGCTCACCGGCGGCATCGCGCACGACTTCAACAACATGCTGGCCGTGGTCATGGGTTCGCTCGAGCTGCTCAAGCGCCGCATGGGCGACAGCGACCCGCGCGCCCAGCGCTACACCGAATCGGCCATGGACGGCGCGCGCCGCGCCGCCGTGCTGACGCAGCGGCTGCTCGCCTTCTCGCGCCAGCAGCCGCTGCGGCCCGAGGCCATCGACGCCAACAAGCTGGTGGCCGGCATGTCCGACCTGCTGCGCCGCGCGCTCGGCGCCGAGGTGCAGCTCGAGACCGTGCTGGCCGGCGGTCTGTGGCGCGCGCACGCCGACCCGAACCAGCTCGAGAACGTCATCCTCAACCTCGCGGTGAATGCGCGCGACGCCATGCCCGAGGGCGGCCGCCTCACCATCGAGACCCAGAACGCCCACCTCGACGGCCACTACGCCAGCACCCACCTGGGCGTGCCCTCGGGGCAGTACGTGATGATCGCCGTGACCGACACCGGCATGGGCATGAGCGAGGAGGTCATCGCCAAGGCCTTCGATCCCTTCTTCACCACCAAGGGCGTCGGCAAGGGCACCGGCCTCGGCCTGAGCCAGGTCTACGGCTTCGTCAAGCAGACCGGCGGCCACGTGAAGATCTATTCGGAGGTCGGCCACGGCACCACCGTCAAGGTCTACCTGCCGCGCTTCGCCGGCGCCGGCGCGGACGACCCCGATGCCGAGCGCGCCGACGAGGTGCCGCTCGGCGAGATGCAGGAGGTGGTGCTGGTGGTGGAGGACGAGCCGGCCGTGCGCCAGTTCAGCGTCGACGCGCTGACCGAGCTCGGCTACCGCGTGCTCGAGGCCGACGGCGCCGCCGCCGCCCTGCGCCAGCTCGAGGCCCATCCCGAGATCGCGCTGCTGTTCACCGACGTCGTCATGCCCGAGGTCAACGGCGCCAGGCTCGCCGAGGAAGTGCGCCGCCGCTGGCCCGCGGTGAAGATCCTGTTCACCACCGGCTACACGCGCAACGCGGTGGTGCACAACGGGGTGCTCGACGCGGGGGTGGAGCTGATCGGCAAGCCGTTCACGCTGGAGGCGCTGGCGGTGAAGGTGCGGCAGGTGCTGGAGGGCTGAACCCGCCAGCACCCCGCTCGCGCTAGCGAGCGGCCGACAGCTGCTGGTCGCCCGGCGGCAGGAAGCAGAACGCCATCGGCCTGTCGTGCTCGTAGTCCAGCGGCACCCCGTAGCAGTCCTCGGTGTGGTCGATCTCGACGCCGATGCAGATGGGCACGTACGAGTCCGGATTCACGCTCGGCACGTCGGCGGGCGCGGCCTTGTTCTGGATGAAGAAGTAGCCGAGCTCCTCGGTCGACACCAGGCTCCAGAGCTGGCGGTCCCGTGCGGCGTCCTGGCGCGCCTGGACGATCAGCTTCGGCGCGACGCCGGTATCGCCGCCCGACAACGTCATGACGAAGCCCGTTCCCATCGCCGTCTCCAGGTACCACCAGTCCTTTTCGGTGGAGGGCACGAACTTCCAGAGCTGGTTCTTCACGCTCGGGTCCGTCATGGGTTTGCGGCTGTAGGCGATGACCTGCGCCCCGGACGCACTCGATGCGTCCTTGATGTCGAGCACGCGAACGATGTTGCCCTTGTGGCGGATGAAGAACTCCGTCTTCAGCGGATCGATGTGACTGGCCTTCTGCGCCGCCGTCTTCGCGGGCGCCGACGAAGAGCGGCCCACGGCCGGGCCTGACGCCACCACGTCCCGCTTCCAGTAGGCATCGATCAGCGCCAGCGCGCCCGTGATGTCCACGCTGTTGCCATGGCGCTGCAGCAGCGAGAGCGCCTGGTCGTTGGTCGAGTTCTCGGGAATGAAGCACGGCAGCCTCGGATTGAGGTTCACGTAGCGGTCGCCCAGCAGCATCTTGGCGATGTTCGGCATGAGCTCCGTGGAAGTCCCGTTGAGGCTCATGTCCAGCACCGGCGACGCGCCCTTCTGGTTCATGAGGAAGGGCGTGATGTTGTCGAAGGGGTTGCCGTCGCCATTCATCCACTGCGAGGCGCCCCAGTCGTGGGTATCGCTCTGCAGCCAGTAGGGCATGTAGCCGGTTCCGATCGTGATCGCGGCGATCTGGTCGAGCGTGTAGCCGTTGCGCACCGCGAGGGCGATCGCGGCGACCGTGGGGTCGTGGTTGAAGAAGGCGCCATCGACATTGCCGTTCATCGAGCCGAGCTGCCCCGGCATGGCGCCGCTCGAGGTCGCCGCATGCGCGATCAGGGTCTCGGCATTGCCCTCGAGGCCGTCGAGCCTGTCCCGCTCCGTGCCGAGCATGTTGGTGAACATCATCGGCTTCCACGGGGTGGGCATCATCTTGCCGTCATGCTGGTCCGGCTCGACGCCGCCGACATTGAACGAGACGAGCAGCACGTCGTGCCGCGCATTGGCGATCGGTGTCGTGCCATGGAGCTCCTCCTGGCTGGCCAGCACCTCGTCGATCGAGTAGGCGGGCTTTCTCGGATCGGGATTCATGGCGTTGTAGAAACTCAATTCCTTGCCGGTGAACAGCTTGATCAGATGCTCGGGCTTCTTGCCCGCCAGCAATTCGCTGCTGATGATCGCGCCGGTCGAGCAGCCCGCGAACATCTTGGTCTGGTCCAGCAGCGCCGTGTCGGCGTTGTACAGGCGCTGCAGGATGGTGGCCGACAGCAGGCCACGGATACCGCCACCGACAAACGAGATGATTGTGTAGAAGCCAGGTTTAGTCGACATCACGAATCTCCTTTGAGTTGACCCCAATTGGGGAATCGCAGTGTCGATTTCCGATATTGGATTTGCACCTTACTTTTTCTTGCAACCGCCCTTCGAATACCGCTGGCTCGCGCCTTCGATGAGGACAAACGTATAGCTACGGATTCCGGTGAAATTGCGTGCAATTTCCTCTGGCATTCGCACGCGAAATCTATTTCAGCGAGCTATCGGGTGTAAGAAATTTCCAATAGCCGCTCTTTCGGAAAGGGCCATCTCGTTCCCGATCTCCGTCACTCATCCGGGCGTCGCGGCGAGCAGGAATTCCGTGACCTCTTCCGAGAATGCCTTGCGCGTCCCGTCGATCATCACCGTATCGGCACTGGCCGGATCGGGTTGCGCGGTCGGCATGCCATGCGCGACCAGGGCCTCGGCGCAACCCAGCCAATCGCCGCCCTCGACGGGCTGGTTGTACGAGGCCCATGACAGCGAGCCGATGGCGTTGTCGCCATAGCCGTGCTTCTCGGTCCAGCTCGCGCCGTGCTCGAGCAGGAAACGCGCGAGCGCGGCATCGCCACGGAACACGGTCTGGTTCAGCGCCGAGGCATCCCAGTCGCCGCCGCGCGCGGCGATCGGCCAGCCGCAGCGCACCATGGTCCGCACCGCATCGCCGCAGCCTTCCTGCGCCGCGAGTTCGGACAGGAGGCGAAGCTGCGATTCCGACAGCGTGTCGACGAGGCCGGGATGCGCGGCCTGCAGCGCGCGGGCGGCCGGTTCGTCGGCGCGCGCGCAGGCCGCGATGAAAGCTTCCTGCGGCGCGTCCTGTGCCTCGCCACCGGTGCCTTCGAGCAGGCGCGCCACCTCCACCAGCCCGAAGCGCAACGCCAGCGTGCGCGCATCGATGCCCTCGCGCGTGCGCGCCGAGGTATCGGCACCCGCGGCCAGCAGGGCTTCGATGTGGGCCGGCGAACGGCGACGGCGAATCGCCCACAACAACGGCGTGCCCCACTCATTGGTAGGCGCGCTGCCGGCGCTCTCATTGGGATCGCCGCCATGCGCGAGCAGCAGCTTCAGCGCCTCGACATCGTCGAGGTCGAGCACGCGGTAGAGCGCGTTGGTGCCGGTCACGCGCGCGCCCGCCGCGAGCAGCAGCGCGGTGCAGGCGCGGTTCTCGAGCGAGTGGTAGAGCGACTCGTTGTCGTCGGGATCGGCGCCGGCATCGAGCAGCAGCCGCGTGGTTTGCGGATCGCGTTGCTGGCCGGCCGCGCCGTACAGCGCCGTGAGCCGCTCGTCCTCGTTCGGCGCGGCCAGCGAGGCGGGCGGCCAGCGGTTGCCGATGGACTGGTCGGCATCCGCGCCGGCCTCGAGCAGCAGGCGCACGCAGGCGCGCATGCGGTCGCGGTACGCCGGCAATTGCAGGAAGGCCGAGTGCGTGACGGCCACCAGCGGCGGCAGCTTCAGCGGCCCGCCCGCGCGATGCACCCATGAGGGATCGCGCGCGATCGCGGCGCGCAACGCGGCCTCGTCGCCGACGGCGCAGGCCAGCCAGGGATCGTCGCCGAGCAACCGCGGCGTCTCGGCGAGCAATCGCTCGGCCACCGCGGGCCGCGCTGCGTTGTTGCCGCCGGCCACGTCGCCCGCATAGACCAGGGCCAGCCAGTGCCGCAGCGCCCTCGCGGGATCGGCCACGGCGGCCTGGCGCGCGAGCACGAAGCCCTGCAGGTCGGCCCAGGAGACGAAGCCGTATTCGCGCGCGATGCACGACTGCGCGTCGTGCAATCGCAGGTCCATCGCGGCGATGGCCTCGTCGCTCCTCGCGGCCGCGGCCGGCAGGTGCGCGCGGAACTGCGCGATGGCCGCCGCGTCGCCCTGGCGGTAGGACGACAGCAGCGTCTTGGCTTGCTTCTTGAGATGGCCCAGATCGGGCCGGGGGGGGATGCGCTTCACAGGAACCTCCGTGCATCGACGCCGAAGACCCGCAAATTCGGCTGCACAAAGGACTGCTGGTTGCTCAGCGTGCGAAGGCAAGTGGGTTCAACCCTTCCCGCGGGCCCGGGCGCGGCTTGCAACCGCGGGCCGCATGTTAGCGCATCGCTCAGGGCTCGATGCGAAGCCAAGGCCAGCGTGCGAGGTACGAGGCCGCCTTGCGCTCGAACAGTTCGCGGTGCGGCACCAGCGGATTCATCGTGAGCACGCCCTCGTACAGCAGCTCCAGGCCGTTCGGCGCATAAAGCTCGCCGGGCCGCACGCCGACGCAGGTGGCGGGCACGAGGAAGCGGTCGATGCCGTCGCGCGCGCTGTGCAATGCGTCGTAGCGCTCGCCGAAGTGCGACTCGTACCAGAGATGCACGCGCGCCTGGTTCGCCACCTCGACCTCGATGCCGAGGTCGCCGAGCAGCGCATCGGCACGCGCCTGCACGCGCGCCTCGCCGGCCTGGCTCAGGTCCTCGGCATCGAAGTAGAACAGGTCGTAGTCCTTGATCCGCGCTTCCGGCGCGTCGCCCGAGCGCAGGTTCCAGACGGTCTGGAACAGGCAACCCGCGACCAGCCAGCCGTCGGGCAAGGCCAACGCATCCCAGCGCTCGAGGATGGCGCGGTTGTTCGGGTTGCGGCGGATGTCGTCGAGGAAGCGGTCGTGCATGGAAAAGCGGGGAATCGGCTGCGATCGGAAGCCCGGCATTCTGCGCCGTCCCGTGCTCCGGATCCGCGCGCGACCTCAATAGCTCGCGCGCAAGGTCAGCCGCACATTGCGCGGATCGCCATACACGCTGTAGAAGCGCGAAGGCAGCCGCGCGTAGTAGACGCGATCGAACAGGTTGTGCACGTCGAGCGTCAGCGACAGGTTCCTGTTGAAGCGGTAGCCGACCTGCGCATCGGCCACGGCATAGCCGCCCTGCACGGCCGCGCCGCGGTCGGTCTTGCTGACGGCGCGCACGCCCAGGCCCACATGCAGGCCCGCGACCGAAGGCTGCTGGAACTCGTAGCGCGTCCAGAGCTTGACGGTGTGCTTGGGCTCCTCGCTCGAGAAGGGCTTGCCGGCGTTGCTCGGGTCGTCGGCATAGCGCGTGTCGAGCCGGGTGTAGCCCGCGTAGAGGTCCCAGCCGCGCGCGAGGCTGCCCGAGACCTCGGCCTCCCAGCCCTTGCTGCGGACCTTGCCCTCGGCGACGAAGAAGCCGGGGTTGTCGGGATCGGTGACGGCGCGGTTGCGGTCCTCGATGCGGAAGGCGGCCAGCGAGGCATTGAGGCGGCCGTCCATGAAGCTGCCCTTGGTACCGATCTCGAACTGCCGGCCCACGCGCGGCAGCAAGGCGGCATTGCCCACCGCGAGCTGGGTCTGCGGAATGAAGATGTCGCTGTAGCTGCCGTAGAGCGAGATGTCGGGCCGCAGTTCGTAGACCAGGCCGCCATAGGGCGAGAACTTGTGATTCACGCCGCCGGCATCGCGTTTCCACGTGCCGGGCGTGGGCAGCAGCGTCTGGCTCTCGCTCTGGTAATGGCTCACGCGGCCGCCGAGCACCAGCGTGAGCGGATCGGCGAGCCGCAGCCGCGTCTGGCCGTAGAGGCCGCTCTGCTCGCTGCGCGTGTTGCTGCCGAAGCGGAACGGGATCGGGCGGTCGGGGACGTAGAGGTTGTAGATGTCGACCTGCGGGATGCCGACCGAGCCCGAGAGCGAGGTCTCGTCGCGCTTCGAGTGGTTGGCGCCGATCAGCAGGTCGTGCTTGCGGCCCCACAACTTGAAGCTGCCCGCGAGGTTCACATCCAGCCCCTGCCAGGTGGTCTCGCCGCTCTGCGCTTGCAGCGTGTAGGCCGCGCGGTTGTCGAGGCGCACCAGGCCGTTGATGTAGCCGTAGCGCGAGTCGCCGTCGATGCTGCGCCGGATGTAGGCGGCCTTCGCGACCCAGTCGTCGTCGAAGCGGTGCACGAACTCGGCATAGACCTCCTTGGCGGTGCCCGAGCTGCCGCTCCAGTCGGTGCCGAAGAAGGTCTTGCGCGGCGCGTTGAGGAAGCTGCCGTTGGTGTAGGTGCCGGGGCCGTAGTCGATGCCGCGGTCGTGCTGCGGCTGCACGCTGCCCGACAGGCTCAGCGTCGAGCGCGGACCGAGGTCGGCCTCGACGATCGCATAGCCCAGCGTATGGCGGCTCGTGCCCTGGGTGCGGAAGCTGTCGCCGCCCTCGGAGGACAGCAGCGCGCGGCCGCGCACCGTGCCGGCCTCGTTGAGCGGACGGCTGATGTCGATCTCGCCGCGGTGCTGGTTCCACGAGCCGGCCGACAGCAGGCCCGAGATCGCGGGCTCGGCCAGCGGCCGCTTGCGCACCAGGTTCACGGTGCCGGCCGGCGTGCCCGATCCCTGCAGCACGCCGGCAGGGCCGCGGAACACCTCGACGCGGTCGTACATCGAGAGGTCGAACTGGCGCAGGTACTGGATGCCGTTGTTGAACGGCAGGCCGTCGTACTGCACCTCGGAGGCATAGCCGCGCGACTGGAAATAGGCGGTGCCGTCGCCGTAGGGAATGGCGGTGACGCCGACGGTCTGGCGCAGCGCGTCCTCGACCGTGGTCATGTTCTGGTCGTCCATCTGCTGGCGCGTGATGACCGAGACCGAGTTCGGCACGTCCTTCCACGGCGTGGGCGTCTTGCCGGCCACGGTCACGGCGCGGGCGGCATAGGAGCCGCTGCCTTCGGTGAGCGCGCTGCGCTCGCCGCGCGCGGTCACCACCACGGGGGCGAGGCCGCCGTCGCCCGATGCCGCGGCGCCATCGGTGGCCGCCTTGCGCAGGCGGTAGTTGCCGGGCGCGACCGGCACCGCCTCGAGGCCGCTGCCGGCCAGCAGGCGCCGCAGGCCCTGCTCGATGCCCTGGCCGCCTTCGAGGCCGGGCGAGCGCAGGCCCTCGGTCAGCGCGGGATCGAAGGACAGCGTGATGCCGTTCGCGCTCGCGAAGCCGTAGAGCGCCTGGCTCAATGGCCCGGGCGCGATGGCCTGGGTGGATGGCGCGTCGGCGGCCCGGGCGATGGCGGGCGGCAGCGCGGCGGCGAGCGCCGCGGCGAAGGCGATGGCGGTGAAGCGATGGCGCGAAGCGAAGGAGGAAGGCATGGCGGGTCCGGTCGACAAGTCGGTGAAAAGGTGTTGCTTTCTGACTTGTCGAACGAGCGCAGAAAAAGGGACACGCAGCGCCGCGATGCGCGCGCGCCGCCCTTACCCCGGTGCGCGCGCCCCGACCGTGACCCAGTAGCGCGTGCGCGTTCGGACCTGCACCGGCAGCGTCTGCGCCAGGGTGGCGAGCACTTGGTCGGTGTCGGCGACCTGGAACACGCCCGAGATGCGCAGGTTCGCGACCTCGGGCGCGCAGTGCAGCACGCCGGAGCGGTAGCGCGAGAGCTCGGCGAGGAAATCCTCGAGCCGCTGCCGGTCGGCCACCAGCGCGCCCTGCGACCAGGCATCGGCGCCGGCCGCGATGGCGCGCGGCGTGCCGGCGGCGTCGCGCGTGAAGTCGACCTCCTGGCCGGCGCGCACGACGACGCGGGTCGCGTCGGTTGCGCGCGGCGCGATCTCGACCGCGTGCTCGAGCACCGCCACGCGCGTGCGCTCGTCGCCGCCGCGCACCGTGAAGCGCGTGCCGAGCGCGCGCACCCGGCCCTGCGCGGTCTGCACGAAGAACGGCCGCGCGGGCAGCCCGGCGGCATGGCCGGTCTCGACCAGGATCCGGCCCGCGCGCAGCAGCACCAGCCGCTCGCGCCCGTCGAACACCACGTCGGCCGCGCTGCCGGTGTCGAGCAGCAGCCGGGTGCCATCGGCCAGCACGAAGCCGCGCCGTTCGCCGACGGCCGTGCGGTACTCGGCGGCGAGCTCGACGCCCCAGGTGCGCCAGGCCAGCCAGGCGGCAGGACCGCCGGTGGCCAGCAGCACCGTGGAGCGCAGCAGCACGCGGCGGCGCAGGCGGCGCGCGCTCTCGAGCATGGGCACGCCGAGTCCCGTCGGCACGCGACCGAAGGTGCGCGCCAGTTCGTCGGCGGCCTGCCAGGCGCGTTCGTGCTCGGGCGCCTGCGCGCGCCAGGCTTGCAGGGCGCGGTGCCCGGCCTCGTCCATCTCGCCGGCATGCAGCTTCACGAGCCAGTCCGCGGCCTGCAGCACCACCGGGTCGGCGCTGCGCGGGCGCATGGCGTTCAAAGCATCGAGGCGATGCATTGGGCAAAACCCGCGCGCATGTCGCGCTTGACGGTACGCACCGACACCTCGAGGCGCTGCGCGATCTCCTCGTAGCCCAGGCCCTCGAGCTGCGACAGCAGGAACACGGTGCGCGTGCGCGCGGGCAGCGCGTCGAGCATGGCGTCGATGCGGTGCAGCGCCTCGATCACGAGCAGGCGGTCCTCGGGCGAGGGCGCCAGCGGCTCGGGCATGGCGGCCAGTTGCTCGAGGTAGGCCTGCTCGAGCGCGCGGCGGCGGAAGTGATCGACCAGCAGCCCGTGCGCGACGGTGCGCAGGTAGGCGCGCGGCTCGTGCAGCTGCTGCGCCTTCGAGGGCGCGGCGACCAGCGCGAGGAAGGTGTCGTGCGCCAGGTCGGCCGCGTGGTGGATGTCGCCGAGCTTCCTGCGCAGCAGGGCCTGGAGCCAGCCGTGGTGGTCGGCATAGAAGGCCTCGACGGCTTGCATTGGAGTGGCGCGCGGGCCCATGGCGACGGTGTCTACACAAGAGAGGGCGCGAGGGCCCTACGATGCAAATGAGAACTATTATTATAAACAGACACCTGGCACCGGCGGCATGGAAGCGCGCGAGCGCCCGCTCACTTCAGCAACGGAAAGCTCTGCGGCAACACCGCGAGCCAATGCCGCGCGGCCACCGACAGCCGCGTGGTGCGGCGACGAATCAGCGAGATCCGGTGGCGGAAGCTCGCGAGGTCGGAGATCGCGATCCGCCGCATGCCCCACTGCTGCGCGATGTCGGCGGCATAGCCCGGCACGATCAGGAAGCCGGCGCCCTGCCGCGCGAAGCCCAGCGCCGCCGTGAGCGAACCGACCTCGATGTGGTTCTCGAAGCGCAGCTGCGTGCGCGCGAAGATCTGGTCGAGCGTGCGGCGGATGCTGTAGGAATCGCGCAGCGAGATGTAGTTGTAGGGCAGCAGCTCCGCGGCCCGGATCGAACGCCGGCGCGCGAGCGGATGCGCGTCGTCGACGATGGCATACATCGCGTCCTCGATCGCCACGGTGGCCTCGAGGCCGCTGATCTCGGAATCCGTGGCGCAGAAGCCGATGTCCACCACGCCCGAACGCACGCGGTCGAGCGTCTCGTCGGTCGAGCATTCGTGGATCTCGAAGTCGATGCCGGGATAGCGCTGGCGGTAGCTCGCGATCGGCCCCGCGAGCAGGCCGTAGTGCATCAGCGGCGAGGCGGCCACGCTGACCTTGCCGCGCTCCAGCGTGATCAGCTCGGTGATGCTGCGCTTGGCGGTCGCCATGGTGGCCGTCACGTCCTGGGCGAACTCGAAGAACTCGCGCGCCGCATCGTTGGGCACCACGGTGCGCGTGGTGCGCTCGAACAGGGGCATGCCGAGCTGGTTCTCGAGCTCGGCGACCATCTTGCTCGCCGCGGACTGCGAGATGTGCAGGCCGTTCGCCGCCACGGTGAAGCTGCCGGCCTCGTAGACGGCGAGGAAGACCTGCAACTGGCGAAAGGAGATATTCATTCCATCTTCTACTGAATGCAGTAGAAAAATTCCATTGTGGCATGGGACTTCGCCGCGCAAGATGCGCCGGCTCACACAGACCAGAGACATCCCATGCATCCCTCCGACACCCGTCCCCAATGCCATGTCGCCCGCACCGCCGAAGGCGTCGTCACGGTCCGTTTCGACAACGGCCGGCTGAACCTGCTGACCGGGGATGCCGCCCACATCTACGCCGACACGCTGCAGGAACTGGCCGCCGACGAGACCACGAAGCTACTCGTGATCCGCGGCGGCGACAGCGCCTTCCTCGGCGGCGCCGACATCAAGTTCCTGAAGGACGCCTCCAGGCGCGACATCGATGCCTACATCCGCAGCGTGTGGCGGCTGTGCGAGACCATCCGCGACATCCCCTTCGCCACGATGTCGGTGATCTCGGGCTACTGCCTGGGCGCCGGCATGGAGGTGGCCGCCGTCTGCGACATCAAGCTGGCCGCGCGCGACGCCAGGTTCGGCATGCCCGAGGTCAAGCTCGGCGTGCCCTCGGTGATCCACGGCGCGATGCTGCCCGGCATGATCGGCGTCACGCGCACGCGCGACCTGCTGCTCAGCGGCCGCATCATCCCGGCCGCGCTGGCGCTCGACTGGGGCCTGATCACCGACGTCGCGGGCGAGGACGGCCTCGATGCCGCCCTCGCGCACTGGCAGGCCGAGATCGAGGCCAACGGCCCGCTCGCGATGCGCATCCAGAAGAAGCTGATCCGCGACTGGGAGCGCATGCCGCTGCAGGAAGCCATCAACGTCGGCATCGCCGGCCTCGTGAGCGCCTACGAGAGCGACGAGCCCAAGCGCTACATGGAAGCCTTCCTCGCGAACCGCAAGCGCCGCTGAGACGGCCCCGGCGAGCCCCCGAGACATCCAAGGAGACACCATGACATTCAAGCCCCTGCGCCGCGCCCTGTGCGCCCTGTTCGCGCTGCCCTTCGCCCTCGGCGCCGCGCATGCCGACGACTACCCTTCGCAACCGCTCACGCTGGTGGTGCCCTTCGCGGCCGGCGGCATGACCGACATCCTGGCCCGGCAGTTCGCCAAGACGGTGCAGGAGAAGCTGCGGCAGACCGCCATCGTCGACAACAAGCCCGGTGCCGGCGGCGTGATCGGCGCGACCCGGGTCGCGCGCGCCAGGCCCGACGGCTACACGCTGCTGATCACCACCACGGCGCACGTGGTGAACCCCTCGATCACGAAGAACCTGCCCTACGACACCGAGAAGGACTTCGCGCCCATCGCCATGCTGGCGCGCACGCCCAACGTGCTGCTGGTGAACCCTTCGCTGCCGGTGGCGACGGTGCCCGAGCTGCTGGACTATGCGCGCAAGCACAAGGGCGTCACCTACGGCTCCTCGGGCGCGGGCGGCACCACGCACCTGTCGGGCGAGCTGCTCGCGAGCCGCACCGGCGCGCCGCTGATCCACGTGCCCTACAAGGGCACGGCGCTCGCGGTCAACGACCTGCTCGGCGGCCAGATCCACGCCTCCTTCGTCGACGGCCTGAGCGCGCTGAAGTACGTGAGAGCCGGCAGCCTGCGCGCCATCGGCGTCTCGACGCGCGAACGCAATCCCGCGCTGGCCGAGGTGCCGACCATCGCCGAGCAGGGCGTGCCCGGCTACGAGACCGAGATCTGGATCGGGCTCTACGCGCCCGCGGGCACCCCGCCGGCCATCCTCGAGAAGCTCAATGCGCTGGCGCTGCAATCGATGGGCGAGCCCGGCTTCCGCAAGACGCTCGACGAGCAGGCGACCACGCCGGGCACCATGGACGTGGCCGCGACGCGGCGCTACGTGGCGAGCGAGGTCCGCAAGTGGGGCGACATCGTCAAGAAAGCCGGCATCGAGGCCCAATGACGAGCGCCGCGACGCGCAACGCCGGACTGCCGCTGTCCGGCATCCGGATCCTCGACCTCACCAGCGTCATCATGGGTCCGTTCGCGACCCAGATGCTGGCGGAGTACGGCGCCGACGTGGTCAAGCTCGAGCCGCCCGAGGGCGACATCATGCGCGAGATGGGCCCGCACCTCGAGCCGGGCATGGGGCCGGTCTACCTGAACCTCAACCGCGGCAAGCGCAGCGTCTGCCTGGACCTCAAGCAGCCCGAATCGCGCGAGGTGATCGCGCGTGCCGCGCAGGCCAGCGACGTGTTCGTCACCAACATGCGCAAGAAGGCGCTCGCCAAACTGGGGCTGGACTGGGACACCCTGCGCCGCCACAACCCGCGGCTGGTCTACGTCTTCCTGGCCGGCTTCGCCGAGCACGGCCCCGACGCGGGCAGGCCGGCCTACGACGACCTGATCCAGGGCATGGTCGGACTGCCGGGTCTGGTGGCCCGCGCGGCGGACGGACGCCCGCGCTACCTGCCGCTCAATATCGCCGACAAGACGGTGGGCCTGTACGTGGTGCAGACGGTGCTCGCCGCACTGCTGCAGCAGCGCCGGGCCGAGGAAGGCCAGTACATCGAGGTGCCGATGTACGAGACCATGGCCTCCTTCATGCTCAGCGACCACCTGGGCGCCGCCACCTTCGCGGCCAACGATGCCGCGCTGGCCGGCAACCCGCGCCTGCTGTCGGCCTACCGCCGGCCCTACCGGACGGTCGACGGCTGGATCTGCACCATCGTCTACACCGACCGCCACTGGGAGTCGTTCATGCGCCTGGTGGGCGACGGCGAACTCTGGGACCGCGATGCGCGCTTTCGCAGCATGGCGAACCGCACGAAGCACATCGATGCCGTGTATGCCTATGTGGAAAGCCGGCTCGCCACGCGCAGCACCGCAACCTGGCTGCAATTGCTGGCGGACGCGGACATTCCCGTGGCCGCCTGCCCCGAGCTCGGCGAATTGATCGATTCGCTGGAGAACGCCGAGCGCGGCGTCGTGCATCGTTACCAGGATGCCGAAGGCCGCTGGTACCGGGGCCTGTCGCCGACCGTGCAATGGACGCGCACCCCGCTGGCCGCCGGCGCGATGGCGCCGCGCCTGGGCGAGCACACCGACGAGGTGCTGCGCGAGTGGATGGGCGTGCCGGTTCCGCTTTGATGCCGCCCTCTCCTTGAATTGGCGCGCGCCATCGCGCCAATTTACTGCGCCAATTCATTGCGCCATTGCAGCATCGCTGCGCGCAATTCATCGATCCCAATTGGCAACGCCCTTCGCGAATGCCAAACCCTCATGGCGCCATGCAAAAAAATCGACCCGCGCCAAGGCCGATGCACGCCTGTACAGAGGGCCAGGGTAAGTAATCGGTAAGGAAGATTTCCAACACTGGTTTCGACATTGGCGATCGCGCCGATGTGCAGATCGGCCGCATCCGCGGACCGCAATAACACCTCATTGGAGACAGACCATGAACAAGCGCCATGCAGCGTTGGCTTCGTCACGCCCGTCGTTTTCGCATCCCTCTTCATCGCGACCGCGGCGCCATGCGCTGGCGGCCGTTGCCGTGGCCGCGTTGCTCGCCACGGCCTGCGGCGGCGGGGGTGGCGGCGGTGGCGGCTTCCTGCCGATCGTGGGCGGCGGCCCGGGCGGCGGCGATGGCGGCAACAACGAACCGCCCGTGAAGATTCAGGCACTGAGCACGCTGCAGGGCAGCACCAAGGACGTCGCGATCGAGTTCCACGAGGGCACCAACATGGCGGCCGCGCCCTCGCCCGACGGCCAGCGCGTGGCCTTCACCGCGCAGGGCGTGCTGTGGGTGGTGCCGATCGCCGGCGGCAAGGCCACGCGCATCACGGGCTGGGACATGGAGCCGACCTCGCCCGTGTGGTCGCCCGACGGCAGCAGCATCGCGTTCCAGAACTACGATGCCGAAGGCAACTTCCACATCTGGACCGTGCGGCCCAATGGCGCGGACCTCACGCGCATCACCAGCGGCCCGTTCGACGACCGCGAGCCGGCCTGGACGCCCGATGGCCGCACGCTGGTCTTCGCCTCCGACCGCAGCCAGGACCGCCAGTACAAGATCTGGCAGGTGGAGCTCGGCTCGCGCAAGTACTCGGCGCTCACGCAGGGCGCGGGCACCGAGAGCAATCCGGTGGTCTCGCCCGACGGCACGCAGCTCGCGTTCGTCAGCGCGCGGCGCATCTTCACGCAGCCGATGGGCAGCACCGAGGCACCGAAACTCGTCGGTGCCGGCGTGCTGCCGGTGTGGCTGCCCGACGGCTCGGGCCTGGCCTACCAGGGCACGACCAAGTCGATCGTGGTCGCCGGCAAGGAGGTGGTGGCGCCCAACGAGGACATGTTCGCCTTCCCGCCGCGCTGGCTGCCCGGCGGGCGCTTCCTCTACACGGCCGACGGCAAGATCAAGATCCGCAACGCGGGCGGCGACGGCCTCTCGGAAGTGCCGTTCAGCGCCACGCTCGAGGTGCGCCGTCCGGTGTTCGCCAAGTCGCGCGAACGCGGTTTCGGCGTGCTCGGCGACCAGCCGGTGCGCGGCATCAGCAGCCCGGTGATCTCGCCCGACGGCCGCCGCATCGCCTTCGTCGCGCTCAACGACATCTGGGTGATGCCGATCGGAGGCACGCCGATGCGCCTGACCAACGACAAGGACCGCGACGGCAATCCGCAGTTCACGCCCGACGGCAGCGCGGTCTACTTCTCGACCGAGAAGGGCAACGGCGGCGCGCTCGCGATCGACCGCATCGACATCGCGAGCCGCGCGCGCACGCGGCTCGGCGCGCAGACCGGCAAGTCGATGGTGATGCCGAAGATGTCGCCCGCGGGCGACCGCATCGCCTACACCACGGGCTCGGGCACGCTCGAGGTCTGGGACATCGCCTCGAAGACCGCGCAGAAGGTGGTCGAGGCGGTGGGCTCGCAGATCAGCACGCCGCAGTGGACGCCCGACGGCAAGAGAATCGTGGTGGTCGACAACGACTCGGTCAGCAGCCGTTCCTTCGAGGGCTACAACAAGCTGCGCGTGATCGACCTCGGCACCAAGAGCGGCACCTTCTACCCGGTGGGCGACGCGCCGCGCCAGATCTCGGACCGCGAGGAAGGCGCGGCCGTGGTCTCGCCCGACGGCAGCAAGGTGGCTTTCGTGATGGACTCGGTGCTGCACGTGATGCCGCTGAAGGCCGACGGTTCGCCCGACGGCCCGGCCAAGGCCATCACCACCGAGGCCGCCGACCTGCCCTCGTGGGCCGGCGACTCACGCACCTTGCTCTACAAGGCCGCCGACAAGCTCAAGACCATCAGCGCCGACGGCGCGGGCGCGACCGAGGTGCCCGTGAGCCTGACGTGGAAGCAGGCAGCGTCCCAGGGCACGACCGTGGTGCGCGCGGGCCAGCTGTGGAGCGGCAAGGACGGCCAGTTGCAGAACGACGTCGACATCGTCATCAAGGGCAACCGCATCACCGCGATCCAGCCGCACGACGAGGCGGTGGCCAAGGCCGCGGACAAGTACGTCGATGCCTCGGGCCTCACGGTGATGCCCGGCCTGTGGGATGCCCACTCGCATCCGCTGACGCTCTACCAGGGCGGCCAGTACGGCCAGGGCTCGGCCTCGATGCTGGCCTACGGCGTCACCTCGACGCAATCGGTCGGCGGGCCGCTGCACCAGAGCATCGAGATGCGCGAGGCGCTCGAGGCCGGGAACCTGCTGGGTCCGCGCCTGTTCGTCTCGCCGCCGCTGTGGGACGGCAACCGCATTACCTGGAGCTTCGCGCGCAGCGTGCGCACGCCCGAGGCGGCCGACCTCGAGATCGCGAAGGTGCGCACGCTCGGCGTGGACTACCTCAAGGCCTACATGCGCGCACCGATCCCGCTGATGCACAAGATCGCGCAGGCAGCGCTCGACATCGGCATCCCGAGCGGCACGCACAACCTGTCGCCTGGCGCGGCTTCGGGCCTGGCCGAGACCACGCACCTGTCGGCACCGCAGCGCCTGGGCTACGGCTGGTCGCGCTCGGCCGGCGGCACCACCTACCAGGACGCCTACGACCTGCACGGCAAGGGCGACTTCCGGCTGATCCACACTGCCCTGTTCGCCTATCCCTTCGTCGGCGCGGACCTGACCGGCGGCGACCGCTTCGAGCTGCTGACTTCGCCGAACTTCCTCGATGTGCTGCGCGGCAATCCGCAGCCGCCGACCGAGGCGGCCGTGGCCAGCGCGCGGCTGCAGGAGGACCAGGTGAGCAAGCTGCGCACGGCCGGCGCCATGATCGCCATCGGCACCGACTCGCCGCTGGTGCCGCCGGGCATCGCGCTGCACAACAACATGCGCGCCGCCGCGCTGACCAACTCGAACCTGCAGGTGCTGCAGGACGTGACGGTCAATGCCGCGCGCATGAGCCTGGTCGACAAGGACCTGGGCACGGTGGAGGTGGGCAAGCTGGCCGACCTGGCGATCGTGCGCGGCAACCCGCTGCAGGACCTGAAGGCCGCGGCCGACGTGCGCTACGTGGTGAAGAACGGCGTGAGCTACTCGCTCGCGGAGATCCTCGCGCCATTCCGCACCCCGGCCGCGCTGGCCGAGCGGCGCAGGACGGTGCTGGCCTACCAGCGCCTGTGCCGGACCGCGCCGCACGAATGCGGCGAGGTCGCGAGCGGCTATGGGCATGACCACCACCACTGAGGTGGCACGCGGCCGGAGCGCGGGGCCGCAGCCCCGCGCTTCAGCCGCGGCGCAGCACCATGCCCGCGTGCGCGTCCATCAGCACGCCGTGCGCGACGGCCACGCGGCCGTTGACCAGCACGGCGTCGATGCCGGCGGGCGCGGCCAGCGGATCGTCGTAGCTCGCGCGGTCGGCGATGCGCGCGGCATCGAAGACCACGAGGTCGGCCGCGCAGCCCGCCGCGATGCGGCCGCGGCCCGCGAGGCCGAAGCGCGCGGCCGGCAGGCCGGTCATCTTGTGCACCGCGGTCTCGAGCGCGAACAGCTTCAGGTCGCGTGCATAGTGGCCCAGCACGCGCGGAAAGGCGCCCCACAGCCGCGGGTGCGGCTGCACGTCGTTCGGCAGGCCGTCCGATCCGACCATGGTGCCGGGCGCCGCGAGAATGCGCTGCACGTCGGCCTCGTCCATCGAGAAGTAGACCGCGCCGGCCGGGCAGAGGCGCTGCGCGGCCTGCTCGAGGCCCAGGCCCATCTCGGCGGCGATGTCCGCGAGCTCGCGCCCGGTGTGCTGCGGCATCGGCTCGGACCAGGTGATGCGCACGCGCGCCGACTGGCCCACGCGCGCGGGAATCAGCAGCGTGGAAGAAGCGGCATAGGGATAGCAGTCGATGCACACCGGCTGCCCCTTTGCGGCCTGCGCGAGCAGGCGCAGCGTGGACGTGGAACGCCCGTGGTTCGACAGGCCCGTGAGCTTGTGGTGCGAGATCACGAGCGGCACGCCGAGCGCGCGGCCCACGCCGAGCGCCTCGTGCAGCGCTTCGTCGATCGCATCGGACTCGTCGCGGATGTGCATCGCGATCAGGCCGCCGTGCGCGCGCAGCGGCGCGCCCACCGCCGTCATTTCGTGCGCCGTGGCGGCGCGCGCGGGTGCATAGAAGACGCCGGTCGACAGGCCGATCGCGCCCGCCTCGAGCGCCTCCTCGACCTCGCGCACCATGGCCGCGGTCTCGGCGGGCGTGGCGGCGCGATCCAGGTCCCGCACATGCTGCGCACGCAGCGTGGTGTGGCCGACCAGGAACGCGGCATTGGTCGCGGGACCGATCCCGCGCACCGCCGCGAGGTAATCGCCGAAGCGCGCGAAGCGACGGTCGTCGCGCCCGATGAATTCGCGCAGCGGCGGCGGCACCCGCTCGAAGGGAATGCGCAGCGGCGCCAGGCTCCAGCCGCAGTTGCCGGCCACCACGGTGGTCACGCCCTGCATCAGCTTCGGATGGCGATCGGCAGGCGGCTCGAGCAGCAGCCGGTCGTCGTGCGCATGCGCATCGATGAAGCCCGGCGCGACGATGCGACCGCGCGCATCGATGCGCCGTTGCGCGGGCACGGCGCGCAGGTCGCCCAGGCGCTCGATCACGCCATCGCGCACGCCCACGTCCTGCCGCACGCGCGGCGCCGCGCTGCCATCGATGACGTCGCCGCCCTCGATGACCAGGTCGAGCGGTGGCATCAGTCGACGCGGGCGTTCGCGCGCCGGATCACCGCGGCCCACACCGGCGTCTCGCGCCGCGCCAGCTCGAACAGCCGCTCGGGCGGCCCGCTCGCGGTCTCGAGCGACAGCCGCGCGAGCCGCTCGCGCACCTCGGCGTCGTTCATCATCGCGTTGAACTCGGCATTGAGCCGCGCCACCACCTCGGCGGGCGTGCCCGCCGGCACCACCACGCCGCCCCAGGCCACGCTCTCGTATCCCGGCACGCCGGCCTCCTGCACCGTCGGCAGCGCCGGAAAGAGCGGCGAGCGATGAGCCCCCGTGACCGCCAGCGCGCGCACCCGGCCCGAGGCGATGAAAGGGCTGATCGACGACAGGTTGTCGAACATCACGTCGACCCCGCCGCCGATCAGGTCCTGGATCGCCGCCAGGCTGCCGCGGTAGGGCACGTGCAGCATGAAGGTGCCGGTCATGCTCTTGAACAGCTCGCCACCCAGGTGGCTGGTGGTGCCGTTGCCGGCCGAGGCCAGGGTCAGCTTGCCGGGATGCGCGCGCAGGTGGGCGACCAGTTCCGCCACGGTCTTCACCGGCAGCTCGTTGCGCACCACCAGCGCGTTTTGCACGAAGCCGGTCATCGCGACCGGCGCGAGCTGGCGATCGGGGTCGTAGGGCAGCCTCGCGTAGAGCGACTTGTTGATCGCGAGCGTGCCCACGTTGGCATAGCCGATCGTGTAGCCGTCGGGCGCCGCGCGCGCCACCTCGGAGATGCCGACGATGCCGCCCGCGCCCGGCCGGTTCTCGATCACCACCGCCTGCCCGAGCCCCTTGGCCAGCGCCGCGCCCATCACGCGGCACAGCAGGTCGGGCGCGCCACCGGCCCCACCGGGCACGACGAAGCGCAGCGGCCGCTCGGGGTAGGCGGCGGCGCGCGCGCTGCGCCAAGGCCCGGCCGCCAGCGCGGCCGCCGACAGCAGCGCGCGGCGCCGGCCGCGATCGATCCCGATCTCCATCATGGCCTGCATCCTTCCAGAAAGCACGATGCCCGAGGATCGACGCCCGCGGCGAGCGCCACAATCGAAAATAACTCCTGCTCGCATGCAAAAAGCTGATGCCGCTTCGCCTTCCCTCCACCATCGCGCTGCAATGCCTGGAAGCCAGTGAAAGGCTGGGCAGCTTCACGCGCGCCGCCAAGGCGCTCAACCTCACGCAGGGCGCCATCAGCCGCCAGGTCATCGGCCTCGAGCAGCGGCTCGGCGCGCAACTGCTCGAGCGCCGGCGCGAATCGCTGGTGGCCACGCCCGCGGGGCAAGCCTACCTGGCCGAGGTCCGGCCCCTGCTGCTGCGGCTCGAGCGCGCCACCACCGACATCGCGCTGCACCAGGGCCGCGGCGGCCGCCTGCAGCTCTCCGCCCCTTCCTCGTTCTGCAATTACTGGCTCGCGCCGCGGCTGTCGGGTTTCGTGAACGCGCATCCGCACATCACGCTCGACCTCTCCACTTACCTCGGCCCGGTCGATTTCACCGCGAGCAGGATCGACGCGGCCATCATGGTGGTGGGCGCGCCGGTGCCGGGCCTGCATGCCATCCCCGTGCTCGACCTGACCGTGCGGCCCTATGCCAGTCCTGGCCTGGCGGCGCGCTGGAGCGGCGACGATTTCGCCACCGTGCTGCGGCACGCGCCGCCCGACCTCACGCTGATCCACAACAGCTCGCTGCCCGGCGCCTGGGCGCTGTGGCTGCGGCAGGCCGCGGGTGCCGACGAGGTCCTGCCCGAGCTGCATGCCGGTCCGAGCTACGACCTGCTGTCGATGTCGCTGCATGCGGCGATCGCGGGCATCGGGGTGGCGTTGCTGCCGGCCTTCATGGTTCGGGCGGCGCTCGATGGGGGGCAGTTGGTGCCGTTGTCGGCCATCGAATCGGCGACGGGGCGGTCGTATCAGCTGTGCTATCCGGAGCACAGCGCGGGCTTGCCGGCGCTTGCGCAGTTCACCGACTGGCTGCGTCAGGCGGATTGAGCCGGCGTGCTACGACAGTGCGTCGAGCGCCGCGCGCTCGCGCGCCAGTTCCTCCTCGAACCAGCGGCAGAAACACTGGCGCAGGCGCTGCTCGCTGGCGCCGAACTGCGCCCGCGCCCGGTCGATGCGCTGCGAACGCAGCGGGCCGGCCGGGCTCGCCACGGCCTGCAGCCGGTAGGCCGTGCCCAGCGTCAGTTCGAGCGTGGGTGCCAGCAGGGGCAGCGGCTGCAGCGAGAGCGCGGTGCCGGCGCGCTGCAGTGCAGCGATGGCGGCATCGAGCCGCGCCGTGTCGGGCACGCCCGTGTCGGCGCGCAGCGACTGCTCGAGCACGTCGACCATCGCGCGCTGCCGATCGAGGTTCGTGCGCAACAGGCAGAGGCGATCGCCCTCGACGCCATGGATCTGCCATTGGCCACGCGAGGTTTCGAGCCCGCGGTAAGTGACCTCGGGCAGGCCGATGCCCCGGTTCGCGGGCAAGGCGATGAGCTCGGCCTGGCGGTCGAAGCCCTGGCGCAGCAACGCTATCGCCTGCAGGCCCTCCTCGCCGCGCACGAGGGTCGCGAGGTCGTAGAGCATCTTCGTCAGGGCCTGCAGATCGGCCTGCTGGATCTCCGGCGTCGCGCTCGCATCCGCCGCCGCGCGCTGGCTCGCGACCTGCGCCCTCAAGGTGGCGCCATCGCGCTCCAACAGCGCGAGCTGCGCCACCAGCTGGCGATGAAAGCGCTCCATCGAGCGCAGCCCCTCGCCCTGCTCGACCGTGCCCGCCGAGCGCAGCAGTTCGCTCGACCGCGCCACCGTCTCGCGCAACAGCGCGCGTCCGGCCTCGCCGCCGAGGCCGTCGGCCTCTCGGTGCGCGGCGGCCACGAGCGTCGCCCGCAGGCTCAGTTGCGAAGGACTGCTTCGGTTGGTATCGGGCGGCAAGGACTTCGCGTACTGCCGGCGCGCGGCCGCATGCAGCTCGAGATCGCGCGCGTAGGTCGCGAGCAGCAGCTGCGCGAACCATGTGACGCGGTACATGCTTTCCTCGGACGGCGTCTGCTGGAAGTAATCGATCGCGCGCCGGAGATAGGCCGGGTCGGCCTCGGCGGCGCCGATGCGCAGCTCCAGCAAGGCCTTCGCCATCGGGGGCGTGGGAACGCCCGGCGGAAGGATGCCGCGCTGCAGGTCCTCGAGGCCGCGGCGCGAGATCTCGTCGCGCATGGGCGCGCAGACGGCACGGACCGGCTCCGCCGCCTTGCCCCCGATCCTGAACGGGGCCTCCTGCGCGCCCGCGGGTCCGCACAGGGCAAGACCCATGGCAATCGGCAGGGTGGCACGCCGCGCGGCCGCAGCCCACGTCGCCAGGGCCGGAAGTCTCGATCTCGTCATGCAACCGATATACCCGAGCACCGCGTCAAGCCCATGAATGCCCGCCGACGGACCGGCGCGAGGCGCGCTACATTCGGCGGTCATGCACAGAAAAATCAACGTGCTCTTCGTCTCCCGACGAAACACGCTGCGCAGCGTCATGGCGCAGGCCTGTCTCACCCACATCGCCGAGAAACGCTTCCACGCCCGCTCCTGCGGCCAGCCCCTGCGCGTCGGCGCGGTGGTGGATCCGGCGGCCGTGTCGGCGCTGCGCACTGCGGGTATTCCCCTACCCGAGATCAAGCCGCGCGGCTGGAACGAGTTCGTGCCCGCGCGCGGGTTCCAGGCCGAGTTCGTGATCGCGCTCGACGCCGACATCGATCGCCTGCAGCCGGCCTGGCCCGGCCAGCCGCACACCGCGCTGTGGGCCTATCCCGACACCGCCGTCATCGACGATCCCGAGGAGGCGGCGCACAAGGCGCTGCAGATCCTCTATTCGCTGCGGCGGCGCCTCGAGCTGCTGGCCAGCCTGCCGCTGTACGGCTCCGACCGCGAATCGGTGCGCGCGGACATCCGCGACCTCGGGTACATGAATTGAGCGGCGAGGCTACAGCTTGAACGTCTTCGCCATCTCCACCACCGCCTGCCTGTCGAAGGCATTGACCTCGTCGATCAGCTCGTTGGTGAACAGCCGGCTCGGGTCGCCGAGCTCGTCGGCCAGCTTCGGGTTTCGGCTGCCGTCCACGGCCATCTCGATGTTGGACTTCCACTCGGCCAGCGACGAGGCACCGATGCGCTGATCGGGATCGTCGGGGCGGCGCATCCAGCTGTTGCGGCGATCCTTGAGGATGAAGGCCAGTTCCTTGCGCGCCTCGTCCTCGCTGCGCCCCTTGGGCCGGCTCTCGGGATACACGGCCCAGTGCAGGTCGATGCCGGCCTCGAGGTTGTGGTGCGCGAACAGGGTGGACTTGGCCATGCCGCGAAACAGGCCCACCAGGGCCTTGCGCTCCTTCCTCAGCAGTTCGCGCGGCACGCACAGCCAGCCCGAGCCGAACTGCGCGAACTTCGGCGTGAGCGGCACATAGCGCAGCCTGGTGCCGACGAGCTCGACGCGCGCGGCCGCGGTGTCGAAGGCCACCATCGCATCGACGCGGTCGTTGTCGATCGCCGCGCCGGCCGGCGCGCCGTCGCCGATGGCGATGTACTCGCATCGGTCGTCCTTCAGGCCCAGCTCGGCCAGCATGGTGCGGGTGACGACGATGCCGGTGTCGCCCTGGCTGCGCACGCCGATGCGCTTGCCCGCGAGATCGGCCACCGAGCGGATCGGGCTGCCGGGCTTGACGACGACGACATTGGCATTGCGCGGCAGCCACTTGTAGACGCTCACGAGGTCGAGCCCCGGGTCCTTCGCCATCGCGGGCAGCAGGATGCCGGGCACGGCCGGGCCGTAGTCGACGTGGCCGGCGCGCAGGCTCTGCAGCGCCTGCGTCATGCTCGACATGTTGACGTACTCGACGTCCACGCCCTCGGGCTTGTAGAAGTTCAGCCGCGGATGCTGGCCCGCGGTCACGAAGCACTGCTGCGGATCGTTGACGCCGGCGGTGTTCGCCACCTTCATCACGCGCAGCTTCTGCGCCAGCGCCGGCAGGCTGCCCGTCAATCCCAGGGCGCCGAGGCCCAGGCCGAAATCGCGTCGTGTCCACATGGTTCGCTCCTCACCGGCGTCGCGCCGGACGTTTCGAGATGGAAATAGAAAAGGGGAAGGAAGGGATCAGACGTTGACCGTGCGCTGCGAGGCATCGGCCGGCATCCAGTGCAGCACGCGTTGCTGCACGCGGCGCAAGGCAGTGGTCAGCGCGATGCCGATCACCGAGAGCACGACGCAGACGGCGAAGCTGCCGCCGCTGTCGGCCTGGGCTTCCATCTGCAGGATCAGCACGCCGAGCCCGGCCTGGGCACCGACGAACTCGCCCACCACGGCGCCGACCACGCTGAAGGCCGCGGCCATGTTGAGGCCCGCGAAGATATAGGGCAGCGCGCTCGGGAACTTGGCCTTGCGGAAGATCTGCCACGGCGTGGCCGACAGCGAGCGCAGCAGGTCGATGCGGTCCGGGTCCACGGCCTTGAAGCCCGCGATGCTGGTCACCAGCACCGGGAAGAAGGTCAGCAGGCAGATGATCATCACCTTCGAGCTGATGCCGAAGCCCAGCCAGACCACGATGATCGGTGCCACCGCCACCTTGGGCACGCTCTGCAGCGCGGCCACGTAGGGCTCGAGCAGGCGCTCGAGCCGCGGCATCTGCGAGACCACGATGCCGATCGCCAGCCCGATGCCGCCGCCGACGAAGAAGCCCAGCAGGATCTCGGCCAGCGTGATGCCGCCGTGGTACCAGAAGCCGTCCTTCGCGAACGGCCCGGTGGCGAGGCCGCGCCACAGCGCGATCGCGATGTCGCTGACCGGCGGCACCAGGTGCCTGGGCACCTTGAACAGCCGCACGGCGCCTTCCCACGAACCGAGCAGCGTGATCAGCAAGAGGATCGATTGCACGCGCGGCGAGGCCAGCGGGTTGGTGCGGCGCGGGCGCGGTGGCTTGGCCGATAGGGGCGCGGCCTTGGAACTCAACAGGGCGGTGTTCATGGCGTCGGCCTTTCTCTCAATCGAAGGAAGCGGCATGCGAGAAGCGCTCGCGGATCGAGGCGGCCGCGGCCGCGAAGGCCGGATGCGACATCGCCTCCATGCCGCGCGGGCGCGGCAGGTCGATGGGCAGCACGCGCTCGAGCATGCCGGGGCGTGGCGACATCACGAACACGCGGTCGCCGAGGAACACGGCCTCGGGAATGGAGTGCGTGATCAGCACCACGGTCTTGCCGCTCTCCATCCAGATGCGCTGCAGCTCGAGGTTCATGCGCTCGCGCGTCATCGCGTCGAGCGCGCCGAAGGGCTCGTCCATCAAGAGGATCTTGGGGTCGTGCAGCAGCGCCCGCGCGATCGAGGCACGCTGCTGCATGCCGCCGCTGAGCTGGCGCGGCAGCTTGTGCTCGAAGCCCTCGAGCCGCACCATCGCGAGCAGCTGCATCGCGCGCTCGCGCGCCTTCGCCTTGTCGAGGCCCAGCACCTCGGCCGGCAGCATCACGTTCTCGAGGATGCTGCGCCAGGGCAGCAGGATCGAGCTCTGGAACACCACGCCCACGTCGCGCCGCGTGCCGCGGATCGGCTGGCCGTCGAGCAGCACGGTGCCGACCTCGTAGTCGAGCAGGCCGGCCAGGATGCGCAGCAGCGTGCTCTTGCCGCAGCCGCTCGGTCCGACGATGGTGACGAAGGAGCCCTGGCGGATGCCGAAGTCGATCTGCTTCAGTGCGAGCACGCCCTCGCTGCCGCCGCCGAAGGTCTTCGACAGGCCTTCGACGCGGATGTAGTCCTCCTTGCCGGCGGGCGCCGCGGAGGCAATCTCGGGTTCCAGGACGGCATTCATGCGTGGACTCCTTCGGGGTTCAGGAAACGGACCATGTGGCGCGCGAGCACCTCGGGCGCCTGCATCGCGGTCACGTGGCCGATGGCCGGCAGCAGCACGGCGTCGGCGCCGCGGATGCGGCCGGCCATCGCGAGCGTCACGGTCGGCGGCACCACGCGGTCGAGCTCGCCGGCGAGCACCAGCGTCGGCGCGACGATGTCGGCCACGCCCTGCGGCAAGGTGGTGGCGACGGTCGCCATGCGTCGCGCCGAGCGTGCGGTCTCGGGCCGCGCGGCGGCGAACACGCGGCGCAGCTCGGGACGCTGCGCGAGAAAGGCCTCGGGAAAGAACCAGGTCGCGAGCTCCTCGGCCGTGCCCGGCAGGCCGCGGCGCAGCTCGGCCAGGCGGCGTGCATCGGGGCACAGCTCCTCGTAGGGCCGTGGCAGCGGCCAGGTGCTGCCGAGCACGAGCCGGTCGACCGCGCGCGGATGCAGCAGCGCCAGCGCCTGCGCCACGCGTCCGCCGAAAGAGGAGCCGAACACATGCGCGCGCTTGAGGCCCAGCGCCTTCACGAGCTGCTGCGCGTCGTTCGCGAGGTCCGCCAGCGTGACGGCGCGCTCGGGCGCCTCGGTCTCGCCACAGTCGCGCTGGTCGTAGGCGATCACGGTGAACTGCTTCGCCAGATGCGGCACCAGTGCGGCGAACATCTGGCGCGAGGCTTCCGCGCCATGCATCAGCAGCAGCGCCGGACCCTGGCCCGCGCGGTCGAAGGCGATGCGGACCTCGCCGGCCTGCACGAATTCGGTCATGCCGCGTCCTCCCACGGTTCTTCCTCGCGGTCCAGCCAGAAGGTCATCTCGATCTTCAGTCCGCGCGGGTCGTGCAGAAAGAGCTGGTGGATGTCCCAGCCCGGGATCGGCGCCTCGGCAAAGGGCACGCCGAGCGCGCGCAGGTGCGCTCGCATCTCGCGCAGGCCGTGGGCGCGGAACGAGATGTGGTCGACATGGCCCGTGGGCGGCTGCGGCGGCGCATCGGCCGTCGCGAGGTGGGCGAACAGGTGCACGATGGGCTGGCCCTCGGCATAGAGCCAGGCGCCGGGCGCCGGAATCTCGGGCCGGGCGCCGGCTTCCAGGCGCAGCACGCGCGTGTAGAAGTCCAGCAGCGGCGGCAGCTCCGCGGGCGTGCAGCGGATCGTGAAGTGGTGCAGCGCGGTGACGGGCATGGCGTCAGTCCAGCAGCTTCGACAGCACGGCCGACAGCTCGGCGGCCGGGTCCGTCGGCGTCCACGGCATGCGGAAAGCGACGTGGCCGTCGGGCCGTACCAGCACCGCGCCGTGCTGGCCCAGCAGCAGGCCGTCCTTCTCGTGCGCGTCCTCGAGCTGGCGCGCCTGCACCACGCGGCCGTTGCGGCCCGACACCTGGCGCGCCGCTTCCATCCAGGCATCGGCGCGCGGACCGGCCACGAGCACGAACTCGCGGTCGAACCAGTCGAGCGTGGTGTGGCGCCGCGCGAGGTCCAGCCACAGGTGCGGAAAGCGCATGCCGGGCTTGTCGGCCGGCTCGTACCAGCGCGCGCGCATCACGTGGCGGCCGGTGCCGTCGGGGATCACGGCGCCGTCCTCGTAGCAGAAGCCCAGCGACTGGCCGATGCTGTGGATGTGGTTGTCGCTGTCGCGGATCCAGAACTCGATGCGCTCGCGGTTGCCCGAGCGCAGCGCCTCGTCGCAATGGTTGAAGCGCATCGCGTTGTGCAGGCTGAAGTCGGCGTTCGATTCGGCGATCGGCCGGCGCTCGCTCTCGTAGCTGTCGAGCAGCCGCGCGCTGGCGCGCCCGCTGAGCACGAAGGCCAGCTTCCAGGCCAGGTTGTGCGCGTCCTGGATGCCCGAGTTCATGCCGTAGCCGCCATTGGGCGGAAAGCGGTGCGCCGAATCGCCGACCAGCAGCACGCGGCCGCGCCGGAAGTTCGCGGCCACCTGGCGGCTCATGCGCCACACCGAGCGGTTGATGACCTTCACCTCGAGGTTGGGCACGCCCGACACGGTGCGCGCGAGCTGCACCACCTCGGCGTCGCTGCGCGCGCCGGTGCGCTCGTCGGTCTCGCGGCCCACCGGCAGCAGGTTGAGCCAGCGGTCCTTTCCGTTGGTGTTGAGCACGGTGGTGATCGGGTACGGCGAGTCTTTGGCATAGACGCGCCAGCCGGCGCAGGTGGCCGAGTCGCGCACCTGCGAGAGATCGGCTTGCCAGAACTCGTTGGCCATCACGGCCAGCGTGGCCGGCCCGCGCATCTCGATGTCGGCCTGGCGCCGCACCGAGCTCGCGGCGCCGTCGGCCGCGATCAGGTAGCGGGCCTGCCAGGTCAGGGTCTCGCCGGTGTCGAGCCGGCGCCCCGTCACGGCAATGCCTTCGGCGCTCTCGGCGTAGTGCAGGAACTCGTGGCCGAACAGGAAGCGGCCCACCTCGCTCTTTCTGGCATGGGCGAGCAGTTCCTGCTCCACCGTGTCCTGCGACTGGATGATCTTCCAGCACGGCGAGTGGCCGAGGTTCGGTTCGGGGGTGGTGCGGCCCCATTCGTGGCCGGTCATCGATTCGCAGAAGGCGAAGAAGTCGGCGCCGTCGGGCAGCGCATGGCGCTTCATCAGGCCGTCGATGCCCCACTGCCTAAAGATCTCCATCGTGCGCGTGTAGGTGCCGCGCGCCTTCGGATGGTCGGTGGTGGTCGGGCTGCGCTCGAGCAGCACGAAGTCGACGCCGAAGCGCTGCAGCAGGATCGCCATCGACAGGCCCACGGGGCCGCCACCGACGATCACGACGAGGTTCTTGGATTGCATGGTCAGGCCTTCACTTCAGAAGAGAGAGCGGGGAGATCGATCGGCACCGCGTCGGCGGCGAATCGGTAGGCGAGGCCCGGCGCGACCGGCACCCAGCGCGCGGCGGCCAGCGCCAGCAGGCGGATGCCGAGCAACTCGTCGGGCTGCCAGCGCTCGCGGATACCGAACACGTTGAAGGTGGCGAAGCACAGCGCGCCTTGCAGCAGCGGCACGTTGACCACGCTGCACAGGCCCGCGGGCCGCATCTGCTCGAAGTCGTCGAAGTGGCGCGCCAGCACTTGCGCGCCCTCGCCCACGAACACGCGGCCCTCGCGGAACAGGCGATCGGTCCAGCTCGTATGCGTCTTGCGCTTGGCGCCGTTGACCGGGTAGCGGTGCGCCTCCGACGAATAGAAACGGCGCAGCCGGATCTCGCCGGCCGGGTCGTCTTCGGTCGTCACGTTCTGCTGGATGCTGAAGATGCTGCCGGGTACGAGCTCGCGCCGGCAGCGATCGATCCGGCGCAGCGCCTCGTCGGCATCGCGCGCTGTGTCGAGCGCGTCGAGGAGATCGGCCAAGGTGGCCATGAGCGTCGTGGCGGTGGCTGCGGGCATGGAGAAAAGTCTAGGCCTCGCGATTCACCAAAGTGGACTAAATTCTGATCGAGCGATAACCTGACGGTTATGGCCTCCCCGACCGCCCGCGACCCCGCCGCCGACCTGCAGCACGCGCTGCTCTCGCGCCTCAAGCTGCGCCAGCTCTCGCTGCTGCAGGCCATCGACCGGCACCGCACGCTGGGCCGCGTGGCCGCCGAGATGCGGCTGAGCCAGCCCGCGATCACCAAGGCGCTGCGCGAAACCGAGGACATCTTCGGCAACCGGCTGTTCGAGCGCAGCAGCCGCGGCCTGGTGCCCACCGCGGCCGGCGAGGCGGTGCTGCACTACGCGCGGCGCTGGCTCGCCGAGCTCGAGGCCACCACGCGCGTGCTGACCTCGCTCGAGGCGGGCCGCGGCGGCCGGCTGCGCCTGGGCCTCACGCAGCAGGTGCCGCAGCAACTGCTGTCGGCCGCGCTCGCGCACCTGCTCGACCGCACGCCGCGCATGGCGGTGATGACGCGCGAGGGCACCACCGACGAACTGGTGGCCGGCCTGCTCGCGCGCGAGCTCGACTGCGCGATCGGCCGTTCGTACGACGGCGACGCCACCGGCCTGGTGCAGGAGGCGATCCACCAGCAGGAGCCCTGCCTGGTGGTGTCGGCCAAGAGCGCGAAGCGGCTCTCGCGCGGGCCGCTCGACTGGGCCCGGCTCGCGCAGCTCGACTGGATCCTGCCGCCGCCGAACACGCCGATGCGCCGCACCTACAACGCGATCTTCGTCGGCGCCGGCGTGCAGCCGCCGGTGCCGATGCTCGAGACCACCGCCATCCGCAGCATGGAAACCGTGCTGCGCACCGAGCCCAATGCCATCGCGATCCTCGCGCGCGACGTGGTGGCCGAGATGGAACAGGCCGGCCACTGGGCCGCGCTGCCCTACCGGCTGAGCTGGAACCTGCCGCCGGTGAGCTTCTTCACGCTGAAGGAACTGGAGGGGCAGCCGATGGTGCAGTCGCTGCGCGCGGTGGTGGTGGAGACGGCGCGCAAGATGCAGCGCAAGACGGGCTGACACGGCCCCTCCCTATAATTTCGGCTCCCTCTCCCGCGCCACGGATCAGCCGCCGCCACATCTCAGCCAAGACGGGAGTTCCCTGTTTCCACACCGGCTGAGGTGTACCGTGCTCGAGCGCTACCACAGAGAATTGCTGCGCTATTTCACCCGCAAGGCCGGCGATGGCGACACCGCCGCCGACCTCGTGCAGGAAGCCTACGCGCGCGTGCTCGGCCACCAGGACGCGGGCGGCCTGGTGCTCGAACCGCGCGCGCTGCTCTACCAGACCGGCCGCAACCTGCTCGCCACCCAGGCCGCGCGCCGCGCCGCCGAGCTGCGCATGCTCGACACGCTGGCGCTGGTCGCGCCCGACAGCGCGCCCTCGGTGGAACGCCACGTGGCGGCGCGGCAGCAGTTGCAACGGCTGGTCGCGCTGCTCGAGGCCATGCCGCGCAAGCGCCGCCATGCCTTCCTGCTCGTGCGCATCCACGGCCTCAGCTATGCGCAGACCGCGGCCCACATGGAGATCAGCGAGAAGGCGGTCGAGCATCACATGACGCGCGCCCTGCTCGACTGCGCGGGCTACGGCGGAGGAACGGACTGACCATGGCCGCGCGCGCACAGCCCCTGCTCGGCGCCGACGAACGGCGCGCGCCGCGCGCGCGGGTCGAGCATGCGCTGACGCTGATCGGCCGCATCCACCGCGGCAGCCCCGAGGCCGCCGACGCCGCGCAGGCCGAGCTGAGCCGCTGGCGCGCGCTGTCGCCCGCCAACGCCGATGCCGCGGCAACCGCGCACCGCATCTGGAACGCGGTCGACGACGGCGCGCTGCGCGGCCAGTTGCCGATGCCGCCGAGCGCCGCGCAGGAACGGCGCGCGCGGCGCCGCACGATCGGCCTGCTGGGCGTGGCCGGCCTGGCCGCGCTGGCCGGCGCCGGCGGGCGCTGGTACTGGCAGCGCCCGGTCTACGAGGCCGCGCCGAGCACCGGCCAGGCGCAGACCCTGGCCCATGCGCTGCCCGACGGCAGCACGCTCGACCTCGCAGCCAACACGGCGCTGCATGTCCTGCTCTACCGCGACCGCCGCACGGTGCACCTGGCGCGTGGCGAGGCGCGCTTCGCGGTCGCGCGCGATGCCGAGCGCCCCTTCACCGTGAGCACCGACTGGGGCCGCGTGCGCGTGCTCGGCACGGTATTCACGGTGTCGGTGCGCGAGGGCCGCATGCGCCTCGCGGTGGCCGAGGGCCGGGTCGCGGTCTGGGCCGCAGGGCAGGACGAGGCGGCCGCCCCCACCACCGTGCTGCAGGCCGGCGAGGCCATCGAGGCCGATGCGCGCGGGCTGGGCCCGCGCAGCAGCGTCGACGTCGGCGAGGTGGCCGACTGGCAGCAGGGCTGGCTGGTGTTCCGCAACACGCGCCTGCCCGAGGCCGTGGCGCGCTGGAACGACTACCTGCGCCAGCCGCTGCAGCTGGCCGACGACCCCGCGCTGCGCGAGCTGCGCGTGACCGGCAGCTACCGGCTGCGCGATCCGCAGGCCTTCGTGGGCGCGCTGCCGGTGATGCTGCCGGTGCGCACGCAGCGCCTGGCCGACGGCGGCACGCGGATCGTGGGCCATGCCGCCGGCACGGCGCGCCGGCCCTGAAAAAAGTTTTGATTATTTTTGGGGGGTACGCGGCGTCTCGCTGGTCTTCTGTAGCAAACCAGCTCCAGGACCTTCGGACATGAACCAGCAGACCTCGCGGCGCCCCCGCATCGATTCCCTCCAGGCCGCGGCCCTCGCCTGCGCCATCGCCTCGGCGCTGCTCGCGATGGGCGGCCCCGCGCGTGCGCAGGGCGCGCCGGCGGCCCCGTCCGCGACCTTGCAGCTCGCGCTGCCGGCCCAGCCGCTGGCCCAGAGCCTGGGCGTGCTGTCGCGCCAGTACGGCATCGCCATCGGCGGCGAGAGCTCGCTGCTCGAGGGCCGCACCGCGCCCGCGGTGCGCGGCGCCGTCACGCTGCAGCAGGCGCTCGAGCGCGTGCTCGCGGGCAGCGGCCTGGGCTACGTGCGCAACGGCGACGCGGCCTTCACCGTGGTGCGCGCCTCGGCCGGCGACACCGGCGCGCTGCCGCCGATCGTGGTCACGGCCGGCACCGAGGAGACCGCCACCGGCCATGTTCCCGGCTACATCGCGCGGCGCGCCACGGCCGGCAGCAAGACCGACACGCCGATCATCGAGACGCCGCAATCGATCTCGGTCGTCACCGCCGACTTCATCGAGGCCACGGGCGCCACCCGGCTCAAGGAATCGCTGGCCTACACGCCGGGCATCAACGTCTCGCCCTGGGGCGCCGACTCGCGCTTCGACTGGACCATCCTGCGCGGCTTCGACGCGCAGGCGCCCGGCTACTACCTCGACGGCCTGCAGCTGCGCAACAACAACGGCTGGGCGATCTGGCAGACCGAGAGCTACGGCACCGAGCGCGTGGAGGTGCTGCGTGGCCCGAGCTCGGTGCTCTACGGGCAGAACGGCCCGGGCGGCATGATCAACGTGGTCAGCAAGCGCCCCACCGCGCAGCCGCTGCGCGAACTGCAACTGCAGTTCGGCGACAACGCGCGGCGGCAGATCGCGGGCGATTTCTCGGGTCCGCTCGATGCCGAGGGCAAGCTGCTCTACCGCCTCACGGGCCTGCTGCGCGATGCCAGCCTGCCGGCCAGCGGCCTGCCGAACGACCGCAGCTTCATCGCGCCCTCGCTGACCTGGAAGCCCTCGGGCGACACCTCGCTGACCCTGCTGTCGCACTACCTGCGCATCCGCGACGGCAGCTCCTACGGCAGCTTCCCCGAGGTCGGCACCCTGCTGCCCAATCCCAACGGCCAGTTCTCGCGCAAGACCTACGTCGGCGACCCGAACTTCGACCGCTTCAACCAGGACCAGTGGATGGTCGGCTACCTGTTCGAGCATCGCCTGAACAACACGCTGAGCTTTCGCCAGAACGCGCGCTACGGCTCGATCAAGGTCGACTACGGGCAGGTCTACAACCAGCCCAGCTTCGTCACCGTCGATGCCGACAACCCGGCCAGCCCCGCCAACTACCGCGTGCTGAGCCGCTTCCCGTTCGCGAGCAAGGAGGCCGCGCGCATCGCCTCGATCGACAACCAGCTGCAGGCGAAGCTGCGCTGGGGCGACTGGCAGCACACGCTGCTGGTCGGCCTCGACTACCAGCGCTCGCGCAACGACCAGCGCACTTCCAACAGCGGCACCGTGAGCGACATCGACGGCTACCTGCCGGTGAGCACCGGCCTCACCACCACCGCCGACCCGTGGTTCGATGCCCGCACCACGCTGTCGCAGACCGGCTTCTACCTGCAGGACCAGATCAAGTGGGGCGACTGGGTGGCCACGCTGGGCGGCCGCTACGACAGCGCGCGCGCCGTGTCCTTCAGCCACATCGACGGCTCGACCACGCGCATCGACGACCACAAGTTCACCAGCCGCGCGGGCCTGGTCTACCTGCATCCGAGCGGCTGGGCGCCCTACTTCAGCTACTCGGAGTCGTTCTCGCCCACGGTCACGGTCGATCCGCAGACCAACCAGCCTCTGAAGCCAGAGACCGGCCGCCAGTACGAGGTGGGCGTGCGCTACCAGCCCGCGGGCCGCAAGGACAAGTACAGCGCCGCCGTGTTCGACCTGCGGCGCGAGAACTACATCACCTACGACGCCGACTACACGCCGCGCCAGACCGGCGAGATCCTGGTGCGCGGCCTCGAGCTCGAGGCCTCGTTCGAGCCCATGCCGCGCATGAACGTGACGGCCGCCTACACCTACACGCCCAAGGCCGAGGTCACGGCCAGCAGCACGCCCAGCGAGATCGGCAAGCAGATGCAGGCGGTATCGCGCAACCAGCTCTCGGTGTGGGCCGACTACCGCTTCGCCAACGGCGTGAAGCTCGGCCTGGGCGCACGCTTCATGGGCTCGAACCGCGGCTACCAGCAGAGCACGCCGGTGCCCGTGCCCTCGTACACCGTGTTCGACGCGCTGCTGGGCTACGACTTCGAGCGCTGGAGCCTCGCGCTGAACTTGCGAAACCTCGGCAACCGCAACTACGTCGCGAACTGCAGCTCGGGCAGCTGCTACTACGGGGAGCCGCGCAAGGTGCTGGCGACGGCGACGTATCGCTGGTAGGTCGTGCCCTTCACAACGGAAGATTCACGGCGCGGTTCTTCAGCCGAGCACCCAGACCACGAACGCCGCATCCGCCACCGCGAACGCCAGGTCGACGAAGAAGATGAGCCGCATCGGCCCACGCAGCACCACCCAGCTGCCGGGCCGGCCGCGACGATGCTGGCCCAGCATATGGGCATTGACCGCGAACTGCCCCGCATGCACCAGCGCGACCACGGCGGCCATCGACGCGCGTTGCGCCGGCGTCTCGAACAGGCCGTGTCCCGCCAGCAGCATGAGGCACAACGCCAGCCAGGCCAGGTTCATCGCGCCGAGAAAACGCACGGCGCCGGCGATCGCGGGCAGCAGCGGCGATGCACGGTCCGTCTTCGCCACGAGCAGCCGCGCGGCACGCTGCGAGTCGAGGCAGAAGAAGCGCGCGCCCAGCGCGAACCAGGCGGCATTGAGCAGCAGAAGAACTGTCCAGACCGTGGATTGCACCGCAACGCCTTTGAGCTTGTTCGCGAAGCCGCGAATTTAGGTCAATAATGTTGACATGACAAATCCACCCGCATCGGCCCCTTCCTCGCCCGCCAAGGGCCTCGACGTCCTGCAAGCCATGATGGACGGACGCATCGAGCGCTCGGGCATCGCCCACACCATGCCGATGCAGCTCTCGGCGATCGAGGCCGGCAAGGTCAGCATGCGCGTCACGCCCGACGAGCGGCATCTCAATCCCGCGGGCATGGTGCACGGTGGCTTCGCGGCCACCTGCCTCGACGGCGCCGCGGCGCTCGCGCTGTATTCGGCACTCGACGCGGGCACGGCCTATTCCACCGTCGACCTCAGCGTGAAATACCTGCGGCCGCTGGCACCGCACACCGAGTACCTGGCCAGCGCCACGCTGGTCGAGCGCACGCGCTCGCTGGGCATCTGCAATGCCGAGCTGCGCGGTGCGGACGGCAAGCTGCATGCGATGGCTTCCGCCACGCTGATGGTGAAGGGCTGAACGCGACGGCCAGGCGGCACGACACGCCCCGCGATCCATCGGAATTCACGATGCAATCGCATCGAAGACTCGCGCGTTCGCCGCGCGAGGTCCGCTGTAAGCTGGACCTGGCCGATGGGAGAGATCCCATCGCTTCGAACAGCCATCGCGTGTCAAGGAACCCAGTGCCATGCCGTCCGTCTCCCACCGCCGCCGTTTCCTGGTCGGTCTGACTTCACTGCTCGCCGGCGCTGCCGGCAACGGCTTCGCCGCCGACGCCTCCGCGCCCCTCAAGCTGATCGTGCCCACGCCGCCCGGCTCCGCGGCCGATGCGCTTGCACGCGCGCTGTCGGTGTCACTGGGGCGCCAAAGCGGCCGTGGCGTCGTCGTCGAGAACATCGCCGGCGCGGGCTCGCTGGTCGGCACGCAGCAGCTCGCGCGCGCGCCGAAGGACGGGCTGGTGCTCGGGGTCGTCAGCTCCAACCACACGATCATTCCCGGTATCTTCAAGAACGCTCCTTTCGACGCGATCGCCGACTTCGAGCCGATCACGATGATCGGCAGCCTGCCCATGATGCTGGTCGCGTCGAGGAACGTCGAAGCATCGACGGCGGCGGAGCTGGTGAAGCTCGCGAAATCCCGCTCCACGACCCTGGCGGAGGGGCTGGTGACCGGCAGCGTGTACCAGATCGCCAGCGAGGTCTTCAAGGAACAGGCGGGCATCGCCACCAACCGCATCTTCTACAAGGGCTCGGCACAAATCACGAACGACCTGCTCGCCGGCATCCTGGACCTCGCGTTCGTCTCCGCGCAGGGCGCGGCGCCGCACATCGCCGCGGGCAAGCTCAAGGCCATCGCGGTGAACACGCCCACGCGCACGGAGATCGCGCCGCAGGTGCCGACGCTCGCGGAAAGCGGGTTCCCGAAGTTCGATGTCGATGCCTGGCTCGCGATCGTCAGCCCCGCAGGCATTCCGGCGGACAGCGCGGCGGCGCGGCGCCGGGAGATCGAAGCCGCGCTGGCACAGCCCGAGATGAAGAAGGCGCTGCAGATGCAGGGGATTCAGCTGCGGCGCATGACGCCTGCGCAGATGGTCGATTTCATGAAGGCCGAGGTGGTCCGCAACGAGCAGGTGATCCAGCGCGTGGGCGTCAAGGTCGACTGAGGACGTGCACGCGCGGACTCGCGTTCGCTGCCACCGCGACAGCATCCGGCGAGGCGGAGCGCAGCCTTCGAGACGCGCGTTCGAACACGCGCAGCACGATCGGGTCGGCCTCGTCGCGGCGGCGCACGGCGTGGAGCTCCAGCGCGTGAGGCGCGGCCTCGATGTCCAGGCGCCGCAGGACGCCACGTGCCAGGTCCTCGCCCACCAGATGTTCGGGCAGCATGCCGATGCCGGCCCCCGCCCGAACGATGTCGATCATCGCCTGCACGTGGTTGCAGGCATTGATGCCCGAGGGGGGCAGGCCGGCCTCGCGGAGCATGCCGGCCGTCAACAGATGGTGGTGCGAGGGACGCGGCAAGGCCCAGATCGGGCCATCGTGCAGCGACACCCGGTCCTGCCTTGCGGCGAAGTAGGTGGCGCTCGCCATCCAGGCCAGCCCGGTCCGGCCGATCGGCTGGGCGACCAGTTCCTGCGCATCGAGGGGGCCGCTGACGATGCCCATGTCGAGCACGCCATCGGCGATCTTCTGTCGCAGCGCCGCGCCGGCATCGACGATCAGGTCCCAGTTCAGATGCGGCATGTCCGCGGCGACGTCGTGCACGAAGCCGAACACGCGCGGCGCCGCGGCGATCTCGTCGAGACCGAGCCGCACGGTGCCGGTCGCGTAGGCCTCGTCGGTCACCGACAGCAGCACGCCGTTCACCTGTTGCAGCAAGGGCTCGCAGCGCCGCACCAGGTCCCGGCCTCGCAGCGTGAGCAGCATGCGACGACCTTCCTTCTGGAAGACGCGCGTCTTCAGCCGCGCTTCCAGCTCGCGCACGCGGCTCGAGATGCCCGACTGGGTGGTGTTCAGGCGTTCCGCCGCGGCCGCGAACGAGCCGAGCCGATCGATCCAGAACAGCGTCTCGAGGTGGTGCAGGCCGAGGCGAAACATGGCCACGCTCCCTCAGGGCCGCGTGCGCGTGGCCGGGGACAGCTTCTTCCACGTCAGCGCCCCGGGATCGGAGGGGAACATTCCCTTCGCGTGCGCGATCACGACATCGGTTTCGGGCTGCTCGGTCAGCGGCTCGAAGTCCGCGCGGAAGTGGTGCGAACTCTTGACGACGACGATCTTCATCGCCTCCGGTGCGATGTCGACCATGCGAAAGAGCTCGCGATCCTGTGTGCCGATGCGCCCGCTGGAGACCACGATGAGCACGCCTTCGATCTCCAGGCAGGCGGTGGGACCGAGCCCGGCCTGGAACCCGGTCATCTTCGGGCCCTTGAAGGTGACGGCGCCATCGGAAAGCGAACGGACCTCGAACCTGCCCTGCAGCGGCGGCTCGCTCTGGCCGATGGGCGTGGCCAGCGACTCCCCGACGGCGCAGTCGATCGTCTGGCCGATGCCGGCACGATGCGCCAGCGCTGCCGCCGCGGGGTCGTAGAGCACGCCCAGCGCCACCCGGCCCGGAAAGCGGCGCCCCGCGCCGGCCGCGAGCAGCGCGTGGAGCATGCCGGTGGTGGACGCGGTGCCGCCGACGCCGGGGTTGTCCTGCAGGTCCGCGACCACCACGGTGCGCGGGCTCCGGTCGGCGCGCTGCAAGGCGGCATCCACGGCCTCCTTGGCGTCCAGTGCCTTCAACCGCCACTGGCCGGGCTCGGCGACATGCGCATGGAGCAGGCTCACGGCCTCGCGCGCACGCTCGCCATGGGACCAGACGGTCGGCCCGCACTCCTCGAAGTCCGAGGCCGGGAAAGCCATGCAGAAGCTGGAGACCGTGCCCAGCCGCCGGTCGATGTCCTCGAGCAGTTCGTAGCAGCCTCGGGCGGGTTCGGCCGATGTGCTTTGCATGCTCACCGAGATGAGGAAGGGAAGGCGTTCGCAATGCCAAGGCTCGCGCCCGCCATGGCGCGTCAATCGATCGAGCAGATCCGCCGCGCGCTCGCCCGTCTTCACATAGTCGATGTGCGGATAGGTGCGGAACGCCACCAGCGCATCGGCATGCGCGAGCATCGCGCGGGTGACGTTGGCATGCAGGTCCAGGCTCGCCACGAGCGGCACGTTCTTGCCGACGGCCCTTCGGATGCGCGCGAGCAGTTCGCCTTCGGCATCGTCGAACGACTCGCTCATGGCGGCGCCATGCAGCTCGAGGTAGACGGCGTCGTATGCGAGCGTCTCCACGTCGCGCAGGATGGTGTCGCAGATGCGCTCGAAGGCATCGTCGGTGATGTATGACGAGGGAACGGCACCAGCCCACAGGCTCGGAACCAGCGTCCAGCCGTGGCGCTTCGCGACGCTGGCGAAACCGCTGGCGGAGACGTCCACCTTCGAGATCATCTCCAGCATCGTGTCGCCGTGCGTGGGTTTCGGAAAGCTCTCGCCACGCTCGAAGGCGGCCCAATCGGCACGGTTCGAGGCAAAGGTGTTCGTCTCGTGCTTGAACCCGGCCACCAGTACGCGCATATCGACTCCACATCAGTTTTGTTGAGGCCATTCTTCGCGCCGACCCAGCAACCAGCAATGGATTTATAGTGCTTATGCCTCAATGAAACTAATGATCCCGAGCACCACGCCCTCGCTGTCCCCCTCGCTGCTGGCGTGGCTGCGCTGCTTCGACGCAGCCGCGCGCTGTTGCAGCTTCACCAAGGCGGCCGCAGAACTGCATGTCTCGCAGGGCGCAGTGAGCCAGCAGGTCAAGCGACTGGAGGACCGGCTCGGACACGTGCTGCTGCTGCGCACGCCCGCGGGACTGGCGCTGACGCCGCAGGGGGAGCAGCTCTACGCGGCAACGCGCGAGTCGTTCCGCAACCTCGCAAGCACCGTGCACCGGTTGCAGCTCGCGCATGTGGGCGAGCCTGTCAACATCAGTTGCTCGCCGTCGCTCGCCATGCTGTGGCTCACGCTGCGGCTGGGCAGCCTCTACCGCGCCAATCCGGACATGGCGTTCCGGGTGGTCGGAGAGTCCGACCGCGTCGATCCCTCGCGCATGTCGCGCGAAGGCATCGCCGCGGCGGTGCGGCTGGGTGCCGCGGGCAGCGAGGATGCGAAAGCGGTCGACCTGCTCGACGAATGGCTGGTGCCGGTGGCTGCGCCTAGCTTCATGCAGGCCCATCCCGAGTTGCGCAAGGCGAGCAAGCTCAAGGGTTCGCAGCTGCTGCATGCCGCGGACCCGGGGGAAGGCGGCGAACCGACGGAGGAGTGGGCGCAGTGGCTCGGCGCCGTGGGCGTGGACCTGGCGCCCTCGGCGCTGCGGCAGGGGACCCAGTTCAACCTGTCGCTGTTGGCGGTACAGGCGGCACTGGGAGGCCAAGGCATCGCCATGGGGCGGCTGGCGCTCGTGCTGCACTACCTCACGTCGGGACGGCTGGTGCTCGCGTTCCGCCAGCGGGTGCTTTCCAACGCGACGTACCGCTTCATCGGCAGCCCTTCCCATCCCGCCACGCCGACCGTGCTGGCATGGCTGCTCGACGAGGCGGCGCGTTTCCGCCAGCAGCGCGATGCCTACTTCGAGAGCGCGGGCATCTCGGCGGCCTAGATCTGCCGCGCCAATTCGAGCATGACCGTGCGCCAGGCCTGGCGTTCGCTTTCGCCGACCGACTTCAGCGCGCGCTCCATCGCCGCCGCCTCGTGCGCGGAAGCCTGGCGCTCGATGCGCGCGCCCTCGCGCGTGAGCCGCAGCAGCTTGCTGCGATGCTCGTGCGGGCTGCGCTCGGCCAGCACCAGCCCCTGTTCCTGCAGATGCTTGAGCGGCCGGTGCATCGCCTGCTTCGACACGCCCAGCAGCGCGATCAGCTGGCCGACCGCGATGCCGTCGGTGCGCGCGATCGCATAGAGCATGCGGTGATGGACGCGCGACAGGCCATGGCCGGCCAGGAACAGGTCGGCCTTCGCGACCAGGCCGCGGAACGCGAAATGCATCAGCAGCAGCGCGCCGTCGTCGGCGCGTGCTTCCTTGAGGCCGGCTTGCGCCACCTGCAGCAGATCGAAGATGTTCTCGGGGCGGGAGACTGCCATGGGCTGGGCGATCGGAACGAAGAGACGACGGTCCGCCAGTCTAACGACGCCTCACTCGCGCAACACCAGCCGCTCGAGCTTCGGATCGGCCGCGATCTCCGCCTCGGTGAATGGCGGCGTCACGAGCTGCTTGCGCGAGAACAGCGGCAGCTGGTCGTCGTGGTGCGGCGAAGCCGGGTCGGTGGACTGGCCGGCCGCCATCATCAGCCTGGCCACCAGCCGGCCCTGGTCCCAGGTCACGAGGTGCACGTAGGAGGTGCCGGCGATGATGTCGCCGAAGCCCTCGCGACCGAGCGGCGCGCCGTCGAGCGCGTTGAGCACCCCCTGCTCGCCCGAGCCGCCGTGCAGCGGCACGCGGCCCTGCGGCGTGGGACGCGCGAGCATGTCGCCCCAGCGCTCGTCGCCGCGCAGGCCCAGCCCGGCGAGCGCCTGCGCCGTATCGCGCACCGCGGCGACGATGGCCGCGCTCACGGTCGGCGCGGTGGAGACCGCCCGCACGCGGTAGGGCCGCGCGCTGTCGTAGGGCTCGGCGTAGAGGCCAGGCACCGATGCGAGCCGCGGGCCCAGCTCATGGAACAGCAGCGCGCCGCGGCTGTCCACGTCGTGCCGCCGGTCCCAGGCCGAGAGGATGCCGCAGGCCGCCTGCACCTGGGCATCGCCCTTCGCGCCCGCGCAGGCCGCGAGCACCGCGTCGAGCGTGGTTTCCGCCAGGTAGTTGCGGTTGTCGAACACCATACCGAGCGCCTCGGCGCTGTCGATGCGGCCGTCGCGCAGGCCCTCCTGGATCTGGCGCTGCGACATCAGCGTGCGCATGCCGGGCGGTGCCTTCGGGCTGCCGAGCAGCAGCGAATAGCCGTCGAGCTGCTGCCCCACCAGCGACAGGCTGTAGCTGTCGTTCGCGTTCTGCACGATGCCGCGCGTGGCGAGCGCCGGAATGCGGCTCGCGGGCGCGAGCTTCGGCCGGCCCTGCGCATCGCGCACGGCGCAGGCGCCTCGGCGGCCGTCGAGCGCGACCGGCACCGTCATGTCGTCGGGCGGCGGCACGGTCGCGCAGTCGCGCAGTGCCGCGTCGGCGATGTCCAGCAGCGGCCCCGACTCGATGTACATCGCGCGGCCCTGGCTGTCGCCCGCGATCAGGTGGGCGGTGATGCCGCGGTGGCCGGCCACCGCCTGCTCGAAGCCCGCGATGTCGCGCGCCTTCGCGACCGCGAGGATCTGGTCGAGCGCGCGCGCGTTCGCGACGCTCGGGTCGGTGATCGCATACCAGCCCGCGGCGCGCTCGCCATCGGCCGGCAGCCGGTACAGCGGGCCCAGGTGCGACACGGGCAGGTCGTGCTGCCGCGTGGTCACGCTGCCGTCGGACTGGCGCACGCGCAGTGCCACGCGCTTCGCGGCGAGTTCGCGGCGCTGGCCGTCGACCGTGTACGAGGGCTTGTCGCCATCGCGCACGTCGAGCGCGATCAGCAGCGGATAGGTCACGGTCGACGGCGCCTCGATGCTCCACGCCAGGTGCTGCGTGAAGCCCGACAGCGGCAGCGGCAGGCCGAGGAAGTCGGCACCCATCACGTCGATCTCGTCGGGGATGCTCAGGTGCATCTGGTGCATCAGCAACCAGTGGCCCTGCCACAGCGTGTGCGGGTTCGCGACCATGATCGATGCGCCCGTGCCCGTGGCCTCGGAGCCGTAGGCCCAGGCATTGCTCGCCATGCGCTGCGCGGGCGGGCGGTCTTCGGCGGCTTTGGCGACGGCGGGCGCGCCCAGCTGGTCCCAGGTCGAGGCCGCGGCATAGGGCGCGACGGCCAGCGCCTTCCACAGCGAGTTGACCTGCATGGTGGCGCGCACCACGTCGCTGGCCCGCATCCTTGGTGGCGCCGCGCCCTGGCAGGCGGTGGCGGCGGCTTCGGTGCCGATGTCGCGCAGCCGGCGGTTGAAGCCGGCCGCATAGCCCTCGGCGAGGCCACGCGCATCGGCCGAGAGATCGCGCCATGCGGCCTCGACCTCCTCGTCGGACAGCTGCACGCGATAGAACAGGTCGCTGTTCAGGTTCGAGGTCTGCAGGAACGCCACCAGCGATGCGCCGTCGGGCCCGAAGCGTTCGGAACGCTCGCCACGCAAGGTGACCACGCGGTCGGCCAGCAGGCACAGGTGGTCGCGCGCCACCGCATAGCCGTAGCCATAACCGAGCCCCGCGTAGTCGGCGGCCTTCACATGCGGCAGGCCGTACTGCGTCCAGCGAACCTCCGCGCTGTATTTGTCCGGCGTTGCGGGTGGATTGCCGCCAACGGGGCCCGGCAGAAAGCCACCGCCGCCCCCGTCGCCGCCGCAGGCAGCGATCGCGCCCGCGACCACGGCACCGCACGCCAGCGCGCGCAGCAGCGTCGCCTTCACCGCGCGCCTCCCACGGCGCCGTGGCTCTTGCGCGCGATCACCTGCATCTCGACCCAGGCCTTGGGCACCGCGATGCCGGCCAGCATCGCGGTGCCGGTGGGCTTGCTCGGCAGCACCTCGGACAACGTACGCACCACCGCGCCCAGGTGCTCGGCGCCCGCGATGATCAAGGTGTAGTTGACGATCTGGTCGAGCCGCCCGCCACACGCCGCGAGGTAGCGCTCGATGTTGCGCATCATCAGCCGGGTCTGGTCCTCGGCGCTCTCGGCGAGCTGCTGCGTGTCGTAGTCCATGCCGATGGTGCCCGACACGAAGATCCAGTCGTCGTCGAACATCGCGCGGCTGTACGGTGCATTGACGAAGGGCAGCGGGAACTCGGCGGTCTGCATGCGGTGTCTCTCTTTCTGGCGATGGAATGAACGAAGGGAAGAAAAAAATCAGGCGCACAGCATCTCGCGCACGATGGCGCGCGCATGGATCTCGGTCGCATCGAAGATCGGTGCGCGGCAGCGCAGCCACGGCCTGGCGTAGCTCAGTTCGGAGCAGCCCAGTACCACGCCCTCGGCGCCGCGCGCCACCAGCGCGTTGCACAAGGTCGAGACCATCAGGCCCTCGTCGCGGCCGGCCTCGCCGCGTGCCAGCGGCCCGAAGATCGCGGCATCGAGGGTGCGGCGCTGGGCCGCGTCGGGAAGCACCAGTTCGAAGCCCGTGCCCTCGCCGAGCAGGCGGCCGAAGAAGGGCGCGTCGAGCGCGAAGCTGGTGGCCAGCACACCCAGGCGGCGCAGGCCCGGTCGCTCGGCGGCGACGGCATCGCCGGTCTCGCGCGCCACGTGCACCAGCGGCACGCCGGCCGCGGCCTGTACCTCGTCGGCCGCGAAATGGCCGGTGTTGGCGAGGATCGCGATCAGTTCGGCGCCCGCGGCGCGCGCCTGCCGCGCGGCCGTCTCCATCTGCGCGCGCGCATCGGCCGGCCGGCCCGCGGCCATGGCCGCGTGGATGCAGGCGAAGTCCAGGCTCACGATCACGCAGCGCGCCGAGTGCAGGCCGCCGAGTTCGCGCTGCACGCCTTCGTTGAGCAGCTTGTAGTAGCCGAGCGTGGAGGGCCACGCGACGCCTCCGATCAGGCCCGCGACTTTCATGATGGGAAGGCCCTCAGTCGAGCTTGAAGCCGAGGCGGCGGATCACCGGCGCATAGCGCGCCAGGTCGGCGTCGATGCGCGTCGATAGCGCCTGCGGCCCGGTCTGGGCCGCGGGCTCGAAGCCGAACACCAGCAGCTTCTCGACCACGTCGGGCTGGTGCAGCGCCCAGTCCACGCCTTCGCTCACGCGCGCCACGATCTCGGGCGGCAGGCCCCTGGGTCCGACGATGCCGAACCAGACCGAGAAGTCCACGCCCTTGTAGCCCAGCTCCTCGAGCGTGGGCACCTCGGGCTGGCCCGAGAAGCGCCGCGACGACGCGAAGGCCAGGATCTTCGCGCGGCCCGCCTTCGCGAACTGCACATAGGGCGCGATGCCGTCGAAGGCGGCGTCGATGTCGCCCGCGACCGTGGCCTGCGCGACTTCGGCGCTGCCCTTGTAGGGCACGCGCGTGCTCTGGATGCCGGCGCTGCGGTTGAACTCCTCGAGCGCCATCTGCGACAGGATCGCCGCCGCGCCGATGTTGACCCTGCCGGGCTCCGCCCTGGCGCGCTTCACGAGCTCGTGCACGTCGGCCACCGCGCCCGGCGCGCCGGCGCGCACGATCACCGCGTTGGGCGAGGTGATCGCGAGCGCCACCGGCGCGAAGTCCTTGCGCGGGTCGTAGGGCAGGCGGTTGTAGAGCGAGGGGTTGAGCACGAAGGTCTGGTCGATGGACCACAGCAGCGTATAGCCGTCGGGCTGCGCCTTCATCAGTTCCTGGGCGCCGATCAGCGTGTTGCCGCCGGGCTTGTTGTCGACCACGATCTGCTGGCCGAGCCGCTCCTGCAACTTCGCTGCGATGAGCCGCGCCGTCACGTCGGCGCCGCCGCCCGCCACGAAGGGCACCACCAGCCGGATAGGCCGCGCGGGCCAGGCGGCCTGGGCCGCCGACAACGCCGGCAGCAGCAGTGCCAGGGAGGCCGCCGCAAGCCCCAGAAACCGGCAGACACGTCGTACATTCATACCTAAACTCCGCGCTCGATCAAAGTGTTGCAACGCTAACGCCGCAGGGCAGGGTTTTCTATGCCGATCCGCTCGCAGACTGTGCCGATCCCGTCGCTGCTCCCGGCCATGCCTCCGGGTGCGCTGCCCGAGGACGACTTCAACGCCGCCCTGGTGCGGCTGCCGGTCGAGCGGCCGCTCGCGCTCGCGGGCCTGCATGACGGCGCGAGCCGCGAGGTGCGCTGGCCGCGCGACGGCGGCCGCATCCTGCGGCTGCGCACCACGCCCTGGGAGGGCGCGAGCGCGCTGTACTTCGACTTCCGACTCAACGACGACCTGCACGTGCAGCTGCCGCCCGGCGACGAACTGCTGGTCACCTTTTTCCTGGCCGGCCACGTCACGGGCCAGATCGGCAGCGCGCAGGGCCGCGCGCTCGACTTCCGCGTCGACCGCGCGCTGCTGCGCACGCCCAACCGCGACGGCGGCTACCTGATCCACATCCCGGGTGCCTGCCGCAACAACTTCGTGCAGTTCCGGCTGCGGCGCGCGCTGCTGCCGCGCTGGCTGCAGGCGCTGGGCGTGCAACTGCCGGCCCGGCAGATGGCCGAACTCGTGGACCGCGACGACGGTCGCGTGCTGTGCAACGCGGCGCTCACGCCGCGTGTGCGCGACTGCCTCGCGCGCATCCGCGACGAACCCGCCGACCAGCCGGCCTTCGTGCCGCTGTTCCATGCGCGCGCCACCGAGCTGCTGACCTGCGTGCTGCTCGACCTGCACCAGTTGCTGCGTCCCGCGCGCTCGGGCGCCGAGGAAGGCGCCGACGACGCCGAGGCCACGGTGCGCCGGCTGCGCGCGCTGGTCGGCGAGGCGCCGGCACGCGCCTGGTCGGTCGACGAACTCGCGCGGCGCGTCGGCCTGCGCACGACCCGGCTGCAGGCGCAGGTGCGCGCGGCCGCGGGGCTTTCAGTGCATGGCCTGCTCGTCGACGAACGGCTCGCGATCGCGGCGCGGCTGCTGCGCGACACGCAACTCGGCGTGCAGGCGGTGGCGGCCGAGGCCGGGTGGGAGTGTCACGGGCGCTTCAGCGCGGCGTTCCGGCGCCGGCACGGCATGACGCCGCGCGACTACCGGTTGCGTCATGCTGCGCCGCGAACGCACTGAGTGCGTCCAGCGACCAGCCTCAGATCTTGAACGACCGCAGCGCCTTCAAAGGCTGCGACTTCAAGGGCAAGGCCTTCACCGCCCGCGCCTTGAACGGCAGCACCTTCGAAGGCAGCGCCTGGAGCGCTTGCCAACGCGAGGGCGGCGAGCGGCGCGCATAGACCAGCGCCGCTATCAGGCCAAGGCCCGTCAGGGCGGCGCCGCCCCAGGCAACGGCGGGGCTGTGCAGCGCGCGGCCGAGGGCCGAGCGCTGGCGCTCGGGCTTCGCCGACGTGCCCGAGGCGGCGCGTTCCAGCGGGGTGATGGCGCGCGCGGTGTTCGGGTTTTCCTCGCCTTCGAGGACGGCTTGGGAGATCTCCAGCGGCGTGAGCGCATCGCCGTTCATCTCGTTCGAGGACTTGGTGGTGTGCGGATCGTTGTGCGTCATGGCATGAACCTTTGCTGGCGGGATGATGGGCTTGAAACAATCGAGTCGTTTCGAGCCTCTCCCACCCTCGCCGGGCCCACCTACGGCGACCGCCCGTCATTCGCGTAGGCGAAGCGCGCATGCACTGCGGGACCAATCCCACGCAGCGCCCTGCGACACGTTCCGGAACATTCCAAGGCTACTTTCTTGCCAAATTTTGCCAAGCTTCATAGACTTTGCCCTATGAGCACCATGAACGTTTCGCTGCCCGATGCCATGAAATCCTTCGTGGACGAACAAGTCCTCCAGCGGGGCTACGGCACCAGCAGCGAGTACGTGAGAGACCTCATTCGCAGGGAGCAGGAGAGGCTTCAGCTGCGCGACCTGCTGCTCCACGGTGCCGCGTCGGCGACATCGACCGAGGCTGACCCAGCCTATTTCGATGGCCTGCGCGATCGGGTTCGCAACGCCCGCAAGAAGACCCCGCCTCCACGCGCAAAAGGATGAATGCCAAGCCGGTCATCCCGCGTACATCGGCAAGCCGGGATGTGGAGGATGCGATCGATCACTACCTCGGCGAGGGTGCGGAGCATGCCGCGCTCGGCTTGATCGCCGACCTGGAGCGCGCATACGCGCACATCGGCCGCCATCCCGCCACCGGCTCGACGCGCTATGCCCACGACCTGAATCTGCCCGGCCTGCGCTCGTGGTCCCTGAATCGATTCCCCTACGTCGTCTTCTACATGGAGCATCCCGATCACATCGATGTGTGGCGCGTGCTTCACGGCCACCGCGATATTCCGACCTGCATGCAGGCGCCGGAGCCTCCGAGCTAAGGCATCAACCCCGCCAGCCAGCCCTCCACCCGCCGCAGCGTCTCGATCTTCGGGTTGTCCGCGCGCGAAACGCACTGGTACTGCAGTCCGTCGAGCGACTCGACGCAGATGCGAATCAACCGGCCCGCGGCCTCGTCCCGGCTCACCAGCAGGTTGCTGACCAGCGCCACGCCCGCGCCGTCGATCGCGGCCTGCAGGGCATGGCTCTCCTCGCTGAACAGCACGCAGCGGCCCTCGTCGAAGCTCGCCACGGCCGCATGCTGCATCCAGCGCGGCCAGGTGGGGCCGCGCAGCGCGGGGTTCTTCCACGCATAGCTGAGCAGGCGCTCGCTCGACAGCTGCGCCGCCGCGATCGGCAGCGCGCGGCCGGCCACCCAGGCCGGCGAGGCGCAGGCGAAGTAGCGGTCGGTGTACAGCGGCACGGCCCGCAGGCCGGGCGCGAGCGCGGGGCTCGCGGCATCGGCCGGCGGCCCGTAACGCACGGCCAGGTCGATCTCGCCGCGCGCTACGTCGGCCAGACGCTCGGTGGCATCCACGGTCAGCTGGATCTCGGGATGCGCGTCGTGCAGCCCGGCCAGCGACGGGATCAGGATCTTCGAGGCGAAGGCGGGCGTGACGCTGACCGAGATCGAATGGCTGACCTCGCTGAGTTCGCCGACCGCCTGCGCGAGCCGGTCGAAGCCGTCGCGCAGCACGGGGAACAGGCGCCGACCGGGCTCGGTGAGGCTGATGGCACGCGGCGTGCGGTCGAACAGCCGCATGCCGACCAGGCTCTCTAGATGCCGGATCTGGTGGCTGATGGCGGTCGAGGTCACGCACAGCTCCTCGGCCGCGGCCTTGAAGCTCAGGTGGCGCGCGGCCGCCTCGAAGGCGCGCAGCGCATTGAGCGGTGGGAGCTTGCCGCGGGTGGCCATGGTGCGGGTCGGGCTGGGTGAAAAGAAAACCGAGGCCGGGGCGGCGCCGATGCGGGCCCATCGTATCGGCGGCGGGCCCGCGGCGCATCCGGTGCGTCCCGCAGGCGGGCCCTTGCTCAGTGGGCAGCGTGCGGCCGCCGCACCAGGTGGCAGTCCTCAGGATGCCACGAGGCGTAGAACTGGCGTCCCACGTCGAGCTCGATCTCCTCCAGGTCCTTGGCGTTGAGCTGCACCACGATCTGCTTGCCGCCCGAGGTCTCGAGGTGGCCGTTGACCGTCGAGCCGATGAACTCCTCGCCCACCAGGGTGCACGCGACCTCGTTGGTGGCCCAGCCGGGCTGCGCGGTCAGCGAGATGCGGTCGGCGCGCACCACCAGGTCGATCGCCGCGCCGGCCGCGAGTGCCGCGCCGCCCTGCGCGCCCGCCTCCGCGGTGAAGCGGCCCTCGGGCGTGCGCAGCTCGAGCCGCGAGCCGTCGCGCGCGACCACGTCGGCCTGGAAGATGTTGTTGCCGCCGAGGAACTCGGCCACGAAGCGCGAGGCCGGCCGGTGGAACACCTCCATCGGCGCGCCGCACTGCGCCACCTCGCCGTTGGCCATGATCACCACGCGGTCGGCCATGGCGAAGGCCTCCGAATGGCTGTGCGTGACGTAGACGAAGGCGATGCCCAGCTCGCGCTGCAGCCGGGTCAGCTCCCCCTGCATCTTGAGCGACAGGTGATGGTCGAGCGCGCTCAGCGGCTCGTCGAGCAGCAGCAGCGGCGGCTCGGTCACCAGCGAGCGCGCGAGCGCGACGCGCTGGCGCTGGCCGCCCGAGAGTTCGTCGACGCGGCGCTGCGCGAAGTCGGCCAGGCCCAGGCGCGCGAGCCAGTCGGTGGCGCGCCGGCGCCGCTCGGCGCGGCCCACCTTGCGCATGCGCAGGCCGAACTCCACGTTCTCGATCACGCTGAGGAACGGGAACAGCGCGAGGCTCTGCCACACCATCGGCGTGTCGCGCTGCCAGGGCGCGAGGTCGCGCACCTCCTCGCCGTTGAGCCGGATCGAGCCGCTGCTCGGGTTCTCGAGCCCCGCGAGCATGCGCAACGTGGTGGTCTTGCCGCAGCCGCTCGGGCCCATGATCGCGACGAACTCGCCGCGCGCGATCTCGAGATCGACGCCGCTCACGGCCGTCACGCCGCCATAGGACTTGGAAACGCCGCTCAGTTGCACCAGCGGTGCGCGGCCGGATTCGGGGACGGGGGAGGAAGTCATGGCGTGGTGCCCTCTTTGCGTGGACGCGATGGAATGCGCTGCGATATGCGCTGGTTCAGCAGCACCTGGGCGATACCCACGAGGCTGATGCTGACGATGAAGACCAGGGTGCCGATGGCGTTGATGCGCGGACTCACCTGCCCCTGGAGGAAGCCGAGCACGCGCACCGGCAGCGTCTCCTCGAGCCCGCCCACGAACCAGGCGATGGCGAACTCGTCGAAGGACACGGCCATGGTGAGCAGCCAGGCGCCGAGCATGGCCGGCGCGGCGAAGCGCAGCACCACGTGCCACAGCGCGCGGCCCGGGCCGGCGCCGAGGTTCCAGGCCGCGGCCTCGAGCGAGGCATCGATCTGCGACAGCCGCAGGCGGATCAGCGCCACCGCGAACGGCGTGCAGATCACGACGTGCGCGATCACGATCGAGAAGCGGCCGCCGGCCAGCCCGATGCGCGAGAGGTAGGCCAGCATCGCGAGCCCGAGGATGATCGCGGGCACGGTCGGCGGCAGCAGCCCGAGCGCGAGGTACAGCCGCTGGCCGGCGAAGCGGTAGCGGTAGTCGGTGTAGGCCGCGGCAAAGCCGATCAGCGTGGCCAGCGTGGCCGAGGCCAGGCTCACCACGATGCTGTTGACCAGCGCCTCGCGCACCAGCTCGTCGCCGAACACCGCCTCGTACCACTCGAACGTGAACGATCCCAGCGGCAGGGTCGGGAAGCGGTCGGAGTTGAACGAGAACACGAAGCTCGCGCCGATGGGCGCGAACAGGAACGCGAGCACCGCCACCACGTAGGCCGCGAGCAGCGGCCGCACCCAGCGCCCGGCGCTCATTTGCGCCCCCTGTAGGCGTACGAGGTCATCGCCAATGCCACTGCCATCAGCGTGGCGATCATCAGCACGGCCAGCACCGCGGCGCGCGGCCACTGCTGGCCGGCCTTGGTGGTGTCGATGATCAACAGGCTCATGGTGGGCGCGGTGCCGCCGCCCAGGTACAGCGGCGAGACGAAATCGCCGAAGGCGAAGATGAAGCAGAACAGCGCCGCCACCACCAGGCCCACGCGCGCGGCCGGGATCACGACCTGGAACACGCTGCGCAAGGGCGCGCAGCCGAGGTTGCGCGCCGCCTCGACCTGGCTGCGGTCGACCAGCAGCAGGCTCATGGTCTGGATCAGCACCACCAGCGGGAGCGTGAGCGTGAGGTAGCCGATCTGCGTGCCCAGCGCGGTGTTGAGCATGCGCGCCGGACCGAGCCCCAGCGCGCCGAGCAGTGCGTTGATCACGCCCTCGTCGCTCAGGAAGATCTGCCAGGCATAGACGCGCACCAGGTAGCTGGTGAAGAACGGGATCACCAGCAGGAACATGCACAGCCGCCGCCGGCGTTCCGAGAGCTGGAAGGCGATCGCGAACGAGGCCGGGAACGCGATCAGCGACGCCAGCACGGTGGCGAGCAGCGCGTAGCCGAAGGTGCGCGCATAGGTCTGCCACACATGCGGCTGGCCCAGCATGCGCTCCCAGTTGATCCACGCGAAGGCGGGCTCGATGCGGAAGTCGCGCACGGTCCAGAAGCTCAGCACCAGCAGGAACAGCAGCGGGCCGAGGAAGAAGGCCAGCTGCCACGCGGGCAGCGGCAGCGCATGCAGCAGCGCGAAGCGGCGCCGGCGCGCGCGCTCGTGCCGGGCCGCCTCCGGCCGTGCGGTAGCAGCCGGGGCCGTGGCGGGCAACGGCGGACCCGCCGTGGAAGTGAGGGTGTTCATGGCATGCGTCCCCGGCTCAGGCGTTCTTGTAGCGCGACCAGAAATCGCTCCAGTCCTCGAGCGACTGGCGCACCGGCAGCGCGCGGTTGGTGATGCGGCCCTCGCGGATGTCGTCCATTGCGTTGCGCTTGCCGGGCTCCATGCGCGAGCGCTTCGCCTCCTGCGGCTGCTGCTGCGCGAGCAGCTCCCAGCCCTTGCGGTTGGGCACCAGCGCCGGATAGGCCTGCATGGTGGCCGAGCGCACCTGCCCGGGCGGCGAGGCCATGTACTGGATGAAGGCGCGGGCCAGCTCGGCCTTCCTCGAGCCCTTGCCGATCGAGAACGACTCGGTCCACTGCAGCCCACCTTCGTCGGGCAGCACGGTGCGCACGGTGGCGCCGTTCTTCTCGAGCACGCCGGTGATCCAGTCGCCGATGCCGGCCATCAGCACCATCTGGCCGTTGCGCAGCGAGGCGAAGGTGCCGCCGTAGTCGAAGAAGCCGCCGACATTGCGGCGCATGCCCATCATCTGCTGCTGCACGCGACCCCAGGCGGCGGCATCGATGTCGAAGGGCTTGCGCTGGCCGTCGAGCAGGCTGGCCTGGCCGATGCTCGGCAGGTGCCAGTCGAAATGGCCGACCCGGCCCTTGAACTTGGGATCGGCATAGACCTTGTAGCTGCGCGCCTCCTTCTCGCTCACGGCCGTGGTGTTGTAGGCCACGCCGAGGAAGCCGAAGCGGATCATCACCGCGTAGAGATTGTCGCCATCCCAATGGCCGGGGAAGCGATGGAACTCGGGAAAGAAGTCGTCGAACGGATAGTCGGCCGGCTGCAGCCGCTCGACATGGCCCGCGCGCACCAGCTGCTGCACGTACTCGGCGTCGGCCTGGATCAGGTCGTAGGTGCCGGGCGGCGACTGCGAGATCAGCGCGAGCATGTTGTCGCCGCCCACGTAGTACTTGGGGCGGATCTTCACGTTGTGCTGCGCCTCGAACTCGGCCACCACGTCCTTCTCGGCATGGCCGTACCACGCGAGCATGGTGAGTTCGGTCGGCCTGGCCTGCGCGAAGGCACGCTGCGCGAGGCCGGGCAACGCCAGCGCGGCACCGGCCGCGGCCGCGCCACGGATCAGGCGGCGCCGCACCGGCTGCATGGCGCTCGTGCCGTCGGGCACGGCGAAAGGAGGATTCTTCATGGACTTGTCTCCGGGGTTTGGTTCGTCGAAGGCCGCGATGGATGCGGCCGGGGTCGAAGCTTCGGGGCCGCGGGCCGCGAGGACAACTGATGAGTTCTCGGCGTCGGGCTGAGATTTGTTCGTCGTGATGCCCGCACCCGCGCCATGGCTGAGCGGGGCTCATCCCCGGCTGAGAAATTCCCGTTTGTCGCCTCCGTGCTGCGCGCCAACACTCGCCGCCACGCACCACGGAGACCAAACGCATGGACTGGATCAATCCCCACTACACGGACAACGGCCACGCCGATGGCGAGAACGACACGCTGCACACGCCGATCTCGCCCGACGGCACGCCCGAGCCCGGGCGGCTCTACACCCTGCCCGCGCGCCAGGGCCGCGCGGTCGCGCTGCGGCGCGGCCAGCGGCTGGCGCTGGTCAACACGCACGGCACCCAGGTCTGCGACCTCTGGGCCTTCTGCCGCGACGGGCTGCACGAGGCGCTGTCGATGGAGCACCTGCGCGCCGGCCTCGGCCGCACTACGCCGCGCGTGGGCGACGAGCTCGTCACCAACCGCCGTCGCGCGATCCTTCGGCTGGTAGAGGACAGCTCGCCCGGCGTGCACGACACGCTGATCGCGGCCTGCGACCTGCCGCGCTATCGCGCGCTGGGCGTGCACGGCTACCACGACAACTGCAGCGACAACCTGCGCCTGGCGCTGCGCGCCATCGGCCTTCGCACCACCGAGGTACCGGCGCCCTTCAACGTGTGGATGAACAACCCCGTGGCCGCCGATGGCGCGATCGGCTGGGAGCCACCGGTGTCCAGGCCCGGCGACCGCACGGTGTTCGAGGCCTGCCTCGACTGCATCGTCGTGATGTCGGCCTGCCCGCAGGACAAGGTGCCGGTCAACGGCGCCGATTGCGTGCCGAAGTCCCTGCAGTTCCGCGTGACGGGAGCCGGCGCATGAGCGGCACGCAGAAGGAAATCCTCTGCGCCTACAGCGTGGACTTCGACGCCGTGGCCGGCTGGCTCGGCTCCTATGGCGGCCAGGATTCGCCCAGCGACGTGTCGCGCGGCTTCTTCGCGGGCGAGGTCGGCGTGCCGCGCCTGCTGCGGCTGTTCGCGAGCCGCGGCATCGCCACCACCTGGTTCATGCCCGGGCATTCGATCGAGAGCTTTCCCGCGCAGGCGCGCGCCGTGGTCGAGGCCGGCCACGAGGTCGGCCTGCATGGCTACACCCACGAGAACCCGACCGCCATGAGCCGCCAGCAGCAGGCCGACGTGCTCGACCACTGCATCGAGCTGATCACCGGGCTCACCGGCCGCGCGCCCGTGGGCCACAACGCGCCCTGGTGGGAGTTCAGCGCCGACACGCTCGACCTCCTGCTCGAACGCGGCATCGCCTACGACCACAGCCTGATGCACCGCGATTTCGAGGCCTACTTCCTGCGCCGCGGCGACCGCTGGACGCCGATCGACTACGGCCAGCCCGCCGCGAGCTGGATGAAGCCGGTGGAGCGCGGCACCGAGACCTCGCTGCTCGAGATCCCCGCCAACTGGGAGCTCGACGACATGGAGGCGCTGCTCTACATCAAGTCCTTCGCCAATGCGCAGGGCTACGTGGGCGCGCGCAACCTCGAGGTGCAATGGCGCGACCAGTTCGACTACGTCTGGCGCGAATACGACTTCGCGGTGTTTCCGATGACCATCCATCCCGACGTGTCGGGCCGCGCGCAGGCGGTGCTGATGCACGAGCGGCTGATCGACTACTTCCTGAGCAAGCCCGGCGTGCGCTTCTGCACCTTCGCCGAGATCGACCGGCGCGTGCGCGAACGGATGGCATGCGGCGCCTGACGGTCGCGGGCCTCGCGGCGGATTTCCGAAGCGGCGCGCGCAGGCCTTCCGAGGTGCTCGAAGGCTGCCTCGCGGACGCGGCGCTGCCCTGCGCGCAGTCGGTCTTCATCGCGACGACCGCCGAACGCGCCCGCGTCGAAGCGACCGCGGCGGACGCGCGCCTGGCGCGCGGCGCGGCCCTCGGCCCGCTCGATGGCGTGCCCGTGTCGTGGAAGGACCTGTTCGACCTCGAGGGCCTGCCGACCACCGCCGGCTCGCGCGTGCTGCCGTCGACGCCGCGCGCGGCGGACGCAGCGGCCGTAGCCCGCCTGCGCGCGGCCGGCGCGGTGTGCGTGGGCAAGACCAACCTCAGCGAGTTCGCCTTCTCGGGCCTGGGCCTGAACCCGCATTTCGGCACGCCCGCCAATCCTTTCGGCAGTCGGGCCGAACCGCGCGTGTGCGGCGGCTCCTCGAGCGGCGCGGCGGCCTCGGTCGCGCGCGGGCTGTGCGCCGTCGGCATGGGCACCGACACCTCGGGCTCGGTGCGCGTGCCGGCCGCCTTCACGGGCTTGTGCGGATTCCGCGCGAGCCGCGGCCGCTATCCGATGGCGGGCCTGCAAGGCCTGTCGCCGCTGCTCGACACCCTCGGCGTGCTCGCGCGCAGCGTGGAGGACATCGCGCGGGTCGACGCGGTGCTCGCCGCCCGCGCACGGACGGACGAGGACATGGTCCCGCTGCGCATCGTGCTGCTCGACGACTTCATGGACGACACGGTGGAGGCGGCGCAACGCACCCGGTGCCTCGCGTTGTTCGAGCGGCTGCGACGGGCCGGCTTCGCGGTGTCGCGCGGACGCGCCGCGCCGCTGACCGCCGCGCGCGAGGCCATGACACGCCACGGCACGGCGGTGGCCGCGCATGCCTTCCATCGCCATCGCGCGCTGCTCGACGGCCCCGCGGCCGCGCGCATCGATCCGCACATCCGCGCACGCCTGGAAAGCGCGCGCGGCTTCCTCGCGGCCGACTACCTCGCGCTGCTCGCGGCGCGCGACAGCGGCCTGCGCGCACTGCGTGCCTGTGCGCCCGGAACGCTGTTCATGTTCCCCACCACACCCATCGTCGCGCCCACGATCGACCACGCCTCGGATCCCGCGCGGCACGCGGCCCTCAACGCACGCGCGCTGGCCCATTGCATGGTCGGCAGCCTGCTCGACATGCCGGGCATCGCGATGCCCAGCGGCCTCGATGCCCGGGGCCTGCCCACCAGCGTGCTCTTCAGCATGCCGCGCGGCCGCGACGCGGAGCTGCTGCGCGCCTGCGCGCGCATCGAGGCGATATCTGCCGCCGAGGCCGCCTGAGCCGACGCGGCGCCGGCCGCATCGCTCAGGCGTCGCGCGCGCAAGCCAGCATCAGCTCGCGCAGCCACTCGTGCGCGGGCGAGTGGTCGGTGCGCGGATGCCAGACCATGCGCACGTCGAACAGCGGCAGGTCCAGCGGCAGGTCGAAAGCCTCCACCTCGGCCATGCGCGACATGCGGCGCGCGAGCCGCGCCGGCACGCTGGCCACCATGTCGGAGGTCTCGAGCACGAAGGGCAGCGCGAGGAAGCTCGGCTTGATCATCTGCACGCGCCGGCGCAGGCCGTGCGGCTCGAGTGCGGCATCGATCTGCACGTTGTAGATCTGCGAGGCATCGGGCTCGATCGTCACGTGCGGCAGCGCGCAGAACGAAGGCACGTCGAGCGCCACGCCATGCACGGGGTGCGAGCGCGCGGCCAGGCCCAGGAAGCGGTCGGAGAACAGCTTGCGGCCCTTGACGTAGGTGGGCGCGTTCGGGAAGTAGGTCAGCGCCAGGTCGAGCTCGCCGGCCGCCATCATCTCGCCGAAGTGGTGCGGGTTGGTCTGCAGCATGTGCACCCGCACGCCCGGCGCCTCCTGGCGGATGCGGCGCATCACCGAGGGCATCATCAGCAGGTCGATGTAGTCGATGACGATGAGCCGGAACACCTGCGTGGAGGTCGCGGGGTCGAAGCGCACGGGCTCGGTCAGGCGCTCGAGCGCGGCGATCGCCTCCTGCACGCGCGGCCACAGCACGAGCGCGAGTTCGGTCGGCATCCAGCCGGTGCCGGCGCGCATCAGCAGCTCGTCGCCCAGCAGGTCGCGCAGCTTGGCGAGCGAGACGCTCATCGACGACTGGCTCATCTCGAGCCGCTCGCCCGCGCGCGTGACGTGCCGCTCGCGCATCAGCGCATCGAAGGCACGCAGCAGGTTCAGGTCGAGGTCTTGCAGCTTCATCGGGGGCGATAGCGGGGCGCGGGCGGGTAAACCCGCATGGATCATCACGAACGCGATGCCGGGCATCGGCGGCTTCGATGGACCGCGCGGCCGCGGCCTCGAATACTGGCGGCCATTATTCACTCCGCCAGAAAGATCGCCATGGCCATTCCCCAGATCCGTGTCACCCGCGAAGAGATGCGCCAGCGCGTCGCCTACTTCAAGGACCTCAAGGGTTTCGACGGCGGGCTGCCCGACAGCCGCCATCCGAGCGCCGAGCGCAAGCTCTACAACGCGGTGGGCTTCCAGCCGCCACGCGGCAAGGGCGGCGACGAGGTGGTCTCGCCGGTCGGCGCGCAGGCGGCCGAGAACGCCGCCATCCGCATCAGCGAGGGTTTCAACCTCGGCTTCTGCGAAGCGAAGCCCGGCAAGGGCCCGATGATGCACAACCACGACACCAACGAGACCTTCATGCCGCTCACGGGCCGCTGGCGCTGTTCGTGGGAGCTCGACGGCCGCGAGGAGTACTTCGACGTCGGGCCGTGGGACATCTTCTCGTTTCCGGCCGGCGTCAACCGCCGCTTCGAGAACATCACGCACGAGGAGCCGGGCAAGACGCACTTCCTGATGTTCGTGATCGGCGGCAACGCGCCCGAGGCGGATTTCACCGAAGACGCAAAGAAGACGCTGCGCGAAGAAGGCCTGCTGGCCTGATGCACGCGACGGCCCACCGCATGACAACGATCGCCGAAGACCCGCCCGCGATGCCCGAGGCCCTGTGCCGCTTCGTCGCCGCGCAGCCCCTGCACCGCTTCACCGACACGCGGGGTTTGGCCTGGTCGCTGCGCGACACCGGCGCGCGCGGCGACACGGCCACCGCCGAGCCGCCACCGCTGGTCCTGCTGCCGGGCGCGCTGGGCAACGGCGACAGCGCCTGGCGCATCGCGCAGGCCTTCGCCGCCGAGCGCCGCGTGCTGAGCATCACCTACCCGGGCGGCGTCGCGCCCGAGCCGCTCGCGCTCGGGCTCGAGGAGCTGCTGCGCGAACGGCGCACCGGCGCGGTCGCGCTCTGGGCCTCGTCGTACGGCGCCTGGTGGGCGCAGGCCTTCGCGTTGCGATTCCCTGATCAGGTGGCGGCGCTGTGGCTCGGCAACACCTTCGTCGACGGGCGCGACGTGGCGCAGCATCCGCTGTTCGATGCGCTCTGGCTCGCGGCCAGCGACAGCGCCACCGTGATCGCACGCTGGGACCAGGCGCTGCGCGCGCGGCCCGACGACCTGCTGCGCGCGGTGCAGCTGCACATGCTGCATGCCGGCCTGCCCGCTTCGGACTTCCACGGGCGGCTGCGCCAGGTGGCAGGCGCGGCCGAGCTGCCGGCACCGCAGGCGACCGCCAACACCGTGGTCTTCGAATGCGAGGACGACGCGATCATCGCGCCCGCGACCCGTGCCCGCGTGCGGGCGCGCTATCCCAAGGCTCGCCATCTCGCGCAGGCGCAGGGCGGCCACTACCCGCACATCGTCAAGGCCGAGCTGCTGGTCGAGCGCATGCGCGACTGGCTGCAATGACCACACCCATCACACCTGCATCGCCCCACGCTGAGGAGTTCCCCATGCCCGTCTCTCGTTCCCGGCGCCTCGCGCTCCAGCGCCTGGGCCTCGCGGCCCTGGCCGCCACCACGGGCCGCGCGGCCTTCGCGCAGGCCGGCTGGCCCGCCAAGCCGATCAAGCTCGTCGTGCCGTTCTCGGCCGGCGTGTCGCCCGACGTGGTGGCGCGCATCCTCAGCGAGCCGCTGGGCCAGGCGCTCGGACAGCCGATCGTCATCGACAACCGCGCCGGCGCGGCCGGCATCATCGGCGCCGAGGTCGCGGCGCGCAGTCCCGGCGACGGCTACACCCTCTTCATGACCGTCAACTCGATCATGGGGATCAACCCCAACGTCTACGCCAAGCTGCCCTACGACACCTTCCGCGACTTCGCGCCCGTGACGCAGGTCGCGCTCGTGCCCTACGTGCTGATCACCGGCCCGGGCCAGCCCGATGCCAGCCTGCGCGACCTGCTGGCGCGCGCCAAGGCGAAGCCGGGCTCGATCGACTACGGCTCGCTCGGCGTGGGCTCGGGCCCGCACGTGGTGATGGAGATGATGAACAACATGGCCGGCGTGCAGATGGTGCATGTGCCCTACAAGGGCAGCCCGCTGGCCGACGTGATGGCCGGCCAGATGCCGATCGCCTTCGAGCCCGCGACCACGGCGATCCCGCTGGTGCGCAGCGGCAAGCTCCGCGCGCTCGCGGTGACGAGCCCCAGGCGCAGCGCGCTGCTGCCCGAGGTGCCGGCCGTGGCCGAGCTGCTGCCCGGCTACGACGGCGACGGCTGGCAGGGCTTCTACGTGCCGGCCGCCACGCCCCAACCCATCGTCGCGCGCTACAACCAGGAGCTGGTGAAGATCCTGCGCAACCCCGAGGTGCAGCGCAAGCTCACCGAGCTGGGGCTGGTGCCGGTGGGCAATTCGGTCGAGCAGTTCGGCGCGATCTCGCGCAGCGAGTTCGAGAAGTGGGGGCGCATTGCGAAGGCGAACCGGATACGCATCGACGGTTAGCGTCCGCTGCGGCGCTCGCAATCCGAGTACGTCCGTGTTGTCAAGCCACCAACGAAGGAGTCTTTGGTCATGCCAGCGACTTCTTCTGGAAGTTCGTCAGTCGGTCGCAACACAGTGGCGCGAAGAACAGCGAACGCGGTCTTATGATCACTTCTCCACTAACGAGGAGGAGAGAGATCATGGGCCCAGTTTGGGAGGGGTTGTCGCGCCTGCGCGGCGCTGCGATCTGCACCGCAGTTGCGGTTGTCGTCACTGCATGTGGCGGTGGTGGGGGCGGAGGCGGTGGGGGCTTTCCGATAGGACCTGGGTCCGTGGCACCGCCGTCGCAACCGCCGGCGCCCGGTGGAACCGACACGCCAACCCCCACGTCGCCACTGAAGCTGGAGATCAAGATCAACGGGCAAGGGCCGAATGCCGTGACTCAGGGCCAGACCCTCGTCTTGACGGCCGGCGACGCGGTCGAAATCTCCGCGGACCAGGACGTGACATGGAGCGGCGTCAGCAATACGAGCCCCACCGTCGACGCGACGGTGGGTACGGTGACTGTCGCCGATCTGCAGACTTCGCCGAGGAAGTGGTCGGGACAGATCGTCAGCGCCACCAACGACTCGGGCTCCTACACGATCACCGCGAAAGCGGCCGGTGCATCGGCGTCGAGCAAGATCGACCTCCAGCTGCGGATCACTCCGCAGGACCGCCGCAATGGCGACTACCAGGTGTTTGCGACCAACGGTGCGCAGCAGACGCTGAAGCTGGACTTCAACCGCAAGACCTACAAGATGACCGATGCGGCCGGCGTCGCGGAGTCAGGCGCGATCGGCGCGGACGCGACCTCGAGCGACACCTTCGTTTTCTCCAACGCTCGCACCGGCGGCTCGACCAACAACGCACGCTTCCGGGTGTCCTTGGTCTCCGACCACATCGTCGTGGGCGGGTATCCGTTCGCGATGCCGGGCGGAACGACCGCCGTGCGTCCTTTCGTCGCATCGCGCGCACCGATCAAGTCGGCCACGGATCTCGATGGCAGTTTCAACGGCTTCGGAACCAGCATGGCCGGAACGACCGCCGACTCTTCGATCAACAGCCTCAGGATTTCCAGCCAGGGCACCAAGCTCGAGGTCTGCACGGATGACGTGATCTACAGCGTGGACAGCTGCCCGCCCGCCTCCCTCAAGACCTACTCGGTGTCCAAGGGCGCGACCGACGGTGCGTGGCATGCCGTCAATAACGCCGATCCCGGAGACGCCCACAACTTCAGCGTGATGAAGTTCGACAACGACAGGGCCTACCTGGAAGCCGAGAAGACGTCGGCCAACGCGTTCCGATTCCGCATCGGTCTCAACATCAGCAGCAGCCTGCCGACGTCCGTGATCACCGCCTACGGCGCGGCCACGGATGGTTCGTGGGGAAGCTCGGTGACGAAGCCGGTGAGCCGGGTGCTGATCGACTACACGCTCGCACGTCAGAGTTCGGCGGGCCCGGGCCTTCCCACCGGCGACGTGGTGCGTGGCTACGCCCGCAACGCCATCGGCCTCGACGGTGCAGCGTTGGAAACGACAGCCTTTGTCGGACAGTTCTACGCCCTCGCGCCAGTGCCGGTGCTTCCCTTCGCGCTGGGCCTCAACTACGCGCTGACCACGCCCACGAGCTACTTCATGGCGTACAGCCCGCAGCTCTTCGCCCGGGTCGGACCGCGCGTTCCGGGTGCCGCGGGTTATCTGGAAATCGGGTTGATCGAGCGCTGATCACTCGTACGAGGCAGGCCTTGCGGCAAGGCGATCGGCTCGCCGCAAGCGCCTCGTTACCCACAGGTACACCCCGCTGGCCAGCACCACGATCGTGACCAGATCGAGCGCCCCCAAGATCAGCTTCAACGGCAGCCCGCCGTAGTCCCCGAAGTGCAGCGACCTCGACACCTCGAGCGCGCGCAGACGCGAGACGAGCGTCGCCGGAACAAGGACGGGAGCCTCAAGCGCCGCACCACGCAAGGCGGCACGCCCCAGCAGCGCCGATAGGGCCGCAGGCTTCGCCCAGGCAAGCCGGATCCGCTTCGGCGATTGACGCCGCCAATCGCGCCATGTTTGTTACTCCCCCCACCGCGCGCACGGGGGTAACCTGAGGCCTCGTTGAACCCCTCGAGGACGCACCATGACTTCCTGGCCCGATGCACTGCGCACCCACTACCGCTGGATCATCGTGGCCGCGGGCGGCGCCCTCGGCTGCGTGGCGATCGGCGGGCTGTTCTCGCTGCCGGTGTTCCTGCGGCCGATCGCGCAGGACACCGGCTGGTCGAGCACCGGTATCTCCACCGCGATGACGCTCGCCTTCGTGGCGCTGGCGCTCGGCAGCATCGCCTGGGGTTCCCTCAGCGACCGCGTGGGCCCGCGCCTCGTGGTGCTGGCGGGCGCCGTGCTGCTCGCGCTCGGGCTCGCACTGGCCAGCCTCGCGACATCGCTGCTCGCCTTCCAGCTGCTGTTCGGCGTGGTCGTCGGCATCGGCGCGGCGGCGATCTTCGCGCCGATGATGGCCTGCGTGACCGGCTGGTTCGACACGCATCGCAGCCTCGCGGTGTCGCTGGTGTCGGCCGGCATGGGCGTGGCGCCGATGACCATGTCGCCGCTGGCCGCATGGCTGGTCCAGACGCACGACTGGCGCAACGCGCTGCAGCTCATCGCGGCGCTGGCTGCGGTCAGCATGATTCCGCTGGCCCTGCTGGTGCGTCGTCCGCCCGCCTTGCTGCAGGCCGCCTCCGCCGCGGCACCGGAGGCCTCGCGCGAATCGTCGCTGTCCGTCGCGCAGGCGTTGCGCTCGCCGCCCTTCCTGATCCTGGTGCTGACCAGCTTCTTGAGTTGCGCCACCCACTCGGGGCCGATCTTCCACACCGTGAGCTATGCGGTCACCTGCGGCATTCCGTTGATGGCGGCCGTGTCGATCTACAGCATGGAAGGGCTCGCGGGCCTCGGCGGCCGGCTCGTTTTCGGGCTGCTGGGCGATCGCTTCGGCGCGGCGCGCGTGCTGGTGCTGGCGCTGCTGGCCCAGGCGATCGTGGTGCTGGGCTACGTGTTCGCGCGGCAGCTGGGCAGCTTCTACACCGTGGCCGCGCTGTTCGGATTCACCTACGCGGGCGTGATGCCGCTGTTCGCGGTGATCGCGCGCGACAACTTCCCGCTGCGCATGATGGGAACGGTGATCGGGAGCACCACGATGGCCAGCAGCCTCGGCATGGCGCTGGGCCCCGTGCTGGGCGGGCTGATCTACGACACGTACTCGAGCTACGCGTGGCTCTTCATCGGCGCGTTCGCGTTGGGCATCGGGGCCTTCCTGGCCGCGTTCGCGTTCACTCGGCTGCCGCGGCAACAGGCGATCGCCGCGGTTGCTTGAACGGCGTCAGGCCGGCCTCTCGAACCACGATCGCGATCAGGCCGAGCGCGCCTCGGAGGCGAAAACATTGCGATGGCTTCATCGGCCATTGGATACATAACATTAACAAATAGACCTCCGTCCCGGCGACACAGGCGCAATTCGGTTCCATTGCTCGACAATCGCAACACGGCATTACCGACGTTACTTGTTGACAGGTCCGGGTGCATGCCGTCCCTGAACTTCGACGTGAACGAGGGACTCGCTTGTTTCTCCGCGCCCGGCTTTCGAAGCCCCTTTGCACCGATCGCCCCAGTGGCAATGGCCCCCGCAAGAGCGGCGGAGTGACGCTCATCGAATTGATGACGGTTCTTGTCGTGCTGGGGATCCTGGCGTCGATGGCGGCGCCATCGTTTCTCGACATGTTGCAGCGCAATCGCGTGGCGACACGAATCAATGCATTTGTCGGCGATCTGCAATTCGCCCGCTCCGAAGCAATTCGACAAGGCATTCCAGTGACGGTCTGTGCGTCGTCCGACGGCAGGTCGTGCATCGGCCGCACCACCTGGAACACGGGATGGATCATCTTCGCGGATCCGGACAGCAACGGGACACGGGACGAGGACGGAACCGCCGAGCAGGTACTGCGCGTGCAGGCTGCCTGGAAGGGCAGCGACAGCTTCACCGCGAGCACGGGCATTGGCGCCATCACGTATGGCAGGGATGGTCTGGCGATCGGATTGCCGGCCAGCGCGAGTGCGCTCCTCACGCTGCGCACCTCGCCGGTCAACGATTCCGCGACCCGCTGCGTGCAGATCAACTTCGCCGGGCACCAGAAGGTTCTCCGTGCGAACGAAGGCGGTTGCGCATGAGGGCCGTGGAAGCGGCCCGCGGCCGAGGCGCGCAGGCCGGCTTCACGCTGCTGGAGGTGCTGATCTCGATCCTCCTGGTGTCGATCGGAATCTTCGGATTCGCGAAGATGCAGGCACTGGCGCTGTCCGATACCCACGTCGCATCCTCGCGGTCGGTGGTGGCGCTGCAGGCGGCCAGCCTGGCCGGCACCTTGCAAGGCAACCGTGCCTACTGGGCGAGTGCCAGCGCCCCCGCGAGCGTGACGATCAAGGGAAGCTCGATCGCGAACGGCACCGGCACGGCCCCCGCCACGGCGGCGAGTTGCGATGCGGACCGGGCACCGCCGGCGCCGCAGTGCACGGCAGCCCAGCTGGCCTTGTCCGATCTGCAGCAATGGGCCATCCACATGAACGACCTGTTGCCAAGCTACGAGGCCACGGTGGGTTGCAGCCCCGGCGGCGAGCCGGTGACCTGCACCATCACGGTGAAGTGGGTCGAGAAGTACGTGGCCTCGACGAAGGCTTCCGTCTCCGACAGCACCGCCACCGGCGGAACGCGTTCGTACACCCTCCACGTCAAGCCCTGATGAACCGTGCGTCCGCGACTCGCCGCACCTCTCCCGCTTCCCTGCCGACGCGGCAGACCGGCATCGGCCTCGTCGAGCTGATGGTCGCCATCGTGATCGCGTTGTTCCTGGTACTGGCCGTGGCGAGCATCTACCTGAACGTGCGGGCGACTTCCGCCGCCCAGGACAACCTGGCGCAACTGCAGGACAGCGAGCGGCTCGCGCTGACCCTGATCACGACCACCCTGCAGTCGGCCGGCTACTTCGTCGATCCCACCAAGGACACCGCCGCGACTGCCTTGCCGGCAACCACGGTCTCGCGCGAGGACGGCGGCAGCAACGCCTTCGAGGCCGGCCAGCCGGTGGTCGGTACCGGGGACGGAAAAGGACGGGGATCGAATGGCGACACCATCGCCGTGCAATACCAGACCGCCCGCAACGACGGCCTGATGAATTGCCTGGGCGGCACCAATACGACCCAGGAGACCGCCGTGTTCTCGAACTATTTCGCCGTCAATGCGAACAGCGAATTGACCTGCACCGTGGGCAACGGCAGCCCCCAGGTATTGAGCGGCAACATCGACAGGATGAGCGTGGCCTACGGAACGGACACCGACGGCGATGGTGCCCTCGATACCTATCTGCCCGCGTCGGCGGTCCAGGCCGCCGGCCTCTGGGGCGGCGTCCACACGGTCCGGGTGTCGGTCTGGTTCCTCGACACGACCAAGTCGTTGCCGGGCAAGCCCGTGCCGCTGGCCTTCCCGGTCGTGCAGACCATCGACCTGATGAACAGATCATGATCCGGCCACCCCGGTCCTCGACGACCCGCCCCCGAACCCGCGCCTCGCGCTCGCGGCGCCAGCACGCGGGCGTGGTGATGGTGACCTGCCTGTTCATCCTTCTCGTCATCACCCTGCTGGCTGTCGCGATGTACCGCAGCACGGGGCTCCACGAGAAGATCGCGGGCAACACCCTCGAGAAGGAGCGGTCGTTCCATGCGGCCGAAAGCGCCGTCCGGTACGGCGAATGGTGGCTCGCGCAGGATCTTCGGGGAGCCGGCGGTGCGTGCGAAGGCATCGTCGACGGCAACACCGCCAGCAACATGCGCGTCTGCACGGCCGCGCTCGCGACACCGGCCGCGGTCCCGTGGGCGAACCGGGTCAGCTATGCGCCGCCGAAGCTGGTCGTGAAACCCGGCGGCGGCCTGATCGCCGGCAGCGCGGGTGTCGCGGGCGACGTGAACTACGCCGGGGGTCCGGGCCTGTACATCCAGTACCTCGGCCTCGGGCCCGACCCCAGGCAATCGATCTACCGCGTGACCGGCGCCGCATATGGCGGCGTCGCCTCGACCATCAGCGTGGTGCAGAGCACCTATGCGATATCGGCCCGGACACTCGACCTGGGAGGGCTATGAAGACATTCCGGTTCACGTCCATCGAGCGCGCGGTCCGTCCGGCCATGCTGCTGGCGGGCGCCGCCTTCATCCACGCGGCACAGGCGCAACTCGTCATCAGCGACACGTTGAGCGGGACCTCTTCCTCGTACGACTGGATCAGCCTCAACGGTGCCTGTCTCACCGCGGGCAACCAGGATCCCGGCGGCGCCACGAAGATTCCCGGTTGCAAGAACCTCAAGGACAAGGGCGTCTACTACAAGAGCAACACGCTGGTCGGCGGCAAGGACGGCGCCATGCCGGACAGCACGGGCAACGGCGCGCTTCGCCTGACCAACGGCGACACGACCAGCGGCTCGAACGGCGACTACCAATCCGGCGCCGTCGTCTCCAACTTCACCTTTCCGGTCAGCCAGGGCCTGGACGTCACCTTCAAGACCGTGACGTATGGCGGCGACAACCTGAACAACCACGGTGCAGACGGCATCAGCTTCTTTCTGGCCGACGGCGCGCTTCCGCCCAGCATCGGCGGCCTGGGGGGCAGCCTGGGCTACAGCTGCTCCAACGGGAATCCGCAATACGACGGCGTGCGCGGCGGCTACATCGGGATCGGCATCGACGAGTACGGAAACTTCTCCAATTCGGGCGACAACACCAACACCGGGCCCGGCTTCGGCGCGGGGCGCATCACCGTTCGGGGCGCCGGCAGCACGAACTTCGCCGATCTCTCCACGAACGCCACGACCAAGGCCTCCTATCCCACCAGCCTCACCGCCAGCCAGCGGGAATCCGCCGTCAAGACGACCTGCCAGACTGGAACGATCCGGAACACGAGCACCAAGCTGACCTACAACTATCCGTACCTGACACACAAGGATGTCGGCGAGGTGATCGCCAACCAGCAAGCCACGAGCGTGCCCAAGCGCAGCAGCGCCAGGCCGATCACCTACTCCCTGCGAATCACGCAGGACGGCTTCCTCAGTTTCCTCTACAGCATCAACGGCGGCGTTTCGCAGACGGTTTTCGACAAGTACAAGATCACCGACAACAACGGTCCGCTTCCCGCCAGCTTCCGGTTCGGCTTCAGCGCGGGCACGGGACTGGGCAGCAATGTCCACGAGATCATGTGCTTCAAGGCGGCACAGATCGGTACGTCCGCCAGTTCGGTGGGATTGAATGCCCAGCAATCCGCCAAGGTGCAGGTCGGATCGCAGGTCTACCTGGCCTACTACAACCCGCAGAACTGGTGGGGCCAGCTCGCGGCCAGGAACCTGGTGCTCGATCCATCGACCGACATCGTGTCGATCAACCCCGTGGCCAACTGGGACGCCAGCTGCGTCCTCACGGGCGGTGCATGCGGTGCCACGAACAAGACCAGCGGCGATGCGCAGGCCTCGGCGAATCGCGGCCTGCTGAGCTGGAACGGCAGCACCGGTATCGCGCTGCAATGGGGCAGCCTCTCCGCCACGCAGAAGTCCGCGCTGGATGCATCGGCGGCGAGCGCGACCAGTTCGACGCGACTGAACTATCTGCGCGGGGTGCGCAGCGACGAGATCCAGACACCGACCGCGGGCAAGTTCAGGAAACGCACCGGGGTGCTGGGCGACATCGTCAACGCGAGCCCGGCCTGGGTCGGACCGCCCAGCTCGCCCTACGAAGGCCGGTGGCAGGACAGGCTCTATCCGAGCGCGCAGCCGCCGGAAGGCACGAGCTACGCCGCGTTCTCGGCAGGGAATGCCGCGCGGACCAACGTGGTCTACGCCGGCGCCAACGACGGCTTCATGCACGCTTTCCGCGCCGGCGCCTACAAGGCGGACGGCTCCTTCGACAAGGATGCCGCCAACGACGGGCGCGAACTGCTCGCCTACATGCCGGCCCGGGTCGTCGAGACCATCTATTCGGCCGGCACGCCCGCGCTGGATTTCTCGTCGACACAGTACGCGCACAACGCCTATGTCGATGCCACGCCGGGCACGGGCGACCTCTACTACCAGGGCGCATGGCATACGTGGCTGGTGGGCGGCCTGGGCGCGGGCGGCAACGCCGCCGGCGTGATCGGCGACAAGACGAGCATCGCCACCGGCACGCTCTTCGCGCTGGAGATCACCGATCCGGGCAACTTCGCCGAAGCCAACGCGGCCGGCATCGTGCTGGGCGAGTGGAACTCGGCCAACCTGAACTGCACCGGCGACTCGATCGCATCGATGTGCCGGGACAGCCTGGGCAGCATCTACGGAACGCCGATCATCCGTCGGTTGCACGACGGACACTGGGCCGTGATCTTCGGCAACGGCCTCAACAGCAAGTCCGGCAAGGCGGGCATCTACGTGATGACCGTCGACCAGAACACCGGCGGCAAGAGCTTCCGCTTCCTGCCCACCAGCGCGGGAGCGGCACTCGCAGGCACGGCCGTGACCATGCGAAACGGCATCGTGCAACTGACCTCCGCCGATCTGGACGGCGATCACGTCACGGACTATGTCTATGCCGGCGACGCGCGAGGCAATCTCTGGCGCTTCGATCTGACGAGCAACGATCCGGCCCGCTGGGTGGCGGGAGATTCCGCGCTGTTCACCACCCCGGCGGGCCAACCCATCACCACGCGACCCACGGTGATCGCCAGCTCGGACGGCAACGACCTCGATCGCATCGTCGTGAGTTTCGGCACGGGACAGATCCTTCCACAGACCTTGACCGCGGCGGCGGTTCCCGAACCCGCGGGCCAGTCGATCTACGGCGTCTGGGATTGGGACATGGGCACATGGAATGCCAAGTCCTCCCGGCGCTATGTCTCGCTCGCAGCGCCTCAACGATTCACCGACGCGGACCTGACGGCACAGACGATGTCCGATGTCGCCTACGCCAATGGCGACATCTTCGGCGCGCGCACCGTGACCCGGAACGCGGTGTGCTGGAAAGGCCGCCCGGCCTGCGGTTCCGGCACTGCCAGATTCGGATGGAAGCTCGCGCTCACGGGGGCGAAGGAACAGATCGTCTACAACCCCATCTTCGTCGACGGCCTGTTCGTCGTGAACACCACGATCCCGGCCACGACGCAGGTGCTGTCGTGCGAACAGCAACCCGCATCCGGCTACACCATGGCCATCTCGCCGGACACGGGCGGTGCACCGTCGAGCTCCTACTTCAAGAGCGCGACCACCGGCGCGAATGTCGCCGCCGACGCGGTGATCGCGGGCATCGGCCTGAGCGGCGTGGGTTCACCGGGGACCGTGACCGGCGAGAAGAAGAAGTTCCTGGTCACGCAGAACCGGGACGGCGATGGCTCGACGGTTCAGGTGGACCCCCAGGGCAATGTGAAGGGCAAGCGCCTGACCTGGATCAAGCTGCGCTGACCATGAAAGCCATGACTCGACAGGACCCATGCATGCCGCTCGTCCGCGGGCAACGCAGGCCGCGGGGCTTCACGCTGATCGAACTGATGATCATCGTCGCGATCGTCGCGATCCTGGCCGCCATCGCCTTTCCTTCCTACAGCGCCTATGTCCGGAAGGCGCGGCGGGTCGATGCCAAGAATGCCGTCCTCGACCTGGCCAGCCGCGAGGAGAAATTTTTCGGCATCAACAACAGATACACGGCCCAGGCCTCCGACCTGGGCTACGCCGCGCTGCCGTCGAGCGTGAATTCGGGTGGATCGAGCTACTACGATCTGAGCGTCAGCGTCGCGAGCGGCGCGACAGGCTTCGTCGCGCAGGCAACGCCCAAAGGCGGCCAGCGCGACGATACCGCCTGCTACAGCTTCAGGCTCGATCAACTCGGCGTTCAATCCAACGTGGGGAGCGATGGCACCACGGTGCTGGCCGATCCCGGTTGCTGGTAGGAGCAAAGGCCGCGCGGTCGCATCGGGCAAGGCCTGTGCAACGCCTCGTCGACGGCAGCCTCCCAGGTCTCAAGGCGCACCCGCGCGCGATTTGTAGAGCCCGGCGTGTGCCATCGTGTATTCCGCCAGCGGCCCCAGCCTCGCCTGCGCCACGTCGAATTGCGCCGGCGGCTTGACGTAGGCGTGAACGATCCTTTGCGGCCCACCGGCATCGCCAACGCCTTCGACGACGATCGGGACACGCCGATAGCCATCCGCCTCGCCGACCCGCTCGAGCAGGTCCATGGCCGCCAGCGCCGCGTCGTCGACCTCGAACAGCTGGCCGACGATTCGCTCTCCTTCGCCGGGCAGGAAGACCAACCAGGGCGAGAAGCGCTCGCCCATCAGGTACAGCGGATAGCGTTCGAGCGTGACGAAGTCGCCGGGGATGCGGCGGCCGCGATTGGTGGCGAAATTGGGGTAGCCCTCTTTCAGGGTGCCGAAGACGAAGACGAGGTGTGGCGTGCGAGGTGCGAACTCGCCGCGCTTCATCTCCGCGATCGACTGCAGCAGATCTTTCTCGAACTGCTCCATCTCCGTGTCCCTGGTCCTTGGCATGGATGACCTCCTTCAGCCGAATGTAGACCAAGCCGTCGCCGTCTTGTTCCCGTCGCCGGATGCGATCCGCCCCGCCAACGCCAGCAGATCCCGATCCCTCCCCCGCCCCGCGATCAGCCCCAGCCCCACGGGCAGCCCATCGACCACCCCCAGCGGCAGGCTGACCTGCGGCAAGCCGCACAGCCCCGCGATGCAGGTATGGGCCAGCACGCGCATGCGGGTCTGCGCATCGGGCTGCGCCGAAGCGCCCAGCAGCGGCGCCGCGTCGGGCGCGGTCGGCAGGCACAGCACGCCGTCGTGCGCGAGCAGGTCGTCGATCCTCGCGCGCAGCACGTCGGCCTCGCGCCGCGCGGCCTCGATCTCCCGGGCCGTGACCTGCGACGCGGCGCGCAGCCGCGCCGCGATCTCGGGTGCCATCGACGGCCGCGTGCGCTCGAACCATTCGCCATGCGTGCGCCAGACCTCGGCGCTCTGCAGCACGCGGTAGGCCTGTGCCGCAGCGGCCAGCGACAGGCCTTGCGCGGGCGCATCGAAGGCCAGGCCCAGCGATGCCAGACGGTCCAACGCAGGACGCAGCGCGGCGGCCACGCCCGGCACGGCATCGTCGAAGGCATCGGCCATCGGCACGATGCGCCGCAATGGTCGTATCTCGCCCGGCGGCAGCAGCACCGCGCCCACGCGCTCGAGCACCGCCGCGGTCACGGCGAACCAGCCCACCGTGTCGAAGGCCGGCGCCAGCGGCGTCACGCCACGCGCATCGATCGCGCCATGCGTGGGCCGCAGTCCGTACAGACCGCAGTAGCTGGCCGGGATGCGCACCGAGCCCGAGGTGTCGGTGCCCAGCGCGAAGTCGACGCAGCCAGCGGCCACGGCGGAAGCCGAGCCGCTCGACGAACCGCCGGGCACGCGGCCGGGCGCGCGCGGGTTCAGCGGCGTGCCGTAGTGCAGGTTCTCGCCCGCGAGCGAGAACGCGAGTTCGTCGCTGAGCGTTCGCCCCCGCAGCCGCGCGCCGGCCTCGAGCAGGCGCGCGACCGCGGGTGCGTCGGCCGTGGCCGGCGAATGCGTGCGCAGCCAGTCGGGATTGCCCGAGCGCGTGACATGGCCGGCGAGGTCGAACACCTCCTTGGCGGCAAAGCTGAGGCCGCTCAACGGGCCATCACCGCTCGGATCGCGTGGATCGCGCACGAACGAAGGATCGAGTCCGAAGCGCTCCGGACTCTCGAAAGGAGCGCGGACCATCACTCGGCCGGATCGGAAGTGCCGCGATCGGGCGGCAAACCGTAGATCGCTTCCGCATGCACGATCGACTCGGCCATCGACGACACCGGCAACTGCTTGCGCATGGCCTCGCGCCGGATGATGGCGTAGGCCTCGTCCTCCGAGATGCCCTGGCGCGTGGCGAGGATCTTCATCGCGCGCTCGACGATGCGGCGCGTGCGCAGGGTCTCGTCGAGCTTGGCGATGCGGTTGAGCAGCCGCTCCTCGTAGCGGAACAGCATGCGCGCGACGTACAGCGTGGCGAGCACGCCGAAGGGACGGATCGGCTTGGGCAGCACGCCGTGCACGTTGGCGGCCGCGGCGGCCTCGAGCACGGCCGGGTTCTCGTAGGCCAGCAGCGCGATCAGCACCGCGTGCGAGGAACCGGCCAGCCAGGGATGCGCGGCGTCGCGCTCCGACTGGATGCTGAAGAACACGGCCTCGGTGCCCTCGGGCAGGTGGTTCGGCTCGGGCCACAGCGCGGTGACGCGGCAGCCGAAGCGGCGCAGCTGCTCGCACAGCACGCGGGCGTCCTCGTCGTCGGGATGGATGACGGCGACCCGGATGTCACGCAGGGAGCGCAGCTGGATCGGATCGGGCGTCATCAGAGGATCTTCCGTTCGTAGGCGACGAGGTAGGGATCGGGGCGGACGATGGACGCATCCTCCCACAGCAGGTCGAAACCGCCATCCTCGCGCGAGCGCCCGATACGGGCCTTGAGCGCGGTGTGGTTGGTGTCGGCGTCGATCTCGACCTCGCCCTGGGCCGAAGCATGGCGCGTGCCACCGAGGCTGCGCACGATGCGATCGGGGTCGGGCGCGCCCTCGCGCGGCACCGCGCGCGCGAACAGGTGCACCTGCAGGTAGCCGGCCTCGGCATACATGTTGGGCCGGCGGCCGGCGCCGTAGCGCTTCTCGTAGAGCGCGGTGAAGCGCGCGCTGGCCGGGCTCTCGATGCCCGCGAAGTAGGGCGCGACCGTGAGGTGGCCCGCGCGCGCGGCCGGGCTCAATGCCGCGATCTCGGCCTCGCTCGCGGTGAGGCTCGCGATCGGATGCTCGGCCGAGGTGGCGCCGATGGCGTGGCAGGCCGCATAGAGCCGCGCGGTGTCGGCGCCCACCACGGTGCTGAGCACCACGTCGGGCCGCGCGGCGGCGATGCGTTCGGCCACCTCGGCGAAGGCGCTGTCGGGCGCGCCCATGGGCAGGTAGGTCTCGCCCGCGACGCTGCCCGCGCTCTCGAGCAGAAACTCCTTCGCGATGCGCGAGATCTCGCGCGCGAACACGTACTCGGAACCGACCAGGAAGAAGCGCCGTCCGTGATGCGCGAACAGGTACTTGATCAGCGGCACGATGGTCTGCGCGGGTGTGGGCCCGGTGTAGATCACGTTGGGCGAATACTCGAAGCCCTCGTACACCGAGGGATAGAACAGCACCGCGCCGTGGCGCTCGACCACCGGAAGTACGGCCTTGCGGCTGGCCGACGAGCAGCAGCCGAAGATCACCGGCACCTGGTGGTGCAGCACCATGCGGCGCGCGATGTCGCGGTAGCTCGCGGGATCGGGGCCCGGGTCCTCGATGATCGGCACGATGGGTCGGCCCGCCACGCCGCCGCCCGAGTTGATCTCGTCGATGGCGACCAGCGTGCCGCTCAGCAGCGCCTGCTCGGTCACGGCCATGTTGCCGGTCTGGGCGAACAGCACGCCCACGCCGATCTCATCGGACATGCGCGCCCTCCTCGCGGCCCATCGCCGTCGCATGGCCGGGCCGCATGGCGTGCCAGGCGGTGTCGTCCTGGAAGGCCGCGGCCAGCCCGAGCAGCGCGAACTCGCCGCCGGCATGGCCGATCAGCGTGAGGCCCACCGGCAGGCCCGTGTCGCCGAAGCCGCAAGGCAGGCTCACCGCCGGCAGGCCGGTGAAATTGGCGAGGCAGGGCATGGCGGTCATGGCGTCCTGGACGGTGGTCGTGCGGCCGGCGAATTCGATGCGTGATTCTGCCAAGGGCGGCGCGGTCACGGGCAGCGTCGGCAGCACGAGCGCGTCGAGCCCCGCCAGGTCGCGCGCGAGCGCGGCACAGAAGGCGCCACGGAACTGCTGCGCCGCGAGGTAGTCGACGGCCGACACGCTCTCGCCCGCGTGCAGCAGCGCGCGCACGTCGGGGGCATAGTGCTGCGCCCGGTCGTGCATCAGCGGGCGGTGGAAGGTGCTGGCCTCGGCGTACATGATGGCCTTCCAGGCCGCGAACACCGCCGCCATGCCGCGCACCGGCACGGGCACGAGATCGCTGCCGCGCTGGCCGAAGACCTCGAGCGCCGCCTCGAAGGCCCGGCCCACGTCGGGCGCGGTCTCGAAGCCCTCGCCCGCCAGCACGCCGATGCGCAGCCGCGCGCGGCCGCGCGCCTCGCGGAACTGCGCGGCATGGCGCGACGAATCGCCAACCGAGCCGGGCAGCATCGCGTCGAGCCCCAGCCACAGGTCCTCGGCACTGCGCGCCATCGGCCCGGCGGCATCGAAGCTCCAGGCCAGCGGCAGCACGCCCTCGCCCTCGACGCGGCCGGTGCCCGGCTTGATGCCCGAGATGCCGCAGGCCGCGGCGGGAATGCGGATCGAGCCGCCGGTGTCGGTGCCGATGGCCAGCGGCAGCAGCCCGTCGGCCACGCAGGCGGCCGAGCCGCCGCTGGAGCCGCCGGTGATCGCGCGCGGATCCCAGGGGTTGCGCGTGGCGCCATGGTGCGAGCCCTTGTTGGTCGCGCCGTAGGCCCACTCGTGCATGTTGGTCTTGGCCACCACGATGGCGCCGGCCCGGCGCAGCCGCGCGACCAGCGGTGCCTCGCCCTGCAGCGGCGCGTCGGCCAGCACGGCCGAGGCCGCGCTGCTGCCGAGGCCGGCGGTGAGCACGTTGTCCTTCACCGCGATCGGCACGCCATGCAGCGGCCCCACGGGCAGGCCGCGCGCCAGCGCGCGGTCGGCCTCGCGCGCCTGGGCCAGCGCGCCTTCGCGATCGACGGTCACGAAGGCGTTGGTGCGCGCGGCGCGGCGTTCGATGTCGGCCAGCCGGCGCTCGGCGAGCTCGACCGCGCCGAGCTCGCCGCGGCGGATCAGCGCGGCCAATTGCGCCACGCCCGCGCCGTCGATGGTCTCAGCGATGGACATGATCGGTCTCCGTCGACGGTGGCACGAGCGCGAACCAGGCGCGCCCGGGCATCTCGCGCAGGCCCGTGCGCAGGTCCTCGAGGATCGCCGCGACCTCGCCGCACAACACGGGGTCGAGCGCCGCGAGGCCCGCGGCCCTGCGATGCGCGGCCACGCTGTCGGCGTTCCAGGGTGCGGCGGGCTGGGTGGGAACGGTTGCCATGGTCATGCCGCCAGCAGTTCGCGCAGCGCGTTGTCGATGAACGCGTTGTCGGGTTCGTGCAGGCCCTTGCCCGCCAGGTGGCCCCAGTCGGAAGGCAGCACGCGCAGCTCGGCATTGGGCATGTGTGCGACCTCGAAGGCCGAATCCTCGGGCGGGAAGTAGAGATCGCTCGACGAGGGCATGACGATGGCGCGCGCCTTGATCGCCGACAGCGCCGCGACGAAGTCGCCCCGGTAGACCGGGTTGTCGGCGATGTCGCCGTGCTGCCCGGTCCACAGCGACGCGACCAGGTTGTTGGCATCCTTCGACAGCAGCCAGCCTTCCCAGAACTCGATCAGGAAGTCCTCGAGCGAGGCGAAGCCCAGCGCCTCGATGTCGAGCCGGTCGCGCAGGAACTTCTGCGAGAAGCCCCAGCCCGCGTACACCCGGCCGGCGGCGCGCAGGCCGCGCTCGGGCTGGCGTTCGTAGAAGCCCTCGCGCCATTCGGCGTCGGCCTGCAGCGCGGCCTTCACGCCCGCGAAGAAGACCTGGAAGTGGCGCGACGCGCGCGCCGCGCCCTGGAACGGCAGCAGCCGCTGCACCATGTCCGGGTACAGCGCGGCCCAGTGGAACGCATGCACCGCGCCCAGCGACCAGCCCGTGACCAGCCGCAGGGTGTCGATGCCCAGGTGCTCGGTCACCAGCCGGTGCTGCTGCACCACGTTGTCGTAGACGGTCACATTGGGGAAGCGGCCGCGGTCGTTGGGCGCGGGCTGGTTGCTCGGCGAGCTCGAGACGCCGTTGCCGAAGGAGTTCGGCACGACGATGAAGTACTCCGACGGATCGAGCGCCTTGCCGGGCCCGATCAGCCATTCGTTGTCGGCGTGCGTGCTCGCGAACCAGGTCGGGTAGACGATGGCGTTGTCGCGCTTCGCATTGAGCTTGCCGTAGGTCTTGTAGGCCAGCTTCGCGTTGCGCAGCATGCGGCCCGATTGCAGGGCGATGTCGCCCGCCTCGAAAATCTCGTGGTCCATGGTGTTCGTTCCTCTCTTTGGATGTGTGCGTGGATGTGGGGGCTCAGACGCCGAGCAGTTCTTGCAACAGCGCGCGGTCGCCCTCGAGCTCGGCCTTGCGCGTCTCGCGCACGATGCGGCCCTGGTCCATGACGTAGGCGCGCTCGGCGATCGAGAGGCAGAAGTTCAGGTCCTGCTCGGCGACCAGCACCGACAGGCCGTCGCGGCGCAGCCGCAGCAGCACCTCGGCGATCTCGTCGACGATCGAGGGCTGCACGCCCTCGGTCGGCTCGTCGAGCAGCAGCAGCTTCGGCCGCGTGGCCAGCGCGCGCGCCATCGCGAGGATCTGCTGCTGGCCTCCGCTGAGCCGGCCCGCGAGGTCGTTGGCCTTGGGCACCAGCGCCGGGAAGTCGGCGAAGGCGCGCGCGATCGCCTCGGCGCGCGGATGGCCGCAGGCCACGGCAGCCAGCGCGATGTTCTCGCTGACCGACAGCCGCGGGAACACGAAGCGCCCCTGCGGCACGTAGCCCAGGCCGCAGCGCGCGCGGTCGTCGGTGCGCTCGGGCAGCGGCCGGCCGTCGAGCCGCGCGTTGCCGCCCATGGGCGTGGCCTGGCCGACCAGCAGGCGCATCAGCGTGGACTTGCCCACGCCGTTGCGGCCCAGCAGCGCGACGATCTCGCCGCACCCCACGCGCAGGCTGGCGCGCTCGACGATCGATGTCTTGCCGTAGCCGCCGCCGATCTCAATGGCTTCGAACATGCTGCTGTCTCCCGAGATAGATGTCCAGGATGCGTTCGTCCTGGCGCAGGGTGTCGAGGTCGCCCTGGGCGAAGACCTCGCCGCGGTGCAGGACGGTCACTTCGGCGTCGAGCGTGCGCACGAAGGCCATGTCGTGCTCGACCACGACCACGGCCGCCGTTTCGGCCAGCACGCGCACCAGCTGCGAGAGCTCGCGGCGCTCGTCGCCGGTCATGCCCGCGGCCGGCTCGTCGAGCAGCACCACCGAGGGCTGCAGGCACAGCACCATGCCGAGGTCCAGCCATTGCTGCTCGCCATGCGAGAGGTCGGCCGCGTCGCGCTCGGCCAGCGCCTCGAGGCCGAGCGCGCGCAGCGTGCGTTCGCTGAGCCGGTCGGCCACCGCGGCATCGCGGTCGCGGCTGTAGGCGGCGATCCAGAGGTTGGTGCGCACGCTCAGTTCGCCGAACACCTGCGCCACCTGCATCTTGATGCCCACGCCGGCCTGCACGCGGCGGTACGGCATCCAGCGCGTGACGGGTCGCCCGTCGAGCACGATCTCGCCCGCGTCGAGCAGGTGCGTGCCCGTGAGGCAGCGCAGCAGCGAGCTCTTGCCTGCGCCGTTGGGCCCGATCAGACAGCGCACGCGGCCCGGCGCGAAGCGCTGGGTGACGCGGTTGACGGGCACCACGCCGCCGAAGCGCTTGACCCCGTCGCGGATCTCGAGCACCGGCGCCGGCACGGCCGCGCCCTCGCGCAGGCCGCGCACCAGGTCCACGTCCATCGCGGTCTTGGCTTGTCGCGCCTTGCCCTGCGCGCCGCCCGGCCCGCGCAGCGCCCGCAGCCGCCCGAGGCCGCCGAGCAGCCCGCCGCGCAGGAACAGCACGAGCAGGATCAGCGCCACGCCCATGATCAGCGTGGTCTGCCCGCCGACCACGCCGCCGCCCAGCCAGTACGACAGGCCGCCGACCGCCACCGCGCCCACGAAGGGGCCGGCCAGCGTGCCGAGCCCGCCGACCAGCACGTAGATCGGCACCAGCAGCGCCTGCTGCGCGCTGAACAGCGAGGGGTTGAGGTAGTTGGCCCAGGCGCCGTAGAGCGCACCGGCCAGGCCCGCGATGCCGCCGGCCAGCGTGAACACCACGAGCTGGCAGCGCCGCACGTCGTAGCCCAGCAGCTCGGTCTTGGGGCCGTCGAGGCGCACGCAGTCGACCACGGTGCCGAAGGGCGAACGCAGCAGCGCGCGCGCGCCCAGCAGCACCAGCGCCGAGACCGCCAGCACGCAGGCGAAGGTGCCCTGCGGCCCGAGCCCCTGTGCATCGGCCCCGAAGCCCAGCACGATGCCCGGGATGTTCGACAGGCCGTTGTCGCCGCCCACCACCGCATCGCCGAAGCGCGCCGAGAACGAGATGCTGCCGGTCCACAGCAGCAGGGTGACGGTGTAGGTCAGGATGGTGGCCTGCAGCGCGCCGAGGCGGCCGTGGAACAGCAGCCAGCCGACCGCGCCGGCGGCCGCCGCACCCACGATCGCGCCGACCGGCAGCGACCACATCAGCGTGTTGCCGGTGACGCTCGCGAGGTTGATCGCCGCCACGCTGCCGGCGTAGCCGCCGAGGCCGAAGAAGGCCGTCTGCCCGAGGCTCAGCATGCCGCCGCGGCCCCACACCATGTCCAGGCTCAGGCCCAGCAGGCCGAAGATCAGCCAGGAGCTCGCGAGGTAGGCGAGGTACTCGTCGACGAAGAAGGCGCCGGCGCCCAGCACGACGGTGCCGGCGACGGTGGCCAGCCACCAGGGTGCCGCACGGCGCTTGGTAGCCGGGTTCGTGGCCACGGGTGCGGCGAGGGTTCTGCTCATGTTCATGCGTCGCCTCCGTTCAGAGCTTCAGGCGCCAGCGCTCGGAGATGCCCTGCGGCCAGGCGCGCAGGGCCACGAGCGTGATCACGAAGAACACCACGTCGCCCGCGACGGTGGACCAGACGCTGGCCACCGCGCTCGCGGCCGAGCCCAGGATGCCGCCCGCAGCGATGGTGCCCGCGAGCGTGACCGGGCCCGCGACCACCACCGCCAGGAAGGCCTTGATGCCGAAGGCGAAGCCCATGCTGGGCGTAGCCGGCACGGCCGGCACCAGGATCGCGCCGGCCAGGCCCGCGAGACCGCAGCCCAGAGCGAAGGTGAGGTTGTTGATGCGCACCGTGCGCACGCCCATCGCGGCCGCGGTGGCCGGGTCCTGGATCGCGGCGCGCGCCATCAGGCCGTAGTTCGTGCGCGTGAGCAGCGCATACACGGCCGCGATCAGCACCGCCGCCACCACGATCAGGAACAGCAGGTAGCTGGAGATCGTGTAGTCGCCGATGCGCACGTTCGACGCCGGCATGCCGATGCCGGGCGTGACCGTGCCGAACAGCAGCACCGCGCTCTGGTAGAGCGCGAGGCTCAGGCCCCACATGGCCAGCAGCGTGTCGAAGGGCCGGCCGTGCAGGCGCCGCACGATCAGCCATTCGACCAGCGCGCCGAAGGCCGCGGCCGCCAGCGCGGCCAGCGCCACCGCGAGCGGAAACGGCACGCCGGCACGCACCGCGGTCAGCGCCGCGTAGGCGCCGAACATGATGAATTCGCCATGCGCGAGGTTCACCACGCCCATCAGCCCGAACACCACGGCCAGGCCGAGCGTCGCGATCAGCAGCACCGAGCCGCTGGCGACCGACGAGAGCACGCCGGTCAGCAATTGATCCCATGCCATCGGGGGCCTCGCTCAGTTCGACGCGCCGGGCGTGAAGTGCTGCGCCGTCTGCGGCCTGGCGACCAGGTCGCAGACCTGGTCCTCGAACTTCGGCGCCACCGAGGCATAGGTCTCGACGATGTCGAAGCTCTGCGTCTTCGTGCCCACGCCGATGTAGATGTTCTGGCGCACGTGGTGCGACTTCGGCTGCATCGACACCGGGCCGGCCGGCGAGTCGAAGGCCACGCCCTCGCCCTCCTCGAAGGCCTGGATCACCTTCGCGGGCTCGGCCGACTTCGCCTTGTTCGCGGCCTTGGCCCACAGGTGCACCGCGTTGTAGACGTCGACCGCGACCGCGGTCACCGGCTCCTTGTTGCCGTAAGCCTTCTCCCAGGAGGCCTTGAAGGCCTTGTTGCGCGGCGTGTCGAGCCAGGCGAAGTATTCGAGCGCGGCCACGATGCCCTCGCCGGCCTGCGGCGACACCACCACCTGCTGGTTGCCGCCGCCGTAGTTGGTCGACACCACGCCCACGCGGCTCTTCAGGCCCGCGGCCGCCATCTGCTCGAGGAAGCCGGTCTGGTTCGCGCCCACCGGCAGCGCGACCACGAAGTCGGGTTTGGCCTGCTGGATCTTGTTGATGGTGGGCGAGTAGTCGGTCAGCGTGAGCGGCAGGAAGTCGGCGCCGACCACCTCGCCACCGAACTCCTTGGCGTAGAGCTTGACCCACTGCGCCGAGATGGTGCCGAAGTTGTAGTCGGGCGCCATGATGTAGACCTTGGGCCCGTACTTCTTGATCGCCCACTTCACGAGCACGCTGAGCTGCTGCGAGGCCGTGGCGCCGGTCACGAAGGTCTGCCGGTCGCAGGCGCCGCCCTCGTAGAGCGAGGAATAGAAGTAGGGGATCTTCGAGCGCCGCACGATCGGGCGGATCGCCTCGCGGCTCGAGCTCGTGAGGCCCGCGAACAGCGCCTGCACCTTGTCCTTGAGGATCAGCGTGGTCGTGTACTGCGTGTACTTGGCGTCCTCCGACTGCGCGTCGGCCTCGGCCACCTCGACCCTGGCGCCGGCCACGCCGCCCGCCGCGTTGATCTCGTCGACCGCGAGCCGCAGCGCCCGGCTCTGCTGGATGCCGTAGATGTTGAGGCCGCCGGTCTTGTCGAAGATGGCGCCGATGCGCACGGGCTCGCCGGCGGCGAAGGCGTGGGTGCCGAAGGCGGCAAGGCCCGCGGCGAGGAAGAGTCCGGCAAGCCGCGCGAAGGGACGCGAAGAAGGGGTGTGCATGGTGGCTGTCTCCTGGGGTGTCTGGATGGATCGACGTGCCCGGGACGCCATGCCGATGCATGCGCCGGCACGCGCGCATGGCCAAGCCATGCGAAGCGCGCGCAGGCGCGTCGGCAATGCGGGGCGACCGCGGACACGAGGGGGACGGCAGAACTGCCGAGGGGAGAACCAGCGAAGCTGCCGGTTGCGCCGCAAGGGCGCCGAGGAAATCCGGCAAAGCTGCCGGAGAAGGGAACGGCGGCGAGGTTAACGCAGCGCGAACGCGGGTGTCAACGGGATGACACCCGATCTTGCGCTTCGGATCAGATCCGGCCCGCGGTCACGCCGCCGTCGACCGGCAGCACCGTGCCCGTGATCCAGGCCGCCTGGTCCGAAGCCAGGAACAGGATCGCCTGCGCCACGTCGGCCGGCTGGCCATTGCGGCCCAGCGGATGGAAGGCGTTGAAGCCCGGCAGCGTCTCGCGCACCTGCGCCTCGCTCATGAAGGTGTTGTAGACCGGCGTCTCGACCACCGCGGGTGCCACCGTGTTGATGCGGATCTTCAGCGGCGCCAGTTCGATCGCGAGGTTGCGCGTCAGCGCGTGCACGCCCGCATTGGCCGCCGAGTAGGCGGCCGACGGCGTGGCGCCGATGGCCTGGATCGCCCACAGCGAACCGGTCTGCACGATGGCGCCGCCGCCGCGTTCGCGCATCGCGCGTGCCGCGGCCTGCGCCATGAAGAACTTGCCCTTGAGGATGGTGTCGAGGAAGGCGTCGTACTCGGCGGCCTCGACCTCGAGGAAGGGCTTGGGGTTGAAGATGCCGGCGTTGTTGACCAGGATGTCGACGCCGCCGAAGGCGCGGGTGGCTTCGTCGACGAGGCGCTGCGCGGTGGCCGGGTCGGCGATGTCGCCGGCCACCGCGCGCACGCGCTCGCCGCCGGCATCGATCGCGGCCGCGGCACGCGCGAGCTTGTCGGCGTCGCGCCCGCCGATCACCACGCGTGCACCTTGTGCCACGAGCTGGCGCGCCACCTCCTGGCCGATGCCGGAGCCGCCGCCCGTGACGATGGCGACCTTGGAAGAAAAACTGTTCATGAGAGTCCTTGCTGGATGGATGGAATGAACGCAGTCTTCCTCGCCGATAGTCCGCGGGCAAATGAGAAGATCTGTCGCTGCGGCAAAGAAAAACTTTTCCGGAAGGACGACGGCATGAAGACCCCCGCCTATCTCAACGCCCTCAAGGCCTTCGAGGCCGCGGCGCGCCACCAGGGCTTCTCGGCCGCGGCCGAGGAACTCAGCGTGACGCCGGCCGCGGTCGGCCAGCTGGTGCGCAGCCTCGAGGCCTGGCTCGGCGTGCCGCTGTTCGTGCGCGCGAGCAGCGGCAGCGCGCGCCTCATGCCCACCGAGGCGGCGCGGCGCGCGTTGCCCGACATCCGCGAGGGCTTCGACCGCCTGGGCCTCGGTGTCGCAAGGCTCAAGGAGGCCACGCCGAATCCCGCCCTCACCGTGACGCTCAGCCCGGCTTTCGCGGCCAAGTGGCTGCTGCCGCGCATCGAGCGCTTCCAGGCCCGCCATCCGGGCACCGACCTGCTGCTCGACACCAACACGCGCACGGTGGACTTCCTCGCCGAGCACATCGACGTCGGCGTGCGCTATGGCGGTGGCGACTGGCCCGGGCTCGTCGCCACCAAGCTCATGGACGAGCAGGTCTTCCCGGTCTGCGCGCCCACGCTCAAGGGCTTGCGCCGGCCATCGGACCTCGCGCGCCGCACGCTCATCCACGACCTCTCGCTGCCCGCGCGCTCGGGTTTCCCGAGCTGGCGCAGCTGGTTCGACGGCATGTCGCTCGGCGCGCTGCCGGCCACGCGCGGGCTGCGCATCAACAACTCGGCCGCGGTGCTGCAGGCCGCGATCGATGGCCTGGGCGTGGCGCTGGGCCGCAGCGTGATGGTGCGCGACGACCTCGCCGCCGGGCGCCTGGTGCGCCCCTTCGGCGACAGGGGCAGCGTGCCCGCGCTGGCGTACTACGTCGTGCACCGGCCCGAGGCCGGGGCGATGCCGCAGGTGGCGGCCTTTCGCGACTGGCTGCGCGAGGAGGCCGCGCGCGACGCGTGAGACACCGCGCCGGGCGGCCCCGGCCGGCCGAGGGTATGCACTAATGCAGGTAGATTAATCAACTTGCATTATCCGGCCATGCCCGCCGCCGCACGCCGCCATCCCAAGCCCGCCGAGCACCCGCCGCACACCGACGCGCCCGGCGACACCACGCATGCGCGGCTGCTCGCCGAGGCCATGAAGCTGATGGCGCGCGAAGGCATGAACGCGGTCTCGCTGCGCCGCATCGTGGTGGCGGCCGGTGCCAACAACGCCTCCGCGTTGCACTACCACTTCGGCAGCCGCGAGGGCCTGGTGGGCGAGATCACCGCGATGCTGCAGCACTGGCTGGAGCCGCGATCCTGCGCGGGCCTGGAGGCGCTGCGCGGGCGGCCGCACGGCGTGCGCGACATCATGGAGGCCGCCTTCGGCCCGATGATCGAGATGCTGCAGACGCCGGCCTTCGGCCGCGACGCGGTCTGCTTCATCGGCCGGCTCGGCTGGGACTTCGGCGAGGCCGGCCAGCGGCTGTCCGCGAAGCTGCACCGCAAGCTGCTGGGCCTCGCGGTCGAGCTGCTCGAGGCGCAGTTGCCGCACACCTCGCGCGAGACGATCCAGTACCGGCTCATCCTCAGCATGAATGTCGTGTACTACGGCATCTCCTACCGCAGCTACCTCAAGCGTTCGCCCTTCGGCGTGATGCCGATGTCGGAGCGCGGCAACGAGGCGCGCGAGCGCCAGGAGTTCATGGACTACCTGGAGGCCGGCGTGCGCAACGTGCCGGGCCCCGGCACCCCACGCCTCGACGCCGGCTGAGCCGCGCCTCGGGTGTACCCGGACCCGCCGGATGGACGGGTCGTCTTTCGAGAAAACCAAGACGGAGACATTCCCCATGCCCAGAAATTTCAGGCCACGCCTGCGCCCGGTCGCATCGCTGCTGGCACTCGGCCTCGTGCTCGCTTCGTGCGGAGGCGGCGGCAACGGCAATCCCGCGCTCTGGCTCGCACCGCCGCCCACGGGTGCCGGCTCCCCGGACAGCGCCCCGCCGCCACCACCGCCGGCCGCGGTGGGCCAGGCGCTCTCGATCTCCACGCACGAGATCGCGAGCAAGGCCAAGGCCCTGCGCACGCCTGGCACGACCGGCGTCAAGGTCGACGCCTCGAGCAAGCTCGCCACGCAGTTCGGCGGCACCGAGGTGGACCTGAACCGTGTGCGCTACACGCGCTACGGCCTCGAGGGCAACGCAGGCAAGCCGGTCGACGCGGTGCTGATCGCCGTGCCCGGTACGCTGGCCGCGTCGCACAGCTACCTGGTGCTGGCGGAGAACCTGGTCTGGCGCATGTGGAAGGACCACGGCAAGGTGGTCGAGCTCTGGGGCATCGACCGGCGTTCGGTGCTGCTGGAGGACACCAAGGGCCTGCAGATCGCCGAGCGCGAGCGCAAGGCCGAGATCGGCCTCGACTTCCTCTACGGCGCCGAGCTCGGCCTGTCGCTCGATCCCAGACTCGACCGGCGCGCGGTCTTCCACGACAGCACCGACGTGCCCTTCATCGCCGACTGGACGCCACAGGTGCATTCGATCGACATCGACGCGGTGGTCGATGTGGCGCTCACGGTCGCGCGCAACCGCAACGTCTTCCTCGGCGGCCACTCGGCCGGCACCGGCTTCGTCGCGCGCTACGCGGCCACCGACTTCAACCTCTCGGGCAGCGGCCCCGCGCAGCCCGGCTACGCCAAGCTCAAGGGCCTGGTGCTGTTCGAGGGCGCGGGTGCCTCGCTGGCGGCGACGCCGCCCACCGATGCCCAGCTCGACGCGGTCATCGCCGCGGCGGAAGGCGGCCTGCACGACGCGGTCGCGACCGGCAAGGTGCAGGCCTTCGTCTCGGTACCGGGCCTGACGCCGCGCGTGAACGCCTCGACCGAGGTCACGGGCATGCAGATCGCGTTCGAGGGCACGATCAACGGCACGCAGGCGCTGCTGCAGACCGACCAGCGCGGCATCGCGGACAACAACGTCTACAGCGTCGTCACCGACTTCACCAAGCGCGCGTTCCCGGTCACGGCCGGCGCGGCGCTCGGCACCTTCATGGACGACGACAACCTCGCGCGCACCGTCTTCTATTCGATCTCGCTCGGAGCATTGGGCGATGCGCGCGCCGACGGCGTGCGCGTCTGGCTCGACAACGACACGGCGCTGCCGGCCTCGGCTTTCCGCGACTTCGGTCCCATGCCGGCCACCATCGCGGGCTCGCTGCCGGCCTGGGGCAAGGAGCTCGAGCCGACCAATCTCAAGCGCTTCTCGCGCGCGCTGTTCCTCGGCGACACCACCTACAGCGACTGGTACTACCCGAGCTCGGGCCTGCTGATCGGCAACTCCGCTGCCGGCGGCGGCGCCAACCTCGGACTGGACACCAGCGCCCTCTCGCTGCCCGTGAGCCAGGGCGGGCGCGGGCGCGCCGACATCGTCAACCAGACCCAGGCCCGCAGGATCGACATTCCGGTGATCGCCTTCGGCGGCTCGAACGGACTCTCGCCCGTGCCTGGCGTGTGGCGCGGCTTCGCCGAGGCGATCGCGCCCTGCGCGGCTCCGAGCTGCGTGGCCGGCTCGCCGCGCACGCCGGCCGGGCAGGCGGCCAACCTCGCCGACCGCAAGTTCGGCGACGTGGCGGGCGGCTTCGAGGTGCACATCAGCGAGGGCTACACCCACGTCGACATCCTGACCGCCGACGATGGCGACAGCAACAAGGTGGTGCGGCCGCTGGCCGACTTCATCGAGCGCAACATCCTTTGACTGGAGCGCCCGGCCGCGGGCGATGGAGTTCCGAAGCGTGACGCATGCCATGAGCTTTTCCATGCCGGCCTTCGGCGCCGCGGCACCGACCGCACCCGCGAAGGCCAGGCGCCCGGCCATGCCACGGCAGCTGGCATTGCAGCTGCGCGGCAGCTACGAGAGGCTGCGCGAATGCCGCTGCGCCTGCGCGCGCGGCGAGGCACTGATCTTCCATTGCCGGCAGCAGATCCTCGAATACGAAGCCGATCCGCGGCAGTTCGCGCGCACCTACTTCGCGGGCAGCGCGCCCGATGCGTTTGCGGTGCTCGCGAGCATGCGGCGCGCGCACGAAACCCTGGCGCGCTACCAGGGCGAGATCGCCGGCTTGCAGGCAGAACTCGCCGCGGCCGAGGCCGAATGCGCGCGCACCGAGCAGTCGGTCGAGGCACGGCTGGCCACGCTCGGCGCGCCGCGGCCGAACTGGTGCCGCTGGCCCGAGGCGCCGCATGCGCTCGAGAAGATGCGCAGGAGCCACCTGAGCCACTTCCGGCTGCGGCCGCAGCCGGTCTTGGCAGCGGCTTTCCCGAGTTAGCCGCTCGCGCTACGCGCGGTTCAGCGCAGCGCCGGCGCGCGAAAGCCCGCGGCGGCGAACTGCACCAGCTGCTCGATCAGCTCGTTGGAGTCCTGCGGCGTGGCGTTGCCTTGGGAGAGCCGCTTGAAGCTGCGTCCATGCGGCCGCGTGGCGGTCAGGATCGCGCCCACGAGGAAGAAGAGCCGCCAGACCAGCGTCTCGCGCGGAATGCCCGGCAGGCAGGCCTCGAGCATCGAGAGAAAGCGGGAATTGATGGCGTCGTAGATCTCGACGATCAACTGCTCCGACAGCTTTCCCTGCTCGGCATTCAGGCTGAACGACAGCGTGGTGACGGGGCTTTCCTTCGCCAGCGAACGCCCCTCGAACATCGGCGCCACCCAGGCCCGCACGATCGCTTCGACCGTGAGCCTGCCCGCTTGCTCGAGCTGATCGAAGTTGGCGGCGCGCTTGTCGTTCAAAGGCGCCGCAACCTCCTTGAACACCTGCACGAACAGGCCTTCCTTGCCGCCGAAGTAGTAGGAAATCAGCGCGGAGTTGGTCTTCGCGCGGTCAGCGATCTCCCGGATCGACACGCCGCGGTAGCCGTTCTTGATGAACAGATGCGTCGCGGCCGCGAGCAGCCTGCGCTGCACATCCGCGTTCTTTTCTTCGACGCCTTCGGCGCGGGACTTGGTGTTCGTGGCCATGAAATCCTGGCATGCAGCCTTCTTAATCAATGATTAAAGCACGAAACGATGTCGGCTTCCATAGGGAAAATCCGGGCGGGCGAGCCGCTTGTCCCCGCTTCATGGCCAAACCTATACTTTAATCATTGATTAAAACCGGCCGCGATCCACCTCGGCCTCTTGGACAAGGAAGCAGCTTCCCATGCATGAGACATCGACCGGACTCGGGACACCGAGCCATGACGCGCCAGACAGCGGCTCCCGCGAGCGCAGGCAGATCGCGCAGCAATGGATCGAAACTTTCGACGACGCGCTTCGACAGCGCGACTGCCATCGCGCGGCTCGGCTGTTCGGTGACGACGGCTACTGGCGCGACATCCTGAGCTTCACCTGGAAGATCGCCACGCGACAGGGAGCGCTCGAGATCGCGCAAGCACTGCAGTCCACGCTCGAGGCCTGCGGCGCGGCCAACTTCCGCCTCGAAGCGCAGGCGCCGATGCGAGGCCAGCTCGGCGGTGTCGAGACCCTCGAGGCCTTCTTCCGTTTCGACACCCGCGTCGCGCACGGGCGTGGCTTCCTGCGCCTGACGCCCGATCCGACCCAGCCTGGCGGCTGGAAGGCACTGAACTTCCTCACGACGATCCACGAACTGAAAGCCTTCCCCCAAGACCCGTTTCTGACCCGTCGCCGCGAGAGCACGGGCCGCCGCGGCGTGGACAACTGGCTCGACCGCCGCCAGGCCGCCGCCGAGTTCGCCGAGAAGGACCCCGAGGTGCTGATCATCGGCGCCGGGCAAGCCGGCCTCGCGCTGGGCGCACGCCTCGCGCAGCTCGATGTCGCCACGCTGATCGTGGACCGCCACGAGCGCGTGGGCGACAACTGGCGCAAGCGCTATCACTCGCTGACGCTGCACAACGAGATCTGCACCAACCACCTGCCCTACCTTCCCTTTCCCAAGACCTGGCCGGTCTACATCCCGAAGGACATGCTGGCCAACTTCATGGAGTTCTATGCGATGAGCATGGAGCTCAACGTATGGAGCCGCACGAGCTTCCTCGATGGCACCTACGACGCCACGGCCAGGCGCTGGACGGTGCGGGTGCAGCGAGCGGACGGATCCATCCGGACGCTGCGGCCGAGCCAGGTCGTGATGGCGGTCGGCGCGAGCGGCGTTCCCAAGGTGCCGCGCATCCGCGGGCTGGAAGACTTCGGCGGCCAGGTGGTGCATTCGAGCCGCAGCACCGACGACCTCGAGGTCGCCGGCAAGTCCGTGCTGGTCGTCGGTGCCGGCACCAGTGCGCATGACATCGCGCAGGACCTGCATCTGCGCGGCGCCGAAGTCACCATGCTGCAGCGCTCCTCCACCACGGTGGTCGGCCTGGAGCCCGCATCGGTGCGCGCCTATGCGATCTACCGCGCCAACGAAGGCGTGCGGCCCATCGAGGAAACGGACCTGATGAGCGCCGCGATCCCCTTCGATCTGGTCCGGCAGCTGCACGGTCCGTTGAGCCAACAGATGGCACGGGACGACAAGGAACTGCTGGAAGGCCTGCGCAGCGTCGGCTTCATGCTCGACAACGGCGAGGACGACACGGGCTTCTTCATGAAGCTGCTGCGTTCCCTCAGCGGCTACTACCTCAACGTGGGCGCGTCCGACCTGATCGTCGAGCGCAAGATCAGGCTCAAGACCGGCGTGGGCATCGAGCGCGTGAAGGACAAGGAAGTGCTCTTCACCGACGGCGATGCGATGCCCACGGACATGCTGGTGATGGCCACCGGCTACCAGCCGCTGCAGGAAGCCGTGCGCACGATGTTCGGCAGCGAGGTCGCCGAGCGCGTCGGCCCGATCTGGGGCATCGGCCCCGATGGCGAGATGCGCAACATGTGGGTGCGCACGCGCCAGGAAGGTTTCTATGTCGCCGGCGGCACCTTGACCATGTGCCGCTTCTACTCGCACGTCACGGCGCTGCTGATCAAGGCGGCGCTCGAGGACCTGATCACGCCCGACGCGGGCACGCCGGAGGCACGGCAATGACCGATGCGGCACAGGGCCATGCGATCGCGAAAGCGCGCGCCGGTTTTTCGTCCCGCGCGCGCAGCCCCTGGTGGGTGGTCGTCGCGGCGGTGCTCGGCACGCTGGTGGGCAACGGGCCGCTGCTCCAGTTCAGCTTCAGCGTGTTCGTCAAGCCGCTGGCGGAGGCCTTCGCCACCGACCGCGCGACCATCTCCTCGGCGATCCTGGTGGGCTTCGTGGTGACGAGCCTCTCCACGCCGTTGGCGGGACGGCTGGTCGACCGGTATGGCGTGCGCGCGGTCGTGCTGCCGGGGATCGTGCTGTTCGCGCTGTCCATCGCGGCCCTCGGGATCGTGCCGCAGACGCCGCTGCAGTTCATCCTCATGTACGGCGTGGCCGGCGTCTTCGCGGCGGCGCAGTCGCCGCTGCCCTATGCCAAGGCGGTGACCGGCGCCTTCGAACGCCATCGCGGCCTCGCGCTCGGCCTGTCGATGGCGGGCGTGGGCCTCGGCGCGGCCCTGCTGCCGCATCTGGCCCAGGCGCTGATCGCGGCGCACGGCTGGCGCATCGCCTTCATCGGGCTGGGCGCCACGGTGCTGCTCGTGGCCTTCCCGCCGGCCTGCCTGCTGCTGAAGGAGCCCGTGCCCGCGGCCTCGCTCGCGCGGCAGACCGCGCCGGGCCTGAGCGCGCGGGAAGCGTTCCGCACGAAGCAGTTCTGGTGCCTGGCCCTGGTCTTCTTCGCCGTCGTGATGGCCTGTGGCGGGACCATCGCGCACATCACGGCGATCCTCACCGACCGCGGCGTCTCGGCGCAGCTGGCGACCACGGCGATCAGCGCGGCGGGCATCGCGCTCATCATCGGGCGGCTGCTCGCGGGCTTCCTGCTCGACCGCATCTTCGGTCCGTACGTGGCGCTGGTCTTCATCCTCATGCCGCTGATCGGCATCGTGCTGCTCCATGCGCCCGCGCATCCCGCGATCTACCTGATCGCCACCGTGTGCATCGGCCTGGGCCTGGGCGCCGAGGTGGACCTGATCGCGTTCTTCATCTCGCGTTACCTCGGGATGCGCGCCTTCGGCGAGATCTATGGCTATCTGTTCGCGGTCTTCATGTTCGGCTCCGGCCTCGGCCCGTTCCTGATGGGGCTGTCGTACAGCCGCCTGGGCAGCTACGGGCCCACGCTCGCCGGGCTCGCGATCGGCCTCGTGGTCGCGAGCGTGGCCGTGATGCTGCTGGGGCCGTACCGGTATGCGCTCGGGAAGCAGGGGGAGAAGCATCCATGAACGAGACCCTTTCGGGCGTGGATCCGGCGCTTCGCGAGGCCCTTCGCCAATCGGCCGAGCTGGCCGCGGCGCATGGCAACCCGAGCGATGGCATCGCGGGCGTTCGGCGCGGCATGGAAATGACCCGCCGGTACTGGAACGAGGGCGGTCCGTCGATGCACGCGATCGAGCGCGTGCGCGTTCCCGTCGAGGGCGGCACCGTCTCGATCGTGGTCTACCGGCCCGAGGACGGACCGGCGCTTGCGCCGGCCTTCGTCTACTTGCACGGCGGCGGTTTCAAGACCGGCTCCGAATGGACCAACGACCGGCAGATGCGCGAGATCGCCAAGGCCTGGGGTGGCATCGTCGTGAGCGCGGACTATGCGCATGCACCCGAACACCGCTTTCCCGTGGCGGTCGAACAGACCGCATCGCTGCTTCGCGCATTGCACGCACGCGGCGACGCGTGGGGCATCGATGGCGACAGGCTCGCATGCGGCGGATGCTCGGCGGGCGCCAACGTGTCGTTCGGGGCGGCCGTCGCGCTCGGACGCCAGCCCTGGCTGCAGGCGGCTGTCGGCATCGTCGGCGCGTTCAACGGGGACACCTCGACCGACTCGATGCGCCGCCACGGCAACGCCGGCCTGTTTCCGGACCTCGCATCCGTGCCGCCCATCTTCGGCGACTACCTTCCCGACGAGGCCAGCCGGAACGATCCACGCGCCAACCTGCTGCTCGCGGACCCCGGCCTGCTGCCGACCACCTTCCTGGCCGCGGCGCAGTTCGATGTGTTCCTCGACGCGTCCTCGGCCATGGCGCGGTCGCTCGGGTCCGCCGGGCGATTGGACCGGCTCGAGATCTATCGCGGCATGACGCACCTGTTCTTCGGCTTCAGCCGCAGCGTGGAAGGCGCCGCGCAATGCACGCGCGACATCGGCGGCTTTCTCGCGCGGGTCTTGCCGCCGGGCCGCCGATGACGCCGCCTCGGGCGGCGCTTCCATAATCGCTGCCTTCCCCCCGCACCGGACCCCATCACCCCCATGAGCGCCGCCGACTTCCTCCTGTCCCCCTCCGTCCAGAAGCTCCTGCAGGTGCTCTACGGAAATCCCGAGGAACCCTTCACCACGAACGAACTGGCGCAGAAGACAAAGCTCGACGCGGCCGAGGTGGAGGGCACGCTCGCGCACCTCGTCGGCAGCGGCATGCTGTCGCGGCATGCCGCGAAGGAGGAACTGCCCGAAACCTTCACGCTCGATCGCGGCTTCGTGTTCCACCGCGAGCTGCGCCGCATCGCGCTGAAGTCCTTCGCGGCGGCCGAGCCGGTTCGCGCGATGCTGCGCACCAGGTTCAAGGACTCGGTGGTGCGTGCCTTCGTGCTCGGTGAGGACGCAAACGGCATCGTGGAAGTGCTTGTCGTGCATGGCGCGGTGACGCCCGACGAAGCGGCGATGACCGCCGCCTGCCGCAAGCTGTCGAAGGCCATCCATCGCCATCTGCAGGTGCATGTGATCTCGAGCGCGCGCTTCGACGGCCTGACGCCACGCGATGCGCTGGGCGCCAAGCTCGCGGCCGATACCGCCTTCGAGATCATCGCGCCGGGCGACACCAAGGCGCGCCTGAAGCCCGAGCGCGCGGGCCTGTTGCACAGCGCGAAGAAGACGCTGGCGGCGCTGTCCAGGTCGGCGCGACGCGGCGAATGACCGGTGCGAATTAGAGCGCGCCTAATTAGCTCAAAAGTCCTCGCAATACTTTTCTATTCACCACGGAATTCCGTGGGAATTAGGCAGTTCTTATTCACGCAATGCGCTTGCCGGCATCTCCAACATATTTGCCATACCCCTGCTGCGCGTATTGAAGTTGTTGCGACGCAACAAACTTTTTCCTCCTGCTTCTCCCTCTGAAAGTAAGCCGAACCGCCTCGAAAATGAGGCTTTCTGGGTGCAGTGCGAAAAACCCCAGGAAACCTTTCTCGCTCAATTGAGAGTGTGAAATATTGCCGCACTCGAAACTGCCATCGAAGTGACTGCAACCGCTTGTACATTTGGTTTTTAAATGTCAACGGAATGTCAATTCGACCCGCTGCGGACGTGCGAGAAGGCGGCTTCTGGCAATTCGCTTCGCGCCTGCAATGCCCCGTTGGCAACCCCATGTCCAACTTGGAGCAGCGCATGCAAGGCAGTGGTCCCCTGAGCAGTTCGGCGCCTCTCACCTCGGGTCAGATGGCGATGTGGCTGGGCGCGAAGTTCGCGTCACCCGACACCAATTTCAACCTCGCGGAAGCCATCGATATCGACGGCCCGATCGATCCCGCCGTCTTCCTCGCGGCCATGCGCCGCGTCACCGAGGAGGTCGAGGCCACGCGGCTCAACTTCGTCGACGCGGGCCAGGGGCCGCGCCAGGTGGTGGCGAGCAGCTTCGAGGGCGAGATCCCCTACCTCGACCTCAGCGCCGAAGCCGATCCCGCGGCGCGCGCCGAGCGCTGGATGCGCGCGGACTTCGAACGCAACATCGACCTCGCGCACGGCCAGCTGTGGCTGTCGGCGCTGATCCGCCTCGCACCGGATCGCCACGTCTGGTACCACCGCAGCCACCACATCGTGCTCGACGGCTTCGGCGGCGGGCTGATCGCGCGGCGCTTCGCCGACATCTACAGCGCGATGGCCGAAGGCGCCGCCGAGGTGCCCGAGGCCTCGCGCCTGGCACCGCTGTCGCAGCTGGCCGAGGAAGACCGCGCCTACCGCGAATCGGGCCGCTTCCCGCGCGACCGCCAGTACTGGACCGAGCGCTTCGCCGACGCGCCCGATCCGCTGAGCCTCGCATCGCAGCGCTCGGTCAACATCGGCGGCCTGCTGCGCCAGACGGCGCACCTGCCCGCGGCCAGCGTGCAGGCGCTGCAGCAGATCGCGCAGGAGCTCGGCACCACGCTGCCGCAGATCCTGATCGCCACCACCGCGGCCTACCTCTACCGCGCCACCGGCATCGAGGACATGGCGATCGGCATCCCGGTCACCGCGCGCCACAACGAGCGCATGCGGCGCGTGCCCGCGATGGTGGCCAATGCGGTGCCGCTGCGGCTTGCGATGCGCGCCGACCTGCCGATCCCCGAACTGATCCGCGAAGTGGGCCGCCAGATGCGGCAGGTGCTGCGCCACCAGTCGTACCGCTACGAGCACCTGCGCAGCGACCTCAACATGCTGGTCAACAACCGGCAGCTGTTCACCACCGTGGTCAACGTCGAGCCCTTCGACTACGACTTCCGTTTCGCCGGCCATGCGGCGCGGCCGCGCAACCTCTCGAACGGCACGGCCGAGGACCTGGGCATCTTCCTCTACGAGCGCGGCAACGGGCAGGACCTGCAGATCGACTTCGACGCCAATCCCGCGGTGCACACCGCGCAGGGGCTGGCCGATCACCAGCGCCGGCTGATCGCCTTCATCGATGCCGTGATCCGGCAACCGCAGCAGGCCGTCGGCCATGTCGACCTGCTCGGTGCCGAGGAGCGCGGGCAGTTGCTGTTCGGCTGGAACGACACCGAACACGCCGTGCCCGACACGCACCTGGTCGCGCTGATCGAGGCCCAGCTCGCCGAGCGGCCCGAGGCCGTCGCGCTGCGCTTCGGGGGCGAGGCCATGTCCAACGCCGAACTGAACCGCCGCGCCAACCGCCTCGCGCAGTTGCTGCGTGCGCGCGGCGCGGGCCCCGAGCGCACGGTCGCGCTCGCGATCCCGCGTTCGATGGAACTGATGGTGGCGCTGCTCGCCACCTTGAAGACCGGCGCGGCCTACCTGCCGGTCGACCCCGATTTCCCGGCCGACCGCATCGCCTTCATGCTCGACGACGCTGCGCCCGTGTGCCTGGTCACCACCGAAGCGCTCGCGCAGGTGCTGCCCGCCGACGCCCCGCGCCTGTTGATCGATGGGGCGCAAACGATTGCCGATCTGGCGAATTGCGAAGAAGCCGACTTCGCCGTCGCGATCGATCCCGCGCACCCCGCCTACGTGATCTACACCTCGGGCTCGACCGGCCGGCCCAAGGGCGCTGTGGTGTCGCATCGCGCCATCGTCAACCGCCTGCAGTGGATGCAGGCGCGCTACGGCCTCGCGGCCGACGACCGCGTGCTGCAGAAGACGCCCTCGAGCTTCGACGTGTCGGTGTGGGAGTTCTTCTGGCCGCTGATCGACGGCGCCACGCTGGTGCTCGCCCGGCCCGGCGGCCACAAGGACGCGGCCTACCTCGCGGGCCTGATCGCCGACGAGGGCATCACGACGCTGCATTTCGTGCCCTCGATGCTCGAGGTCTTCCTGCGCGAGCCCGCGGCCGCCGGCTGCACCAGCCTGCGCCGCGTGATCTGCAGCGGCGAGGCGCTGTCGCCCGCGCTGCAGGCGCAATGCCACGAGCGCCTGGGCGCCGAGCTGCACAACCTCTATGGCCCGACCGAGGCCGCGGTCGACGTCACCGCCTGGGAATGCGAACGCGCGCAGGCCGCACCGAAGAGCGTGCCGATCGGCCGGCCGATCTGGAACACGCAGATGTACGTGCTCGACAGCGGCCTGCAGCCGGTGCCGGCCGGCGTGGCCGGCGAGCTCTACATCGCGGGCACGGGCCTGGCGCGCGGCTACCTGGGCCGGCCGCTGCTCAGTGCCGAGCGCTTCGTCGCCAATCCGCATGGCGCGCCCGGCAGCCGCATGTACCGCACCGGCGACCTCGCGAGCTGGCGCGCCGACGGCAGCCTGGACTACCTGGGCCGCGCCGACCAGCAGGTGAAGATCCGCGGCCTGCGCATCGAGCCCGGCGAGATCGAGGCGGTGCTGCTCCGGCATCCGCAGATCGCACAGGCCGCGGTGGTGGCCCGCGAGGACGCTCCCGGCGAGAAGCGCCTGGTGGCCTACCTCGTGCCGGCCGAGGCCGCCGATCCACAGACGGCCGAGCTGCGCACGCACCTCGCGCAGGCGCTGCCCGACTACATGGTGCCCTCGGCCTTCGTGAGCCTGCCCGCGCTGCCGCTGGGCCCGAGCGGCAAGCTCGACCGCAAGGCGCTGCCGCCGCCCGAGGTGCAGGCCGCCACGCCCTATGCCGCGCCACGCACGCCCACCGAGAAGATCCTGGCCAGCCTCTGGGCCGAGACGCTGCACCTGCAGCGCGTGGGCATCCACGACAACTTCTTCGAGCTCGGCGGCCACTCGCTGATGATAGTGCAGCTGGTCTCGATGATCCGCCAGCAGTTCATGATCGACCTGCCGCTGGACACGCTGTTCCAGGTCTCGACCATCGCCGGCCTCGCCGAGCTGCTCGACCAGGAATCGGTGGCACGGCCCAGCCTGGTGCCGATGCCGCGCCCGGCGCGCATCCCGCTGTCCTTCGCGCAGCGCCGCCTGTGGCTGATGAACCAGCTCGAGGGCGCCAACCCGGCCTACAACATGCCGCTGGCGCTGCGCCTGTCGGGCACGCTCGACCGCGCGGCCCTGCATGCGGCGCTCGACGACCTGGTGCAGCGCCACGAGAGCCTGCGCACCATCTACCCGAACGAGGACGGGCTGCCGTGGCAGCAGGTGCTCGACGGCGCGCAGGCGCGCCCCGCCGTGCTCGAGGCCGACAGCAGCGAGGACGAGATCGCCGCGCAGCTGCACGCGGCCGCGGGCCATGCCTTCGACCTCGGCAGCACCGCGCCGCTGCGCGTCTCGCTGTTCAGGCTGGCCGACGACGAGCACGTGCTGCTGCTGCTCACGCACCACATCGCCGGCGACGGCGCCTCGCTGCTGCCGCTGGCGCGCGACCTCAGCGTGGCCTACGCGGCGCGCTGCGAGGGCAAGGCGCCGGGCTGGACGCCACTGCCGCTGCAGTACGCCGACTACGCGCTGTGGCAGCAGGAGCTGCTGGGCAGCGAGGACGATGCCGAGAGCATGGCCGGGCGCCAGCGCGCGTTCTGGCAGGCCACGCTGCAGGACCTGCCCGAGCAGCTCGCGCTGCCGGCCGACCATCCGCGCCCGTTGGCGCCGAGCTACCGCGGCGACGTGGTGCCGCTGCAGATCGCGCCGCAGGTGCACGAGCGCATCCTGCAGCTGGCGCGCGACGGGCAGGCCAGCGTCTTCATGGTGCTGCAGGCCGCGCTCGCAGGCCTCTTGAGCCGGCTCGGCGCGGGCGACGACATCGTGATCGGCAGCCCGGTCGCGGGCCGCAGCGACCACGCGCTCGACGAGCTGATCGGCTGCTTCGTCAACACGCTGGTGCTGCGCACCGACACCTCGGGCCGGCCCAGCCTGCGCGAGCTGGTTTCGCGCGTGCGCGCCACCAACCTCGCGGCCTATGCCAACCAGGAGTTCCCGTACGACCGCCTGGTGGAGCTGCAGCGCAGCGGCGCGGGCCGCGCGCGCACCAACCAGCCGCTGTTCCAGGTGATGCTGGGCTTCCAGAACAGCAGCCGGCTGTCGTTCAGCCTGCCGGGCCTGTCGATCACGCCGCAGCCGGTGGAGATCGACACCGCGAAGTTCGACCTCTCGTTCATCCTCAGCGAGCAACGCGGTGCCGATGGATTGCCCGGTGGCATCGGCGGCGGCATCCAGTACAGCAGCGACCTGTTCGAGCGCGCCACCGTCGAGGCCATGGCCGCGCGGCTGGCCCGGCTGCTCGAGGAGGCCTGCGACGCGCCCGACGCGCCGATCGCCGAGCTCGCGATCCTGAGCGCCGAGGAACAGAACCGGCTGCTCGCGCAGTGGAGCGGCCAGCCGCGCGAACTCGCACCGCGCTCGCTGGCCGCCATGGTGGCCGCGCACGCCGCCGAACGCCCGCAGGCGCCCGCCGTGGTGCTCGACGACGCGACCGTCGGCTATGCCGAACTCGACGCGCGCGCCAACCGTCTCGCGCAGCTGCTGCGCGCACGCGGCATCGCGCCCGGCGCCATCGTCGCCACGGTGCTGCCGCGCTCGCTCGACCTGGTCGTGGCCCACCTGGCGATCGTCAAGGCCGGCGCCACCTACCTGCCCATCGATCCGAACCACATGGCGGCGCGCAGCGCCTTCGTGTTCCAGGAAGCCGCGCCCGCGGCGGTGCTCACGCACGAGGCGCTGCTGCCCCAGCTGGACGACATCGCCCATTGCATCGCGCTCGACGCTGCCGACACGCGCGAGGCGATCGCGGCCCAGTCCGAGGCCGCGCCATCGGCGCCGCCCGCCGATCCGCGCGAGGCCGCCTACGTCATCTACACCTCGGGCTCCACCGGCCTGCCCAAGGGCGTGGTCGTGCCGCATGCGGGCCTGGCCAGCCTCGGCGCCGCCATGCAGGAGCGGCTGGCGATCGCGCCCGACTCGCGCGTGCTGCAGTTCTCCTCCTGCGGCTTCGATGCCTCGGTGATGGACCAGCTCATGGCCTTCCACGCGGGCGCCGCGCTGGTGGTGCCGGGCGCGCAGCAGCTGCTGGGCAGCGACCTCGCCGAGCTGCTCGAGGCCCGGGCCGTGAGCCATGCGCTGATTCCGCCGGCCGCGCTCTCGACGCTGCCGCCCGGCGAGTTCGCGACGCTGCGGACGCTGGTGGTCGGCGGCGATGCCTGCTCGGCCGAACTCGCCGCGCGCTGGGCGCCGGGTCGCCGCATGGTCAACGCCTACGGCCCCACCGAGATCACCATCTGCGCGAGCATGAGCGCGCCGATGGAAGCCGGCCGGCAGCCCTCGATCGGCCAGCCGATCTGGAACACGCGCATGTACGTGCTCGACGAACTGCTGCAGCCGGTGCCGCCCGGCGTCGCGGGCGAGCTCTACATCGCGGGCGCCGGCGTGGCACGCGGCTACCTGAACCGCGCCGCGCTCAGCGCCGAGCGCTTCGTGGCCGATCCGCACGGCGCGCCCGGCAGCCGCATGTACCGCAGCGGCGACCTCGCGCGCTGGCGCACCGACGGCAGCCTCGATTTCCTCGGCCGTGCCGACCAGCAGGTGAAGATCCGCGGCTACCGCATCGAGCCCGGCGAGATCGAGTCGGCGCTGCTGCAGCATCCGCAGGTGACGCAGGCCGCGGTGATCGCGCGCGAGGACACGCCCGGCGACAAGCGCCTGGTGGCCTACTTCGTCGCCGCCGCCGATCCGCAGCCAACCGAGCTGCGCGCCCACATGGCGCGCGCCCTGCCCGACTACATGGTGCCCTCGGCCTTCGTGCACCTGCCCGCGCTGCCGCTCACGCCAAGCGGCAAGCTCGACCGCAAGGCGCTGCCCGTGCCCGAGCAGCAGGCCGCGGTGCAGTACGTCGCGCCGCGCACGCCCACCGAGGAACTGCTGGCCGGCCTGTGGCGCGAGACGCTGCGGCTGGAACGCGTGGGCATCCACGACAACTTCTTCGAGATCGGCGGCCATTCGCTGATGGCGATCCAGCTCGGCATGCGCATCCGCCAGCAGGTGCGCGCGGACTTCCCGCATGCCGAGGTCTACAACCGGCCCTCGATCGCCGAGCTCGCCGCCTGGATCGACGACAACGCGGGCACGACCGAGGCGCTCGACCTGTCGCGCGAGGTGGTGCTGCCCGCGCATGTTCAGGCGCAGGCGATCGCGCCCACGCTGGCACCTCGACGCGTGTTCCTCACCGGCGCCAGCGGCTTCGTCGGCAGCCACCTGCTGGCCGCGCTGCTGCGCGACACCGAAGCCCGCGTGGTCTGCCACGTGCGTGCGGCCGACCCCGAAGCCGGCGCGCTGCGGCTGAAGCGCACGCTGGCCACGCGCCAGCTCGAATCGATCTGGGACGACGCGCGCATCGAGGTCGTCACGGGCGACCTCGGCAAGCCGCGCCTGGGCCTCGACGACGACGCGGTGCGGCTGGTGCGCGACGGCTGCGACGCGCTCTACCACTGCGCCGCGCAGGTCGACTTCCTGCATCCCTACGCCAGCCTCAAGCCGGCCAACGTCGACAGCGTGGTCACGCTGCTCGAATGGACCGCGCAGGGCTGCGCGAAGACGCTGCACTACGTCTCCACGCTGGCCGTGATCGACCAGGGCAACAACCAGGAGGGCACGGTCACCGAGCGCTCGGCGCTCAGCTCGTGGCGCGGCCTGGTCGACGGCTACAGCCAGAGCAAGTGGGTCGGCGACGCGATCGCGCGCGAGGCGCAGGCGCGCGGCATGCCGGTCGCGATCTACCGGCTGGGCGCGGTCACCGGCGACCACACGCATGCGATCTGCAACGCCGACGACCTGATCTGGCGCGTGGCCCATCTCTACGCCGACCTGGAAGCCATCCCCGACATGGACCTGCCGCTGAACCTCACGCCGGTGGACGACGTGGCGCGCGCCATCCTCGGCCTCGCGGCGCAGCGCGCCTCGTGGGGCCAGGTGTTCCACCTGATGGGCCAGGCGCCGCTGCGCGTGCGCGACATCCCGCCGGTGTTCGAGCGGCTGGGCATGCGCCTCGAGCCGGTAGGGCTCGACCCCTGGCTCGAGCGCGCGCATGCGCGGCTCGCAGTGGGGCAGGACCGCGACCTCGCGGCGGTGCTCGCCATCCTCGATCGCTACGACACCTCGGCCACGCCGCCGCAGGTGTGCGGCGCGGCCACGCAGGCGCAGCTCGAGGCGATCGGCACGCCGATCCGCCCGGTCGACCGCGAGCTGCTGCAGCGCTATTTCGTCGACCTCGGCATCCACACCAAGGCGCGCCGCGCCCTGGAAACCACCGCCTCCTGAGGAACATCCCATGGCACGCTATCTCATCGCGGCAACCGCCCTGCCCGGCCACGTCCTGCCGATGCTGGCCATCGCCCAGCACCTCACGGGCCTCGGCCACGAGGTGCGGGTGCACACCGCGAGCCAGTTCAGGGCCCAGGTCGAAGCGACCGGCGCGAGCTTCACGCCCTTCGCGCGCGCCATCGACGGCGACTACCGCGATCTCGACGAGCGCTTTCCCGAGCGCCGCCGGCTGAACTCGCCGCATGCCCAGCTGTGCTTCGGCCTCAAGCATTTCTTCGCCGACGCGATCGAGGCGCAACATGCGGGCCTGCGCGCGATCCTCGAGGACTTCGAGGCCGACGCCATCGTGGTCGACACCATGTTCTGCGGCACCTTCCCGCTGCTGCTGGGGCCGCGCGAAGAGCGGCCCGCGGTGGTCGCGATCGGCATCTCGGCGCTGCCGCTGTCGAGCTGCGACACCGCCTTCTTCGGCACCGCGCTGCCGCCGTCTTCCACGCCCGAGGGCCGCGCGCGCAACAAGGCGATGAACGCCAACCTGCAGCAGGCGATGTTCGGCGACGTGCAGCGCCACTTCGACGCCGTGCTGCGGCGCCTCGGCGCCGGCGCGCTGCCGGCCTTCTTCGTCGATGCGATGGTGCGCATGCCCGACCTCTACCTGCAGCTCACCGGCCCGTCCTTCGAATACCCGCGCAGCGACCTGCCGGCCTCGGTGCGCTTCGTCGGCCCGCTGCTCGCGCCGGCCAGCCGCGACTTCACGCCGCCCGCGTGGTGGGACGAACTCGACGACGGCCGCTCGGTCGTGCTGGTCACGCAGGGCACGCTGGCCAACCAGAATCCCGCGCAGCTGATCGGCCCCACGCTGCAGGCACTGGCCGGCGATCCGACGTTGCTCGTGATCGCCACCACCGGCGGCCCGGTGCCGCCCGCCCTGTCGGCCAACGTGCCGGCCAATGCGCGCGTGCTGCCCTTCCTGCCCTACGACCGCCTGCTGCCCAAGCTGCATGCGATGGTCACCAACGGCGGCTACGGCTCGGTCAACCATGCGCTGAGCCTCGGCGTGCCGCTGGTGGTGGCCGGCAGCTCGGAGGAGAAGCCCGAGATCGCCGCGCGCGTGGCCTGGTCGGGCGTGGGCATCAACCTCGGCACCGCGCAGCCGGCCGCGCGCCAGGTCGGCGATGCGGTGCGCAAGCTGCTCGCCACGCCCGGCTACCGCGAACGCGCGAACGCCCTGCGCGAGGAGTTCGCGCGCCACCGCGCGCTGCACGGCATCGCGCAGGCGCTCGAGGCCCTGCCGCGCGTCGAATCCCTCGAGGCGGCCTGAGCGCCGGCCCCTTCGCACCCCATCGAAAGAACCGCCATGACCAATCCCTTCGACGACAAGAACGCCAGCTTCCAGGTGCTGGTCAACGACGAGGGCCAGCACTCGCTGTGGCCCGCCTTCATCGCCGTGCCCGCCGGCTGGCGCGTGGCCCTGCCCACCACCGACCGCGCCGCGTGCAGCGCCTACATCGAGGCGCACTGGCAGGACATGCGGCCGCTCTCGCTGGCGGGACGTTGAGCGCGTCCATCGCATCGGGCCACAGGCCATGATCTTCCTGTTCCTGCGCAGCCGCAGTGCAGCCGCGGTGCATGTGCGGCGGCTGCGGGCACTCGGCCCCGAGGCCGCGGGCATGGCCTCGGCCGTGGAGAAACGCCGCGCCGACAAGCCCCGGCGCCAGAAGGCCGAGGCCGGAAAGAAGCGGCTCGCGGAATAGCGCCTGGACGTCTGCGCATAGCATCGGCCTCGCCACAGGATTTCCAGGAGGCCCGCGATGTCCCGCGAATTTTCCGCCCAGCTCAAGAACCCGACCGCGCTCCACTACTTCCGCGAGGTGGCGAAGGCCGGCTCGTTCCGCAAGGCCGCCGAGGTCACGCATGTCGCGGCCTCGGCCATCAACCGGCAGGTGAAGAACCTCGAGGACGAGGTCGAGGCGCCGCTGTTCGAACGCGGCCGCGGCCGCTCGGGGCTCAAGCTCACGGCCGCCGGCGAGATCCTGCTGCTGCACGTGCGCACCATCGCGAACGAGCTCAATGCGGCGAAGACCCAGATCGATGCCCTCAAGGGCCTGAAGCGCGGCAACATCCGCATGGGCGTCAACGAAGGCTTCGCGCGCGAGCTGCTGCGCGAGACGCTGACGCCGTTCAACCAGCGGCATCCGCAGGTCACCTTCGAATTGCTGGTGGCCGCGTCGCCCCGATTGGTGGAGATGGTGATGGCCGACGAGGTCGATCTCATCATCGCCTACAACGTCGCGCCGCATGCGGGCCTGCAGGTGCAGGCGCGCTGCCTCGTGGGCTCCTGCATCATGGTGCCGCGCCAGCATCCGCTGGCCTCGAAGAGCTCGGTGCGGCTGGCCGATTGCGCGCCCTACGGTTTCATCATGCCGCACGAGAGCATGGCGCTGCGCCCGACCATCGACCGCATGTTCGCCAGCGTCGGCATCCAGCCGCGCATCGCGCTCACCACCGACTCCTACGAAATGATGCGCAGCGCGGCCTCGGCGGGACTGGGCATCGCGATTGTGAGCCAGTACCTGCACGGGCTCGATCCCAACTATCCGCATGCGGTGTTCGTGCCGATCCGCGACACGCGCGTGAAGAAGCAGGCGGTGTCGTGCTGCGTGCGCAAGGGACGCCATCTGTCGGTGGCCAGCCTCACGCTGCTCGAGAGCATGACCGCGGTGCTGCAGGCACGCAGCGAACGCTGAACGGCAGCGGCATGCGGCGCCGAGCCGCGCTTTCAATGCGCTAATAAAGAGAACGCGTATCGACGTTTATTGATCTTGAGTAGAGCGGACCTCGCTCATAGAGTGGCGCTTCCCATCGCGCTGTGTCCATCGAGTTTTTCGATGCAGTGCAGCAAAAAGCAGGAGCCCACGTGTTCAAAGCCATCCATCTGTCCCGGCCTGAAGGCGGCTTCGCAGCCGCCGAGGTCGAGCTCGACCGGTCCGTCCTGCCGCAGGCCGACGTGACCGTGCGCATCGAGCATTCCTCGCTCAACTACAAGGACGCGCTGGCCATCGCGAACCGCGGTCCGGTGGTGCGCCAGTGGCCGATGATTCCCGGCATCGACGGCGCCGGCGTGGTCGAGGCCAGCGACAGCGAGGAGTTCCGCGTCGGCGACCGCGTGATCCTCAACGGCTGGGGTGTCGGCGAACACTGGTTCGGCTGCCTCGCGCAGTACGCACGGCTGAAGAGCGACTGGCTGATCCCGATGCCCGACCGGCTCGATTCGCGCTCGGCCATGGCCCTGGGCACCGCCGGCTACACCGCGATGCTCTGCGTGCAGGCCATCGAGCGCCATCACGTGCGGCCCGGCGCGGGCGAGGTGCTGGTGACCGGCGCCGCGGGCGGCGTGGGCAGCATCGCCGTCGCGCTGCTGGCCCACCTCGGCTATCGCGTGGTGGCCTCGACCGGCCGCGCCGCCGAGGTCGACTACCTGAAAAGCCTGGGCGCCGCCGAAGTGATCGACCGCGCCGAACTCGCCGCACCCGGCAAGCCATTGGCGCGCGAACGCTGGGCCGCGGCGGTCGACACGGTCGGCAGCCACACACTGGCCAATGCCTGCGCGGCCACGCGCTACGGCGGCGTGGTGGCGGCCTGCGGCATGGCGCAGGGGCTGGACTTCCCGGCCTCGGTCGCGCCCTTCATCCTGCGCGGCGTGACCTTGCGCGGCGTGGACTCGGTGATGGCGCCGCGCGCGGAGCGCATCAGCGCCTGGCAGCGGCTGTCGCATGTGCTCGATGCGCTGCGGCTCGACGACATCGTCCACGAGATCGGCCTGTCGCAGGTGATCGCGCATGCGCACAAGCTGATGGCCGGCGAGGTGCGCGGGCGCATCTGCGTCGACGTCAATGCGTCGCACATCGCCGGGAGCCGCGCATGAGCATGAACCTGCAGGCGCTGTTCCGACCCGCCGCCGTCGCGGTGCTGGGCGCCTCGCCGCGCGCCGACGCCATGGGCACCTATGTCGCGCGCAACCTGCGCGACGGTGGTTACGCGGGCGAGATCTACCCGATCCATCCGACGGCCACCGAGGTCGAGGGGATGCGCTGCTACCCCGACCTGGCCTCGCTGCCGCGCGTGCCCGATTGCGCCGTGGTCGCGCTGTCGGCCGACAAGGTGATGGGCGCGCTGCGCGATGCCGCGGCCCAGGGCGTGAAGTCGGCGGTGGTGTTCGCGAGCGGCTTCGCCGAACTCGGCGCCGAGGGCGCGGCGCTGCAGCGGCAGTTCGCCGAGCTGCACGCGCAGACCGGCCTGCTGGTGTGCGGCCCCAACTGCCTCGGCCTGATCGACGTGCATGCGCGCACCGCGCTCTACAGCGCGCCGCCGCCCGACCCGCTGCCCGCCGGCGGCGTGGCGGTGGTGTCGCATTCGGGCTCGGCCTGCATCGCGCTCGGCGGCACCGGGCGCCTGGGCCTGAGCCACATGGTCTCGGTCGGCAACGCGGCGGTGCTCGACATCCACGACTACCTCGCCCACTTCGCGGGCGAAGCCAAGGTGAAGCTCGCCGCGGTGTTCATGGAGACCGTGCGCGACCCCGAAGGCTTCGCGCGTGCCGCACGGCTGATGCGCGCGGCCGGCAAGCCCATCGTGCTGCTGCGCGTGGGCCGCTCGAGCCAGGGCGCCGCGGCCACCGCCGCGCACACCGGCTCGCTGGCCGGCTCCGACGAGGCCTACCTCGACTTCTTCCACGGCCTCGGCGTGGTGGTGGCGAACGACATGGACGAGTTCGTCGAGACCTGCGTGCTGTTCGAGAGCGGCGCCCGGGCGCCACGGGGCGACGGCGTGGCGGTGCTCAACGTGAGCGGCGGCGAGATCGCGCTGACCTGCGACCTCGGCGAGGCCGCCGGCCTGCGCTTCGCCAGGCCGGCCGCGACCACGCTGCAACGCCTGGCCGCGGTGCTGCCCTCGTTCGCCACGCCGAGCAATCCGCTCGACGTGACCGGCGCAGCGGTGTCCGATGGCAGCCTGTACCGGCAATGCGTCGACATCCTCGCGGCCGATCCCGACGTGGCCGTGCTCGCGATCTCGCAGGACTGCCCGCCGGGCATCGGCGAACGCGCGGCCGGCAACTACCGGCTGATCGCGCAGGCGGCGGCGCAGGCAGCCCAGGCACTTTCGAAGCCCGTGCTGTTCTACAGCAACGTCGGCGGCGGCATGCATGCGGAGGTGGTTGCGCCGCTGCATGCGTCGCACGTCGCGGCGCTGCAGGGCGCGCGCCCCGCGCTGCAGGCGATCGCGCACTGGCTCGCCTGGCACCGCTGGCAACCCGAGCCGGCCTTCGAGCCCGCGTTCTCGCAGCCGCAGCCCGCCTGGCGCGACCGCTTCGCGAGCGGCGAGCCCCTGTCGGAAGGCGAGGCCAAGCGCTTCCTCGCCGACCACGGCATCGCGACGACGCGCGAGCGCCTGTGCACCAGCGCCGAGCAGGCGGTCTCCGCCGCGCGCGAGATCGGCCATCCGGTGGTGATGAAGATCGAGTCGCCCGACATCGCCCACAAGACCGAGGCCGGCGGCGTGGCACTGGGCCTGGCCGACGACGCCGCGGTGCGCGCGGCCTTCGACCGCATCATGGCCGACGTGAGCCGCCACCAGCCGCAGGCGCGCCTGCGCGGCGTGGCCGTGCAGGAGATGGTGCGCGGCGGCATCGAGATGATCGCCGGCACCTCGCGGCGCGCGCCCTTCGGTCCCGCGCTGGTGGTCGGCACCGGCGGCATCTGGGTCGAGCTGGTGCGCGATTCGGTGCTGGCGCTGGCACCGGTGAGCCCGGCACGCGCGCACCGGATGCTGCGCGCGACGCGGGCGGCGGCGCTGCTCGACGGCTTCAGGGGCGCGGCACCCGCGGACGCCGCGGCCCTCGAGGCCCTGATGGTGCGGCTGTCGGAGATCGCCGCGGCCTATGCGGACCTCGTGGAGGCCATCGAAATCAACCCGGTCGCCGTGCTTGCCGCGGGACAGGGCGTGCGCGTGCTCGACGCCCTGGTCGAGCTGCGCGGACCGACGCTCAACTGAAAGGAAGTACCCATGGACTACCAGGCCATCCAGCTCGCCATCGACGGCACCATCGCGACGCTCACGCTCGACCGTCCCGAGAAGATGAACGCGCTCGACGACCAGCTGCTGCTCGAGATGCAGCATGCGCTCGACAGCCTCGAGGCGAACCCGGCCGTGCGGGCCCTCATCGTCACCGGTGCCGGTCGCGCCTTCAGCGCGGGCTTCGACCTCAGCCCGCGCGAGGAGCCGTTCACCACCGTGCAGGACTGGCGCGAGCACGTGAAGCTGGGCAACGACACCTGGTCGCGCATCTGGCGCTCGCGGCTGCCGGTGATCGCGGCGGTCAACGGCTTCTGCCTCGGCGGCGCCTGCGACCTCTCGATGGTCTGCGACATCACGCTGGCCGCCGACACCGCGCAGTTCGGCGAGCCCGAGATCCAGTTCAAGTCGGCCCCGCCCTACGCGATCATGCCCTGGGTGCTGGGCATGAAGAAGACCAAGGAGCTGCTGCTGACCGGCGACCGCGTGGACGCGCAGGAGGCGCAGCGCATCGGCCTGGCCAATCGCGTGGTGCCGGCCGACCAGCTGCTGGCCGAGGCCCGGCGGCTGGCGACCAGGCTGTCGATGATTCCGCCGCCCGCGATGCAGCTCAACAAGATGGGGTTGAACCGCGCCTACGAGATGCGCGGCTTCCAGTCCACCATCGACTACGGCGCCGAGGTCTTCACGCTGGTGCTGATGGCGGAATCGGCCGAGGCCGACGAGTTCTTCCAGGTGGCCGGCGCGCAGGGCCTGAAGGCCGCCTTCAAGTGGCGCGACGCGCGCTTCGCGCTCGAAGGCCCGCAGTGAGGCCGGGCCGGGCGCACCTCGAAAGGCACGCACCATGATCGAGATCTCGGGACTCAACAAGCGCTACCTCACGCGCGACGGCGTGGACATCGACGCGCTGAAGGACGTGAACCTCTCGGTGGCCGACGGCGAGTTCGTCACCGTGGTCGGGCCCAGCGGCTGCGGCAAGTCCACCCTGCTCAAGATCCTGGCCGGCACGCTGCGGCGCAGCTCGGGCTCGGTGAAGGCGCGCGACATCCCGCTCGACGGACCGAGCCGCGACGTCGGCGTGGTGCTGCAGGCACCGGTGCTGCTGCCCTGGCGCACGGTGCTCGAGAACGTGATGGTGCCGGTCGAGATCCAGCGCCTGGACCGCAAGATCTACGAGCCGCGCGCCCGCGCGCTGCTCAAGCTGGTGGGCCTCGAGGGCTTCGAGGGCAAGTACCCGTCCGAACTCTCGGGCGGCATGCAGCAGCGCGTGGGCATCTCGCGCGGGCTGGTGCACGACCCGGCCTTCGTGCTGATGGACGAGCCCTTCGGCGCGCTCGACGCGATGACGCGCGAGACCATGAACCTCGAGCTGCTGCGCATCTGGAAGGAGAGCGGCAAGACGGTGGTGCTGGTCACGCACAGCATCCCCGAGGCCGTGTTCCTCGCCGACCGCGTGGTCGTGATGTCGCCGCGGCCGGGCCGCATCACCGAGATCCTGCCGATCGACCTGCCGCGCCCGCGGCGGCTCGAGATGATCAATTCGGAACGCTTCGGCGGCTACGTCTCGGCCATCCGCAGGCACTTCCATTCGCTCGGAGCACTCGACGCATGAACACCCGCACCGCTTCCACCGTGCTGCCCGCCGCGTCTTCGGCGCCTCCCGCGCGGCGCATCGCCCGGCCCGAGATCCCGCTGGCCATCGCGCTGTTCGTCGTCGTGGTCGGCGGCTGGGAGCTCGCGGTGCGCGCGCTCGACGTCTCCGCGCTCGTGGTACCGCCGCCCTCGGCGGTCGCGCTGGCGCTGTGGAGCGGACTGATCTCCAACGCCTTCACCTACCACTTCGGCGTGACCGCCTACGAGACGCTCGCGGGCTTCGCGGTCGGCGCGGGCCTCGGGCTGGTGCTGGGCTCGCTGGTGTCGCAGTTCGTGCTGGTCGAGAAGACGCTCTATCCCTACATCGTCGCGTTCCAGACCATCCCCAAGGTGGCGATCGCGCCGCTGTTCGTGATCTGGTTCGGCTACGGCATGACCTCGAAGGTGATCATCACCGCCACCATCGCCTTCTTTCCGGCGCTGGCCAACACCATCGTCGGGCTGCGCGCGGCGCCGGCGGACCAGATCGAGCTGCTGCGGGCCTTCACCGCGACGCGCTGGCAGATCTTCCGCATGGCGCGCGTGCCGCATGCGCTGCCCTACGTCTTCGCGGGCCTCGACGTGTCGATCGTGCTGTCGGTGATCGGCGCCGTGGTCGGCGAGTTCGTCGGCGCGCAGGCGGGGCTGGGCTACCTGATCCTGCAGCGCACCTTCTCGATGGACACGGCGGGCATGTTCGCCATCCTCATCCTGCTGTCGGCCATGGGCATCGTGCTGCATGCGGTCATGAAGTACGCCCGCAAGCGGGTCGTGTTCTGGCTCGAGACGCAGCAGGACGCCACGCTCGGCGCCTGAGCCCCGGTTTCCCTTCGCACTTCACTTCGGAGTTTCCATGACCACTCGCATCCTCGCCGGCGGCCTGCGCGCCTTCCTGCTGCTGCTCCTGGCCTGCGCGCTGCACGCATCGGCCCAGAGCACCAAGCCCCTGAAGAAGGTCACGCTGGCCGTCGGCGGCGTGAGCGTGCTCAACGCGGCCTATCCCTGGCTCATGATGCCGCTGGCGCTCGGCTACTGGCGCGACGAGGGCTACGACGTCGAGGTGGTGGCCACGCCCGGCTCGCTGCAGACGGTGCAGCAGCTCGCCGCGGGCAGCATCGCGCTGTCGCAGATGAGCGCGGGCGCCCTGATCCAGGCCAACGTGACGAACAACCTGCCGATCCGCGCGATCAGCGTGAACAACGTGCTCGACTGGGCCGTGGGCGTGCAGGCCGACGGACCGGTCGCGAAGGTGGCCGACCTCAAGGGCAAGAACATCGGCATCGTGAGCCTGGCCAGCGGCGGCCTGCCGATGCTCAAGGCGCTGCTGCGCGCCGGCGGCCTCGATCCCGACAAGGACGTGACCATCGTCGCTGTGGGCACCGGCGCGCCCGCGCTGGAGGCGCTGCGCGCCAACCGGGTGCAGGGGCTGATGTTCTGGCACACGGCGCTGGTGGGCTTCGAGAATGCCGGCGGCCGGCTGCGCTACCTGTCGGACCCCGCCTGGGAGACCTTCGCCGACTTCAGCCTCGCGACCACGCAGCGCACCATCGACAGCGACCCGGCGATGGTCGAGGCCATCGCGCGCGGCGTGGCCAAGGCCAGCCTGTTCACCGCCACCAATCCGCAGTGCGCGCGCCAGCTGCACTGGAAGCGCTTCCCGCAGAGCAAGCCCACCGGCGCCGACGAGGCCACGCTGGCGCGCAACGACGATCGGCTGGTGGCGGCGGTGGTCGGGTCGATGGACAAGGCACGGCGGCTCGACGGCGGCCAGGCCTGGGGCCGCGTCGATGCGGCCGCCTTCCAGCGCATGCAGGACTTCCTGTTCGACAACAAGGTGATCGACAGGAAGGTGGCGCCCGAGACCTTCGTGATCCGCACGCCCGGCTTCGCCGAACGCGTGGACCGCTACGACCACGAGGCCGTGATCCGCCAGGCCAAGGCCTGTGCCATCTCCTGAGACGAAGGAGCGCGAACGATGACACCCCTGCATGGTGCCTATGCGGCGGACGCGGCGGCGGCAGGCCGCTCGCAGGCCGAGATCGCGGTGCGCCGCGACCTCGCGGCCGCCTACCGGCTGATCGCGCTGCACGGCCTGGACGACAGCATCTACACGCACATCTCCGCGCGCGTGCCCGACGCCGAGAACCAGTTCCTGATCAATCCCTTCGGCCTGCTGTTTCGCGACGTCACGGCCGGCTCGCTGGTGAAGATCGACCTCGAGGGCCGCCAGCTCGAGGACTCGCCGCACGACGTGAACCCCGCGGGCTTCACCATCCACAGCGCGATCCATGCGGCGCGCCACGATGCCGCCTGCGTGCTGCACACCCACACGGTGGCCGGCGTGGCGGTGTCGACGCTCGAGGAAGGGCTGCTGCCGCTCAACCAGTGGTCGCTGCTGTTTCACCAGCGCGTGGCCTATCACGACTTCGAGGGCATCGCGCTCGACCTCGACGAGCGCGAGCGGCTGGTGGCCGACCTGGGTGCCACCGCCAAGGTGCTGATCCTGCGCAACCACGGCCTGCTGACCGTGGGGCGCAGCGTGGCGGACGCGGTGCTGACCATGCTCGCGCTCGAGAAGGCCTGCCGGGCGCAGATCGCGGTGCTCTCGACCGGGCGGCCCGTGCGCGCGATCCCCGAGGCCATCCGCCAGAAGACGCTGCGGCAGCTCGAGAGCGGCGACGGCAACCGCATGAAGGGGCAGACCGATCCCGACCAGCGGGCCTGGCACGCCATGCTGCAGCGGTTGGCACCGGCCAGATGACATTTTTGTAATCGAAATGTGCGATCCAGGTCGATGGCCTGGCGCCACAGTCCGCTCCAGAGCAGTGCCGGTCGTCACTGCATGACCCCGCGGCGCCGCAGCCGGCGCCGCCAGAACCTGGAGCCTTCCATGCATCGCAGAACCCTCATGGGCCGCATCGCGGCCATCGCCCTCGCCGGTGTCTTCTCCGTGGCCGCCGCCAGTGCGCAGACCGCGCCCCCGGCACCGGTCGCCGTCCACAACGTGGTGCTGGTGCACGGCCTCTATGCCGACGGCTCGAGCTGGGGCAAGGTGATTCCGCTGCTGCAGGCCCAGGGCCTGCACGTGACCTCGGTGCAGAACCCGCTGAGCGGCTTCCAGGACGACGTCGACGCGGTGAAGCGCGTGCTGGCGCAGCAGGACGGCCCCACGCTGCTGGTCGGCCATTCGTACGCCGGCATGGTGATCAGCGAGGCGGGCACCGACCCGCACGTGGCGGGCCTGGTCTATATCGCGGCGCGCGCGCCCGATGCCGGCGAGGACTACCCGGCCCTGACGCGCAAGTTCGTGGCCGCGCCCGCCGGTGCCGGCCTGCAGTGGGACACCAACGGCTGGGGTTCGCTGAGCCAGCCGGCCTTCGTGAAGGACTTCGCGGGCGACCTGCCGCCGGCCGAGGCGCTCGCCTACTACGCGGTGCAGCAACCGTTCGCGCGCGCCATCACCACCGCCAGGACCACCGCGGCCGCGTGGCACGACAAGCCGACCTGGTATGCCGTCTCGCGCCAGGACCGCACCATCGATCCCGAGCTGCAGCGCTTCATGGCCCAGCGCATGAAGGCCAGCACCGTCGAGCTCGACGCCAGCCACGTGTCGCTGCTGTCGCAGCCCCGGGCCGTGGCCGATCTGATCGTGCAGGCGGCGCAGGGCCGGCGCTAGACTGCGGCACCGCGGCGACGCCCCCGCGGAAGGACACCCCATGCGCGTGCTCGTCGTCGAAGATCATCCCAAGCTCGCGGACTACCTGCGCAAGGGACTCACCGAGAACGGCTACGTCGTCGACGTCGCGGCCGACGGCATCGACGGCCGCCATCTCGCGGTGAACGGCGAGTACGACATCGTGGTGCTCGACGTGATGCTGCCCGGCCTCGACGGCTTCGCGGTGCTCAAGGCGATCCGCGCCACCAAGGACGTGGCGGTGCTCATGCTGACGGCGCGCGACCAGGTCGAGGACCGCGTGCGCGGCCTGCAGGACGGCGCCGACGACTACCTGGTCAAGCCCTTCGCGTTCTCGGAGCTGCTGGCGCGCCTGACCGCGCTGCGCCGCCGCGGCGTGCGCTCGGGCGGCACCTCGGAACCCACCACGCTGACCCTGGGCGAGCTGCAGCTGGACCTCGCGCGGCGCAAGGCCTCGCGCGGCGGCCAGGCGCTCGAGCTGACCAACAAGGAGTTCCTGATCCTGGCGCTGCTGATGCGGCGCCGCGGCGAGGTGCTGTCGCGCACCGTGATCGCCGAGCAGGTGTGGGACATGAACTTCGACAGCGACACCAACGTGGTCGAGGTGGCGGTGCGCCGCCTGCGCGCCAAGCTCGACGAGCCTTTCGAGACCCCGATGCTGCGCACCGTGCGCGGCATGGGCTACGTGCTGGAGTCCGCGTGAAGGCTCCGCGGGTGCGCTTCGGCTCGATCTCGGCGCGCCTGGTGCTGATGCTGGCGGTGGTCGCGGTCGCGGTGTTCGCGGCCACCGGCTACCTGCTGCACAAGGCGCTCGAGCAGGTGCTGATCGCCGACGAGCGCTCGGACCTCAGCGGCAAGACCGAGGTGGTGCAGCACTTCATCGACGAGGTGCGCACGCCGGCCGACCTGCCGATGCTGCGGCGCCACCTCGCGGCCACCAGCGTGGGCGGGCGCTACCGCTGGAACGTGTGGCTGATCGCGCGCGACGGCGAGATGCTCTACGGCGCCGAGCCGATGCCGCCCACGCTGCGCGGCGAGGGCAACAAGGTCTGGCTGCAGCGGCAGGACGGCGTGGTGCTGCGCGGCGCGCACTACCGGCTCGACGAGCACGCCATCTTTCCCGGCGCGCAGGTGCTGATCGGCATGGACCCGCGGCCGCGCGCCGAGATGCTCGACCGCTACGACAACTACGGCCTGCTGGTCGGCGCGCTCGGCGTGCTGTGCACCGTGGCGCTCGGCGCCATCGCCACGCGGCGCGGCCTGCGCGCGCTCGCGGACCTGTCGCGCGAGGCCTCGGTGATACGCCCCGGCGGGCTGTCGCAGCGCCTGACCCTGCCGGCCGACAGCACCGAGCTGCTGCCACTGGCCCTGCGCTTCAACGAGGTGCTGGCGCGCATGGAGGATGCATGGACCCAGCTCGAGGGCTTCAATGCCGACGTGGCGCACGAGCTGCGCACCCCGCTGGCCATCATGATCAACGGCGCCGAACTCGCGCTCGCGCGCGACCGGCCCCGGGACGAGATGCGCGAGGTGCTCGAGTCGCACCTCGAGGAGCTGCGCACGCTGGGCTCGATGGTCAACGACATGCTGTTCCTCGCGCGCGCCGACCGCGGCGACGCGGCCGAGGACCTGCGCGAGCTCTCGCTGGGCGAGCAGGCGCGGCAGGTCGGCGAGTTCGTCGAGGTCTTCCTCGAGGAGAAGCGCCAGCGGCTCGAGATCGAGGGCGATGCCTCGGTGCCCGTCAATCGCGTGCTGCTGCGCCGCGCGCTCGTGAACCTGCTGACGAACGCGTCGCGGCATGCGCCGCAGGAGGCCGTCATCGGCCTGCGCATCGAGGCGCTGCCCGAGGGCGCGCGCATCACGGTGACCAACCCGGGCGATGCGATTCCGGAAGAGGTGCGGCAGCACATGTTCGAGCGCTTCTGGCGCGGCGACAGCTCGCGGCCCCGGACCGGCGAGCGCTTCGGGCTCGGGCTGGCGATCGTGCGTGCGATCGCGCGCATGCATGGGGGCGAGACCTTCGTGCACAGCACGCCAGGCGTCAACGAGATCGGGTTCACGCTGCAACGCCAGGTGGCCGCGCCGCCCGGGCAAGGCACCCGCGCGAGGCCACAGGCTCGATAAAATTTCCGGCACGCCAGCGTTGCGCACGCGAAGGCGAGGAGCTCGACCATGGTTCATTCTTCCGGCCCATCGATGGCGGCGCTCGGTTCCGAACTCGATCGCCTCGCCCCCGCTCTCATGGCCGACTGGAAGGTGCCCGGCGCCGCGCTCGCGGTCGTCCAGGACGGCCAGATCCTGCTCACCAGGGCCTACGGACAGCGCGACCTCGAGTCGGGCCTGCCCGTGACCGCCGCGACACGCTTCCTGATCTGCTCGATCACCAAGTCCTTCACCGCGACCGCCCTCGCGCTCCTGCACCACGAGGGCCGGCTCGACTGGACGCGGCCGGTGCGCGACTACCTGCCCGAGTTCCGCCTGCACGACCCGGTCGCCACCGAACGCCTCACGGTGCGCGACCTGCTCACGCACCACAGCGGCCTGCCGGCGCACGACTGGATGTACCTTCCCGGCGACCGCTCGCCGGCCCGGATGATGGCCGACATGCGGCATCTCGAGCCCAACCTCGACATCCGCACCGCCCACCAGTACAGCAACCTCGGCTACAACGTGCTCGGGCTGCTGATCGAACGCGTCGGCGACACCACCTACGAGGCGTTCGTCCGCGCGCGGCTGGGCGACAGGCTCGGCATGACGCTCGGTTTCACGCTCGACGAGCTCGAGGCCTCGCCCGAGCCCGCGCAACCCTACATGGTGCGTGAGGACGTGCCGCAGCCCGCGCCGCGTCTTCCGTTCCGGCCCGTCGCCGCGGGCGGGATCAGCACCTCTGTCGCCGATCTCGCGCACTGGATGCGCTTGCACCTGGGCAGAGGGGAGATCGACGGCCAGCGCCTGCTGCCGGCCACGCTCGTCGACATGCTGCATGCGCCACACGTCCATTGCCCGAACTCGGCCGGCGGCGAATTCGGCGAAGCGCACTACGGCTTCGGCTTCCGCTGCCACAGCTACCGCGGCGACCGGCTGGTCTTTCATGGCGGCGGCCTGCCCGGCTGGGGCGCGCTGATGACCCTGGTGCCGGACGCCGGCATCGGCATCGCCGTGCTGACCAACCGCAGCCCCAACGAGGGCGTGGCCCGGCCGCTGACCTGGCATCTCATCGACCGGCTGCGCGGCCGCGAGCCGATCGACTGGCGCGCCCGCGGCCGCGTGCAGCGCGAGCAAGCACGGGCCTGGATGCAAGCCTACCGGGCGGAGCAGGCGCGGGCGCGTCATCCGGGCACGCGACCGGCCCACGCCCTCGGGGCCTATGGCGGCCGCTACCTGCACCCCGCCTATGGCCTGATGACGATCGAGGCGCGCGACGACACACTGCACTGGTCGTGGCGCGGCATGTCGGCCACCCTGCAGCACCGCCACCACGAAACCTTCGAGCTGCCCGCGGCGCTGCACCCGCTGCTGCCCGACGGGCTGCCGCTGAGCTTCCTGACCGATCGCGACGGGAACGTCGCCAGCCTCGGCGTGCCGTTCGAGCCGCTGGTGAAAGACATCCTGTTCGTGCGTTCGGAAAGCGCCTGAGCGGCCCGCCCGGGCCTTTACTTGGTTTCGGGGATTCCCCGCATCGACCGGGCTGCCTACGCTTGCCGCGGTGTCCCGGCGAGTTCCTCGGCCACTCACCGGGACCGGCGCAATGCCGCGCTCCCTCACGAGAGAAAAGCGGGCTCGCGCTTCGCACCATCGCACTGGCCGATTGCAGAGCAGGAGGAGCAATTCCATGACCGACATGCATCTATCGCCCGACATCGTCGCCAACGCGGCCTTGGTCCCGAGCGCGGCCGTCGACAGCGGCGAGATCAAGATCACTTTCGTCAATTACTCGAAGTTCGAGCTGCGGCGCGACGTCACCGGCTACACCAAGGACTTCGCGTTCGGCAGCGTGACCTCCTCGCCGGGGCCGGTGCTCAAGGCCCGTTCGGGCATGGAGACGCTCGACATCTGCCAGATCGCGTTCTCGTGGATCGCCGACGGCGCCAACAACGCCTACGTCACCTGGTACAGCCCCGAGATCCCGGTGCGCTTCGGCGTGCGGATCGTCGCGCCGGTGCAGGTCTTCGGCATGGGCAAGCGTCCGTACTGGGACGTGTGCTGGGACAACAACCCCGGCAGGGATCCGCAATGGGCGCGCTCGGGGTCGGATCCGTCGGACCCCAGGACCTTCTTCGCCGACGGGCACGTCGGCGGCCTCGCGGCCATCGGCCGCGCGCAGTCGTGGCACACGGCGCTCGACCTGACCGTGACCATCAGCGACTACACGGGAGGCAAGCCATGAACGACCTGCTGATTCTCGAGATCGGGCAAGGACGATGGGTCGCGCGGGTCGCGAACACCGACATCGAGTACGCCTTCAAGTACCTGGCGGAGGAACCCGACCTGAGCAGCCTCTGCGTCCAGTCTCTCGCCCTGGCCATGCAGTCGGGGCGCCAGCAGGTCATCGACAGCATCGCGGGCAACGGCATCTTCGATCTTCCCGCCGGCACGCAGGCCGATGCCGTGGTCGCCGAGCTGTTCGACGCGACCGCGGCCCTGCGCTTCGAGGAAGCCACGATCTTCGTGGCGCAAGTCGTCCTGGCCGACGAGCTGGAAGGGGCCGGCGTCGCGCTGCTCGCCGCCGTGCCCTGAGTCTCAGTCCGCTCCCGGCAGGCGCAGCACGATCTTCCCGATGTGCGCGCCGGCCTCCATGCGCGCCTTGGCCGCCGGCAGTTCGTCGAACGCCACCACCTGATCGATGCGCGGCCGGATGCGGCCGGCCGCGAACAGCGGCAGCACCTCGGCGACGAAACGCGGCACGCCCGAGGCGCGCTGGGCCTTGGTGCGCAGCTTGTTCGAGACGCCGAACAGCGTGAGCCTCCGCGCATGCAGGGCCTCGAGGTCGAGCTCGGCATGCAGCACGCCGTCGACATGGCCCACGGTCGCGTGCCGCCCCTCGAAGGCCATCGCGCGCAGGTTCTCGGCGAACACCGAGCCGCCGACCGTGTTGACGACGAGGTTCGCGCCCTTGTCGCCGGTGGCCCGCAGCACGGCCGGCGCGAAATCGGCGGCGCGGGTGGGCAGCGCGACATCGAGCCCCAGCGGCGCGAGGGCCGCGAGCTTGTCGGCCGAGCCCGAGGTGCCGATGACGCGCGCGCCGAGCGCCTTGCCCAGTTGCAGCGACGCCACCCCGACGCCCGAGGACACGCCGTTGACCAGCAGCCATTCGCCGGGCTGCAGCCGGCCCTGCAGCACCAGCATGTCGAACGCGACCAGGAAGGCCAGCGGAATGCTCGCGGCCTCTTCCCACGACAGTGCCTGCGGCACGGCCATGGCCTCGGCCGCCTCCATCAGCGCGTACTCCGCGAAGGCGCCGGCGCAACGGCCCATCACGCGGTCTCCCACTTGAAATCCACTAACGGCATTTCCAACATCGACCACCCTGCCCGCACCCTCCCCGCCGGCCGGGCGCCAGGCACCCGACGCGCCGTGGCCGGCCAGGAACTCGCCTCGGTTGAGCGATGCCGCATGCAGGCGCACCAGCAACTGTCCCGGGCCCGCGGTGGGCACCGGCACCTCGCGTTGCTCGAGCACGCCGCCCGCCTCGCTCATCCGCATCCAGAAGGACTGCATGGTGGTCGTTTCGGTCATCGAGAGATTTCCCTTCAAGCACTCAGGTTGCGCAGCACGGCCTGCGTGAACGCCACCGTGTTGCCGCTGCCGCGGATGTCGCCGGTGCGCGCCGCGCGATCGGCGAGCGCGGCCGTGATGGCGCGCGACATCGATGCGGCCATGCGCACCGCGCCCTCGTTGCCGCGGCTGTGACCCAGCCAGTCGAACAGCATGCGCGTCGACTCGATCATCGCGTAGGGATTGGCGATGCCCTGCCCCGCGATGTCGGGCGCCGAGCCGTGCGTGGCCTGCGCCATCGCGATGTCGCCGTCGCCGATGCACAACCCCGGCGCCATGCCGAGGCCGCCGACCAGGCCGGCCGCCTCGTCCGACAGGATGTCGCCGAACATGTTGGTCGTGACCACCACGTCGAAGCTCTGCGGATCGCGCACCAGCCGCATCGCGAAGGTGTCGACGATCACGTCGTCGACGCGCACGTCGGGGTACTCCTCGGCGAGCTTCCTGCACTCCTCGACGAACATGCCGCAGCCGAGCTTGAACACGGTGTCCTTGTGCACATAGGTCAGGTGCTTGCGGCGCTGGCGCGCGAGTTCGAAGGCCGCGCGCGCCACGCGCCGGCTGCCGGTGCGGGTGATCACGCGCACCGAGAGCGTGACCTCGTCGTTGGGCCGGAACTCGCCCGAGCCCGCGACCATGTTGCGGTCGGGCTGGAAGCCTTCGTTGTTCTCGCGCACGATCACCAGGTCGACACCGTCGTGCAGGCAGCCGATGTCCGGGTACGAGCGGGTGGGCCGCACGTTGGCGAACAGGTTGAAGGTCTTGCGCAGGATCGGATGCGGGTTGATCGCGTTCGGTCCCTTGGGATAGGCGCGGTGGCCGATGGGCCCGAGGAGCCAGCCGTCGAGCGTGCGCAGGGTCTCGAGCGTGCCCGGCGGCAGGGTGTGGCCGTGGGTCTGCAGTGCGCGCGCGCCGATCGGCAGCGGATGCCAGTCGATGGCCACGCCGTGCAGCTCGGCGGCCGCGCGCGCGATGTCGACCGAGGCGGGCACGATCTCGTGGCCGATGTCGTCGCCGTCGAGGATGCCGATGCGAAGCGATGGAATGCTCTGGTTCGTCATGCCTGCCTCCCGTTCAAGCCGAAGGCGCGGTCAACGCGGTCAGCGTGCGCAGGTCGGGCAGCGCGGCCAGCGTGCGGCACACCTCGGTGATCCGGCCCGAGCGCTGTGCGCCGAGCAGCGGCGCCGCGAGCGCGTCGAACTTGGCCTCGAGCTGCGCATCGGACAGCGGGTTGTGCATCGAGCCGATCGCATGATCGACCCGCACCTCGACGCGCCGGCCGTCGCGCAGCAGCGCGCTCACGTGCACCGACTCCTCCGCGATGCCGTCGTCGACCACCGCCCGCACCCGGTTGCGCAGCGCGATCACGCGCGGGTCGTTGACCACCGCGTCCGAGAACTCCTCCTCGCCCGCGCGGCCATGGATCAGGCCCACGGCGCAGCCGTGGTAGACGCTGAACTTGCCCTGCAGGCCGTCCTTCGGCTCCTTCTTGCCCGTGAGCTCGAGCACCAGCGAATGCACGCGCAGCTCGATGCGCTCCACGTCCTCGGGCGCGATGCCCTGCGCGCGCAGCCGCACGCAGGCGTCGATGCTCGGATGGATCACGATGCCGCAGGCGAAGGGCTTGTAGGTGTTGAAGGAGATCTCGAAGCGCTCGCCGAGCTCGTCGGTGACCTCGTGCCAGGCCCGCTTGTCGGAAGCCACCTGCACGAAGCCGCGCGGCGCCTCGAGCGCACGCTCGCTGGCCGTGAAACCCTGGCTCGCGAGCAGCGCCGACATCAGGCCCGCGCGCGCCGCGGCGCCCGGATGGAAGGGCTTGGTCATGGTGCCGAACTGCTCGCGCAGGCCCACGGGCTGCGAGGCCGCGATGCCGATCGCCATCGCCGTGCGGTGTTCATCGAGCCCCAGCAGCCGCGCGCAACCCGCGGCCGCGCCGAGCATGCCGGTCGAGCCCGTGATGTGCCAGCCGCGGTCGTAGTGGTCGGGGTACATGGTGTTGCCGATGCGGCAGGCCACGTCGATGCCGAGCACCAGCGCGTCGATCAGCTGGCGACCCGAGGCCCCGCGGTGCTCGCCGAGCGCCAGCAGCGCCGAGGCCACTGGTCCGGCCGGATGGATGATGGTCTTGAGGTGCGTGTCGTCGAAATCGAAGGTGTGCGAGGTGATGCCATTGACGAGCGCTGCGCTCGCCATGTCGACCTTGTCGGCGCGGCCCGGCACGCTGGCCTGCGGCGCCGGCTCGAGCAGGCGCACGGCGGCGATCGCGGCCTCGGCCGCCTCGTGGCGCGCGGCGCCGATGGCGCAGCCGAGCCAGTTGTAGAAGGTGCGGTGCGCTTCGCGCTCGACCGCGTCGCTCCAGCCGCGCGACGGATGCGTGGCGACGAAGCGGGCCAGGATGGCGGTGACGGGAGGGGCCGAGGTGTCGGCGGAAACGTGCGTGTTGCGGGCCACTGGAGTTCTTGCTGGTTGCGTTGAGAAAGAGAAAGGGGAAGCCGGCCGGGCCTACTCGTCGAGCTGGATGTTCCGGGCCTTGGCGAGCGCGGTCCAGCGCGCGATCTCCGAGCCGATGTACTTGCCGAACTGGTCCGGCGTCATCGGCCAGGGCTCGACCGCCTCGCTCGCGAGCTTCTCGGCGAGGTCGGGCGCCTTGAGCACCGCGACCTGGGTCTCGTTGAGGCGGCGCACCACGTCGGCCGGCATGCCCGCGGGGCCGACCGAGCCGTACCACTGCATCGCGTCGAAGCCCTTGAAGCCGACCTCGTCCATGGTCGGCACGTCCTTGAGCTGCGCGCTGCGCTTGCTGCCGGTGACGGCCAGCGCGCGCATGCGGCCCGAGCGCAGGTGCGGCAGCGCTGCCGCGAGCCCCGGGAACATGGCCTGGGTCTGGCCGCCGAGCACGTCGTTGATGGCCGGCGCGATGCCGCGGTACGGCACGTGCACCATGACCGCGCCGGTCTCCTGCTTGAACAGCTCCATCGTCATGTGCGTGAGCGAGCCCGCGCCGGCCGAGCCGTAGCTCACCTTGCCGGGGTTGCGCTTCACGTAGTCCACGAACTCGGCCACCGTCTTGGCGGGCACGTCGGCATTGATGGCCAGCACGTTGGGCGTGGCGCCGATCATGCCGATCGGCGTGAAGTCCTTGATCGCGCTGTAGCTCACGCGGCGCGTCGCGGGCGTGGTGCCGTGGGTCGCGACATAGCCCTGCATCAGCGTGTAGCCGTCGGCCGCGGCGCGCGCGGTGTTCTGGCAGGCCACCACGCCGCCGCCGCCGCTCTGGTTGTCGATCACGAATGGCTGGCCCAGCGCGCGGCCCCAGCGTTCGGCGACCACGCGGGCGATCATGTCGTTGCCGCCGCCAGCGGCGACCGGCACGATGTAGCGGATCGGCTTGCTCGGAAAGTCCTGCGCGATCGCGAAGCGGGGCATCGCGAGGGCGGCCGAGGCCGCGGAAGCGGTCAGCAGCAGTTGGCGGCGTTGCATGTCGGTGTCTCCTTGTTCTGCCGCGCATCTTCTGCCTGGGCGTCATTGCAGTAAATTGCAAGTTTTTGGGGGGTTATTGCATGAACTGCATGAGTGATCCGAAATGCTGAAGCCCTCGCTGGCCGACCTGCGCGCCTTCGTCACCGTGGGCGAGCTGCAGAGCTTCGCCGCGGCGGCACGCACCCTGCACCTGTCGCAGCCCGCGCTGTCGCGGCGCATCTCGCACCTGGAGGAGCTGCTGGGCGTGCGCCTGTTCGACCGCACCACGCGCAGCGTCGAGCTCACGCTGCTGGGCCGGCGCTTCCTCGGCCAGATCCGCGGCCTGGTCGACGACCTCGACCGCTCGGTGCTGAGCCTGCGCGACGCGGCCGAGCTCGAGGCCGGCGACGTCACCATCGGCTGCGTGCTGTCGACCGTGCACCACTTCATGCCGCCCGTGATCCAGGCCTTCCGCGCGCGCCATCCGCACGTGCTGGTGCGCATCATCGAGGAGGGTGCCGACGAGGTGCTCGCGAGCGTGAAGCAGGGCGAGGCCGATTTCGCGCTCAACTACATCGGCATGCAGGACCCCGAGGTGGAGTTCACGCCGCTGCTCAAGGAACCCTACGTGCTGGCCTGCCCCGCGGACCACCCGCTGGCGCGGCGCAAGTCCGTGGGCTGGGAGGAGCTCGCGCAGTACCCGCATGCGCGCGTCTCGCAGGCCAGCCGCAACCGCCTGTTCATCGACCAGGCGCTGGCCGAGCTGCCGCCGCTGCCGCGCCCGGTGTGCGAGGTGCGCCACGTCTCCACGCTGATCGGCATGGTCGAGAACGGCCTCGGCGTGGCCGTGGTGCCGCAGCTCACGCTGCCGCGCAAGCCGGCCGCGGTGGTCGGGGTGCGGCTGGAACGGCCCGAGATCGGGCGCACCATCGGCGTGATACGGCGCGCGGGGCGCAGCCTGTCGCCGGCGGCGGCGGCTTTCCTGGAGATGCTGGCGCTGGCTAGCCGCTCGAGCGTGAAGCCGGCCAAGGCGGCGAAGGCCCGGTCGCCGCAACGCAGCCGCCGGCCTTGAACGAGCGGCTGGCGTTCACCGAATCAGCGCAAAATGGATACTTCCTGCTACTCCTCCTCGCCTCTTCGCCTCAGGCCGCCCTGAGCCTTCCATGAACGTCCACCATCGAAACAACATCCGGATCCAGGGCTCCGGACCGACGGCCATCGTCTTCGCCCACGGATTCGGGTGCGACCAGAACATGTGGCGACTCATGGCGCCACGGTTCGCGGACCGCTACAAGGTGGTGACCTTCGACCTGGTGGGCGCCGGCAAGTCGGACCTCGATGCCTACGACACCGCGAAGTATTCGAGCCTCCAGGGCTACGCCGACGACCTGCTCGAGGTCGTCCGCGACGTGGCGGCGAGCCCGGCGATCTTCGTGGGCCACTCCGTCAGCGGCATGATCGGCCTGCTCGCCGACCTGAAGTCGCCCGGCACCTTCGCGGCGCAGGTGATGATCGGCCCGTCGCCGTGCTACATCGACGATGGCGACTACGTGGGCGGCTTCGCGCGCGAGGACATCGACTCGCTGCTGGACACGCTCGACAGCAACTACCTCGGCTGGGCGAGCAGCATGGCGCCCGCCATCATGGGCGTGCCCGAGCGCCCCGAGCTCGGCGAAGAACTCGCGGCCAGCTTCTGCCGCACCGACCCCGACATCGCCAAGCAGTTCGCCAAGGTCACCTTCCTGTCCGACAACCGCGAGGACCTGGGGAAGCTGCGCACGCCCACGCTGATCGTCCAGTCGTCCGAGGACCTGATCGCGCCGCTCGTCGTCGGCGAGTACATCCACCGGGTCCTGCCCCACAGCACCCTGCGCGTCGTCGAGAACGTCGGCCACTGCCCTCACCTGAGCGCGCCGGGCGCGTGCTGCGACGCGATCGAGGCCTTCCTCGCCGCGCTGCCGCGTGCGTCGGCGCGAGCCGGATGACGCAGGCCATCCCCGACCTCGCCAGCCTCTTCGACGAGGCACCGTGCGGCCTGCTCGTGACGACGCTCGACGGCACGATCGTCAAGGCCAACGGCACCTTCTGCGACTGGATCGGCATCCCTCGCGACGAACTCGTCGGCGCGAAGCGACTGCAGGACCTGTTCACCATGGGCGGCCGGATCTTCCATCAAACGCACTGGGCGCCTTCGCTGCAGATGCAGGGATCGCTGGCCGAAGTGAAGTTCGACCTGCGCCATCGCGACGGGCGGACCATCCCCATGATCCTCAACGCCCACCGGCGCCAGCGGCCCGAAGGCGAGTTCGACGAGATCGCGGCCTTCGCCGCCGAGGACCGCAGCCGCTACGAACGCGAGCTGATGGGTGCCAGGCGCAAGGCCGACGCGCTGCTCGAAGCCGAGCGCGAGACGCGCAGCCTGATGCGGGACCGGGCGCTGTTCGCCGAGCAGATGGTCGGCATCGTGAGCCACGACCTGCGCAATCCGCTGTCGGCCATCCTGATGGGGGTCCAGATGCTCGAGCACGTCGAGGGCGAGCGCCGTACCCGCATCCTGGGGCACGTGCGGCACTCGGCCGACCGGGCACGGCGGCTCATCGAGGAGCTGCTGGACTTCACCCAGGCACGCGTCGGCAAGGGCCTTACCGTCAACCTCCGGTCGATCGACCTGCACGAGGTGGTCGACGGCGCGCTGGCGGAGTTGCGCCTGGCCTACCCGGGCCGGACGATCGAGTACATGCCCGAAGGCGACAGTGCCTGCGTGGCGGACGCCGACCGGCTGGCGCAGCTGATCGGCAACCTCGTTAGCAACGCGGCCGCCTACGGCCAGGTCGACACGCCCGTGTTCGTCCGTTCGGGCGTGGCCGGCGCCACGGCCGAGATCGTGGTGCGCAATCTCGGCGCGCCCATTCCCGAGGCGATGCTGGCCGACATGTTCGAACCCATGGTCCGCGGCGAGACCGGCAGCAACACCGTGCGCAGCGTGGGGCTGGGCCTCTTCATCGTCCGCGAGATCGCGCGCGCCCATGGCGGCGACATGAGCGTGACGTCGACGCTGGCCGATGGCACTTCGTTCGGCCTGCGCTTTCCCGCGCAGGCCGAAGCGCCATGATCGCCAGAGTCATCGCGAACCTGTCGTGGGCCGCGCTAGGCTTCGCCATGCTGGCCGGCGTCTTCGCCGCCTTCGGGGCGCTGCTCCACCTGCTCGCGCTCGCCAACGGCCTGCTGCGCGGCTTCCGGCACGACGACGCCGCCGATGACCGCCGCCACGCGACGCACATGCTGGCGGCCGCCGGCATCTGCGCGCTGATCGCCGCTGCCGTGGGCGGTCTCGTGCTTCTCATCGCGTCGTTCCAGTGAACGAGGCTTTGGCTTCGCGTGGAACGCGGGCGCCCGACAATCACCGGGCATCGACCAGTGTGCCGGCGGCCTCGACCAGGGCTCGTATCAGCCTCTCGCGCGGCGACGCACGCTGCCAGAGCACGCCGAAGCGCCGCGGCTCGGATGCCAGCGGCAACGGCAGCTTGGCCACGCGCTGGCCGTCCAGCAGCGGAGAAGCGATGTCCGGCACCACGGACACTCCCAACCCACGGTCCACCATCATCGCAATGGCAAGCAACGAGCTGAGCTCGAAGCGCTCCTGCGGCACGATGCCGGCGTCCCGCAGGTAGCGGTCGGCCTGCTTTCCTCCGCCCAGGCTGCGGTCGTAGCGAATCAGGGGCGAGCTGCGCAGCAGCGCGTGCGGGTCCTTGCGCGCCAGCCGCGCGGGCACCAGCAGCACCAGCGGTTCCTCGCGCAGCAGATGCCAGTCGAAGGTCTTGGCCAGCGCGAACGGAGGGTGCAGGCAGACCGCCGCGTCCAGTTCGCCCTGCTGGATACCCTTGTACAAGGTGGCCGTCGTGCCCGAGCGCAGGAACACCTGCACGCCAGGATGCTGCTGGACGAAGGCCGCCAGGATGTCCGGCAGCATGCTGTGCAACGCCGTGTTGATGGTGCCGATGACGAGTTCGCCGCCCGTGTCCTCGCTGGCCAGCACGGCCTTGATGGCACCGACCTCGCGCAGCAACGCCCGCGCGCGGTGCAGCAGCTTGTGGCCGGCTTCGGTGGGCTGCACGGTGCGGCCGGCGCGGGCCATCAACGGCGCGCCCAGCGAACGCTCCAGCGCGCGGATCTGCTGCGTGACGGCCGCGGGCGTCAGGTCGAGCCGGCGGGCGGCCTCGGACACCGAGCCCGACTCCACGACCAGCAGAAAGCTCTCCAGGTATCCGGTTTCCATGAAATCACATTTTCTATCGTTTGATCATAGAGTGCCTATGTACTTCTAACTTCATGCGGCGCACACACTGCGTCCCATGAGAAGCAAGCTGTTTGTTCCGGCCTCGCGCCCCGAGCTGTTTTCCAAGGCCCTTGCCAGCGCCGCCGACGGGCTGTGCTTCGACCTGGAAGACGCCGTCGTGCCCACCCGCAAGGCCGAGGCGCGCGACCGGCTGGCCGCTTTCCTGCGCAGCGGCGGCCTGGCCGGAGCGCGTCAGAAGATCATCGTGCGCATCAACGCCGCGAGCACGCCGCACTTCGCGGACGACATCCGGGCCGTTGCGCAGGCCGGCGTCGACGTGGTCAACCTGCCCAAGCCGCGCAGCGTCGATGATGTGCGCGCTGCCGCAGCCGCGTTGCAACAGGCCGAGCAGACGAATGGCGTGCTGGCCCCCATCGGCCTGTTGCTGAACATCGAGGAGCCCGTTGCCCTGCGCCTGGCGGCCGAGCTGGCCGCCGCCTCGCCGCGCGTCGTGGGCTTGCAGATGGGCCTGGGCGACATGTTCGAGCCGCTGGGAATGGCCCGGCGCGACGCGATCTCGGTGCAGGCCACGATGTTCGCGCTGCGCATGGCAGCCGGCGAGGCGGGCGTGTACGCCTACGACAGCGCCTTCGCCGACATCGCCGATGCGGCCGGCTACCGCGCCGAGGCCGAACTGGCGCGGCGCATGGGCTTTCTCGGCAAGACCTGCATCCACCCCAGCCAGGTCGCCATCGCCAACGACGTGTTCCGCCCCACGGACGCCGAGATCGCGCATGCCCGCAAGGTGCTGCAGGCTGCCCGAGAGGCCGATGCCAGCGGCGCCGGCGCGTACGTGGTCGACGGAAAGATGGTCGATGCGCCCTTCGTCGCCCGGGCCGAGCGGATCGTCGCCAGCGCCCGCGCGCTGGACCTGCCGGCCGGCTGAGCAAGCCATTTCAACTCCAGGAGACACACACATGATCCAGCGCTTGCTGCCGCGCGCCGGTGCGCTCGCCGCCCTGGCCCTGCTGTCCGCGACGGCGTTCGCCCAGGCCGGCTACCCGTCCAGGACGATCACCATCGTCGTGCCCTATCCGGCCGGCGGTTCCAACGACACATTCGCGCGCCAGATCGCCAAGGAGCTCGGCGACGAGCTCAAGCAGCCGGTCATCATCGACAACCGTCCCGGCGCCAGCGGCAACACCGGCACCGGCCAGGTCGGCAAGGCCGCACCCGATGGCTACACCCTGGTCGCGGTGTCGTCCAGCATGACGACCAACGCGGCCATCCAGCCCAGGCTGCCGTACGACCCGATCAAGAGCTTCGTGCCCGTGGCCATGTTCGCCCGGGGCCCGTTCATCGTCGCGGTCAACAACGAGTTCCCGGCCCGGACACCGGCCGAGCTGATCGCCGCCATCAAGGCCAGGCCCGGCCAGTACAACTACGCCTCGTCGGGCACCGGCAGCGTGAACCAGTTCGGCACCGAGCTGCTGAAGTCCCTGGTGCCCGGCATGGCCATCACGCACATCCCGTACAAGGGCATGGGCCCGGCCGTGACCGACCTCGTGGGCAACCAGACCCAGCTGCTGATCTCCAGCGGCCCTTCGCTGCTGCCCATGGTGCGAAGCGGCAAGCTGCGCGCCATCGGCATCACGAGTGCGAAGCCCAGCCCGATCGCACCCGACCTCACGCCGATCGCCACCGCCGTGCCCGGCTACGACTTCGAACTCTGGTGGGGCTTGCTGGCGCCAGCCGGTACGCCGCCCGAGATCGTGGACAAGCTCAATGCGACGGTCAACAAGATCCTGGCCAAGCCGGCCCTGGCGGGCAATTTCCTCAAGGAAGGCGCCATCGCCACCCCGCTGTCGGTGCCGCAGTTCACCGCGCTCATCGCCACCGATGTGGAGCGCTGGAAGAAGCTGGCCCAGCAGCAGAACATCACCGCCGAGTGAGATCCGCCATGGCAACCCAATCCTTCGTGGAGCGGCACGGCCCGCGAGGCCCCTTGAGCGGCGTGCGCGTGCTCGATCTCAGTGCCTACATCGCGGGCCCCTACGGCTGCGCGCTGCTGGCCGACCAGGGCGCCGAAGTCATCAAGATCGAACCGCCCGCGGGCGACAACCTGCGCAAGTATCCTTCGACGCTGGAGGCCGAGAGCCGCGCCTTCGTCGGCGTCAACCGCAGCAAGCTCGGCGTGGTGCTGGACCTGAAGGATCCGGCCGACCAGGCGGCGCTGCTGGACCTGGTTCGCGAGGCCGACGTGCTGGTGCACAACTTCCGGCCCGGCGTGCCCGAGCGCCTGGGCATCGGCCATGCGCAGCTGCAGGCCGTCAATCCGCGCCTGATCTATTGCAATGTGACCGGGTATGGCGAGACCGGGCCGCTCAAGCAGAAGGCTGGCTACGACCAGGTGCTCCAGACCATGACCGGCATGTGCGCCTTGCAGGGCAAGCGCGGCGAGCCGCCCGAGATCCTGTATGGCTCGGTGGTGGACTACTACGCGGCCTCGCTGGTCGCGGCCGGTGTCGCTTCGGCGCTGTACGAGCGCGAGAAAAGCGGCCAGGGCCAGTTCGTGGGCGTCTCCTTGCTGCGCGCGGCCATGGCCATGCAGTCGGCGCGGCTGGTCTGGGCCGAGGGCGAACCCAGGGACGTGGGGCGCGACATGCGCTCGGGCGGCATCACCGGGATCCATCCCACGCGCGAGGGCCACATCTACATCTCGGCCAACACCCCGCACTTCTGGCAGGCGCTGTGCGAGAAGATCGGCTTGCCCGAACTGGCCCGCGACGAGCGCTACGACAGCGTGCGCAAGCGCGCCCGGCACCATGCCGACATCGTGCCCAGGCTGCATGCCGCACTGGCAGCGCGCAGCGCGCTCGAATGGGAAGAGCTGTTCGGCGAGGAAGTGCCCTGCGCGGCGGCCCGCACGGTGGAGGACATGTTCGATCACCCCCAGGTGCTGGCCGAGGACCTGGTGACCCGCTTCGAGCACCCGATCCTGGGCAGCTACCGCGGCTTCACGCGGCCCGTCGCCTACGGCCGCACGCCCGGCCCCGAACCGTTCGCCGCGCCCACGCTGGGCCAGCACAACGACCGGGTGCGCGCGCGGCCCCGCTGATGCACGCCGGATCGATCGTTCCCAACAGCGCCGGAACACGGCGGCCCCGGACATCGGCGCCGGCTCTGGCCTGCGACGCGCACATGCACGTCTACGACGGACGCTTCGCTGCCGTGGCCGTGCCACGGGCCATGGTGGACGACGCCACGGCCGATGACTACCGGCTGCTGCGGGCCCGCACGGGCACGCAGCGCACGGTCGTCGTGCAGCCGCGCGCGCACGGCACCGACAACGCCACCACGCTCGCGGCGATCCGCGCGCTGGGGCCGGACCGGACACGCGGCGTGGCCGTTCTCGCGCCGGAAGCCACGGATGCGGAACTCGAACGCCTGCACGCGGGCGGCATCCGCGGCATCCGCTTCAGCCTTCACACGGCGACCCACGCCGCCACGCGCTTCGATGCGGTCGAGACGCTGGCGCATCGCGTGGTCGGGTTGGGCTGGCATCTGCAACTGCACTGGACCGCCGAGCAGGTGGTCGCGCATGCGGATCTGCTGCGACGGCTGCCGTGCACGCTGGTGTTCGATCATCTGGGCCGGCTGCCCTTGCCCGCCGGCACGGCGCACCCGGCCTTCGCGGTCCTGCGAGGGCTGTGCGCCGGCGGCAGGGCCTGGATCAAGTTGTCGGGGGCCTACCTCGACTCCACCGTGGGTGCAGCAGGCGGCTACCGCGACACCGATGCCGTCGCGCAGGCCTGGCTGGCCGAACGACCCGACCGCCTGGTCTGGGGCAGCGACTGGCCCCATCCCACCGAGGCGCCGGCCAAGCCCGACGACGCCGACCTGTTCGACCTGCTGGCGCGCTGGGTCCCGGACGAGGCCGCGCGCCATCGCGTGCTGGTCGCCAACCCGGCGGCCCTCTACGACTTTCCAACAACCGACTCCGACGAGACAACACCGTGAACAAGACCCTTCTGCGCGGCATCGCCGCCATCTCCACGTGCCTGCCGTTGCTGGCGGGGGCATCGGACTGGCCGGCGCGGCCGGTACGCATGGTCGTACCGTACGCCGCGGGCGGCGGTGCGGACAACACGGCCCGCATCGTCGGCCAGCGCCTGAGCGCATTGCTGGGCCAGCCCATCCTGATCGACAACAAGCCGGGCGCTGGCGGCGTGATCGGCGCGGACAACGTGGCCAAGGCACCGGCCGACGGATACACCGTGCTCTACGACGCCTCGGCTTTCGGCGTGAACGGCGCGTTGCGCAAGCTGCCCTACGACCCGGCGAAGGACTTCATTCCGGTGTCGCTGGTGGCCACGGCGCCGCAGATCCTGGTGGTGGGTGCGGGCGCGCCGTACCAGAACCTCGCCGAACTGATCGCCGCCGCGAAGAAGGCACCGCGCAAGTTGACCTACGCTTCGGCCGGCGCCGGCACGGGGTCGCACCTGGCCGCGGAGATGTTCAACGACCAGGCGAGGATCGAGACCGTGCACGTGCCCTACAAGGGCGGTGCGCCGGCACTGACCGATGTGATGGGCGGGCAGGTCGACCTGTACTTCGGCAACGCGGCATCGACCTTGCCGTCCCTGGCCGGTGGCAAGCTGCGCGCGCTGGCCGTCACTTCGCGCAAGCGCGTAGAAGGCCTGGACGCGGTGCCCACGCTGCGCGAGAGCGGCATGCCCGACTACGAGGTGCTGGAATGGAACGGCGTCTTCCTGCCCAAGAACACGCCCGCCGACATCGTGGCCAAGCTCGCCAAAGCCACGCGCGAGGCCGTCGCCGATCCGGTCGTGCGCGAAAGGCTGCTGAAGGCCGGCCTGGAACCGGTGGGCAACACGCCCGAGGAGTTCGCCAGCTTCGTGAAGGCCGAGAGCACCCGCTGGCAGGCGGTCGTCAAGGCACGCAACATCACGCTGGACTGATCGCCGTACTGCACGATCGGCGCTCGCCGAGACGGTTCCCGGCCGAATCCCGTCTTCGCCTGCACATGTCCCAGGCCATCGAGCCGGCGAAGCTCCTCGGCCCCCTCCCGCGAAAATGAAAACGCCCGATGAAATTCATCGGGCGTCCATCGCCGGCTTCAACGGACCGGCTCCGTGTCCTTCCCAGGCCTCAGCCCGTGAACGATGGCTCAGCGCGAGCTTGCCAGGCGCAACCGCCCCTCAAGCCCCATGCGCCTCGCTCGCCGGCACCACCGCCGCCCCCGCGCGCCGCGCCTTCTGGATCGAGCGCACGAAGGCCACGAGCTGCCACACCACGAACACGCCGATCAGGCCCAGCAGGGTCGCGCTGATCGGGCGGTTCACGAACACGCCGAAGCTGCCGCGGCTGATCAGCATCGCGCGCCGGAAGTTCTCCTCCAGCATCGGCCCGAGGATGAAGCCCAGCATCAGCGGCGCGGCATCCAGCTCCAATCGCATGAAGGCGTAGCCGAGGCAGCCGAACACGGCGGTGATGAAGATGTCGTCGAGGCTGTTGTTGACGCTGTAGGTGCCGATGCAGCAGAAGAACAGGATCGACGGGAACAGCACGGCGTACGGGATCTTGAACACCGACAGCCAGTAGCGCACCAACGGCACGTTGAGCGCGAGCAGGAAGCAGTTGCCCACCCACATGCTGGCCACCAGGCCCCAGAACAGGTCGGGGTGGCTGGCGATCATGTTCGGACCGGGCTGGATGCCCTTGATCACGAACGCGGCCAGCATCAGCGCCATCACCGGGTTCTCGGGGATGCCGATGCTCATCAGCGGGATGAAGCTGGTGCGCGCGGCGGCCTCGTCGGCCGCGGCCTGGCCGGCCACGCCCTCGATGCAACCGGTGCCGATCTCGTGCTTGTACTTGCTGACCTTCTTGTCGATGGCGTAGGCCGCGAACTGGGCGATCGAGGGACCGCCGCCGGGCAGGATGCCCAGGAAGGAACCGATGGCACCGCCGCGCAGCGCGCTCGGGATGATCCGCTTGAACTCGGCCCAAGTGGGGATCAGGTTGATCTTGCCGTTGAAGGGCGAGCGCTCTTCGCGTGCATCGAGGTTCTTGGTGATCTCGGCGATGCCGAAGCAGCCCAGCGCGATGCTCACCAGGCCCACGCCGTCGGCGAGGAAGGGCAGGTCCATGGTGTAGCGCTGCATGCCGCTGTTGACGTCCGTGCCGATCTGGCCGAGCAGCACGCCGATGAAGCACATCGCGAGGCCGTTGAGCAGGCTGCCGGTGGTCACGAAGCTCACGCAGACGAAGCCCACGAGCATCATCGAGCAGTAGTCGGCCGGGCCGAACAGGAAGGCCACCTCGCCGAGCATCGGGGCCATCCAGGCCAGCACGACGATCGCGATCGTGCCGCCCACGAAGCTCGAGAAGCCCGCCGTGAACAGCGCCAGGCCGGTCTGGCCCTTGAGCGTCATCGCGTACCCGTCGATACAGGCCACGATGCTGCTGGCATGCGGGATCTTCATCGTGATCGCGCTCACGCTGTCGCCGTACTGGGCGCCGTAGTAGATGCCGGCCAGCATGATCAGCGCGCCGCCGGTGGGGATCGAGTAGGTCAGCGGCAGCAGCAGGCTGATGGTGGCCAGCGGGCCCAGGCCCGGCAGCAGGCCCACCAGGGTGCCCACGGTACAGCCGATGGCGCAGAACAGCAGGTTCTGCATCGTGAGCGCGTGCGAGAAACCGAACGCGAGATTGTTCAAGACTTCCATGGCTTCGTCCTCAGAGCAGGGGCAGGTTCAGGCCCAGCAGCTTCTGGAGCGCGAAAGCCATCGCGACCAGGCCGAGGGAAATCTTGACGTTGCGCACCCACGAGTACGAGAGGCCGGCAGCCGTCGAGGCGAACACCATGAACACGATGCCCGCGACCATGTTGATGTGCTCCGAGATCAGCGCGAAGCCGCAGAGGCTGCCGATCACGATGCCGATGTTGCGCAGGTTGAGCTCCATCGGCTGGCGCGCGACGAAGCGCGAGCGGATCACGGTGGCCACGCCGATCAGGCCGAGCAGGATGCTGACGATGAACGGGAACATGCCCGGGCCCGCGCGCGAGAAGTCGCCGATGGGGTAGTTGCGCGCGGCGGTGATGCCGAACAGGAGGGAAATGGCGATGAGGAAGAGCCCTCTGCCTAGGTTGCGGTCGTTCATGTCTGTCTCTGTGGGCGTGCCTGCGCAGCGCGCTTGCGGCCTGTTGTGATGGAGGCAGGGATGCTCGGCGTCGGCGGCTGACCGAAAACTGACACGCAGGCCTCGGGAACTACGTACGGCCGACTACGCCGCAGGTAATCGACGGCCCGCGCCGACGCGGCGAGGATGCGCGCCTTGCGCTTCTTCTACGCGTTTACCCGAATACCGGAGTCCGCTTGAATCCAACCCGAACCACCGCCCCGATCCGCCCCGCCTGGCTGCTGCTGGCCGGCGCGGTCCACGTTGCCGCCCTCGCGCAGACCGCGACCGTGACTGCACCGCCCTCTCCCCTGGCCGCGAGCGCGCCCGATGCCTGCCGGCTGATGCCGCGCGCCGACATCGAGGCGCTGTTCCCCGGGCGCCCGGTCACCGACAAGGGCCCGACCTTGAGCCCCCTGAGCCGCGGCCCGCAGTACGCCGAGGGCTGCACCTACGTGGTGCGCCTGCCGAGCCCGACCTCGAAGACCGATGTCGCGCGTTTCGCGAACCTGACCGTGATCCGCTGGGGCGACTCGCCCGTGGTCGGCCGCGGCACGGCCCGGGACAGCTTCGCCTCGATCCGCACCACGCGCGAACGCGTGGCCGCCGATCCCAAGGTCAGCCTGCGCATCGAGTCGCTGGCCGATGTGGGCGAGGAGGCCTTCATCGAGACCAGCACGCACCGGGTCGCGGTCTATGCGCGCAAGGGCGACCTGATCGTTTCGGCCAGCCTCGATCCCTACTCGAGCCAGACGCCCGGCAACGCGGGCGCGCTCGCGCGCCAGGCGTTGTCGCGCTGGCAACCGGGCACCGGCATGGTGGCGGCCGCGGCGCCGATCGCCACCCAGGCGGCGGTGGCGGTACCGGCCGACACGCGCGTGTCGCAGACCGCGCCCGCCGACCAGTGGCCCGATGCCTGCGCGCTGATGACGACCGAGGACGTGAAGGCCGTGTTCCCCGACATGACGATCGCGGCGCCGGTGCAGTTCAAGGGAAAGATCACGCACGAGTCGCGCGAGAACCGCATCGAGGAGATTCCCAGGCCGATCGGCTGCCTCTACAACCTGCGCCGTACCGACATCGTCGACGGCAAGCGCGTGACCGTCTCGCACCAGGTGCAGATAAGCGTGCGCAACCTCGCGTCGACGCCCGCGTTCTCGCAGCGCTACTTCGAGGTCTCGCGCAAGGTGGGCGAACCCAAGACGCCGGTGGCGGGCCTCGGCGACGAGGCCTTCATCGACATCCTCAACCGCCTCCAGATCCGCAAGGGCCTGCTGAGCGTGGAGGTGCGCGTGGGCGGCGGCGAACGCGACGCGGCGCTGCACGCGGTGGCGCGCGAACGCGTCAACGCGCTGGCCGCGCGCGTGGCGGCGAAGCTGCCCTGAGGCCGCGCCGGCGTCACGCCCTCAGCAACAGGCCTCCGCTTCGGCATCGGCGTCGCTCATCACCTCGCGCGTGTGCGCATCGGCCGCGAACCACAGCTCGATGCGCAGCGACGAGGAGTTGATGTCCTGCGGAATGCCGAAGGCGCTCTGGAAGGTGGAGAAGCTCAGCACGCCCAGCGGCGTGTCGAAGCTGAGGTTGAGGCTCGGCGTGGCGAGGCCCAGCGAGGGCACCTCGGGCAGCCGGCCGTAGCGCCGGTGCAGCGACTCGGCCAGCCGATCGACACGCGGGCGCAGCGACGGGCGCAGCCAGCTCTCGGTCTGCAACTGCGCGAGCAGGCTGGCACCGACCTGCGCCGCGTTGCGCGAATGGCTCAGCAGGCCGTCGTCGTGCGCCACGCAGTCGATCATGTCCAGGCCCTCGAACCTGTGGCCGATGGCCTCGCAGTAGGCCGGCATCACGACCGTGCAGAGCCACTGGCCCGCGCAGTTGGTCGCGAGCATCTTCCAGTCGGGATCGAACACCAGGCCCGGCAGCGGGTTGTGCAGCTGCACCATGCGTTGCAGCGCGGCCTCGTTGGCGTCGGTCATGCCGATCCACGACGCGCCCTCCTCGCTGGCGACGGTGGTGAAGCCGCCGAGCGACAGCGCCGCGTTGCGCAGCGAGGTCGGCGCCTCGACCTCGTTCATCCAGGCCAGCAGCAGGTCGCGGCTCGGCGCGGCGCGGCCGGTCTCGAGGAAGCTGACGTGCCGCTGGGAGACGCCCAGGCGCAGCGACAGGTCGAGTTGGGAGATGTTCTTGCTCGCCCTCGTATGGCGCAGCAGCAGAGGCAGGCTCATGGGATCGGAATCCAGGGATCGAAAAGCCCGCCATTGGACCTGAACGAGGGGCGAAACGCTTCGTCGCGAACGCAACAAACATGCGTAATCCGGGTAACAGGCGGTAGCGCCCTTGCACATCGTGCACGGCCATTATCTGGAAGGTTATCGACGCCCTCCAGCCACGGCGGCAACATGCCCTTCGCACCGGTGCCAGAGGCCTCTCGCGCACGGGTCGCAGCGCCGGCCCGGCGTTCCCCGGGCCGCACGCTCGCCGCGCGACATGCGCGGCCTCCAGCCTCCTCGTCCACCGCATCGAACCCTTGCCCGCCGCCCATGTCTTCCTGCCGTACCGACGCAGCGCGCGCTCGTCCGAGCTGCCGCAGCCGAGCGCCGAAGCGCCACTGTCCGCCATGCCATCGGGAGGCCCGCCGGTGCGCTTCGTGACGGATGGTCCGATGCCGCAGGCCATCGATGGCGGCGACGACGATCCGCTGCGGCGCATGCGCCCGATGCTGCAGGCGCTGGGCTTCCAGTGGTTCGCCTACGGCACCGTGGCGCTGGCACAGGGCCGGTGGCGGCCCTCGAGCTTCTTCACCGGCCATGCCAATCCCCGCTGGACCGAACGCTATTTCTCGCAGCAATACCAGGAGGTCGACCCGCGCGTCGAGGCCGCGCAGCGCAGTGCCGGCCCCTGGGTGTGGGACCGCGACGGCCTGGCGCGCCAGCGGCCGCCCGAGGACACCCGCTTCGCGCTGCACGAACGCTTTCTCGACGACCTGCGCGCCAGCGGCATCGGCAGCGGCGTGCTGTTCCGCCTGCCGGCGCCGCCGCTGTCGGTGCCGCTCGGCGAACACACGCTGGTGAGCCTGCAGTCGGAGCGCACGGACAGCGCATGGATCGGCGCCGGCATCGTCGCGCTGGCCCGCATGCTGGCCGAGGACTTCCACCGGCGCGTGCAGTCCTGCGGCCTTGCGTCGGCGCCGGCCGTGGTCCGGCCCGGCGACATCGGCAGCGCTTCGAGGATGCTCAGCGCGATGCAGCTGCGCATCCTCGAGGAACTGCGACAGGGCCGCGGCGACAAGGAGATCGCGCACCGGCTGCAGATGTCGGGCCATGCGGTCGACTACCACCTGCGGCAGCTGCGCGCGCGCTTCAAGGTGCGCAACCGCGTGCAGCTCGTGAACGCGGCCGCGCGCGCGATGCCGCCGGGCATGCCGGCCGCCTGAGCGCGATGCGCGCGAGGCCTTTCGGCCTCACTCCTGCGGAAAGCTCGCCACGAGCAATCGCACCAGCTCGGCCTGCCGCTGCACACCCAGCTTGGCGAAGATCTGCTTGAGGTATTGGCGCGCGGTGCCCGCCGACAATGCCATCTGCACGGCCGCGCCGGCCAGGTCCTCGCCCTTGCCGAGCAGCACGGCCAGTTCGGCCTCGCGCGCGGTGAGCCCGTAGGCCTCGACCAGCCGGGCCGCGGCGATGGTGCCGTCGGTGCCGGCGTTGTGCACCATCACCGCGACGCGCGCGCTGCCGAACTCGGCCTGCGCCGAGAGGCTGGCCGCCGGCACGATCGACAGGATCAGCGGCCGCAGCGGCAGCGCGCGCCGGATGGTGACCGGCAGGCCCTGCGCTGCCACCGCGCCATCACTGAGCGCCGCGCGGCGCGACTCGGGCGCGAGCTCGGCCGCGAGACGCACCGCCTGCTGCAGCCGGCGGTCCTCCGCGCCGTCGCGCGCGCGCAGGCCTTCGCGGTCGGCGCGCAAACCGCAACCGGGCTGCGCCAGCAGCGCGCTCGCGCTGCGGTTGAGGAACACCACGCGGCCCGCGGCATCGAGCAGCACCACCGCCTGCGGCGCCAGGTTCAGCATGTCGTGCGCCGCATCGACGCTGGCGCGCGTGCGCTGCCGCAGTTGCGCATGCATCTGCTCGATGGTCCGCAGGTGCGGCACCAGCGCCTGGATCGAGGCCAGCTCGTCCTCGCGGAAATCGTGGCCCGACTCGAGCGAGCGGCAATAGCTGAGGCCGCGCCAGCCGTCGTGCTCGCGCCAGTACGACACCGCGGCCAGGCCACCGTTGAGCGGCCGCAGCACCTCCTGGTAGAGCTCGGTGCTGGCCATCGCCCGCCGGCTCAGGAAGGTGGAGGTGCGCACTGGCAGGCCCGAGGCCGTGAGCCGGACCAGCGACTCGTGGTCGGCCATCGTGAGCCACTGGCCGAGCTCGCGTTCCTCGACCTGGCCGAACTGCGTGCAGGCGCGCCACTCGGTGTCGCCGTCGTGCATGCTCGTCATCACCACGTGCTCGGCGCCGATGCACTCGCGCAGCACGTTGAGGTCGATGCCGCCGGCACCCGGCGCCGCCACCTCGGCATACAGCCGCCGGACCGCGTCGGCCAGCGCCGTGGATTCCAGACCCATGTTCCCTCCTGTTCGGGAGTAGCGCGCGCGGGCGCGGATGCGCAGACTCCAAACCCTGCTGTCATTGGTTGGACGGCGGTCGCGCCTCGGCGCGCCGCGGCACGTCGGAGCCCTGCCAGCGTTTTCGTGAATCCGCATGGCACCGTCTTTCCTCGACCCTTCGAATGCACCCCCGGGTGCCACTCGCCGCGACGCATTGCTGCGTGTCGCGCGCGGCGGCGCCGGCGTGCTCCTGTTGTCGGGCCCGCGTCTCGCGCCAGCCTCGGCGGCCTCGAGCGAGGCCTTCTCCCCTGTGTCTTCCGCCCGGTTGCGCTTCGCCCTGCCGCTGCTCGACGAGGCCCTGGCCTCGCGCGCCGCGTGGGAACCGCTGCTGCACCCGCTGTGCGCCGCCGTCGGCTGCGCGCTCGAGACGGCCACGCTGTCCAGCCTCGAATCGCTGGCACGGGCCGTCGCGCACGCCGAGGTCGACGCCGGCTTCCTGGCCCCCGAGGCCGCGCTGCAGGCGGTGGTCGAGGGGCGGATGCGGATTCTCGCCCAACCAAAGCGCCCGGCGGCGCAAGACCCCAATCGCGCGGTGCTGCTGGTGCGCCGCGCGGCCCCGCCCGATGCGCTCGACCGGCTGCTGGCCGAACCGCAGGACTGGCGCATCGCCTACGGCGAGCGGCGCTCCATCGCGGGCTACGTGCTGCCGCAGGCACGGCTGTTCCTGCCGCGCGGCATTGACATGGAGACCGCCTTCCGCACCGAGACCGTCGGCTCCATCTTCGCGAACAGCCTCGCGCTGGCCAACGGCGACGTCGACATCGCGACCGGCACGCTCGACGACCACCGCCTGTTCTGCCGGCGCTTTCCGCCCGAGGGCCGGCAGCTCAAGATCGTCTGGCAATCGGAGCCCCTGCCCGCCGAGCGCTTCGCCATCCGCGCCGACTGGCCGCGCGCCACGCGCCAGGAGGTCCGCCGCTTCCTGCTGCGCTATGGCGCCGCCGCCGGGCCGCGCAGCGCCCAGGAGCGCGCCGTGCTGCGCGCGCTGAACGCGCCGGCCGGCTACGAGGCGGCGCCCCACGCGACGCTGCTCCCGGTGGCGCAGTTGCAGCGCGACCTGGCGCTGCAGCGCGTGCGCGCCGCCCAGTGGACCAGCGACGCCGCGCGCGGACGCCGGCTGGCGCAGATCGCGGCCGAGTACGAGCGGCAGAAGGCGGTGCTGCTGCGCGACGAGGAGCGGGCGGCGGGCTGAGCGCGCCACGACCACCGGTTTCGGTGGCTCTTGTCGCTGGCCACCGCAGGCTTCGTGCGAGGATCGCGGCCCCTCATGCCCACGCCCTTCCCCTCGCCTCCCCTGAAACTCTGGCACGTCAGCGAACGGCCCGACATCACTGTCTTCGAGCCCCGGCTGCCGCCGAACCGCGACGCGGCCGTGGCCACGCCCGTGGTCTGGGCCGTGGACGACGCCTGCCTGCCGCACTACCTCGTGCCGCGCGATTGCCCGCGGGTCGCGTTCCGCGCGCTGCCTGCGACCACGCCGCACGATCTCGCGCACTTCTTCGGCGATGGCAGCAGCCGGCACGTGCTCGCGATCGAGCAGGACTGGCATGCGCGCGCGCAATCGACGCCGCTGTTCCTGTACGCGCTGCCGGCCCGGTCGTTCCGCTGCGTCGATCCCAATGCCGGCTACCACGTGTCGGACCGGACGGTGCGCCCCGAGACCGTGCACCGCCTCGCGCAGCCGCTGTCGCTGCTGGCCGAGCGCGGCGTGGCGCTGCGCGTGGTGCCACGGCTCTGGCCGCTCGCGCGCGAAGTGGTCGCGTCTTCGCTGGGCTTCTCGTGCATCCGCATGCGCAATGCACGCGCGCAGGACTGAGGACGATGGACGAAGCCCCGCCCCGCTGCCGTTAAGCTTGCCCGCGCGTCCCGCTCCTTCCTGCCCTCGCCTTCGATGCCTCTTCGCCGCCCCGCCCTTCTGCTCGCCACCCTCGCCGGCATCGCCGCGCTGGCCGTCGCCGGCTACTGGGGCGCCACCTACTTCAACCTCAACCCCGCGCGCGAGGTCGGCGCGGTGGTCGACGAGTTCAACGGCGTGAAGGTCTACTACAACGGCGGCGTGAACAACGCTGAGGGCCGCGCGCTGTCGAGCGACGGCTACAACCTCGGCATCCAGTACCAGTGCGTGGAGTTCGTCAAGCGCTACTACTTCGAGCGCTTCGGCCACCGCATGCCCGACGCCTACGGCCACGCCAGGGACTTCTACGACGCGGCCACGCCGCAGGGCATGCCGAACACGAAGCGCGCACTGCTGCAGTACCGCAACGGCCAGGCCGAGAAGCCGCGGGTCGACGACCTGATCGTGTTCGCGCCGACGCTGCTCAACCGCTACGGCCATGTCGCGATCGTGGCGGCCGTGGGCGAGCGGGAGATCGAGATCGTGCAGCAGAACCCCGGCCCGTTCGGCGAGAGCCGCGCGCGGCTCTCGCTCGAGACGCGGGACGGCAACTGGCAGGTGGAGGGCGGCACCCTGGGCTGGTTGCGGCGCGCGCGGACGCCGTCCTGAGTCTTGAGTCGCGCGCAGGCAGCTCAACGCCAGGGCCGCATCTCCACGCGCAGGGTGCCCGTCAGGCCGGGCCGCACGTCCTGGATGATCGTCATGTCGAAGGCATAGCCGTCGGCGCCCTGCAGCGGATACAGCGTGGCCTCGATGCCGGGCTTGCCCGGATGAACGTCCTGCGCGCCATAGAAGACGCGCCACCCGTACTTGGCGGCGGCATCCGGAAAGGCCTCGACGATGATCAGGTCGCGATAGACGAAGCCGCCTTCGTAGTGGCGCTTGAGGAACAGCAGTCCGTCGATCTCGTAGTCGGGCACCAGCACCTTGATGTCGAAGGCGAAGCTCACCGAGCCCGAGGCCACCACGCTCTTGGTCGGGTCCAGGAACAGCGAGAACAGGTGCGGGCTCTTGCTGCGGTCGGGCGTGCGCGCTCCGCCCGCGGCCGGGAACAGCTCGTCGTAGCCGCGGAAGATGGCCGAGTTCTCGCGCGCCTCGCGCCGCGTGATCTGCCACTGGGCACCGCGCACGCTGGCCACCACCTCGAACTGGTAGGAGGCCTTCACGCTCTTGCCGGCGTCGAGCGCCGCCTGCACCTCCTCCGGCAGCGTGATGTCGTCGATGTCGAGGATGCCGTCGGCGCGCAGCTGACCGAACAGGAAGCGCGTGAGGTTCTGGTAGCCCTCTTCCGAGTTGACGATGCCGTAGTGCCCCGAATGACTGCGATTGACGAAGGCGCGTGGCGATCCGACGTCCGTTCCGTCGGCCGCCAGCCCGTGGGTGGTGGCGTTCTCGATGCGCACCAGGCCATCGCTGGCATCGCCCGCGGCCCATGACGAGAGGCCGCCCGCCACCGCGTAGTCGCGCGCGTTGGTGCCCACCAGGTTGAACACCCGCTCGGGCGGGAAGTTCGTCACCAGCGACACGTCGTCGCCCTTGGGAACGGCCATGTAGCCGGCCATGCGCTCGCGGTTGAAGTTGTTGACGTCGCCGAAGGACAGCCAGCCCGGCACGTTGCGCACGATGCGCATGTCGATGCCGTTGTGCGGCGTGGCATAGGTGAAGAGCTTGTCGACCGCCGCGCGCGCCGCGGCCGAGCCCAGCCTGGGGTTCTGCAGGAAGGCGCGGCAGACCAGCCCGCCCATCGAATGCGCGACCAGGTAGACCTTGAAGTCGGCCGGCGTCATCGCGTTGTTCGGGTTGGCGCACACCCGATCGCGCAGGCGCAGGATCAGCTGGTCGAGCCCCTGGGCAAAGGTCTCGATCGCCGGTGTCTTGCCGTTGCCGAAGTCCTTCGAGGCATCGTCGTAGTAGCGGTAGATGACGATGCTGCGGTAGGGCACGGCCTGGTCGGCGCGCGAGGCGGCCATCAGGTCGTCGCCGTCGACGAACACGTCCTCGTAGCGGTGGTCGCCCATCAGCCGGACCAGCGGCGACTCGAAGTAGAAGCGGCGCATGTCGCCGGTCCAGGCCATGCGCGTCTTGGTCGAGCCGATGTTGAAACCCATGTAGGGGTCGGCCACGGTCTCCTCGATCTCGCCCTGCGTGGCGGCGAAGCCGCGCACGTAGATGATCGGGTGATAGGGATGCTGTGCGTTGCTCATGGCGGGTGTTCCTCAGAGACCCGCGTAGTCGATGAAGCCCTTGTTCACGCTGTTGACCTTGCGGGTCAGCCTGAACACGCCGATCCCTTCGCGCGATCCGCCCACATTCGAATTGCCCTCGAGCGTCGTCATAATCCCGCCCGTCACGCTCTCGACCAGGCCGGTGTGACCCAGGCCGCCACCATGGTCCATGATGAAGATCATGCCGGGCTGCAGCACGGCCGGGTCGGCCTTGGCCGCGGATGCGTTGATGCGGCGCGCGCCCTTGGAAGGCGCGCCGTTCCAGTGCGCGAGGCAGCCCGCGGTCTTGAACAGGGGGTTGGCACGGCCGAGCTGCCGGGCCGCCTGCTCGAAGCACCAGTAGACGTAGGCCGCGCACCACGAGTGTCCGCCGCCGAGCCCGGTGCTGCGCAGGTAGGCCTCCACGTCCGGCCCCCGGTTGGAGCCGGGCGGCACTTCGCGCACCTGGCGCGCTTCCTCGCCCGACGCAACCACCAGTGCGACCTTCAGCAGATCGTCCGTGGTGCTGGTGGCCACGGGCACCTGGTCGTCGCCGAACAGGGCTGCCCAGGTGATGCTGCCGACCTCGCCGTCGATCTTCAGCGCATTGCCTTCGCTGTCCACGCTGCGCGACTGGAACAGCTTGACCGCGCTCTTCATCATCGGACCGAAGCTCGGCTGCTGGGGATCGAGCCTGACCGCTTCGCCACCCTTCAGGACCAGCACCCTGTTCAACCGGTTCTTGAGTTCCTTGACGATGCGGGCATCGGTTTCGCCCTGCTTGATGACGCGGCCGGGATATTGCATGGCATGGACCCCCAAGTTGATCGAATCGACATCGAATCCACCGTGCGACTGACCTGCTCGCCGTTGCATGCAGGTCATGTTCTTGTTGTTGTGGGTTCGAGTCTTTCACCGTCGCCATCCCACGCCAATATCCCGCTTGCTCTACTTCCTCGGGAGGATGGTCGGTGCCGGGCGCGCGCCTTACCGTCGCGGCCATCGGCAGGTTCCCTGCGGCACGGCGGACTTCGCGTCCGGTTCCCCATGAGCGATCTTCCTTCCCAGAAATCGTGGCTGGAACGGGCCACCACCGCGGTGGGCATCGCGGGGTCGCTGGTCACCGTCGCGCTCACGGCCTGGAACGCCCAGACCAAGCAGCAGATCGATCAGCGCGAGGCGGACCTCAAGATGCAGACCGCCGCGCTCGACGCCGAGCTGCGCCGACGCAGCACCAGCGTGGAAGAGTCCAAGGAGCGGGTCGAGCGCTACAAGTGGGTCTATGGCCTCGTGCCCGAGCTCAGTGCGACCGACGGCTCCAAGCGCAACGCGGCACTGGCCATGGTGCGGCTCGCGCTCTCCAAGGAAGAAGCCGAGGGCCTGCTGGCCGGGCTGCAGCAGTCGCCCGATGAACAGGTGCGCAAGGCCGCGGCGCAGGGCGTGGCCACCATCGCCAACATCGAGAACGCCGAACTCGTGCGGCTGGTGTCGCAGGTGAATGCCGCCGGTGCCGACGAGCGCCGCCGCGCGACCGGTCGCCTGCAGCGCGACTTCAACGATTCGGCCGAGGCCATTTCGCTGGCGTTGAAACTGCTCGATGCGAGCCAGGTCGACAAGCTGTCGCCGAGCGGGTTGATCAACGTTCTCTATTTCCTGTCGCGCACGGACCCACGTGCATGGACGCCGACGGAGATCGCCGCGGCCAACCGGGTGCTGCCGGGCGTGCGTGCGCGCAATGCCGGGCCGCAGACGCAGGCCGAACTGGGGCGGGTGGAAGATACCGTGAAGGCGGCGGCGCGGCAGTAGCCGGGTTGGCTGGGACTGCATCGGGGCCGTGGGTGTCCGGCGCTCGTGCTGGGTGAAACAGGCGACTGTCTCAGCTACGAATGGCAGTCACACTGGCTCGATTCGACTTTTCGAGCGAGCAATCCGATCGTCATGTCGTGGCCGCTGACGATGAAGTGCTTTACACCCTTGATGGCGGCCTCCGACAGCTTCGGCCCATGCGCCTCGAGATACGACCGGGCGAAATCGCCGATCCATTGGCCATCATGAAGCTCCTGCAGCAAGCGAGGCGCATGCTCGAGGACATCGGCGGGGTCATTCACGCGAGCCTGCACGAAACCACGAAAGTGCAGACGGATTCTTTGCGGCGCAGTATGTCCCGATCGGCTCGCATCGATCTCTACCATGCAAGCTCCGCCTTCCTCCAAAGTGAATCTGGTGTGGGTTCCGAGAGGGCACGGTCCCAAGGTATTGATGTTCATGGTGACGATAGATACCTCAGGCGCTCATCGCGGAGCTTCCACGATGAACTTCACGGACATCGCGCCCGCGTTGTCGACAGCCGCCAGCACGTCGGCCACGTGCTGATAGCTTGCATTGCGATCCGCCCTGAGATGCACGGCAGCATTGGGTGTGCGCGAGAAGCGCAGCGCCAGTTGATCTTCCAGGGCATCGAGATCGAGTGCGCGCTCCTCCAGGTAGGCTTGGCCTTGCGCCGTGATGGAGACGGTGATCGGCTCCTGGCTGTCCTTGGCAGCCGGCGATTTGGCCCGCAGCTCGATGGTCGGTTCGGTCGTCCGGGTCGTTCCCGCGGCCGTCCGAAGACTGAAGTTCACGGGCAGGTTGAGCCGCATCTCCATCGGACGCTCGTCCACACGCCCGGGCAGGAACCGTGCACGCGAGACCGCTCGCAAGGCTTCGTCGTCCAGCAGCTTGGAGCCGGAAGACGAGTAGACGCGAACGAGTTCAGGAGATCCGTCGGCACTGACTTTCAAACGGATCACGACGCGGCCTTCGGCCTTCGACTCGCGCGCCGCGGTCGGATACTGAACCGCCAAGGCTTGCACCAGCCGCGGCGGGAGCATGGTCGGCTCGGCCGCGTGGGCCGTCGTCAGCACCGTCAGCCAGAATGCCGTCGCCGCAAGAGCGGCCGGATGGCTCGGATGAATCGGCATGCTTCTACGACCCGCCCGATCGCTTCGGCGGAAACGTGCGCCAGATGGCTCGGGCATTGAGAGATCCGGTCAGGACCAGCGCCGCGCCGAAGGCGAAACCCAGGACATTGCCCCAGACATCCAACTGATCCACCGACATGGCCCAGAACAGGAGTGTGAAGGCGCCCGCGATCACGAGGAAGCCGTTGAACACGATGGCGATGCCACCGATGGAGCGCCGAGCGCCCGGCCGCAATGCGATGGCCGCCAAGGCGGTCGGCAGGAAACCGCAAGCCACGTTCCAGTGAAAGCTCCCCGTCCAGATCAGCAGCCGGGCCAGGGAAAAGAACAGCGCCACGACGACGATGGCATTCGCAATCACGAGGTTCCTGTCGTATCTCATGGTCTCATGGGCATGGGGTGGGAGTCGGAAGCCTTCGGGGAGCCGAAGCCTTACGGGGACCTATCGCAGCCGGGTCTACAAAAGCACGGCTAGCAAAGCAACCCACGGCAATCGAATGCCGTCATGAAGACGATGTAGGGACGGCCACCATCGTCGTAGCTCCGCCAGGGCCTGGCCCCCGTCGCGCCTTCGCGGTTGAGGATGGCCATCAGCTCCGCCGCTTGCTCGATGGTGTTCGGCCGGGCCGCCGTCGTCACGTCCACCGCCTTGAACTTGAAGCTCGATGCCTGCGCCTCGTCTCGAACGTAGAGGTTCACCAGCTTCTCGGCGACGAGGGCCGATGTCACGAACACCGAGCCCTTGGCGCCCTGCTCGTTCTGCTCCGCGACGAAGCCGGTGCTCCCGCCGGACTTGGCGGTCACCAGCTCGAAGGCGCAGCGAGCGGTCGATGGCGTCTCCTTCACCAGGGCAAGGCCCGCGCCCCGAACCTGGGTGCCGCAATAGCCGAGCTTGCCCAGGTCGTTGAGCGGCCGGAGCAACTCCTCCGGGCTTCCGGCCATGAGAGGGACCTTGATCGCGTCCACGTACTCGTACTGGATCGCCTCACCCGTCACCTTGCTGAAGACGTTCTTCGGCGAGGTACCGCCGCTGGGCGTGAGGCGATAGCCCTCCGCGCCCTGCGCCTGGAAATCGGCCAGCGTCAGCGGCGCGCCCGTCGAGACGAAGCGATGGTCGTAGCGGGCCGTCTGGCCCTTGCGCTGGTAGATCGCTCGCCATTGGCCGCGCGCCGAGGCATCGACGAAGACGATCCGATCCAGCAGGTAGCCGGCGAAAGCGGGACTCGTGAGTTCCGTCGTGAAGGCATCGAAGCCGCTTGCATCGACGTTCCCCAACAGGAAGGTGTAGGGCGTCGTCTGCATCGGGCGGGTGGCCGGTTGTTCCGTGGCGGGATCGGGCACGGTCGCAGGCGGGTTGCGAGCCCCCTCGATGCCCGCCAGCGCGGCCGCCGTGGCCGGCGGCAGTCCGGCATAGCCATCGCTTCCTCCTCCACCGCACGAAGCCAGGATGGCCGAGATTCCGAGCACGGTCGGCAGCAGGCGAAACGATCTGTTCATTGATTTCTTGTCGGGGCGGGAAAGCGACTCGGCGGTGCATGCGCTTGCGGTCGCAAGGGACGCCCATGCCGCTGGCACGACCAGCGCGAGCCTGCGGGCTCCGTGCGTCGACCTCTCTCCTCGTCCCCTGTGTAGTTTTGTATGTAAACCGAATCTTACGTGGGAGACGCGCGGTCCCGGAGGGCGTCGATCGACCGGCAGAAGAATTTCTTCTTGCCGTTGCACGAATCGCACGCCTCGTCCCCTGCGTGGTCCCGCACGGCAGGCGAGGTGCCGCGCCCTCAGACCGCCTGCGACGGCCAGGTCCCGAGTTCGCGCTTGTAGGCACGCGCGAGGATCGCGCCGGTCGAGTAGCCCACCGCATCGGCCGCCTGCTGCAGGGTCAGCCGGCGTTCGCGCAGCAATCGCGACGCCAGGTGGATGCGCCAGCGCGCCAGGTACTGCATCGGCGAGAGATTCATCTGCGCGCGGAATCGCGTGGCGAAGGCCGTGCGGCTCATGTGGCACAGCGCCGCGAGCGATTCCAGCGTCCATGGGTCCGCGGGCCGGGCGTGGATTGCCTCGAGCGCCGTGAGCAACCTCGCATCGGAAAGGTCGGGGCCCGAGGCACCCGCGATGGGCATGGCCACCTCCGGCCTGCGCAACCAGGCCAGCACGGCGTGCTGCATCAACGCACCCAACAGCTCGGTCACGCCCACGCCGTTGCCGCCGGCCCTGCGGTCGGCCATCCAGCGCACCGCGTCCGCCATGGCGCGCAGCCAGGGCGCGGCGTCCGCTGCGCGCAGATGCAGCACGGGCGGCAGCGATGCCACCAGCGGATGGGCGGCCAGTTCCACCGATCGGTAGAAGCCGCCGCTCCATACGCTGTGCTCGCCGCCCGCCGGCGCGTGCCGCTCGGCACCGGCGGCGCCGGCGGAATGCCTCAGCAGTTCATCGAGGCTCGATGCGGGGAGGCCGGGGTCCGAGAAGACACGGTGCGCATCGCCGTGCGGCAGGAAGACGACGTCGCCATGCCGCAGGTGCAGCGCCGGCTCCCCGCCGACCTGCAGCCAGCAATCGCGGCCGCCGACCACGTACAGCGGCGTGCGCCGCCGGCTCTCGACGCGAACGCAGAAGCGGGGACCGAGCTCGACCTGGAAATGCAGGGCCGGCTCGAAGCGCATGCTCTGGACCAGGGACTCGGGCGCGGGCTCGATGGGCGCGTCATCGGGCACCGGGAGACGAAGCGCCTCCTTGGCCATCAAGGCCGCGAGCGCCGCCGAATCCCCGTGCCGCCAGCGCTCCGATGCCCGCTCGGGCCGACGCGACGCGGCACGCGGCGACGGCGAGGACGGGTTCTGTCCGCGCCGGCAGGAGAAGGACATCCAGAGCATGAATTCGTGGTGAAAGGATGGTGGCATGGGCCTGAGGAACCCACCCGCGATTTGTAAGCCCTTCCCCTGCCGCCGGCCCCCTCCCATCCGTGAGTACCGCCCCGGTTTTCGGATCAGCCATTCGGTCTACGCCTCAGGCGCCGGAGCCGTGGGCGGCGATCGGGATCACCGATGGGCGCCATGCGCGCCGGGTGGTGCCCACGACGCGAGCCGCGGCCGGCGCGGCGGCGATGCGCTGCAGATAGGCCTTGAGCTCGGCGGCCTGCTCGTCGTAGCCGCGGATGCGCGGCAGCATCGCGTTGACGCCGCCGGCCGGCAGGCGATCGGGGCTGGCCAGCGCGTCTTCGATCGCACCCCGGAAAGCGTCGGTGTCGCCGATCTCGACCACGCGCCCGTTGACACCGTCCACGATGTCCTCGACCACCCCACCCGCCGCGGTCGCGATCACCCAGATGCCGCGGGCCAGTGCCTCGCGCACCACCAGGCCGAAGCTCTCCTTCCACAGCGAGGGCACCAGCAGCACGTCGATGTCGTCGTAGAACGCGTCCATCCCGGCCTGCTCGAAGGGCGCCACCACGCGCACCTGGCCCGACACGCGCCACTCGGTGGCGGCGATGGACGCCGCCCCGGTACGCAACGCGATGTCGGTGATGACCAGTTCGTAGCCGCCCACGCGCATGCCCTCCAGCACCTGCTGGAGCCAGAAGTAGCCCTTGTGCACCGCGCGGCCGCCGAGGTAGGCCATGCGCGGCGGCGATCCGGGCCGGCGCGCTGGCCGCGGGCGCGCGGGCAGCGGCACGCCATTGCGGTTCACCGCGATCTGCTGCGGCGCGACGCCGTTCGCCACGTAGAGATCGCGCTGGAATTCGCTGGGCGCCAGCAGCAGGCTCGCACGGTCGAGCACGTCGCCGAGGAAGAACCTGCGCTTGAAGGTGAAGCCGCTGTCCGGCACGCACTTGGAACAGGCGCGCAGGTCGATCGCCTTCTGGTTGCAGTACACGCCGTTGTCCTGCACCATGAACTGGCGCTCGCACAGCCACCAGGCATCGTGCAGCGTGATGGCGTAGGGCACGCCGGCCTCCACGCAGGCATGGGCCATCGTCGCGCCGAGCCGCTGCACCGAATGGAAATGCACGACATCGGGCCGCAGCGACTTCAGCAGCCGCGCGAAGATCTCGCCCATTTGCGGATCGTCGTAGTCGAGCGCGCGCTGCGTGTCGTCGGCCACCTGCACGGCGATCACCGGCAATCCGTCGACCTCGTAGCGCATCACGCTGTACGGCTCGAGCTCCGAGCCCAGGATGGCGGTGAAGACGGTGACGTCGCAGCCGTCGGCCTGCAGCCGGCGGCACAGCTGCTCCGCGACCACGGTCGCGCCGCCGAAGCTCACCGGGGCGAACAGCACGTTCACGGCCAGCACCTTGAGGCGCGTGGCGGGCGCCGGCAGCAGCGGCCCGACCACCTGCTGCAGCTGCCGCGCGGCCACCACCTGCGGGTGATAGCGCGACAGCACGCTGCGGCGGGCTTCCTCCGCGATGCCGTGGCGCAGGCCGGCATCGAGCACCAGCCGGGTCAGGGCCGCCTCCCATTCCTCGGGCGTGTCGGCGATCAGGCCCGTGCGGCCATGCTCGATGCCTTCGCGGAACGGCCCCGTGCCCGAGCAGATGCTCGGCACGCCGAGGATCGCCGCCTCGATGAACTTGATGTTGCTCTTGGCTTCGTTGAACAGGCTGTCCTCGAGCGGCGCGATGCTGATCTGCCACGAGGCGAGCGCGCGCAGGTAGTCGTCGCCCTGCAGGAACGGGATCTGGAACACCCGGTCGGCGAAACGCCGGAACGGCGCCGGCAGCTCGAGCGGGCCATGGATGGCGAGCCGCACCTGCGGGTGGCGCTGCATCACCGCCAGCAGCGCGGATGCCACGATGCCGAAGTCGCCGTCGTGCGTGCGCGAGCCGCTGCCGTAGCCGATGGTGACGAAGCGCGGATCGGTCCTGACCGGACGCCGCTCGAGTTCCGCGGCGAGCGCGAGGATGCCCTCGTCCAGGGCATTCGGCACCACGTGCGTCTTGCCCGGAACGATCTCGCCCATGCTGCGCGCGATCGCGGCTGTGCTCCCGATGCCATGCTGGCAGTGGCTCAGCATCTGCCGGTACTGCGCCGTCGTCTCCTTCGACGATGCCATGCGATCGGACGGAGCGCCCGAGGCGAGCAGTTGCCGGCGATAGGCGTCCCAATCGAAGATCAGGTCGTCCACGTCGAAGAAGCTGGGCACGCCCAGCCGCCGGGCCTCGGTCGCCAGCAGCACCATGTGCGGCGCGGCCGGCACGCGGTAGAAGATCAGCAGGCCATGGAACGGCAGGGCGGCGCGGCAGGCCTCGGCGTCGCGCCAGCTGAGCACCGTGGTCTCGAGGCCCAGGTGCTCGAACATGTCGACCTTCTGGTCGACGCGATAGCGCTTGCAGGCCGGTATCGACAGCTCGGCGACGATGAGGATGCGCGCGCCCAGGCTCTGGCGCGACAAGGTCGTGAGCGGCGCGAGCCAGGGCCGGTGCCGCGCGGGATCGCGCGACGGCAGCGCGGCGATGGTGTCGAGCGACGGGCGGGCGCGCCCGGTCGATCGATGCGCGACCCAGCGCCGGGTCCACCGCAGCAGCTGCGCGCGGCGCCGCTCGTAGAAATCGCCGTGGCGGGTGCCCGCCGGAAAGACGCGCAGCCGCATCCTTCCGTAGAACAGCACCAGCTGCAATCCGAGGCTGGCTTCGAAGCCGTCGATGCGCGCGGCTTGCGCCGCGGCGTACGCCTTCAGCGCGAGGATGCGTGCATCGCGCTCGGCGATCTCCACGTCCTTCTCGAGCGATTCGAAGTGCCGGGTCTCGAGCATTTCCTCGGCCCGCTCGCGCTTGGCCGTGACTTCCGCGGCATGGCCGCGCAGCCGTTCCAGCTCCTGCACCAGGCCCTCGATCCTGCGCGCGAGCACGCCGTCGAGCGGCGGCACGCGCGGCCCGAGGCACAGCACGCCGAGCCCCAGGCCCTGTTCGAATTCGAAGGACGGATGGCGCTGCCGAAGCAGCGCCCAGAGGCGGCGCAGCTTGCGGCCGACGCGGGTGCCGTGCACCAGCACGAGCGCCCCCGGGCCGAGCTTGGCGCGCCACGGCGCGAGGTCCAGCGTGGCGAGGCGCGCCGGATCGCCGGCATCGACATGCAGCAGGTCGATGCTGCCGTCCGCGAAGGCCGCGGCCGCCTCGCGCTGGCCCGCGAGCCGCGTGTCCACCGTATGGCAGGCCGTGCCGCGCGCGGTGGACTGCCTGAAGGTGGCAGCCGGCACGCCGCCCTCCGCGCCGAGGTCGACGACGATGGCGGGCCGCGTGTGCTCGAGCAGCAGCGCGACGAAGGGCGCATGCACGCTCCAGGCGCGCGATGCCTGGGCTTGGGACGCGGGAGAGGCCTTGGGTGCGAGGCCGCAGGCGGCGGTGAAGGTGGGGAGCGTGGACATCGGAAGGCTTTGCGCGGGCGAACTCGGAGCCCGACGATTCTTCCGACAGGCAGCGCCACGGACTACAGCCGGCAGGACTGAAATCGCAGCCCGGCGTTCAGTCGTGCGGGGACGACGCACGGCCACGCGCCGCGCATGTTCATGCCGCCGGCAAGCCAGGGGAGGGCAACGAGAACTCGTCCCCGCGCTCCATCGCTTCGATCACGCCAGCTCGATCGCCGCAGCCTCGACGATCGTTTTGCATGCGAAAATAGAATTTTGTCGACAACTCGTCGGCCACTGCCTCCGGGTGGCGGCCTGCCCCTGCACAAGATCATGGAAAACGAGCCTGGAAAAACGCTGTCCCAGACGATCTCGGACCGGCTTGCCGAGGAAATCGTGCTTCGCCGGTTCCAGCCTGGCGAAAGGCTGGACGAGCAATCGATTGCCACGCGCTTCGGCGTTTCGCGCAGCCCGGTGCGGGACGCACTGCGCCAGCTGGCGTCGACCCGGCTGGTCGAGCATCTGCCGCGCCGCGGCTTCTCGGTGGCGGCAATGGCGCCAGCCGACCTGGATGGCCTCTTCGAGGCTTCGGGCGAAATCGAGGCGCTGTGCGCCAAGCTATGTGCGCTGCGGGCCGCCCCCTCGGAACGCAAGCGGATCGAGTTCGTCCATCAGCAAGCCGCCAAGGCAGCGGCCGCCGGAGACGCCAAGGCTTATGCCGAGTTCAACGACGAGTTCCACGCCCTCATCTACGCCGGCGCTCGCAACAAGACCCTGCAAGACCTGGCCCTCGGCCTGCGGCAACGGCTGGCACCATTCCGTTCGCGCGGCTTCTTCGTTGCGGAAAACCGCTTGCAGCATTCCCATGTGGAGCACGAGGCACTGGTCACCGCACTGCTCGCCCACGACGGCGACGCTGCCGCGGCGGCCATGCACAGCCACGCCGCGAACTCCGCCATGAACGTGCTGCAGCATTTCGGCAACGACGCCCGAAGCTCGCCCTCCAGCACCGCCGCCTGATCCCTCGCGGGCACAAGCTCGGCACTTCGCATCCACTGCATGGCGTCCTTTGCACGCTCATCTGGCAGTCCGTGCTCTTCTTTCCCCCTGTCCTATTTCCCCTGGGGACCTCCCCGGGAGCGTAGAGGCGCGCTCCGTGACCAGCTATCCAGCAAGATGCGCAAGATGTCGAAAAGCCGGCGAGCGTGCACCAGCACGACTTGGCGTTCGGCCTGCGACAACGCCTGACACCGTTCACTTCGCGTAGCTTCTTCGTGGCGTAAGACCGTCCGCCGCATTCCGATTCGAGCACGGGGCACCGGCCCTCACATCGCTCGCCCATGCCGCCCACGCCGCATCGGCAGCCCGCGCTCCAACCCATGGTCTCCCACCGCGCGCTTTCCGCAGCGTGCGCTCCGCCCCTTCCCTTGCCTTCCTCCGGACTGTTCGGAGCGCACGGTCGCGCTCTGCGCGTGTCCGCCGCCAGCGTCAAAGAACAAGGTCTTGACGCCCTCGTGCACCAAACCATAAAATTGCACACAATTTGCAGATACTGAGTGCAAAATCCAGTCTGCGAATTTCGCTTCATCAATAAATCGGAGACTTCAATGACCTGGATTGCGCTTGCCACTTACCGCCGCACCGAACGCCTCGCCCCTGCCCTGGTGATCGACAGCCAGCTTTACGACCTTGAAGCGGCATTGGGCGCGGGCTTGCCGGCCATTCCGCCGGCCTGGCTCGCGGGAGGCGTGGAGGCAATGCTTCAAGACTGGGCCACAGCGCAGACCTGGCTACGCACCGCGACGCCCGTGGCAGCATCGCTCGCGACATCGGGTGCGATCGCTCCCGTGGAGGGCGGCGTATCGGCCGTGGCCGCGCCCTACGTTCCCAACCGCATCTTCTGCGCGGCCTCCAACTACGCATCGCACGCCAATGAAATGGGCACCGTGCTGGCCGCCAAATCGCAGAGCAAGCCGTACATGTTCCTGAAGCTGTCGAACACCGTCATTGGCGACGGCGAGACCATTCAGATGCCGCCCGAGACCACCAAACTCGACTGGGAAGTGGAGCTGGCCGCCGTCATCGGCAAGCGCTGCCGGCGCGTGGCCGTCGAAGACGCGCTCGACGCGGTGGCCTGCTACACCATCGTCAACGACATCTCGGCGCGCGACCTCAATATCCGCGGCGACTACCCGTTCAAGCACGACTGGTTCCAGGGCAAGTGCCACGACACCTTTGCGCCCATCGGCCCGTGGCTCGTGCCGGCCTGGCAGATCCCCGACCCGCAGGCGGTGAACATGCGCCTGGACGTCAATGGCGAGCCGATGCAGCAGGACAGCACGGCCAACATGATCTGGACGGTGCGCGAGCAGATCGCCTATCTGTCGACCATCGTCACGCTCGAGCCCGGCGACGTGGTCGCCACCGGTACGCCGACCGGCGTGGGCATGGGCCGCGGCGTCTACCTCAACGCGGGCGACAAGCTGGTCGCGAGCATCGAAGGCATCGGACGGCTGTCCAACCAGGTGCAAGCAGAGCGCGTCTAAGCGCCCGCACCGGGGGCCACACGGCCCCTTTCAGAGAACAACGACAACGTATGGAGACAAGAACATGCACCCACCTCGCAGAGGATTCACCACGGTCCTGGCGCGCGCGTTGACGGGCGCCGTCACCGCGGCGCTGCTCGTGGCCGCGAGCGCCGCCGTCGCGCAGGAAAAGATCACCTACAACATGGCTTGGCTGCCGCAGGGCAGCTCCATCGGCGTGATCGTCGCCAAGGAGCAGGGCTTCTTCCGCGAACTCGGACTCGAGGCCAACATCGTGCGCGGCTACGGCGGCAATCGCACGGCCAATGAGCTCGACCAGGGCCAGTTCGAGTTCGGCTACGTCGACCCGATCAGCCTGGTGCTCAACCGCGCCAACGGCGGCAAGATCCGCATGATCGGCGCGCTCAACACGCGCTGGCCGGCCGGCATCTGCTTCGATATCAAGCGGCACCAGCCGAAGACGCCGGCCGACATGAAGGGCCTGCTGCTCGGCGGCGGCTCGGCCTCACCGGTGCACAACGTGGTGCCCGCATGGCTGGAACAGAACGGCCAGCCCAAGGACACCGTACGGTTGCTGCGCATGGACCCCGCGGTGGTCGACGCATCGCTCATCGAAGGGCGCATCGACCTGGCCGAGTGCTGGCGAGCAAGCAACCGCGCCGTCACGCAGAAGCAGGCAAACGCCGCCGGCGTCACCCTGGGCTGGATCGAGTACAGCGACTTCGGGCTCGATGCCTACGGCAGCGGCTTCGCGGCCAGCGAGGACGTCATCCGCAAGCGGCCCGAGGTGGTGAAGAAGTTCCTGCGCGCCTCCTACCGGGGCTACGCCTACGCACTCGCCAATCCCGAAAAGGCGGCCGACCTCATGGTCAAAGCCTTCCCCACCACCGACCGCGCCGTGGCACTCGCGCAGATCAAGGACATGAGCGATCTGCTGGTCGATCCCCAGGTCAAGGCCAACGGGCTGGGTTACCTGCGCGAAGACCGCATGCGGGCCACCGTGCAATTCGTCGACAAGGCTTTCGCCCTGAACGGCAAGGTGAAGCCACAGGACACCTACACCAACGAAATGCTCACGCCATGAAGGAACCCTCGATGCCCACCCGCCCCCGTCCTCAACGCCTGGGACACGTCGTGCTCAATGTGCGCGACCTGCAGGCCTCGGTACGCTTCTATACGGAGATCGTCGGCCTCGAAGTGTCGGACCACATCGAGGATCAGATGGCCTTTCTGCGCTGCGGCCAGGACCATCACGACCTGGCACTCGCGCAGATCCCGCCCGGCGACCCGCAGCATGGCGCGACCTACGTGCCAGGCCGCCCGGGGCTCGAACACTTTTCCTACCAACTCGGCTCGCTCGCCGAGATCGAGGAGGCCGCGCGCTACCTGCAGGAGAAGGGCGTGGACATCGTGCGCGGCATCGGCAAGCACGGCCCCGGGGAGAACCTGTTCCTGGTGTTCAAGGACCCCGACGGCAACTACTGCGAGTTCTACGCGGAGATGGTGCAGGTCACGCCTGCGCAGCCCTACACGCCGCGTGTGTGGAAAAACGACCTCGCAGCCTTCGACCAGTGGCACTTCGACAAGTTCGTGGTGCCGCCGCCCGAATGGGGTCCCAAGCGCTGAGCGCGGCACACCGAGCCCCGCCTAGAAAAAAGACAAGACGACGAAAAAGACAGAGATCCGGAGACAAGACCCATGAACCAACCCCTCCCGCGTTCCGAAGCCTGGCGACGCGTCACCGACCCCGCGCTGCTCTTCGTTCTGCTGGCCGTCCTGTGGGAGAAGTCGGTCGACCTGTTCGGCATCAAGCGCTACCTGCTGCCGCCGCTGTCGCAGGTGCTCGACAGCCTGTGGACCAACCGCATGGCACTGCTGGCGCAGTCGTGGGTCACGACACAGGAAGTGCTGGCCGGCTTCGCACTGGCCGTGCTCGGCGGCGTGCTGCTCGGGCTGGCCATCCACGCAGTGCCGCTCGTGCGCCGCATGCTGTACCCGCTGATCGTCGTGTTCCAGGGCCTGCCCAAGATCGCGCTGGCACCGCTCATGGTGATCTGGTTCGGCTACGGCGACACCTCGAAGATCCTGATGGCGTTCCTCTTCGCCTTCTTCCCCGTGGTGATCGCCACCATGGGCGGGCTGGCCGGCACGCCGGCGCACCTGGTCGAGCACTTCCGCGCGATACGCGCGCCGGCCTGGACGACCTTCCGCCGCCTCTACGCGCCCTCGGCGCTGCCGTCGATCATGGACGGCTGCAAGTCGGCGATGCCGCTGGCCGTCATCGGCGCGATCGTGGGCGAGTTCGTCGGCTCCGAGCGCGGGCTCGGCCACCTGATCCTCGAAGCCAACGCCAATGCGCGCACCGACTACCTGTTTGCAGCGCTGGTGGTGATCTCGGTGGTCGCCGGCCTGCTCTACGTGCTGGTCGAGCTGGCCGCCAAGCGTGTCTGGTGGCGCGGGCTCTGAGCAGCCGTTCGCGCCCCTTTATTCCCTTTTTCCCATTTCAACTTCAGGAGACATCCCATGGCCAAACTACGTCACATCGCCGTTGCGGTTCCAGATCCGCACAAGGCCGCGAGGTTCTACAGCGAAGTCTTCGGGCTCACCATCGTCGAGCCCACCCACTCGCCCATCGCCGATGGCGTGTACCTCTCGGACGGCACCATCTGCCTGGCACTGCTGAACTACAAGACCGACGAAGCAGCCGGCCTCGAGCGCGGCAAGGACTGGATCGGCACACACCACTTCGGCTTCTGGTGCGACGACCTTGACGCGCAGCGCAAGGTCATCGAGGACAACGGCGGCACCTTCTTCATGGACCTGCCGCACGACAAGAAGAGCCTGTACTACGAGATGAAGTTTCGCGACCTCGACGGGGTGGTCTTCGACATCTCCGAAGGGGGATGGGTCGGAGCGAAGAAGTGAAACCTGGCGCCGTTGCAACCGGTGAGGCCGCGGTGCACGCCGGCGTCGCGGCGATCCGCGTCAGCCAGGTGGCCAAGACCTTCGACACACGAGAGGGCGTTCGTGCGCTGGAGCAGGTGGACTTCACGGTCCCGCGCGGCGAGTTCGTCTCGATCCTCGGGCCCAGCGGTTGCGGCAAGAGCACCCTGCTGCGCATCGTGGCCGGGCTGATCCAGCCCGATGCGGGCGGCGACGTGCGCGTGTTCGAGCACTCGCAAACGCGCATGTCCGACGATGTCGGCGTGGTCTTCCAGACGCACAACATGCTGCCCTGGGAAACCGTGGAGGCCAACATCCGCCTGGCCGCCGAGGTGCGCAAACTGCCCAAGCGAGACATCGACGAGCGCGTCGAGTCGCTGCTGCCGATCCTGAAGCTGGAGAAGTTTCGTCGCAACTACCCGCACGAACTCTCCGGCGGCATGCGGCAGCGCGCGGCGCTCGGCCAGATCCTGGTGATGCGACCCAAGGTGCTGCTGCTGGACGAGCCCTTCGGTGCGCTCGATGCGCTCACGCGCGACCAGCTCAATGTCGAACTGCTGCGCCTCTGGCAGGAGATGCGGCAGACGGTGATCCTCATCACACACAGCATTTCGGAGGCGGTATTTCTGTCGGACCGGGTGCTCGTGATGTCCGAGCGGCCGGGCCGCGTGGTCGAGGACATCCGCATCGACCTGCCGCGCCCACGCGATCCGCGCACCACCAAGGAGGCGGCCGCCTTTGGCCACTACGTGGTGCAGTTGGGTCACCTGATGGGCGTGGACTGACGCGCCAGACGACTTCCATTTTCCGGAGCCATTTTCTTGAACCTCTCCAAATTCCACGGGGTCGTGCCGGCCATGGCCACCCCCTTCACCCCGGACCATCGGCTCGACGAAGGACGCGTCGGCGAGTTGATCGAAAGCTACATCCGGGCCGGTGTGCACGGCATCTCGGTGGCCGGCAGCCAGGGCGAGTTCTTCGCACTCGACACCGCGGAGCACATCCGCCTGCTGGAACTCTCGATGCGCGCCATCGACGGCCGCGTGCCGCTCTATGCGGGCACCGGGGGCGCCACCACGCGCCAGGCCATCGCGCTCACGCAGGCAGCGGAAGCCATGGGGGCCGACCTGGCGCTGGTGATCACGCCGTACTTCGTTCAGCCCACGCAGGACGAGCTGGCGGCGCATTACATCGCCGTGGCCAAGGCCACGAAGCTGCCGGTGATGCTCTACAACAACCCGCCTCGCACCAGCGTCAACGTGTTGCCGGCCACGCTCGCGCGCTGCATGCAAGCGGCCGACAACATCGTGGGCATGAAGGACTCGGGCGGCGATCTGACGCAGTCGATCGAGTACCTGCTGACTGCCCCGCGCCCCGCACTGCTGTTCTCCGGCCGCGACACCATCGCGCTGTCGATGATGTTCCATGGCGCGCAAGGCACGATTTCCCCGGCGGCGAACGTGTTTCCCGAGCTCATGGTGCGCATGTACGACGCACTGCGCGCCGGCAACCATGACGAGGCGTTGCGTCTGTCGAACGTGTTCGCGCCCCTGCGCGCGGCCTGGGCCTGGGGCTCGTTCCCGGTGGTCATCAAGGAGGCCATGACGCTGGCGGGCCGCGGTGCCGGACCGACGCGTCCGCCCATTGCGGCGTTGTCCGACAAGGTGCGCGCCGACCTCGCGGCCGTGGTGACGCGCATCGCGGCGGCCGCCTAGCCGTTACCCGATGACCACCCACGCCACGCCGCTGCCGGAAGGCGAGCGGCTGTACAACGCGCGCCTGGCTGTTCCGCACTACCCGCGCATCTTCGAGGGCTGGGCGCGCGCATCGGCCGCGGTGCGCAACAGCGCCCCCTGCCGGCTGGACATGGGCTACGGCCCGCACCCAATGGAACGGCTCGACCTGTTCCTGCCTGCGGGGCGTCCGCACGGCACGCTGATGTACATCCATGGCGGCTACTGGCGCTCGCTCGACAAGTCCGATGCCTCGCACGTCGCGCCGGCCTTCACTGCGGCCGGCTACGCGGTGGCGGTGGTCAACTACGCGTTGTGCCCCGGGGTGGACGTGGAAACCATCGTCGCGCAGGTGCGGCGCGCAGCGAGGTGGCTGGCAGCGCACCACGCCGAATGGGAGGCGCCGGCCGGGCGACTCTTCGCCTGCGGGCATTCGGCCGGCGGCCATCTGGCGGCGATGCTGCTGGTCACCGAGCGCTGCGTTGCCGCCGCGGTGTGCGTGAGCGCGCTGTACGACCTGCGCCCATTGCTGCAGGTGCCGTCGGTGGTGGAGACCACGCGCTTCACGTCGCTCAGCGTGCCCGCACTGAGCCCCGCCCTGCGCCAACCGCTCACTGCAGCGCCGCTGCTCACCGCGCTTGGCAACGACGAAAACCCGGGTTTTCACGCGCAGTTCGATGTCATTCGCGACAGCTGGCGTCATGTGCATGCAGGCCACGTCGCGTGTCCGGGCCTCGACCACTTCACGATCCTGGAGGCGCTGACGCAACCCGACGGCGCCATCGCCTTGGCCGCGCTGCGCCTGATGCAGTCCTTTGACACGCCAACCTCTGCGTCCACTTCCACTCGCATTCCTCCTACCGTCTCATGATTTCCGACAGCGCTCTCGACTGCCTCTTCCGGCAGGCCCGGTCCCACAACGGCTGGCTGCCGCGGCGCGTGAGCGAAGCACAGCTGCGCCAGATCTACGAACTCGTGAAGTGGGGCCCGACCTCGGCCAACTGCTCGCCGATGCGTGTGCTGTTCGTGCAAACCGACGAAGGGCGCGAGCGACTGCGGCCGCTGTTGTCGCCCGGCAATGTCGACAAGACGATGACGGCGCCTGTCACGGCCATCATCGGCTTCGACACGGCATTCCATCGCGAGCTGCCGCGCCTGTTTCCGCACAACCCTTCGATGCAGGACAGCTTCCGGGGACCCGGCAGGGAAGCCCATGCGGCGACTACCGCGTTTCGCAACGCGAGCCTGCAGGCCGGCTACTTCATCCTGGCCGCGCGGGCGATCGGGCTCGACTGTGGGCCGATGTCGGGCTTCGATGCCGAGGCACTCGACCAAGCCTTCTGGGCCGGAACGACGGTGAAGACCAACTTTCTGTGCAACCTGGGCCACGGCGACCCTGCAAAGCTGTTCGAGCGTCACCCGCGCCTGTCGTTCGACGAAGCCTGCGGTTTCGCCTGAGGGCCGCTTCATGCTCTTCGACACGACACTGCTGATCGTCGCGGCCTTTGTCGCCGGTGCGCTGAACGCGGTGGCTGGCGGCGGCAGCTTCCTGACCTTGCCGGCCTTGGTGCTCACCGGCATCCCGGCGGTCAGCGCCAACGCGACGGGCACGCTGGCGCTGTTGCCCGGCTACATCGCGGGCGCATGGGGTTTTCGTGCCGACACCCAGCCTCCGCCCGGGCTCTCGGCGCTGCGGCTCGGACTGCTGTGCCTGTTGGGCGGCAGCACGGGTGCCATGCTGCTGTTGCTGACCCCGGACGCCACTTTCCGCCGCGTGGTGCCGTGGCTGTTGCTGCTGGCGACCTTCTTGTTCATGGCAAGCCCGCGCCTTGCAGCGGCGGACAAGCCAGAGGCCGCGCGGCCCGTTCCTGCGATGCTCGGCGTGTTCGCTGTCACGGCCTATGGGGGCTATTTCAATGGCGGATTGGGCATCTTGCTGCTGGCCCTGTTCGGCCTGCTGGGCCAGAAGAACCTGCACGCGATGAATGGTCTGAAGAACCAGGTTTCGGCGCTGCTCACGCTGATCGCGGTGTCGCTTTATGCCTGGGGCGGCCTCATCGCTTGGCGCGAGGCTCCGGTCATGATGGGTGCGGCGATGCTTGGTGGTTATGCGGGCGCGCGCGTCGCGCGGCGCCTGCCGGTGGCGTGGCTGCGGCGGGGCATCGTGGCCACTGGCCTCACGATGAGCGGGCTGTTTTTCCTTCGCTAGCGAGGCAGATGCGGTCCGAAAGTCCTCTCGCATCTCATCAATAGCAATGCGTTAGTTCAGGCTGTCGATGAACGCGCCATGGTCACGTCGCCGCGTCGCTCCAGCAAGCGACTCGACGCCCGGTGCGTTCCAATCACGATCAACATGCAAGGTCTCCGACATCGGATCAATGGAGCCGTACCGACCCGGCTCACCTTCATGAGGGTTCCAAGCACCGCAGCACCGTCGTGGGCCGCCTGCCCTAGCCGCAGGCGGCGCGAACGATCTTGCCGGTGGCCGGGTCCGTCTCGATCGTCACACGCTCGCGCCGGTAGTCCATCGTCGCGGGCTGTCCGGGCTTTAGCTGGCGCACGAGGGAGGCACCGGTCGACTGCCGGGCCTCGGCATCGCCGATGCGGTTCTTGCCCGCGAGGGCGCTCGCCGCCTCCGGCCGGCAGATGCCGGTTGCACTGTCTTCACGCGCCTGCGGCGCGCTGCAGGCGGCGATCGACAGGACGGCCAGCGCCAGGGTCGCGGTCGGTATCAGTTTCGAGGTGGAAGCCAAGGCACATCCTTTCCTGGAACACGAAGCAATGTCAGCGTATTCCACCACGGCCGCCGCGCCGCGGCGGCTAAGGCATCGGGCTGACCTGCCCGGTCACGGGTTCGGGCTCGGATTTGCGTATCAGGATGCCGGTCTTGTCGAAAACGTACTCCGCCCCGTTCTTAACGATCGAGTCGTTGACCAGAAGCGGGAGGGCGCCAGGCGAAGCAGCCGCATTGCCGCAACCCACGCAAAGCCCTGTCAGCCTCGCACCGCCCTCATACATCAGGCGCGAGTTTCCGTCGGCATCCTCGATGGACTTCTGGGGCAAGCCCAGCCGTGCGATCACCTCTTTGCGGCTGGTCTTGCCGATCTCGAACTGCGCTGCCTTGAAATCGGTTTTCAGGCCGATGTTCGCCCCGGTGCATGCCACGAGAAAAAGCGCGCCGACGTACATCCACGAGCGAAGGAATACCGCCAACCGAAAGCTGCTCGACATCTCAATCTCCCCGCTGAAAACCTATCGCTTGCCCGATGCTGACCATCGGCTTTCCGTCGAAGGTTTTCGTGCGATAGCGCTGGCGGGCCAGCTTTTCGGTTTCGGACTTCAATCCGGCCAGATCGTTTTCTTCCAGGAACGACTTGCCAGTGTTCTTGGGCAAGGTCACGGTTTGCGCCACCGGAAATGCCCCCGACCAGAGCGGCAGGTCCTTACGCAGGTCGTAGACCCAGAAGGAGTTGTTGATCGAGTGACGAGGTGCCAGTCCCAAAGTGGGGATGTGCATGAAGTAGCCAGACCAGCTCACCAGAATCAGATTGGCATAGCCGTGCGCTCGCAGGCTTTCCTTGAACTCGGGCGCGATGCCTGGCCCGCCTTCGGGCTTCGACCTCGACGCATGAAACGCCTTCATCAGCGACTTCTGGCGTGCGACGGCTTCCCTGGGCACATCGATACCGGCTTCGCCGTTCAGCGGCGCGACATTGAGGCCCAGCTTGGAAAACTCGTCGGCATGCACCCGGGTCAGCGCCGAGTCGCTATCCCAGATGCCCGCGTAGTCGGAGTCGGACGAGACCTGGGCAACGGCCAGCACCAGATATACGTCCTCCGAGTAATGAATGGACCCCACCGGATCGAAGAAGGCAACCGCGGTCTTCTCGCGCTTGAACTGGGTCGAGACCTCGGGCTGGATCGGCGGCTGGAGGGTCGTGCATCCCGTCAGCACGGCGACGATCAACGCAAGAAAGATGTTCCGCATGTAGCTTGGTCCTCTGCACCTTCAGGTGCGGTTTCGGTGAACGGTGGTGTTTCGCATTCGCTGTCTACGGATGCCGGAACGACGCGGCAATACGGCCCCTTGCCATCGCGGAAAGTGCTCGTTCATCGACCTCTCCTCGTCCCATCCGGGTTTGTAAGCAAATCCTACGCGGCGGACACGCTTCTTCTGGTGGGGACGGTCGCCCGCAGGCGGAATTTCTTGGGGGGTGTTGCATGCACGGCACGGCTCCCCCTACTGGGGGATATTCAGCGCCGCGATCTCGTCGCGGGCCGGCGGCCGCTCACCCGATCGCGGTGCGACGGCGCTTCCATATGACGCCGTCCACCAGGTAGTGATGGAAGTTCAGGACGAAGTGCGCAATGAGAATGGTGGGAAGCCCGAGCCACAGCAGGCTCTCGCCGATGCGGCTGGCGGCGAGGTACAGGAGGGCACCGCCGATCGCGCAGGGCAGGAAGAAGCGCATCGGCGGCATCAGGACGGCGCGCCATGGCGTTGCGCGCGCCGCCGAACTTCTCGCCATCTCGCCGCCCTCCTTGCCCGTCGTGTCGTCGCGCTGCCGTTGGCGGTAGACGAACACCAGGTACTGGATGTTGTGCCAGACGTTGACCACCAGCCAGCCGATGGTGATGTCGTCGATCCAGACATAGCCGACCAGCGAAACGATCAGGTGGGACAGCACGAGGCTGTCGAACGGTCCCGCCGCCTGCCTCATGCGCCTCGAATACACCAGGCATGCCAGCCAGCCAGCACGCGGCGCCGGCGAGGGCTGCGATTCCCGCGGCCACGGCCCACGCCTGCGGAACCGGCGGCAGCCAGATCGGGTAGCCGAGAAAGCTGTCGGCGCCCTGTGCACTGCGATGCAGATAGCCCCACGCGGGGAACAGATAGATCAGCCCATAGGGCAGGCTGCGCCAGGGCACCTGGGGCCGCCGGTCGCAGCGCCTCGCGATGCCGTAGCACTGGCGGGAGACATGGAAGGACTGGGCCAGGAAATAGACGGCGAACAGTCCGGCCACTTCGTAGGCGAGGGCGACGATGGTCAGCCCCGCCAGGATCAGGACCGGCGCGACGAAGACCAGCGCCTGGCGCATGCGGGGACGCGAGGCCATCGCGCTCAGGCGGGCGTAGGTCGCGACGATATGGGGATTGGCCAGCAACCAGACATCGACGTAGAGAATGGCCAGCATCATCGGCGCGGACCACGATGCCAGCGCGCCGGCCGCCAGCGCCGCGAGCAGGTTGCCGACGACCAGCCACTGCTCGCGTCGCATCGAGCCGGCTGCGACGGTCCCCGACCAGGGCCCCCCATGCGCCGTCATGTCACGGGCATCGGCATGGGCCGCGGCCGGGGCGATCCGAGGGCGGCCTGCGTGGGAGGGATCGAAAACACCGAGCCGGGCCGCAGATGGCGCTCGAGATCCGCCCGCATGGTTTCGTAGGCCGCGCTCCGGGCTGCCGTGAATCTCGAATCGAGGGTCGCGCGGCTCGCGATGCCCGACAAGCCGGCCGGCGGAAGCTGCTGGTAGGGGTCGTACTGTTCGGTGATCTCACAGGGGTGGCAGCGTCCGTCCACGTCGTACTGGCTGTCGATCCTCACCGTGTAGAGGGCACCGCCCTCCTTGGCCGGGTCCACGGGAAAATTGAAAGTCAGAAGCTGTGCGGACGCCCTGGTGCCGGCCTTGGTTTCAACGGGGATGAAACCGGCATTCCTGTAGGCCCCAACGATGGCCTCCTTGAGACTGGACTCATCGATGCCGGTGAAGGAGTTGCCGAAGAGATTCCGCTCGCCGGCCCACTGCCGCTTGTAGTTGAAGCCTCCCCACGCGGGATCCCTGTGCTCGCGCCCGCTGGACTCGATGGTCGCGTACGCGTTGTCGATGGCCGGCACGAGCAGCGCGCTCAGCTCGTACTGCGTCATCCACGGAAGCGCCTGGAACTCGGACGCGTTCCTGATCTCGGCGAACCGCAGGAAGCAGGGATTGCACCGCTTTCTTTCGTCGAACAGCTCGTCGGCCGAAATGAAGATCATCGGCTTCGGCTCGACCTTCGGATAGACATCGAACCTGAACTGGAAGATCGTCGACTTGTTCTTCTGCGCGTCCACGGCGACGAGAGAGAAGCCCGACTTCTGAAAAGCCTTGCTCACCATCGACCGGAATTCCGTGACGGTGATCTTCTGATAGGCCGCGGCCGGAACGGAGGGCCTTCCGATCTTGTAGCTGAGGCCCAGAACGCCCTGCAACGGCTGCTGGGCGAAGGCAGCCAATCCGGCAAGCAGGCAGCAGCAGCCCATCAGGGCCTTGCAAAAACGGTAGATATCCATCACGCATGCTTTCTGTAAAAAGCGCGCCGATGACGCAGCGATCCCATTCCGACGGAATTTCGCCGCGGCGTTGTGTCCAACGCACGCCTCATCCAACCGGGGGATATCCAGCGGGTGCGCGACTCCGGCGTTCAGTCGACGTGGTCGTAGCGCTCGACCTGACAGGCCTCGGTCCCCGGCTGCGTCGCGCACACCGAGTACGCATGCGGCGGCGCGCTTGCGCAGCCGGCGAGCAGCAACGCGACGAACGCCAGGAGAAGCTTCGTCCGCATGCTCATTCCGCCTGCGCGATCACCAGCAGCACCGAGGCCGGCGTCTTCCCCACCGACGTGATCTTGTGCGGGATGCCCGCGTTGAAATGCGCGGTGTCGCCGGCCGACAGGGTTTCGGTGCGGCTCGCGAGCTGCAGCGTGATGCGGCCCTTGAGCACATGGAGGATCTCCTCGCCCTCGTGGTGGCTCATCGGGTGGTTGCGCACCGGCTCGTCGGTCGGGTGCAGCACGAAGGCCACCATGCGGTGGCCCGGCAGCGAGCCCGACACCAGCCGCGCCGCGCCGTCCGCGGCCGCCGGCTGCTGGCGATGGATGACCACCGGATCCTCCTCGGACGACTCGGCGAACAGCTCCTCGACCTGCACGCCCAGCGCCTTCGACAGCTTGAGCGCCGCGCCCACCGAGGGCGTGGACACGCCGCGCTCGAGCTTGGACACGTAGCTCTTGGTCAACCCGGTGGCCTGCGCCAACCCCTCCAGCGTGAGCCCCGACTGGACCCGCAACAACTTCAACTTGATGGACATGACTTTTCTTTAGGACACTTGTGTCCTAAAATGAATTTGTTTCTCGAACCCGATCGCACACGCAACGCGGCCGATCCCGCGCCGCACAGGAGTATGGTATGTCCGCACGTTCGCCGTTTCGCCGCTGGATCGCCCCTGTCCTCGCCCTGACGCTGGCCTGCGTCGGCGCGGCGGCCCAGGCCCAGCCCTACCCCGCCAAGCCGATCCGGCTCGTGATCCCGTTCGGCGCCGGCGGCATCACCGACATGGCCGGCCGGCTCATCGGCCAGGCGCTCGGCGAGGAACTCAAGCAGCAGGTGGTGATCGACAACCGCCCCGGCGCGGGCGGCTCGATCGCAGCGCAGGCCGTGGCGCAGGCGCAACCCGATGGCTACACGCTGCTGCTCGGCACGGTGGGCACGCAGGTGGTCAACAAGATGATCTATGCGCGGCTCGGCTACGACCCGGCGGCGCTCACGCCCGTTTCGCTGGTGAGCAACTCGCCCTACGTGCTCGCGGTCGCCGGTCTCGACGGCGTGAAGGACCTGCCCGCGCTGGCCGCTTACGCGAAAAGCAAGCCCGGCACGCTGAACTTCGGCTCGGCCGGCAACGGCAGCTCGCCACACCTCGGGCTCGAGCTGTTCAAGCTCGCGACCCACAGCGACATCCTCCACGTGCCGTTCAAGAGCGGCGCCGAGGCCGTGAACGCCGCGCTCGGCGGCCAGGTCCAGATCGTGATCGATGCGATTCCCGTGATCCAGCCGCAGGCCAGGGCCGGCAAGCTGCGCATGCTCGCGATCGCCGCCGACCATCGCAACCCCGCCGTGCCCGACCTGCCCACCAGCAAGGAACAGGGCCTGGGCGAATTCCAGATCGGCTCGTGGAATGCGCTGCTGGCGCCGCCCGGCACGCCATCGGCGCAGGTCGCGCTGCTCGACGAGGCACTGGCGCGCGCGCTCAAGCGCCCTGCCCTGGTGGCGCGCCTGGCCGAGATGGGCATCGAGCCGCTGCCCACGAGCGCCGCCGCCTACGGCAAGCACCTGCGCGCCGAGACCGAGAAGTGGACCCGCGTGGTGCGCGCCGCGGGCACCAAGGTCGATTGATGCCCATGAAGCTGCACGACACCCTGCGCTCGGGCAATGCCTGGAAGGTGCGGCTGATGGCGGGCCTGCTCGGCATGCCGCTCGAGCGGCACACGCGCTCGATCGACCGCGGCGACCTGCGCCGGCCCGACTTCCTCGCGATCGCGCCGCTCGCGCAGGTGCCGGTGCTCGAGCTCGACGACGGCCACTGCATCGCCGAATCGATGGCGATCCTTCATTTCCTCGCGCAGGGCTCGCCGTGGTGGCCCGCCGAGCGGCTCGCGCAGGCGCGCGTGCTGACCTGGCTGTCCTTCGAGCAGGAGCGCCACATGAAGCCGCTCGCGAAGCTGCGCCTGCACCTGGCGCTGCACCGCGACGGCGATCCCGAGAGCGCCGAATTCCGCGCCCACCGGCACGAGGCCCTGGCCGCGCTCGCGCTGCTCGAAGCACGGCTCGAACGGCAAGGCCCCGACGGCTGGGTCGCCACCGACACGCACCCGAGCATCGCCGACGTGGCGCTGTACCCTTACACGCGGCTCGCGCCCATGGGCGGCATCGAACTGCAGGACTTCGCGGCGATCCGCGCCTGGCTCGCGCGCATCGAAGGCCTCGACGGCTACCAGCCTCTTTTTCCCGGACATCCCGAGAAGAACTTCTCGACCAGCGAAACCCCTTAGGAGACCGACCCATGGCATTGCAAGACACCTTCGAGCTCGCGAAAGAAGAGCTCATCGCCCAATCCCACGTGCAGATGGACCAGCACTTCAGCGAGAGCCGCTACACGCACCGCCAGAAGCTCGCGCTGACCTGCCGCATCCTGTTCGACAACGGACACGACTCGGGCCTCGCGGGCCAGATCACCGCGCGCACCGGCACGCCGGGCCAGTACCTCACGCAGCGGCTGGGCCTGGGCTTCGACGAGATCGCCGAGGACAACCTGCTGACCGTCGACGAGGACCTCAACGTGCTCGACGGGGCCGGCATGCCCAATCCCGCGAACCGCTTCCACTCGTGGGTGTACCGCGCGCGGCCCGACGTGAACTGCATCATCCACACCCATGCGCTGCATGCCTCGGCGCTCGGCATGCTCGAGCAGCCGCTGCAGATCAGCCACATGGACAACTGCGTGCTCTACGACGACGTGGCCTTCGTCGGCGAATGGCCCGGCGTGCCCGTGGGCAACGAGGAGGGCGAGTTCATCTCGGCCGCGCTGGGCAGCAAGCGCGCGCTGCTGCTGTCGCACCACGGCCTGCTGGTGGCGGCCACGAGCATCGAGGAGGCCTGCGTGCTGTCGATCGCCTTCGAACGCGCCGCGAAGATGCACCTGCTGGCCGCCTCCGCCGGCACCATCCGGCCGATCGACCATCGCCTCGCGACCGAGGCTCACGACTGGATCCTGCGGCCGCGCCGCAACACGGTGGCTTTCGAGTACTACGCGCGCCGTTCGCTCAAGGATCCGCGCAACGCGGACTGCCTGCGCGCGGCCTGACAGGAGCCTCCCGCCATGCGATGCATCGCGCTGCAGCACCTGGCCTTCGAGGACCTCGGCCTGTTCGCGCCGGTCCTGCGGGAGGCCGGCTGGGAGATCGAACACCGGCAGGCCGGCGTCGCGCCGCTGCGCCCCGACGAATGGCAGGACGCCGACCTCGTCGTCGTGCTCGGCGGCCCCATCGCCGCCTACGACACCGCCCTCTATCCCTTCCTGCACGACGAGATCGCGGGCCTGCGTTCGCGCCTCGCGCTGCGCCGGCCCACGCTGGGCCTGTGCCTTGGCGCGCAACTGATGGCCGGCGCGCTCGGCGCGCGCGTGTACCCATCGGGCCACAAGGAGATCGGCTGGGCACCGGTCGACCTGAGCGCGGCCGGCCAGGCGTCGTGCCTCGCGCCGCTGGCCGGCGTGCCGGTGCTGCACTGGCATGGCGATACCTTCGAGCTGCCCGAGGGGGCCGAGTTGCTCGCGAGCACGCCGCTCACGCCGCACCAGGCCTTCAGCCATGGCCGCCACGCGCTCGCCTTGCAGTTCCATCCCGAGGCCGATCCCGCGCGCATCGAGCCCTGGCTCATCGGCCATGCCTGCGAGCTCGCGCAGGCCGGCGTCGATGTTCCGGCCCTGCGCGCCCAAAGCGCGGCACAGGGCAACGCGCCGCAAACCAGCGCCTCGGCGATGCTGCGCGCCTGGCTGGGCCAGCCCGCATGACGCTGGCGCCGGTGCGCATCGACGCATTGCTCGTCGGTCCCGTCGCGCCGCTGCCCGACGGCCGCACACCCAGCGGCATCGTCAAGTCGCCGAGCGACGAAGCGCTGTGGCTCTCGGCCACCGGCCTCGCGGGCGACGCGCAGGCCGACCTGCGCATCCATGGCGGCCCCGAGAAGGCGGTGCACCACTATCCGCGCGAGCACTACGGCCCCTGGTCCGCATGGAGCCGCCGCCACGACCTGCTGGCCGCGCCCGGCGCCTTCGGCGAGAACCTCTCGACCATGGGCTGGGACGAAGCCAGCGTCTGCATCGGCGACGTGCTGCAACTCGGCGAGGCGCTGGTGCAGGTGTCGCAGGGCCGGCAGCCCTGCTGGAAGCTCGACCTGCGCTTCGGCGAACGGGGCATGGCACGCGAGATGCAGGACAGCGGCCGCACCGGCTGGTACTACCGCGTGCTGCGGCCCGGCGCGGTGCAACGCGGCGCAGCGATCGTGCTGGTCGAGCGGCCGCATCCCGAGTGGCCGCTGTCGCGCCTGATCGCCTTGCTGTTCGCGCGAGACGAACGCCATGCGCCCGAATGGGAACGCGCGGCCGAACTGCCCGCGCTCGCCGAACGCTGGCGCGCCACTTTCCGGCGCCGCGCGGCCTCGCGGCAGGTCGAGGACTGGACGCCGCGCCTGTGCGTGCCGGACGCCGACCCGGCTTGATGCAAGGCGGGAATACCCGCAGCCCATGGACAGCCGACTGACAGCGCCGTCCGCGAACATGCGGGATCGACTGCGGGAGCCACCCGCGCACAGGAGACACATGCCCTTCCCGACCTTCCGGCCGGCCGCCGCCGCCATCGCCGCGTGCATCGCCCTGGCCGCCTGCACCACCGCCCCCATCTCCTCCACTTCATCCCCGCCCGTCGCGCGCGCCGTGCCGCCCACCGACTGCAAGGCCTGGGTCGGCACCGACCGCAACGCCGAGCTGCCCGGCTACACCTTGCGCCAGGCCGACGGCACCTCGCGCTGCGTGCCCCTGCTGCTCACGGCCGCCCACGCGCCCGCCGGCTACGCGGGCGACTTCCATGTGCAAGAGTTCACCGACGCCAAGCTCAAGGAACGCTGGGCCGCGTGCAAGAGCGACGCGGCCTGCTTCAAGCGCATCAACGACCAGATGCAGCGCTGGCTGCCGCCGAACAAGGAGCGCGCGACGCGCGTCACCGGCATGGTCGACCCGGTCGGCAAGATCGATTCGGACGGGCAGGTGAACCTGCGCGACATCCGCAAGCCGGGCTTCTTCGCGAAGGCGCCCTACAACGAAGCCGTGGCCGAGGCGAACGGCCGCACGCACGTGGTGGAGTTCACCGTGCCGCGCGATCCGCTCGAGCGCCTCAAGCTGAACATGCAGGGCGACATCAAGCTGCGCGGCTGGTACGTGGAGGGCGCGGGCGTCGACGACGGACGCGGCGGCCGCAAGCGCGCGCTGGTGATCATGAGCCCGGGCGGCGGCGGCCAGCTCACGGCCATCGACCATCCCGACGAGGTGACGGTGCGCGTCGATCCCGCCACGCGCCGCGCGACGTCCGTGCGCTTCCCCAACGCGACCACCGAAGGCCCCGGTATGCGCTTCTGGCGCGACCACCTGCATGCGCTGAACCGCGCGGGCTTCGACGTGCTGGCCTACGACCGGCGTGGCGAGGGCCTGTCGGGCGGCTTCAGCGACACCAACACGCTCGAGCAGAGCGAGGACATCTTCCGCGTGCTCGAGCAGATGGACAGCGGCCGCGGCCTGCGCGTGCTGATGGCCTCGGGCCAGGAGTTCGAGGGCGCGCCGGCGGCCGGCAAGCTGATGGCCGGCATGAAGTCGCGCGAGATCCCGCTGCTGCTGCTGGGCTACTCGCGCGGCTCGATGACCACCGGCTGGGCCATGACCAAGAACTACGCCGGCGGCTGCAGCTACGACATGCCAACGGTGCAGTGCAGCGCGCCCAAGGGCTACGCCAACATCAAGGGCGCGATCCTCTACGCCTCGTTCGTGAGCGGCGCGGGCTACCTGCCCGAGGCGCCGGACCTCGCCGACCGCAACCTCTTCCTCGGCGGCATGGCGGCCGACAACTACGTCGCCTTCTATCCCAACTCGGCGGTGCTCGCGAACATGCCGAAGTGGCCCGCCGTGTTCTTCGCCAAGGGCCTGTGGGACCGCGCCGAAAGCCTCGAGGGCACGGTCGCGGCCTACGACCGCGTGCGCGGGCTCAAGGACATCGTCGTCTCGCGCGGCCCGCACTCGATGGAGACCTGGCCCCGGCAGGAGCTCGATCGCGTGCGCGGCCGGATGGTCGCCTTCGCGACGGCCGCCGTGCAGGGCCGCACGGCGCTGCCGCAGGCGCCGCAATGGACGGACCTCAAGGGCCTCGTCGCGACCACGCCGGACGTGTGGGAGATGTCGTCGAAGCCGCGCTAGGAGCACCGGCTAGCTCATCGCGCAGCGATAGCTGCCCGCCGCATTCAGGTCGCCAGAGCCGTTGTACTTCGGCCAGCTCGGATAGATGCAAAGCGGCCGGGTGCGACCGGCCGTCGCGGGGTTCGCATCGGTCGCCATGAGCTCTCCCGGCGCCTTGCCGCGCTCCACCCAGGCCTCCAGTGCGTCCAGCACCGGGACGCCGCCGGTCGCATTGAAGTGCCCGGTGCCATGGCCATATCCCGGCACCTGGTAGAAGCGCAGGAACGCGTCGACCTGCGGCCGGCCCAGCTTCAGCAGCAGCGCGTTGTAGTAGTCGACCGAGCCCTGGAAGGGGATCAGCGGATCGGAGGTGCCGTGCACCAGCAGCCACTTGCCGCCGCGCGCGACGAAGGGCTCGATGTCGGTGCTCGTCGCGTCCATGACCCCGGACAGTTCCTGAATGCGTGGCAGGTAGCTTCCCGGTGACGCGCCATCGAGGCCGATCGACAGGCCCAGAGGATCCATCAACACCGCATTGCGGATGAAGGCGTCGGGCAACGCCCCCAGGCTGCCCAGCACCAGCGGATTCGGCGGAACCGGAAAGGTCGCGGTCGCGCCGAGCACCGAGGCGTAGTCCGTGGACGGCAGAAAGCCGGGATTGCTGGTCGCGCCGTTCTTGAACGCGTAGGAGAACGCGGTGCGCGATTGCAGCGTGTCGACCGTCCTGATCTGGGCATCGGACAGGCAGTCGTCTCCCGTATCCGCCCCGCCCTTGCAGCGCAGGTTCTGCGGCTTGAACGTGCATGCGGCGACGTTGCCGACAATGCCGTCGACGGCGCCATCGAGCGCATCGCAGGCCGCGAGCTCGGCCGTGCGCAGCGCCTGCAGCTTCTTCGGGTTGAGGAAGCCGACGCCGCCATCGCCCCACAACGCACGCGTGGCAACCTGGATGGTCATCATCTGCGGCATGTAGGCAAAGGCCGGGAAGTACGTGACGATGCCGTCGTAGTCCGCAGGCCATTTCTGCATCACCTGCATGCCTTCATGGCCGCCCTTCGAGCCACCCATGAAATAGGTCCTGGCCGGTGCCTTCCCGTAGCGCAGGCCGATCAGCTTCATCGCCACGTCGCGCGTCTTCTTCAAGGCGTCGCCGGCGTAGTTCCGGAGCATCTCGTCGTTCGATGCAAAGGCCGTATAGAAAGGGTCGGTGGGAGGTGCCTGATGTCCCGAGTCGCCGGCGAAAGTGGCGTATCCGCGCTGCAGCGGACTCGCGCCCGACGTCAGCGGCGTGGCCACGAGATCCGGGACCACGCCGTCGAATCCGCCGCCACCGAAGTGCATCGCGTTGCCGTTCCAGTTCGTGGGGAGCACGAGGGCGAACATGATGTCCTGCGCCCCTTCGGAGACGGAAGCGATGCGGCCCTTGAGCATGCAATGCTCGCCCGTCTGCCCCGCGCTCGGCACGAGGGCCGCTTCGGTGACCGTTGCGCGCTGGGTCGGCAGTCCGATCGCGGCACTGTCCACCTTGGCACCCCGCAGTGCCGCGCATGCCGTGCCTGCCGAAGGCGGCGGTGGCGGCTGCGGCGTGGCGAGCGCCGACGGATCGATCTGGATGGCGCCGCCGCCTCCTCCACCGCCGCCGCACGCTTGAAGAAGCAGGACAGCCAGCAATGGCAAGACGCGTCTTTTCTTGAATCCCCGCATGGATCTTTGTCTCCGTTGAAGTTGTGGATGCGACCCTGGACCTCGTCGCAACCGGTGCCTCTCACTTGCAAGGCAGTTGCGAAAAGTCCGCGGATGCTACGGGGCGTTTTCGCGTCTAGCGATTGCGAAAGACCGCATCCGCATGGCAAAAACAATCATGTGGCGCGCGGTGCAAGCCGACGAGATCGGCGCACGGAGGTGCCGCCCTGCGCATGAGCGGCAACTTCGCCTCGCGAGGCGATGAAGAACACGGAGGCTGCTAGGCCCCTCGCGCGGCCTTGCCCGCGGCTTTGGGCACGAACAGCATCTTCTCGACCTGCGCGAGCAACCGCTTCGCGAAATCGGCATCGAGCTCGGCATGCTCGAAGAGCAGGCGATACCAGACCGGTCCGAACAGCAGGTCGAGCACGATGTCGTGGTCGACGTCGGCCGCGATCTCGCCGCGCTCCTGCGCCTTGCGCAACAGGCGCAGGCCCGATTCGCGGCGCGGCAGCACCACCTTGTCGCGCAGCAGGGCCGCGGTGGCCTGGTCGTACTGCGCCTCCGCGACGAGCGAACTGAGGATCGTGCGCCATTCCCGGTCCTGCACGCGCTCGACCGTCGACACCAGGTAGCGGCGCAGCTCGCTCCTGAGCGAGGACGCGTCCTCCACGATGGCCGTGTCGGGCAAGCCTTCCATGTAGAGCTCGATCAGCAGCGCTCCCTTGTTCGGCCAGCGGCGGTAGATCGAGGTCTTCGAGACGCCGGCCAGCGCCGCGACCTGCTCCATCGCGAAGCGCGCATAGCCGTGCACGCGCAGCACCTCGCGGGCCGCTTCGAGGATGGCGTCGTGCGTCTGCTGCCGGCGGCGCCGGGCGCGCGGTCCCTGCTCCACGGGCTCGGAACTCTCGGCGGGGGTGTCCTTCATGGTCATGGCGCGATTCTGACATTCCGATGCCTGTTGACATACGGTACGTACCGTTCTAAAGTTTTAGATACGGTGCGTACCGTTTACTGGAGTCAATCATGCCGCCTCGGGCCCTTCGCCGCTTCGCCGGCCTTCTCGCCCTCGTGCTTTGCTGTTCCGCGCACGCCGTTGCGTTCAAGTGGGCGTCGCAGGACGACGCCGCGACCATGGACCCGGATGCCTTCAACCACGGGCCGACCATGACCGTGCTGGGCCACATCTACGAGGGACTGGTGCGGCGCGACCGCGAGCAGCGCATCGAGCCCGCGCTCGCGCAGTCGTGGACCCAGCCGGCACCGACCGTCTGGCGCTTCCGCCTGCGCGAGGGCGTGCGCTTCCACGACGGCAGCCTGCTGACCGCCGAGGACGTGGTGTTCTCGCTCAAGCGCGCGATGACGCCCGAATCGGACATGAAGGTGTTCGCCGCCTCGATCGCCGACGTGAAGGCGGTGGACGCCACGACCGTCGATGTCGTCACCGAATTCCCCAACGCGGCGCTGCTGCAGTCGCTGCCCGAGCTCAAGGTGATGTCCAAGGCCTGGGCCGAGAAGAACGGCGCGCTGCGCCCGGCCGACATGCGGCAGAAGAGCGAGAACTACGCGACCCGCAACGCCAACGGCACCGGCCCCTTCAAGCTCTCGGTGCGCGAACCCGACGTGCGCACGGTGCTGGTGGCGCACACGGGCTGGTGGGACAAGCCCGGCACCAACATCACCGAGGCGACGATGGTGAAGATCTCGTCGGCCGCCACCCGCGTGGCGGCGCTGCTGTCGGGCGAGCTCGACTTCGCCTACCCGATCCCGCTGCAGGACATTCCGCGCGTCGAGGCCTCGACCGGCTACAAGGTGCTGCAGGGGCCCGAGATCCGCAACCTGTTCCTCTCGATGGACCAGGCCAGCCCCGAACTGCGCTACGCGAGCGTCAAGGGCAGGAATCCCTTCGCCGATCGCCGCGTGCGGCTGGCGATCTACCAGGCGATCGACATCGAGGCGATCGGCAAGCGCATCCTGCGCGACTCGGCGGTGCCCACCGGCATCCTCGTGCCGCGCGGCGTGAACTCGGTCGACCCCGCCATGGTGGCGCGGCCCTTTCCCTACGACCTCGCGGCCGCGAAGAAGCTGCTCGCCGAGGCCGGCTATCCGACGGGCTTCGAAGTCACGCTCGACTGCACCAACGACCGCTACGTCAACGACGAGCAGGTCTGCACCGCGATCGCCGGCATGCTCTCGCGCATCGGCGTGAAGGTGGCGGTCAACGCATTGCCGGGCGCGCGCTTCTTCACCAAGGTGGGCGCGGGCGACTCGAGCTTCAATTTCTTCGGCTACACGCCCGTCAACCTCGACGCCTACAACACCCTCAACGTGATGATGGCGACGCGCGACGGCAAGGCCGGCCAGTGGAACGTCGGGCGCTACAGCAATCCCGAGGTCGACCGGCTGATCGGCCAGGTGCTGACCGAGATGGACCCGCAGGCGCGCACGCGGCTGGTCACGCAGGCGATGACCCTGCACCGCAACGACGTGGGCCACATCCCGCTCTACCAGCAGGGCCTGGCCTGGGGCATGCGCAAGAACGTCGAGGCGGCGCTGCAGAGCGACAACCGCGTCAACCTGCGCTTCATCAGCGTCCGGTAGGCCCGATGCTCGCGTTCTTCATCCGCCGGCTGCTGGCGGCCGTCGGGGTGCTGGCCACCGTCGCGTTCATCGCCTTCGGGCTGTTCAAGCACGTGGGCGACCCGGTCACGCAGATGCTGGGGCCCGATGCGAGCGATGCCGACCGCGCGCGCGTGCGCCAGGAGCTGCGGCTGGACGACCCCTTCGTGCTGCAGTTCGCGCGCTTCTCGGCGCGGCTCGCGCAAGGCGATCTCGGCGTGTCGCTGCGCCAGGGCAGGCCGGTGCGCGAACTGCTGGCCGAGCGCCTGCCGGCCACGCTCGAGCTCAGCCTGGTCGCTGCCGTGGTCTCGGTGGTGGCCGGCCTGTTCCTGGGCGTCGCTTGCGCGGTGCGCCCTCGCAGCTGGTTCGCGCGCAGCACCATGGCGCTGTCGCTGATCGGCGCCTCGCTGCCCACCTTCCTGATCGGCATCCTGCTGATCCTGGTCTTCTCCGTCACGCTCGGCCTCCTGCCCTCCTACGGCCGCGGCGAGGTGGTGGCCATCGGCTGGTGGAAGAGCGGGCTGCTCACGCGCGACGGCTGGCTGCACCTCGCGATGCCGGCCGTCACGCTCGCGCTGTTCCAGCTCGCCCTGATCGTGCGGCTCGCGCGCGCCGAGATGATGGAGGTGCTGCGCGCCGACTACATCCGCTTCGCCCGCGCGCGCGGCATCCGCGAGCGCGCGATCCTCTACCGCCATGCGCTGCGCAACGCGCTGGTGCCGGTCGTGACGATCGTGGGGCTACAGCTGGGCGCGGTCATCGCCTTCGCCGTGGTCACCGAAACCGTCTTCCAGTGGCCCGGCCTCGGCGCCCTGTTCGTCGATGCGATCGGCTTCGCCGACACGCCCGTCATCGCCGCGTACCTGTGCTTCGTCGCGGCCATGTACGTGTGCATCAACCTGGTCGTGGACATCCTCTATGTCGCGATCGATCCCCGTCTCGAGACAGCCTGAAAGCGGCCCGCATGAATCCCACGCCTCCCATGGCGCGCACCGTCGAAGCGGTGCGCGCGTTCCACGACGACCTGGCCCGGCTGCGCCAGGACCTCCACGCGCATCCCGAGCTCGGCTTCGAGGAGGAGCGCACCGCCGCGCGCATCGCCGCCTTCCTGCAGGCGCTCGGCATCGAGGTGCACCGCCACGTGGGCCGCACCGGCGTGGTCGGCGTGCTGCACGGCCGTTCCACGGCCAGTGGCCGCAGCATCGGCCTGCGTGCCGACATGGACGCACTGCCGATCCAGGAACTCGGCGATCCGGCCTATCGCTCGTGCATCCCGGGCCGCATGCACGGCTGCGGGCACGACGGGCACTGCGCGATCCTTCTGGGCGCCGCGAAGTACCTGGCGCAGACCCGCGACTTCGACGGCACCGTCTACTTCTTCTTCCAGCCGGGCGAGGAAGGACATGCCGGCGCGCGCGAGATGATCCGCGACGGCCTGTTCGAGCGCTTCCCCGCGCAGCAGGTGTTCGCGCTGCACAACTGGCCCTCGCTGCCCGCGGGCACCATCGCGCTGAACCCCGGGCCGATGATGGCGGCGATCGACCGCTTCTCGATCCGCGTGCAGGGTCGCGGCGGGCACGGCGCCCATCCGCAGCAGGCCATCGATCCGATCCTCGTGGCCTCCGGGATCGTCTCGGCGGTGCACACCATCGTGAGCCGCAACGTCAATCCGGTCGATGCGGCGGTCATCAGCTTCCAGTCCTTCCAGTCCGGCGCGCCCGAGGCCCTGTCGGTCATTCCGGACCACGCGCAGCTGCACGGCATGGTCAAGTGGTTCAAGCCCCAGGTGCAGGCCGTGCTGCGCGAACGCCTGATCGAGACCGCGCAGCGCGTGGCACTGGCCTTCGGCGCCCAAGCCGAGGTGCACTACGAGGAGCTCTACCCACCGACCGTCAACCACCCCGAGGCGGCCGAAGCGCTCGCGCGCGTCGCATGCCGGGTGGTCGGCGAGGCCCACGTGGTCCGCGACATGGAGCCCAGCATGGGATCGGAGGATTTCGCCTTCATGCTGCAGCAGCGGCCGGGCGCCTACTTCCGGCTCGGCCAGGGCATGACCGACGGCCGCTTCCTGCATCACCCGCGCTACGACTTCAACGACGCCACCATTCCGGTCGGCAGCGGCGTGTTCGCGGCACTCGCCGAGGACCTGCTCGCGCCATGAAACAGCTCTGGACCCGATGGCTCGACAGCGATGTCGGCCACAGCTTTCGCAGCTCGCCGGTCGCCATGGCGGCGGCGGTGATCGCGCTCGGCTGCCTGCTGGCGGCCATCTTCGCGGGCTGGGTGTCGCCGCACGATCCCTTCGACCTGACCCGGCTCGAGCTGCTCGATGCGCGGCTGCCGCCGGCATGGGCACCGGAAGGCAGTGCAAACTACCCGCTGGGCACCGACGACCAGGGACGCGACATGCTGTCGGCCGTGATCCATGGCCTGCGCATCTCGCTGGTCGTCGGCCTGGCCTCGGTCGCGGCCTCCGCCGTGGTCGGCGTCGCGCTCGGATTGCTGGCCGGCTTCGCGGGCGGCTGGGTCGACGCGCTGCTCATGCGCGTGTGCGACGTCATGCTGTCGTTCCCGCCGATCCTCACCGCGCTGCTGATCGCCGGGGTGGCGCGCTCGCTGCTGCCGAACGCGCATGCCTCGGTGGCCTTCGCCGTGCTGGTGCTCGCGATCTCGCTGAGCGGCTGGGTGCAATACGCGCGCACCGTGCGCGGCGCGACGCTGTCCGAGCGCCACAAGGAGTACGTGCAGGCCGCGCAGGTCACGGGCGTCGCGCCCTTTCGCATCATGCGGCGCCATGTGCTGCCCAACGTGCTCGGGCCGGTGCTGGTGCTCGCGACCATCCAGGTCTCGACCGCCATCGTGACCGAGGCGACGCTGTCCTTCCTCGGCGTCGGCGCGCCGCCCACCTCGCCCTCGCTGGGCACCTTGATCCGCGTGGGCAACAACTACCTGTTCTCGGGCGAATGGTGGATCGCGCTCTTCCCCGGCCTGATGCTGATCGCGGTCGCGCTCAGCGTGAACCTGCTGGGCGACTGGCTGCGCGACGCGCTCAACCCGAGGCTGCGATGAGCACGCCAGGAACGGACTCCATGAACATCCTCGACGTCGAAGACCTGGTGGTCGAATTTCCCGGGCGCCGCGGCACCCTGCGCGCGCTCGACGCGGTCAGCTTCTCCATCGCACCGGGCGAGATCCTCGGCGTGGTCGGCGAGTCGGGCGCCGGCAAGTCGCTGACGGGCGCCTCGATCATCGGCCTGCTCGAACCGCCCGGACGCATCGCGGGCGGCCGCATCCGGCTGCAGGGCGAGCGCATCGACCAGCTCGATCACGAGGCCATGCGCCACATCCGCGGCCGCCGCATCGGCTCGATCTTCCAGGACCCGCTGACCTCGCTCAATCCGTTGTTCACCGTCGGCCAGCAACTGACCGAGGCCATCCGCACCCATCTGCGGCTCGATGCCCGGCAGGCCCGTGCCCGCGCGATCGCGCTGCTCGACGAGACCGGCATCCCGGCCGCGGCACAGCGCATCGATCACTTCCCGCACCAGTTCTCGGGCGGCATGCGCCAGCGCGTGGTGATCGCGCTCGCGCTGGCGGCCGAGCCCGTGCTGATCGTGGCCGACGAACCGACCACCGCGCTCGACGTGTCGGTGCAGGCGCAGATCGTCGCGCTGCTGCAGCGCATCTGCCGCGAGCGCGGCGCCGCCGTGATGCTGATCACCCACGACATGGGCGTGATCGCCGAGGCCTGCGACCGCGTGGCCGTGCTCTATGCCGGCCGCGTGGCAGAGATCGGGCCGGTGCACGACGTGGTGCGGCACGCCGCCCATCCCTACGCAGCCGGACTGATGGCCTCGATTCCCGACATGGACTCGTCGCCCGACCGGCTCGCGCAGATCGACGGCGCGATGCCGCGCCTGAACCGCATTCCTTCCGGCTGCGCCTTCCATCCGCGCTGCGGCCAGGCCTTCGCGCGCTGCACGCAGGAGCGGCCCGAACTGATCGCCGCGGGCGCGACGCATGCCGCTTGCTGGCTGCATGCGCGCACCAAGGCAAGCCCTCTCCTCCCCCACCCTTCCCTCGCCCTCCCATGACAGCCCTCGTCCAAGCCCACGACCTCGCGCGCACCTTCGACGTCTCGCCGCCCTGGCTCAACCGCGTGCTCGAGCGCAAGCCGCGCGTGCTGCTGCATGCGGTCGATGGCGTGAGCTTCTCGATCGAGCGCGGCAAGACGC